>ENA-ORXU01003294-ORXU01003294.1-marine-metagenome-genome-assembly--contig:-NODE-3294-length-10204-cov-1.441394_pt1 | contig 10204 bp, 7 predicted proteins | sample MGYA00237869_ERZ511484 | MGnify/ENA metagenome assembly ERZ511484 | reverse complement strand
ACAGCAGCGGAAAGAACACCGAAAGCGTCGTGGCGGTGGACGCGATGATCGGCCACGCCATGCGCTTGGCGGCTTCCGAATACGCCTGTTTCGCAGGCTGGCCTTCCTGCAGTTTACGGTCGGCAAGTTCGGTGGTCACGATGGCCCCGTCGACCAGCATCCCCACCACGAGGATCAGCGCGAACAGCACGATGATGTTCATGGAGAAATCCATCGCCCAGAGGGCAACCACCCCCGCAAGGAACGCCCCGGGGATCGACAGGCCGACCAGCAGCGCGGACCGCGTGCCGAGGGCGAAGACCACGACGATCATCACGAGGATCACGGCGGCGATCACATTCGCCTCGAGGTCGGACAGCATGTCTTTGACCTGAACCGACTGGTCCTGCAGATAGGTGACCTCGACACTGTCCGGCCAATCGACCGCGAGGGCGTCGACCAGTACCTTCACCTCGTCGACCGTGTCGATGATGTTGGCACCGGACCTCTTGGTGATCTCCAGCGCCAGAGCGGGCTGGCCGTTGATACGGGCAAAGTTGGACGGATCCTCGAAGGTGCGGCGGATCGTGGCGATATCACCGAAGGTCACCACGGCATCGCCCCGCACCTTCACGGGCATTGCCATCACGTCGTCCAGATCTTCGATCAGACCCGGAACCTTCAGCACGATGCGTCCGGCACCCGTCTCGATTGCGCCGGCGGCGATCAGGCGGTTGTTGCGCTGGATCTGCCCGATAAGTTCATCGAACGACAGGTTGTAGGTTTCAAACACGGTCGGGTCGATCAGGACTTCGAGAAACTCGAACCGCTGACCGCCGATGTCCACTTCCAGCACACCCCCCAAACCCTCGATTTCTTCCTGCATCTCGTTGGCGAGGTCATTGAGCGTCCGTTCGGGCACCGGGCCTGACAGGATTGCGGTGATGATCGGGAAAAGAGCGGTGTTGATTTCCGTGATGGTGATGTCACGGGCGTCCGTCGGCAGATCCCCCTGGGCGCGGTCGGCGGCCTCGCGTACCTTGTCCAGCGCCTCCTGATTGTCACCGCCGGGGGCAAACTCAAGCTGGATGGAGGCGAAGCCCTCCGTCGCATCTGAATTCAGTGACATGAGACCGGAAATTGAGGCGAACTCGGTTTCCATCGGCTCCAGTAGCAGGCGTTCCGCATCCGAAGGACTGATCCCGTCAAGGCCCGTGGACACGTAGAACAGGGGCAGCGGCACCTCCGGGTTGGCCTCCTTGGGGATGGAGACATAGGCGTAGGCCCCGACCGACAGGATCATGATGAGCGCCATCACCACGACGCGAGAGCGCGAGAACGCGAAATCTATGATGGCGTTCATTGGTCCTGCTCCCCTGCCATGGGTGCGACGGTTTCACCTTCGTTCACGAAGCCCTGACCGACGGTTATGATGTCCACGCTTTCCGGCAGGCCCGTGACCCAGATCCCGTCGATCTGCGCTTTCACGACCTGGATTTCAAAGAACTCCACCACGTTTTCGGCGTTCACGGTCTTGATGCCCAGTGCACCTTCGCTGTCCAGCGACACGATGGACGGAGACAGGAAATGCGCGGTGACTTCTCCCGTCGGGATGATGACCTCGGCAGAGATACCAGCCGGAATGGCCCCGTCGGCGTTTTCGACTTCGATCTCGGCCAGGAATGTGCGGGTTTCAGACGCGGCAGACGTGCCGACGAAGGTGACGATGCCCTCACGCTCCTCGCCCGTGATGAACCGCACCTTTGCAGGTTGGTCAACCGACAATCTTGTCAGGGATTGCTGGGGCACCTGAATGGCGACGGTCAGCGGCGTGATGTCCACCAGACGACCGACTTCCATGCCGGCGGAGACGAACTCACCCTCATCAAGGTCCAGCGTCTCGATGCGTCCGTCAAAGGCGGCGTTGATCGTCAGCGACCCTGCCGCCTGTTCCGCCGCTGTCACCTGCGCCTGCGCCGATGCCAGTGCCGCCCGCGCCTCGACCACACGATCCGTCGTTGCCACGCCGCGTTCAAGCAGTTGTTCCGCGTTGTCGAATTCCCGCTGCGCCTGGATCAATGCCTCGGCAGCGCGGTTTGTATCTGCGGCGCTGTTGGTTGGATCAAAACGCGCAACGACATCCCCTGCCGAGACATTCTGGCCCTTGCCCACCAGAACCTCGGCAATATCGCCAGAGGTTTCCGCCCGCATCATGGTGTCGCGATCCGGCAGGGCCTGACCTTCAGCCTGATAGAACTGCGTGACGGTTTCGGCGGTTGACGTTGTGACGGCCACGGCAACCGGTTCCGGGTCCTGGCGGGTGACAACAGGATCGCTGTCTTCCGATGGAATGACGAACCCGCTGCCCATCCAGCCAACGATCAGCACCACCAGAAGAGCCGCGACCCAAGTGGATCGTGACGCCCCCTTGTCGGACGAAAATGTCAGCCGCTTCGGCGCGTCTTCGCGTTCAGGCAGTGACTGATGGCTTGATACAACGGCATCATCCACAACGTCAGCATCCTTGGCGGAATCTGTGATATCATTTGCCATGTGCTTTATCCTTCAAGGATACGGGCCTCTGCCCTGAATTGGATTTATCAAGTTCTTTCAGCGCCAACCCAATGGCAGCATCGAGTGACCCGTAGAAATCTGCATGATCCTGCAACCGCTTTACGGCATCTGCATCGGCAGGCAGGCTTTCTATCGTTCGCGCGATATCGTCCTTGATCACGCGGTGCCGCTTCTGGACCCCCTCAAGCATCGTGGCATAGGGGTTCGGTGCGAGTTGCAGATAATCCTGACGCTCTCCCGGCTTGGATGTGCGCTTGATCAGGCCGCGTTCTTCAAGGATGCGGATGCTTGAACTGATACTGCCTCGGCTGACCTGAAGCCGCGTGGCAAGGTCGCCAAAGGACACGGCATCACCGTCAAAGATCAGCAAACCAAAGACACGACCTGCAATGCGCGGCAATCCTTCGGCTTGTGAAATCTGGCCAGATTGTTCGATGAATTCGCTGCGAACGGCATCCACTGACTGGTCATCTGACATACGGCAGTCCCCTCGTGATTTAGGATGCGCTTAGCGGAGGGGAATCGCATTCGTCAAGTTTGTTCAGTCATTACTGAACGGAACGTCACGTCATGAAGCGGCATGGCAATGAGCGAAGCCGCAACAAGCCGTATTGGTGCATAAACTTATTGGGGAACTTACGCCTGAGCTTCGTCAACACGACCAGTGCGCATTCGGTGCAAGGTGCTGACCGTCAACTCTCTGGCAAATACAGGTATTCCGGCTCAAAAGTTGCGCGTCTGATAAGCTTGTCCTCATCAAGCACCTTGACCCGGCCGTCGCTGATCTCGCAGCAGCCATCCTCGCGAAGCTGGCGCAGCACCCTGTTCACATGAACCGAGGTCAGCCCGCAGGCATCCGCGATATCTTCCTGGCGCAGTGGAAAAGGGAACGTATTGGTCTGCGCGACTTCGGCAGCCCTCAACCGCGCGTGCAATTCGACAATCAGATTCGCGACATTGGCAAATGCCCGCATTCCGGAATTACGGTAGACCCAGTGGCGATGGATCGACGCGTCAACAAGCGTCAGCGCCCACAGATTCCGCGCCAGTTCCGCATCCTGTTGCACCAGGTCCTTGATATCCGAATGCTTGAATACGGCAAGTTTCACATCAGACAATGCCATCACGTCATGATCCAGACGCTTCAACGGGAATGAATGAAGATCGACGAAATCCCCGGGAACCTGAATTGCGACCATGTAACTTCGTCCGCCCGACGCTGCCGGAATTCCGCGCCCGATCAAACCGCTTATGACCAGCAGGCTGTGATCCAGTTTCTCTTGCCTTTGGCTGATGATGCTGCGTGGCTCATGGGTCTGAATTGCGCAGCAAGCCCCTTTTACCTTCGACCATTGTTCAGCCGAAAGCCACTTGGTCATCCCGACATGGCGGAGGCTATCGCCCTGGTTCTCCATCTTTGTCCCGAAACTCTTTCTGGTGCGACCGAAAGCTCGATCTCTGGGAAGGTAGTATCGGGCACAGAAGACAGGTGTGACAAGCTCATGGCGCGTTCATATTCTGCGACATAATGACCGATCATGCGATCAATTGTGAAAAGCGCATCCACGCGGGCGCGCACCTGTTCGGGCGCAATCAGGTCTGTCGCCAACAGGGCCATTGCCAGCGCCTCGGGATCATCGGGGGGTGCAATCTGACCGGCGGGGCCGATCACCTCGCGCGTGGCCCCCATATCGGTTGCGGCCACCGGCAGACCTGTGGCCATCGCCTCTATCGCTGCGAGTCCGAAGGGTTCCTCCCACATCGGGGTGAATAAAAGGGCGGATGCTTGACCATAGGCGGCCGCCAGGTCGGCGCCCTCGACATGGCCCATGTATTCTATCGTCTGTGACAGATGCGGCGCGACCATGTCATCGAAATAGGTCTGGTTTTCGATCACGCCGAAAATCTTCAGCGCGCGCCCTGCAATCGCGGCAGCTTCCGCCGCCAGATGCGTGCCCTTTGTCGCGGTGATGCGCCCCGCCCAGACGGCAGAGCCATCGCCGCCGGGGCGGAAGGGCCAGACCTTAGGATCAATGCCGTTGTAGACGACCGAGGCTTGCGGCGGCGCGCCCGTCGGCCACCACACGTCAAGCTGGCGTGAACTTGTCACTGTAAACCGGCACCATGGCGCAAGAGACTCGCCCACAGACCGCGATAGCGCGTCAAACGGCGGGATATGCAGCGACGTCACCATGGGAAGCCGATGCACCCGCGCCAATCGCGGCGGATAGCGGTGCAGGGAATTGTTGTGGATCACGTCGAAATTGCCGTCCAACAGCGCTCGGCAAGCTTTCGAAAACCCCTGATCCACATGGGAATGCAGCGTGTCCGTGCCGTGGAAGTCATGCCAGGGAAACTCTGCGTCATAATGTTCTTCCAAGACCGGAAAAAGCGTCACGCGCTTGGGCAAGGCATGAACGCTGTCACCAGAGGCAAACAGCGTTACATCATGCCCGGCCCCTGCAAGCGCGGACACCAGATGCCAGGAATGCGCCTCCATCCCGCCCATGAAAGGCGGCGCAATCGGATGCCTAACGTGAGAGATGACCGCGATACGCATCACTCGGCGGCCACGGAATTGGCAAGCGGCGTTGCAAGTTCGTTCTGACGTTCGGTCATGCGCTTGTGGCGTTCTGCCATGGACAGCGTCTCGGGTCCCTGTCCGCGCTTTTCCCGCTCGCGATCCTCCAGAATGCGGATCACCCGACCGGTCGCGGCATAGGGCATGTCATCGCGCTGCCGGCACAGGTCCAGATCATCGGCATCGGGCGTGCGCAAAATTCGCAATTCGGCGCTGTCGGCGTCAATCAGACCCATCATCCGAAACGCATGCAGCCAGTGTTCCATCGTGCGATGCCCCCATTTCGAGGCGAACAACTCGCTGTTGCGAATGATCGAGGCGACGTGATGGATCGGCGGCATGAAATGCATGTGGTGCTGATGAAATACCTTGGCGCCCGCAATCCACCAGATCGGGATGCCTTTGCTGTCCAGCGTACGACCGAAATCCGTATCCTCGCCGCCATATCCCACGAACCTTGGATCAAACCCACCCGAACGCGCCCAGTCCTCACGACTGATCGCAAAGTTCAGCGACCAGAAGTTTCGGTAATCACCACAGGCTTTACGGCCTTTATCGGGTGGTCCCTGCCGATCCGAATGGCGCACCGCAACGTCTTCGAAATCCGAATAGGTCCAGGCGTCATCGACTGCACCCGCTGGCAGGTAATTCACCTCGCCCATGATCAATCCGTCACCGGGTCGCGCATTCGCTATGTAATCTTTTACCAGTGCCGGGCTTGGGATGCAGTCCACATCCAGAAAGACCAGCACATCGCCCTTAGCGGCATTCGCCACAACATTCCGCGCGCGCGCCAATGGCAGTTCATCGCCCGCGACATGCACCTGGCGGATCGGAAAAGGCGTATCTGGCAGGTCGGTGTAGGGCGCGTCCTGCATGTATCCGATGATCAACTCCGCCGGGGTCACGCTTTGTCGTGTCAGGCCAATGATGACATTGCGCAGATGCGCATCGCGTCCCCGCGCCAGTGTCAGGGCGGAAGCTGTCCGGTCTGGATCATATGTCATGGGTCACTCCTGAACTTGTTCGGTGATTATCGGTGTCCGCCTTTTGTGTAGCGCCCGATGAGCGCTGAAGGCCGGCAACGACCCCTTCGATCCACTCCGCGCAGTGCTGCGCCGCATCGGAATCAACCAGCGAGGCCTGAAGCCTTGGATAGTGATCGCGGCAGGCCTCCTCCACGGCGTCGCGCCAAGCCTGAACGGAGGATGGCAGATGGGGAACGTGATGCGCCGCGCCGACCCGGTGAAGCGCACGGGCCTTCTCGACCTGCTCATCGAAATAGCGCCATTCCGGAATGGCAATCCAGGGCTTCTGGTTCGCAAGGATTTGATGGCAAGTGGTATTTCCTGTGGACGCAACCACGACATCCGCCGCCGCCAGATAGGCTGCAACATCCTTGACCCAGCCGTCATGGCGCAGGTTCGCGGGTTCCGTCGCGTGCCAGTCGGTCCGGACATTCCCGATGGTGATCCACTGCGCATCGGGCAGCGCGCGTGCTCCGACACCCAAAGGTGCCGACGGAAAGCCATCGCCCCCGCCACCGGAGATCACCAGAACCATCCGTTGGTCGTTGCCAACAGCAAGTCTACGGCGCGCAGTTTCACGACATGCCTTTTCGCTCGAAACTCCGATGCCGCCCGCAAAATGCGTTTTGCGACGCATGGCATTCGACCAGTCATCTTGCGCCAGCGACGCGTGACACGGTGCCAGAAGCCCGACCGCACCGTCATAGGCGGCGCGATGGCCCGGATCATTTCGTTGCCCGTGCTGCAACACCTTCACATGAGGGACCGAGCAGATGCGCGACAACTGCGCAATCTCGGCAGACACATCGCAGATCATGAGCGCCGGATCAGCCTTGGCAAACCAGCTCGCAATCTCGGCCATCGCGGCCCTGATCCCCGGCCACCCAAGCGGCGCACAATGCACCGTGTCGGGCATGGCGGTTGCGTCATTCAAACTTTCGCGACCTGATGGTTCGAAAAGCGACGGAATAACCCGTACCTCGACCCCTTCGCGCAGCGGCGGAAAGATATCATCACGCGCGGAAAACAGCGTGACAGGACGCGTTGATGGAAGCGCGTCCACAATTGCCGCACAGCGCTCCGCGTGACCACGTCCCTGATGGTGAACGAAATATCCGATCGGAGAAGCGCGGCCCTTTGAAAACTGGACGAAATCCTTCACGACGCGACCTGCAAGCTTGGCACCACATCATCGCCAAGACCAAATCGCGACAGCCCTTCCAGAACACCGCCCGCGAACTCCTTTTGCGCAAAATAAACATGCCGGTGGCGCTTCAGCCCGGCAATCTCCCGGCTGGCATTGCCGACGACGATACCGCGTCCCGCCGCTTCCAGCATGTCGATGTCGTTGCCGCTGTCTCCGGCGGCAATGCAGTCGCGAAGGCTCAGACGGTAAGAACGCGCGACATGGGCCAGCGCGTGACCCTTCCCGCCCGTCACCGGCACCACATCAATCAGATTACCGTGCGAGGCGATGACCCGCGCCTGCAAACCCGCATTTGCCAAGGCCAGCCGAACACGCCGCGCTTCGCCAGCATTTCCAAACAGCCCGAACTTGAATTGGCGTTGCTCGACCTCTGCCTGAAACGTGAAACCGCTCAAGGCATCTGCAACAGCGTCTCTGTCCCAGTCAGACGTCAGGCACTCCGCATAAGTCGTGTCCTGAACATAATTCCCCGCCGCAGTCCGATGATGGATTTCCGTACCAACAGCGGTCACAAAGGTGTCGGGTTCCGGCAGCGACCATCCTGCCAGAACAGACCGCGCCTCGGTGATCGAGCGTCCGGTCGCGATGACAAATGGAACATCACCGCCTTCAACCCAACTGCCAAAGGCCGCCGCCTGATGCCGCGATCCTGTCAGGGTGCCATCCATGTCGGAGGCGAAAACAAGCCGAGGCGACGAGACCTTTCGATACGACGCCTCGATCAAATCGCGATAGATGACCCCACACCGCTTCGCCCAGGAATTCCACGAAAACGCGCGAACCCCCGCCACCCCGGCGGATGAGGCCTTTAGCCAATCGGTCTTCGAATTCAGAAAATGCGCGATCTCGTCATTAAGCGCCGCCGTGTCTGTCGGCCTTACAGTCACGCCATGTCCGATCTTCGCGATGATGTCCTTTGGGCCACCTTCGCAGGTCGCGACGGTCGGAAGGCCATGACTGGCGGCCTCCAGGATCGTCAGGCCGAACGGTTCATGCAGCGCAGGATTGACGAAAACGCCACCGCTTTCTCGCGCCAGCGCATAAAGCGCGGCAACAGAAGTGCGTGTATGCGTGTGCGGCAGGGCGACCCGTCCGATGGCATTCGGTCGCGACGCAAGTTCACAAAGCTCGCCGAACACCTTCGCGGTTTCTTCGGTCTCACTCGCGCAATCCCCGTGCTGACCGGCCAGCATGACAAGGTTCGCCCTGTCGCGCAGCCCGTCAGAGGCGAGGTATGCGCGCATAAGCGTCGCAAGGTTCTTGCGTCGCACGGGACGCGCCACTGCAAGGATAATCGGTTTCGTCGGGTCGGTCAGGAACGGCGCGATCAGCCGGTGTGCTTCAGACGTGTCGCACCCGCCGGTCCGGGAAAACTCAACGCCGGGAAAGACCTTGTGCACCTTACCCTCGACATCAACGTCATAGGCTGCCGTCTGCCGTTCTGCTTCGTCGCGCGAGGACACGACAACCGCATCTGACAGTCGCAGCGCATCACGTTCATCGGCGATACGCGATTGCAGCTTCGACCCCATGTCGGCTGCGGCCATGCGAACCTTGTCGATGCCAAGCGAATGCGGCGTATACACGAAAGGAATTCCAAAACGCCGCTTCGCCGCCATCGCGAGTTTCGCGGCATCGGAGAAATGCGCGTGAATGACGTCGGGTCGCTTAGTCATATCCCGAAGCTCGGCCAGAAACGTCTCGCAGATCGCGGGCACCTCGGACGCAAGATCGTCCTTCATCAGGTAACATCTGTTTGCCGTCGCAATTCGGCGAATGAAAAGCTTGGGAGCAACTTGTTGTAACGCCACCGCGCAGTCGGACCCCAGATCGGGTTCGTCAAATGCGCGCGTCACGATCTCGACCCGATCGACCTCGGCCATCCGTGCCTGTGCCTGCGCCGCGCCCAGAACATACGCAAGATGCCCGCCTGTATCCTCGGTCAGCCCGAAATTTACGTCCAGGCCCGTCAGGCAGCCACCCAGTGCGATATGTGTGATTTTCATTCCCAGCCTCCATCGACAGGATGAATAACCTCCCCCTCCCCCCCTCGTTCCTCTGACAAAAATCAAGTTGACCGACAGGGTGTCGGGCATAGCTCCGTTAACCAATTGGAAGGCAATGGTTTCCAGCTAAACTGTTCAACGGAGTTGATAATTATCAAACGGACCACGCCTCATCGTTACGTCTTTGTCGGGGGCCTTCATCGCTCGGGAACATCGCTTGTCGCGCGGATGATCGCCGATCTTCCCGGTGTGTCAGGCATCACGGATGCCCCGGTTCCCGAGAATGAGGGCGTCTATCTACAAGGTGCGGTTCCCCATGACGCGCTGTCTGGCGCGCCCATGGAGTTCGCGACCGACCCCGACCAGCATCTGACCGAAACCTCTGCATTCAATACATTGGCGACGGCGCAAAGGATGGAACACGACTGGGACAAATGGTTCGACCCGTCAGCCGCTTGGCGTGTCGAGAAATCACCGGTCAACCTCAGCCGGACGCGCCTTTACCAACAGCTTTTCCCGACGTCGCAATTCGTTATCGTTCTCCGTCATCCAGCATATGTTGCAGCCGCCATGGCCAAATGGACCGACAAATCTCCGGAAGATATGATCGATCACTGGCTCGACGCGCATGAGATCGTTGCAGAAGACCTCAGGCGGCTCCATTCAGCACTGGTCATACGCTACGAAGACCTTGTGGCCGCGCCAGAGCACCATCGCGCAGCACTGGCGGCATTTTTGGACGTAGATGATCTTCGTCGTGCAGAGCCGATCCAGATCAGGGATGGAAATCAGGACTATGAATGCCCGCCGCCTATGACGCCCGAGCAAG
>ENA-ORXU01003293-ORXU01003293.1-marine-metagenome-genome-assembly--contig:-NODE-3293-length-10204-cov-3.104177_pt1 | contig 10204 bp, 11 predicted proteins | sample MGYA00237869_ERZ511484 | MGnify/ENA metagenome assembly ERZ511484 | reverse complement strand
GCTTCCGCATGGTTGCGCCCCATTTTATTACCAGAGTTGACGTCGACAACGTGCATGGCCTCTGTACTCTCAATGACGAGGTACGCGCCCGATGCTACGGTAACAGTCTTGCCGAAGCTGGCCTGTATTTGACGCCGCACGCCGTAGGCATCGAAGACATCGCGAGACTGCTTGTGCAATTTGAGGATGCTGACACTCTCTGGGGCTATTGCCTCGAGGTAGGTCCGCAGATTCTCGTAGAGAGAGACATCATCAACGACTACGCGATTGAAATCGTCGCTAAGCAAATCACGCAGCAGACTGGATGTTTTGTCGAGCTCGCTTAGCAGTTTGGCGGGGGCTTTCGCCTTATGGAGTTGGCGGAAAATGTCATCCCATTGCTCAGTAAGGTGGCCCAACTCTTCGGCAAGCTCTTCTGTACCCTTGCCCTCAGCTGCGGTACGCACAATCACGCCCATGTTGGCCGGGCGTAGACTCATCACGAGTTGCTTGAGGCGCTTACGCTCTTCGGCGGTACTTATCTTCTTAGAGACATTGACGCTCTTGCCAAAAGGAGACAGCACCATATACCGGCCTGGCAAGTTGATTTCAGCGCTTACCCGCGGGCCCTTAGTGGAGATGGGCTCTTTCGTCACTTGAAATAGGAGGTCTTGCTTCGGCTTGAGTACTGCGGCAATCTTACCTCCCTTGTCAATATCTGCTTCACGCTTAAACGCATCCAGCTTGGAGGTTCGAAAAGACCCGTTGATCGCGCCGTTGGCGTACTTAATCATCGAGTTGAGCTGCGGGCCGAGGTCGGAGTAATGAAGAAAGGCCTCTTTGTCGTGACCGATGTCTACGAAGCCTGCATTGAGCCCAGGGGTAAGCTTACGGATCCGGCCCAAAAAGATATCACCCACCGAGAACATTGCATCGGTCTCTTGCTGGTGAAGCTCTACGAGCCTACCACCTTCGAGGAGGGCAATCTCAACGGCATCTCCGTCGGCTTTAATAATGAGGTCGCGTTCTGAGCGTCGCGATTTCGGGTTGCCTCGAGTGGGAGAAGCGGCGGTGGCAGATGCAGGCATGAACGGGGGGGCAGAGCGCATTCAGCGCGAAGGAATCAGGGGGATGCGTAGCCCAGGAGTGGCACTAAGCAACGAGAGCCCAGCCGGCGGTATTACGCTGGCTGGGTTCTCGAAAAAGGATCGCCACGCACAGGGTGTGATGCGAAGCCCGCAGGTGAATCAGGACCAAAGGGCCCGAATTCCGTCTAGCGGTTCTTCTTCTTGTGGCGGTTCTTACGCAGACGCTTCTTGCGCTTGTGCGTTGAAATCTTATGGCGCTTTCTCTTCTTTCCGCAAGGCATGGGCGGTTCGTTGTTGTCGTTTACAGGTTGGTTCCCATAGAAAGTAACGCCTCACACCTCGAATTGGATGCGGCAGCGAGGGCTGCATCCTGGGTACGACGAGCTGCCTCCGCGAGAAGACAATGGGCGCTACGATTATCAGGCTCGAGTGATACTGCGCGTTGCAGTCTCGCTAGCGCCTTATCGTTCTGCTGGGTTTGCAAAGCTAACCTACCTAACTGCACCAGAACAGTCACATCATCGGGATTTTCTCGATTGAGGTCGAGCAGCATCCTGATCCCGCGCATAGGGTTGTCAGCAGGTGGGTTGTCGGTATAATGCAGCGCGTAGTTGACCTTATGCGACACATTACCTGGCGCAAGCGAGAGCGCGTTCTCGTAGGCGACCACCGCTTGCTCCGTACAGTAGGCTTCCTGTTTTGCCGAAAGGCTATCTGACCTTAAGCAAAGCGTGAATGTAGTCGCAGCCATTCCCCAAGTCGTATCACTGGGTTGAAGTTCTGCCACCTCCTGCGCATAATGTCCGGCCAGCGCGGGATTGCCAGCCCGGTACCAAGCGCCAGAGAGGTCCTTTAGCACTTCAATACGGCGAGCATCTGAGCTAGCCGCATCGTACATCTTACTGAAGCCGTGTATCTCGGCCTCCGTGCGCGCATCCAGCTCGGGCAGCGACTCTCGAATAAGTGCCTGAGCACTCGTCGTACTTAAGCCAATACTCGTACGGGTGCTGCCGCGCATTTCTGGTGGGCGACGCTCGAGGCCCCAGTATAGCAGGGCAAAAATGGCCGCTCCGATCGCGAGAACGATGAGCTGTGGGCGCGCCATAACCAAGCTTTATTTGTTGGACTCGTCCTTGGGAAGTGCCTTCACATTGGCCTTCACTTCATCGACGAAGGTCTTTGCCGGCTTGAAGCTTGGAATGAAATGCTCAGGAATCACGATGGCCTCATTGCGCTTAATGTGGCGGCCTACTTTCTTGGCGCGACGCTTAATGACAAAGCTGCCAAAGCCACGCACATACACATTCTCTCCGGAGGCTAGGCTACCCTTTACCTCCTTGAAGAACTCCTCGAGTGTGACAAGAACATCCACTTTCGCGACTCCTGTTTTTTCTGAAATGGCGGCTACTAGGTCGGCTTTGCGCATGCTAATTCGTTCAGTTTGAGCGGGTCAGAGAATGACCACTCCTTGTGGAGGAGCGCAAATGTCGAAAAATATTCGACTCTTTCACGGCGAATCTCAAAGTCCTTGCACAAGCATACGCAGCTTCGCGCTTTCTGTGGCATCCCTGCCGCTAACCGCTATCTTAACCCCGCTGCGGCCGGCCATTTACGTAGCCTAACCAAATAACACCATGCTACAGTCGATGACGGGATACGGCAGGTCTTCTGCTCAATACGATACGATTCGCATTTCTGCGGAAATCAAAGCGCTCAACGCGCGGCAAACTGATGTCCGGGTCAAGCTTCCAGCAGCGTATAGCGAAGCCGAGCACAGCCTTCGCAAGACAGCCCAAGCAGCCGCTCACCGAGGAAAGATTGAAGTAATCGTTGGCCGCCAAAGCTTAGACGGTAGCGATCTCGACCAAGGAATCAATACGTCACTATTTCAACGCTACCGCACCGAGTTGCTCGAACTCGACCCAAACTTGGCTGAGCAGCCGGCAATACTCGCCTCCGCGGTGCTAAGACTTCCAGGTATGGTTGGGACCAACGAGGAGACTGTCGAGGAAGCAGAAATCGCCCTCCTAAATGCTACCGTGCAGCAGGCGCTAGAGAAATTTGTAGCCTTTCGGCAAAACGAAGGCGCTGCCTTGTACACTGACCTTATCAAGCAGGTCGACCTGATCGAGCATGCCGTTCCGCGCATCGAGTCGCACGAAGAGGAACGCCAAAAGCTGCTGCGTGCGCGATTAGCGCGTTTGATTAAGGACAACCTCTCAGGGTCGGCTGTCGATCAAAATCGCCTCGAGCAGGAAGTGATCTACTACCTCGAAAAAATAGACATCTCCGAAGAGAAGGTGCGCCTTATTCAGCACTGCGCATTCTTTCGTGAGAAGATTGACGACGCAGAAGTGCAGAAGGGCAGGCGCCTTAATTTCGTGACTCAAGAAATGGGCAGAGAGATCAACACACTCGGGGCGAAAGCCTACAACTCGAACATCCAACGCGAGATCGTGGGCATGAAGGAGGCGCTAGAGCGGATCAAAGAGCAAATTGCTAACGTCGTTTAGCCCATGTCTGAGCAAAATCCTCCTTCCAATCCAAAAATCTTGGTGTTTACTGCACCAAGCGGTGCAGGGAAAACGACCCTGGTACGCCACCTGCTCGATCGCTTTCCCGATCAGTTGGGCTTTAGTGTATCGGCCACCACTCGGGCCCCAAGGCCAACCGAAAGACACGGATACGACTACTATTTTTTAACGCCTGAGGAGTTTCAAGCTCGCGCGGCTGCGGGCGAGTTTTTGGAGTTCGAAGAAGTCTATGCCAACCAATATTACGGCACACTCCGTTCGGAGGTGGAGCGTGTCTGGGCAGGTGGCAAATGCATGGTTTTCGATGTTGAAGTAAAGGGTGCCGCGGCCATCAAGCGTGCCTATCCAAATGAGGCCCGGGTCGTTTTTGTCGCACCTCCTTCCGATGAAGTTTTATTTGCCCGTTTGCAGGGCAGAGGCACCGAATCATCGGCGTCGCTCGAGCGCCGAATAGCACGAGCCGCTGAAGAACTGAACCAGCGCGATCACTTTGACCTCGTATTAGTCAATGATGATTTAACAGTAGCCAAGCGTCAGGCCGAGCAGATAGCCACAGCGTGGCTCGAAGAATAGCTAATCATTCTTCACTGAGGGTTGATGCAACCACGTAACAAGCATCCCCTCCCATGGAAACACTCACTACTCGAGGCATTAGCATCTCCGTCGACCAGGAGTACTGGGCGCCATACTCTCAGCCCGAACGCGATCACTACGTTTTTGCCTACCAAATACGCATCGAAAACGTGGGTCTCGATAGCGTTCAACTCACCAAGCGCTGCTGGAAAGTCACCAACGCCTGTGGTCAAGTACGCATGGTCGAAGGGCCAGGAGTAGTCGGTGAGACGCCCATTCTCTATGGTGGTGAGAGTTACACCTACACCAGCTGGTGTCAATTGCGCTCTCCCCTTGGTGCAATGGAAGGATTTTATACCATGCAAACCGAATACGGTAGCACCTTCCCCGTGTTCGTGCCCAAGTTTCTGCTGGCGGCACCTTGGATGTCCAACTAGCGTTCAAGGGGAGGCTGAGGCCGTGCACCATGATTTGCGTACCTAGTCGCTCGTGCTTTTCGGAATTGTAAGGAGACTGCAGGCATTTAGCCTGCACACTTGCGCATACTTGTTTTTAGGAAGTCTTGTCATAGGCACGCTTGCCTATATGGCGATCGAAGGATATGGTATCGGAGAGGCCATTTACATGGCTGTAATAACCATCAGCACGGTTGGCTTTTCGGAGGTGAGACCGCTGTCTACGGCAGGCCGCATCTTTACATCCCTGTATGTAATCACCAATCTTGGGATTACCGCGCTTTTTTTGAGTCAACTCACTCAAACACTGCGCGACGGAGGTCTCGTTACTCGATTTTATCAGTCGCTTATGGATCGCCAAATTGCTCGCCTTTCAGGTCACGTCATCGTCTGTGGTGCTGGTCGCTACGGACGAGAGGTCGTCGATCAATTGGCCGACTCTGATGAAACTGTAGTCCTTATCGAGCGCGATCGTGAGAACATCGATCGGACGCTCGAAGACCATCCCGAACTGCTCTACGTAGAAGACGACGCCACCCGCGACGAAATTCTGGAGCGGGTGCACATTCGCCAGGCGAAATGCCTCATTGTCACGTTGGGAGACGATTCGGACAATGCCTTCGCCGTACTGTCGGCCCGCCAGCTTGCGCCTCAACTCATCATTATAGCCCGGGTTTACGAATCGGAGAGCCGCGCCAAGTTGCTGCGGGTAGGGGCTACGCACGTTGTCCAGCCAGAGCACATTGGTAGCTTCTTCATGGCAACGCTCGTGCGTAAGCCCTCCGCCGTTGAGTTTTTTACCTCCCTGGCCAATGGGCCCGATTCTAAAGTGGGTTTCGAAGAAGTGAGCTACGGCACGCTCTCCAAAGATGGCGTGGCGGGAACGCTACTTGAACTAGACCTGCGCAGGCAAACAGGAGCTAGCGTAGTGGCCTTACGCCATCCTGGCGGAGAGTACATCGTCAATCCGAATCCGTCGAACGTTCTCGAACCCGCCACTAGCCTTATTGCCCTGGGCGACCGGGAGCAACTCGCGCGGTTACGCGCATTAGTATCCACTTAGATTGCATCTATCTGGCTACTGCACGGTGTCTGGCGGCCGCATCGATAAATATGCTCGTTCGAGAGCCTTCAGGCGTCTCAGCTCGGCTTGCAAGGTTGCCATGCGCCGTCGCATATGCATGATTGTCTCAATGCCTGCCGGATTGATGTCGAGGACGGTTGCGAGTCGCAGCATGGCCCTCAAGTCTTCGCAGTCCGTTTCTGCAATAACCACGTGTCGGTTAGACTCCCGTCGAGCATCTACGAGTTCGAGATCGAGTAACTCGTCGAGTATTCGTTGCTCGATAGGCTCGCCGTAGGTCACCTCTTCGATTCGGATGTAATTGACCTTCATCGCTTAGGCAGTTTGGGTTCGAGCGGCTGCGGCTTTGCCGAGTAGCTCGCGTTCTTCAGGGCTGAGGTTTTGCGGAAGCGTCACGTCTACTACGACATAAAGATCGCCTCGGCCGTCTTTCTTATACTGGGGCACTCCCTTACCCTTGAGTCGGATGCGCGTTCCATTTTGAGTTTCTGGCTTAACGGTAAAGCGCACCTTCCCGTCGGGTGCTTGCAAATCGACCTTTCCGCCGAGAAGGGCAGTATACATGTCTACAGGAGCGTCGATATACAAGTCATCGCCAAGGCGTCGATACCCCTCAGGCATTAGGATATCGAAGGTGATGTACAGGTCGCCTCGCTTGCCACCCGGTGCCTCTGCGCCCTGACCTTTAATGCGAATGGTTTGTCCGTCGGTCACTCCGGCGGGTATGGTGAGTCGAATTTTTCGATCGCCTACCGTAACCACTTGCTTGCGATCCTGCATCACCTCCGCTAGTGGCAATTGAAGATTGGCGCGCAGGTCAGCACCAGCAAAGCGTTGGCGCCCACCGCCGCGCTTGTATTCATTGAATGAGCCCTCACGCCCAAACATCTGCTCGAAGAGATCGGAAAAATCCTCCTGGCCTCCGCCTCCTGTGGTGAAAGTGTAGCCGCCCCCGCCAGCTCCAAAAGGGTTGCCCGAGGCCGAGCCATAGCCGGCTTGCTGCCGCGCTTTTTCATAGGCTTCGCCCTGCTCCCAATCTTTGCCGTAGGTCGCTGAATAGCGGTCGTACTTCGCGCGCTTCTCGGTATCTGAGAGCACGGCATAGGCTTCCCCGACCTCTTTAAATTTCTGTTCTGCAGCGGGATCATCGGGGTTTACATCAGGGTGATGCTTGCGTGCCAGCTTGCGGTAGGCCTTCTTGATCGCCTTTGCGTCGGCATCTTTTGGGACGCCGAGTACCTGGTAATAGTCTATAAACTCCATTCAGACAACTGTGCTACAAGGCCCGTGTGGGGGTGTGGTTTCTTTGCGGGTATGGGCCTGTTGTATGTAAAGGCGTTTCACATCATTGGGTTCGTGGCTTGGTTCGCGGGCTTGTTCTATTGGCTGCGCATCTTCGTCTATCTCGCGGAGAGTATAGAGCGTGAGGAGCCTGCCCGTGCAATACTGTTCGATCAGTTTACCCGCATGGAGCGGAGGGTGTACAGCATCATCGTCGTTCCGGGTATGCTACTCACCTGGGGATGTGGTGTGGCGATGCTAGTGCTCAATCCTGGGTATCTCTCACAAGGCTGGTTGCAAGTGAAGCTCGTGTTGCTGCTTGCTCTTTCGGGCTTTCAGGCTTACGCCAAAACTCGTGTGCGACGTTTAGAGTCCGCTCCCTTACCCACAAATGCCGAACGCTTCCGGGCGCTGAATGAGGTGCCCACAATTTTTCTACTCGCCATCGTGTTGCTGGCTGTGCTGCGGGATAGCCTCGATGCGCTCACTGCGCTAGCTATCGTGATCGTCTTCATGTTGGGGCTATTTGTGGGCATCCGTTACTACCGTGGCTACCGGAATCGCCACCCTGAGCACTAAGCCTTTGCGCACTTCCAGAGTCGTGGGCCTTTTCCTACAAGAATGAAAGGCTTACGTTAACAGGCCTCAATTTTTTGCTTTATGTCTGAGTATCAACGCTTTCTACGCCTGCCTAGAAATTAATATCTGCTATACCCAACATGAACCTTGATGCTACCGTTAAGCCCGGCGTATCCAGGCCGCTGTGAACCGTTAGCACTACCGCTTTCGTTGTAGCCTTGAACCCTGAACTACTGATTTTCAAAAATAGACACATGAAACCTTGGCTAAAATTACCAGCGCTCGTTGCGTTGAGTAGCTCCCTCTTTTTTGTAGCCTGTGACCCCGACGACACCGATCCGTTACCTCCTGCAGTCACGAACGAGGCCCCTACGCTTTCCTTACGTAATGCTAGTGGCTCCGACTTTTCTGGTGCTGTAACAGACGTGCCGGTCAACTCAAAGTTTGAGCTCACCGTGAATGCTGCAGATGCCGACGAGAACCTTCAGGTTATTCGCTTCCAGCGAAATGACGTTGACATACCAGGAACTAGCGGCTTCGTACAGTACGACGTCGACGGTGACGGCATCCTCGAGAATATCGCCTCGGGCAACCTGCTCATTACGACTGGTGGCCAGTACAGCGAGAACTTCTTCTTCCTCGCGTCGCAAGACTTCGACGATGAGGTAACCTACACCGTGACGGTGGCCGATGAAGAAATGGAGGAAGCTTCAATCGATTTCACCCTAACCACTGAGGCCGAGCCAGCTCCTATGACGCCAGTGCTCGACACATCAGGTGTATTCTTTAACCGTGACGGATCAATGGCCGGAGCTTTCGATCTCGACAGTGCTCGAGCTGTATCGTCATCGTCTATGGACAGCGAGCTTCAAGATGCGGGCATCAATACCGACTTACCTGCAGACGAGAACTGGCGGAAGGTTATCATCGCCGAGAACGGAGCGACTATCTACTCGTTATCAGAGGCCGATATGACCGAGTTCAGCTATGATGCTATCGGATTCGTTGAGGACATCCGTGATATCCGTACCCGTGCTGTTGAGTCAAATCCAAACGCTGGAGAGACCCGCACTGGATCGCTTAGCGAGGGAGATGTTTTCCTCGTCGAGACAGAAGACGATATCTATTTGGTAGAGGTGACGACGATCACCGACACGGCGGACGATAACAACGATGGTTATACCATCAGCTACAAGTTCGGCCCGAAAGACGAGTAAGAGGTAGACCACCTCGACCGCCTTTTCTCAAGGTTGACCTTACCGCCCTCTTCTGCTCACGCAGGAGGGGGCGGTGTTGATTTAGGGGGCGGGGTTTCGGCCAACGAGGTCCTGCGATCACCCGGATCGCTGCGGACCTCGTCGGCCGAAACCCTAATACCACAGCATCCCAAATCCAGCATCCCAAATCCAGCATCCCAAATCCAGCATCCCAAATCCAGCATCCTACATCCCAAATCCAGCATCCTACATCCCAAATCCAGCATCCCAAATCCAGCATCCTACATCCCAAATCCAGCATCCTACATCCTACATCCCAAATCCTACATCCTTCATCCTACATCCCAAATCCAGCATCCTACATCCTACATCCTACATCCTACATCCTACATCCTACATCCTACATCCTACATCCCCTCATCCAAACAAACTCATTTGAGCCGGACGCGCTTTAGCAGCCATAGGGGCGATCAGGCGCTCGCGTAAAATTTCGGGGTTCCAGTGCAGGTAGCGGATATTGTGATCGGGTACATGCAGGAAATACTTCGCTCTGCTCCAGATAACCCCAATGCGCTTCAAGTCGGCGATGCGGACGAGTCCTGATTTTCGAGCGCTAATAATTCGCTGCGCAGATTTATGGCCGAGGCCGGGTACACGCAGCAAGGTCCGCTGATCGGCAGTATTGACGTCTATTGGGAAAGCTTCAGGGTGTCGCAAAGCCCAACCGAGTTTGGGATCGACTTGCTCGTCGAGGTTCGGATTTGCCGGATCGAGAATTTCCTCGAGGGCAAATCCGTACTGTCGCATCAACCAGTCGGCCTGGTACAGCCGGTGTTCGCGTAGGAGGGGTGGGGTAGTAAGCTCTTTGGAAATTCGAGCGTCTGTTTCAATTGGAATGTATCCCGAGTAATAGACACGACGCAGTTGCTGCGAGCGATAGAGGTTGTCGGCCAGTGTAAGTACTTCACTATCCGTTTCGGGGGTAGCCCCGACAACGAGCTGCGTTGACTGACCTCCCGGGCTGAATTTTGTTTTGGCGACAGCCGAACCGGACGAGGCAGCATGACCGCTGTTCAAATAGAGTTTTGGCGAAAGCCGCTCGCGCTTGTTGTCGGCAATGCGCTCTCTCAAATAGCCCATAGGCTCCATGACCTCCTTGTAATTCTTCTCTGGGGCGACAAGCTTTAGCGATAGCTCGGAGGGTATCTCGATGTTGACACTGAGCCGGTCGGCTACGAGGCCTGCGCGCTCGAGCAATTCATCGGAGGCGCCGGGGATGGCTTTGAGGTGGATATAGCCCCCAAACTTGTGCTCGTTGCGCAGCTTTTCTCCAATGCGAACGAGGCGCTCCATCGTCGTGTCGGAATCTTTGAAGATGCCTGAGCTAAGGAAGAGGCCCTCGATGTAGTTGCGC
>ENA-ORXU01003291-ORXU01003291.1-marine-metagenome-genome-assembly--contig:-NODE-3291-length-10207-cov-2.615893_pt1 | contig 10207 bp, 9 predicted proteins | sample MGYA00237869_ERZ511484 | MGnify/ENA metagenome assembly ERZ511484 | reverse complement strand
ATCATCGAAGACAACGGTTTTTTCACTAATCCTATGACCTTATGATTTTTGCCATCCATTCTGATCTCACGTCCCACGATTTGTTCACTCGTGCCAAAATAATCACCGTTGCATAGGCCAAATTAGACTTTACCCGAGGGTCTCGCAGCGGCACAATTTCATCCATAGCGGTGGCTAGTCGCATCACCCCCTGACGATGAAGAATACCCTCATCATCTAAGTACCCTTTCGGCAACGTAAATTCAAATTCTGTTTCAAACACCGCGACTTAATCTCCGATAACGTTGTTGGGTGAGCGCTTAGCAAACAAGAGATCATTCAATACGGATTACCGTCGGGCTTCACGCGCAAAAAATCAGCCACCGCCAGCGCCACTTCCTCCACTTGAAACTCACTCGCATCAGCTTTAACATCACTGACCTTGTAGCTCACAGGCCACGCTCCTAAAAAGCGAAACCGAGCTTGCACCTCTCCCGACTGATCGTAAAGCGTCAAATCACCGTCCCGACATTGCTTGGCCCAGTTACCTTGTTCTACCGATTGAAACCACCGCCACATTGTCGGTGAAAGCGTCATGCCTAGGCGCAAGGTAATATTGTCGTTTTTGCTATTTCCCGGTAGCTTGGTTCGCACAACCCGACCGCGCGGGGCGGGTTTGCTGCCCCATTTTTGGGCAGTAACCTCACAGTGCTCAATCACATCCTGGCTGTGCTTAAAGCTCTGGCACTCCATGAAGTAGCCGTCGATGATGTCGTTTGAGCCCTGAAGCTTTAGCTCCAAATAGAATCGAGCGCTGGTGAGCACCTCATAGTCAGACATAGATGGTGCCTACTAGCAGCAATAGATTACGAACATCGGTAATGAGCATTGGGTAAAAGTATTAGCTAAAGGGTGCGGTGACAGGTTTCATAGACTATTTCTATAGTTTCAGTAAACAGTTCGGTACTTCCTGGCTCCATCTTTGAGGTTTTGTAAGACTTCGGAAAAATCCCCGTAAACTCCCACCTCGCGGCATCTTCCCCCCCCTGGTTGTATACCGTTAAAGAGGCCATTTTGCGATCGCCACCACTATCCGCAAATCCTCCTGCCATCGGCCCTACCGCCGGATGCGAAGCTCGAAACCAGTCATGTAGGGACTTTTCTTCTATAGTTGCAACAAATTCAACGGTTAGCGCACCGCTCGTAACACCGCTGACCGTTGCCTGCATTTTACTTTTCCCACCTTTAGTCACCCCAAAAGACTTCTTTTCACCAGCGGCCTCCAGCGTTACCTGTAATCCACTCACTTTTTTCACCATCAGCTCAGTCATGCCATCAATCTCTAAATAAAACCGAGAATTGGCGAGCACTTCAGGCATTCGTTCTCTCCCTTACTTTAGATACATAACGAAATTTTACTCAACTTGTTCTATTTAGCTTGTTCTACTTGGCTTGTTCTACATGGCTTGTTCTACATGGCCTAAGTCTACTTAACTCGCTTAACGTCTTCGCACACTAGCTCAAACGTTTCAAAAGCAAAATCTGTCCCATCTGCGGCAAAATCAGACACTTTATAAGACTTCACCCAGGCATTTTTAATATCCCATCGCATAATCTCCTGATCGCCAGGATCGTAAGCTACGACAGATCCATTTTTACGATTGTCTTGCCATTTCCCGCCCCCGGCCCCAGCGCCGCTATAGCTGGTGGGCATCGTTTGCTCCATCCAGGTATAAAACTGTTTATCATCCTTCATCAGGTACACTTCAATAGTGATATTAGGATTTTCTTCAAACCCGGTGGAACTAGCCTGACGCAGGGTTTTTCCATCTTTGGTTGACATAATGGCTTTGTCATGGCCCTTGACCTGCCCTTGAAACGAAACCTCTTGAACGCTCTTTAAAGATTTTTCACTCATTCCATCAAATTCAACATAAAACCGACTCGTAGTAATCGGGCTTAACTCTGGCATCGTTCTTCTCCTGAATCGTGCTAATTAGCCGTGCGGGTGCAGTGGTTCGCTAGTCTTGCTATCTACCCCTGCTCTTGAGTCGGATCCCACTGACTAATGCGGAAAATCACGAACTCCGCAGGCCGCACAGGGCAGACGCCTATATCAATATGGAGCCGTCCTTTCATCATGGTTTCGTGGGTGTTGTTATCGGCATCACACTTCACATAAAAAGCATCATTAGGAGAGGCGCCAAACAGGGCACCATCTCGCCAAAGCCCGGTTAAAAAGCCGGTCACGGTGCGAGTGACCCTAGCCCACAAATCAGAGTCATTGGGCTCAAAAACAACCCACTGCGTCCCGCGCTCAATGGATTTTTCGATATAGCTGCACAGCCGCCGGACGCTGATGTATCGCCATTGAATATTGTCGGGCTCAACCAGCGTGCGAGCGCCCCACACCTTAAATCCTCGGTCAAAATTATCGAAGTTACGAATGCAGTTAATGCCCTTAGGATTGAGCAGTTCTTGCTCTCGGAAGTTGGTATCGTAGGCTAGCCCAGTGACCCCACGGGGTGTATCGTTGGCGGGCGCTTTAAAGACGCCTCTCGACTCGTCGGTTCGGCACCACAGCCCCATCATATGGCCACAGGGTGGTACCAACATGGGTTTGCCTTCATTGGCCGGGTTGGCCACCTGAATCCAAGGATAATAGAGTGCGCCAAACATAGAGCGACGGTTGAACTTTTTCAGCCATTTTTCGACATGCTGTGGCTTGCACGCTTTAGGCGATACCGCTATGGGGCTATCGTCTTGATATTTTACAGGCGGCGCATCTAGCACAGCCATGCGGTACGAGGGGCCAGGAAAAGAATTTTCACATAGCGATAGCATTCGTTCCATCAAGAGATGAACCTGCGTAAGTTCAAGCCATCCTCTTTCATAAGCCAGCATTAAATCTGGACAGGCCACCATAGAGACTTCATCAATTTCAAAGAGACCTTCTATACCAGACCCCTTGGCCTGTGAACCTTGTAGATCGTGAGATATTGTGTTGGTATAGCCTCGGTGAGGTGATGGTGTGACTTCGTAAATGCCATTTTTGGGGCGACGTGTTAGGGGATGCCTGTTGTTGCCAAATGTTTCTACGTTTAAATACTGATACGCTAGCGGTGTTAGTAATTTCTCTAATTTCGCTTGTGTTGCCGGATCATTATCTAAAAGTTCGTCAATTTTACTTTGATGTTCTTCTGTTCTAGTTTCGCACTGTAGCGCAGTAACAACATAGTCAGCGTCATCAGAAGGCTCTTCCTTCATCGTCAAGTGTTCGTAAACGCCCAGAGACTGGTCTTTACACTTTACGCTAATCTGGAAGAATTCTCCTGTATTAAAGGGGACGTTAGTATCTTCGTGATAGTTTTTAGGTGTGCTGTCCTCAATACTGATATGAATGCGATCGTGTTCGCCCACGATTAATTCAGAGCCGGAATCGGAGCCGGAATCGGAGGCGGAATCGGAGTCTTCAGAATCATTTTGCTCTGTAGTGGTAGCGATCGCACCGGGCGGTTTCATACTAAGTGCCATGACCGGTCGATTCGCGGAAGAAGAGATCCGTGTTTTCTTTATTATTCTAGGGAGTTCTGAGTTTTCATTGCTGGCATCAGCAGATTCTTCTTCTAAGGATTTTTTCGGCTTTGGTTCGAGGGTACCGATGCTGACGACCCAGCAGCGACCGCCACCGTTATCGAACCAGCCGCGCACGGCAAAGGGTAAATAGGCATTAAACTCTGTAAAGCCAGGATGGGAAGAACGAGGCTGGCCAAACGACTGAAGAAACTGTTCCCAGCTGGTAATTAACTGAGGCTCAAAAAGTCTGGCATCTCCGCGAATATCTTCGGTAAAGCCAATGAATCCGGCTACGCTCATACTAACCCCTTCAATGGGTCGGCTACCGCGATCAACCTCTTCGATGTAGACGCCCGGTGCAAAATAGTCTAATGCCATGTTCGAGAATCCTCTGAAAAGTAGAATAAAGAATGGGCTTGGGAATAGCTTGTAATAACGCTCTAGCAGGCTGTTTGATTAGTAGAAGAAAACGGTGCTAGCCTAAAGTTAGGGGTAAAGGGAACCGTTAATGTGACGTGGAATGATAGCTGTAGCGGAACTTGCAGCACTTGCCAAAGTGTGAAGGGGTTAACAACAGAGATACTAGAAACTTGAATAGGAATCTGACCCTTTCCTTTTACAGCGGGTGACAAATATTGCTCAGGAACAAATTCATACTGAGATAGAATGGTGAGAATTTCTGATAACAGGTGCTGTTCTCCTAAGACAGTATGGTCGGTGGCACTAACTAAAAAAGCCAGATCAAACCACCGATCAGAGGGTGACCTTAATTCAGCAGAGGCCTCTTGCTCACGGACAAAATAGTCACTGGGCTGAAGATAGTAGCAATATAGGTTTACGTTGGGTTGCACCCCATGGTGAACCTGTGGGTGATCGAATGAAAGCGAGCTTTCGTCGATAGGCGAGCCTTCATCGTTTTTTACAATTAAGCTGGCGAGGGTTCTAGTGGCAGCAGAGATCATAGGCAAGAGGCCTACCTCGTTAGAACTCCTCTACGATAGGTGCTCGTATATCGGTTAGAACACTTCACTTTAGGAAGGGATTTTGCGGCATTAGCTGAACAGACTAAACAGATACAGGCCGGCTAGCACAGCGCTAAACCCTAAAAATAGATATAAATTAAAGTGGGCGCTCAATAGCCGCCCAAATAGCTTTGCAAAGCTGTATCTGGCCTCAAAGCGCTCATGGTTGCAGTGCTGGTTAAATAGACAGATGGAGGCTTTGCGAAAAGCAATGTGGTAGTGATAGAACACCCAGAGCATCATTAAAAAGGCGAGTAGACTACAGCTATAGACGACCGTGATAAAGTCTTTGGCTTTGTCAGAAAATGTTTCTAACCCCCAAAAGGTCTCAAAGGAGGTGACGACACAAATAGACAGCAGTAAGACGGTGTAGCGGCTTACCAGGCTAATGAAGTTAGTCGAAAATAGATTGAATTCTCTATCGATAAAGTGTTCAATCGCTGCACGGTTGTTTTGTCTACTGTGCTCGTGCGCAGTGTGCTCGTGCGCGTTTTGAAGCGATCGCAGATCCGTCATCTCCGCGAGTGACCTTAGCTTCTCGCCAAACTGATGGGTGCGCAACAAGCTCTTATTCACGTCCTTAAATGCTCCATAAGAACTGACGGCCACCCAAGCGAGCGCAACCACGTTGTAGTTCACTAGGGTGTAAGGCAAATAGACGGCATAGGGTACAAAACACTGCCGAAAAAACATTTCTGAGCTAACCCGGTAGCTAGCTTGCAAGGTGACGGGTGCCAAATACAAGTGGTAGTAAAGTGAGAGCGCAAAGACAATGCCTCCTACAACAGAAAAGGTACGTCGCCAGCGTTTTGCAATAATTTGCTGACTTTGTAAGAGTTCATAGGCTTCTTTTCGCCAAACAACGCCGATAAAGTAAAAGGCACCTGAAACATATATTAGCGTTCGAGCCAGCTCAGTAAACTCTCCCGGAACTTCTCGCTGAAAGGCGGCGAGCCAAAGCGGGCTAGTAAACCAGCGATAGGCACTCAAAAGCGAGAGCGCACTAATAGCTGACAGCAGCGCCCCAACATACATTAATAGCCCAACTTCCCTGAATTTAACAGAGAGCAAGATCACGTCTTCTGCTTGACCAGTGGCTTGAAGCCTTTGCCAAATAGTTGACAAATGATGTTCAATCCAATCAAAATTAAAAATCTCCTGGTAGAGTCTGTTACTGACCGTGAGGGTTCCATCTACCTGCTTAATCAGACCAGACAGCAGCAGTTCAGCTTCATGCAGATCGTGAGCGGGGGTGTGCGATCGCCCCATCAAAATTGCCCTGTAGCGATCCAACAAGGCAATCGTTTGCTTATCAGGATGAATCAAGCCTGCTGCAATCGTTCTAAAATGAGGCGGGTCGTCCTGAGCCTCCCAGTTCTTAATTACCCGAGATTCAATAATATTTTGGACGGTACTGACATCTCTAACCCAGTGCTTAGCCACTAAGTGACATAGCCTTTGGGTCAAAAAAGGCTGTCCGCCTGTCCAGTAAATAATTGTCGCTAGCACCGCATCAGGATGGCGCACCGTCTGCTTTAGCCCCGTTATGAGTGCGGGGTGGGCTTCTTGCAGCTGAAAGGCGTTCAAATGGATAGTTTTACCAATGTTGAAGGGCGTGTAGCTTTTATCTTGAACCAGATCGCTAGGGGAGGCGACACCTAGCAAGCAAAAGCTCAATATCTGGTACCTTGAATCGTCAACTCGGCGGTTATAGCAGGCGCGGATCAGTGCAAAAAAATCGTCTGTGTCAAAGTCTAATCTTAGGATGGCATCGATTTCATCGAAGAAAATGACTATAGGTTGTTGGCCCGAAGGCTGATTTGGAGACCGGCTCAAATTGAGAATAAAAACATCAATCAGTTCGCCCAGCAGCTGAGCTGGAGGAAGGTAGCTATGCTCAGTCCACCACTGCTTCCAGCTAGGCCGATGGGTAGCTTGTATACTTTTGAACAATCGAAAAGCAATGCCGCAGTACCACTGGTGGCATGTCGCTTTGCCGATGGCTGAGAGATCGACGCTCAGGCAGGTAACCCCCTGGCTTTCCAGCCTTTTTTGGGTTCTGACCCTCAAGCTAGACTTTCCCATTTGTCGAGCGGTGAGCACGTAGCAAAAGTCTCTAGCCAAAAGCCCCTGGTAGAGGGCTTGATCGGCCTGACGCTCCACATAGGTAGGATCGTCTGCCGACAGAGATCCCCCCTGATACTGATAATGGTAGGTCGCCTCCATTATGTGCGGCTCCTGCTTAGGGTAGGTTGGCTAGGCGCTGCCCAAAATACCGACGATACAAGGTATTTCTGATAATGGCCTGCTCCCCCTGCAAGTGAACTAGGCCCAGGCTGTCTAAGTAAAAGGCTGCTTTCCCACTGATAGAAATCGGGATTTCTGTTTCTACCAGGGTTTTCATCACCGACAGTAAGGCTGTCTTCTGATTGAGCTTTTGGTACAGGCTCTGAAGATAGCTGCGGTACGGCCCATTCGCCGTAGGTGCGATTTTGATTAAGTTTTGTATGCTCAGGGTCGGATTGAATTTTTGGTGACTAATCGCGATCGCAACTAACTCAGGATAACCGCCCACCAAATCCGTCAGCTGCGCTATCTCAGCGAGTGTCCAATCTACATGATAGTAAGTTAATAATTCTTGTACTTGCTCATGGGTAAATTCTGAAAGCTTGACAGCCTTGCCCACATTAAAAGGAGAATGCTCAACATCTAAGGCAGGATAGAGATCCGTAGAGTGGGCCAGCACCATTCGCAGCTTTCTCCAAGGCGCACTGTCGTCTTCATGCCACGAGCGCAGCAATCCTAAAAAATCAATGGCAGAAGCGTCATAGGGAAAAATTCGATCTAGGTTGTCTATCGCCAATACAATAGGAGTATTTGCGCGATCAAGAACATGTTGTTCAAAGTAGATTGTACAGTTGTCATTACTCCCGTAAGCGCTGTCCCAAAGTCCGTCAATACTATCGGTGCAATCTTTCTGCTGACAGTAAAGATAGCGGTGAATGTTTCGGCAAAACCACTTCACCACCCGCTCAGGCTGTTTGATATCAGACTCATCCAATCGGAGCATATTTAAGCGTATCGTGACATAGCCCAACCGTTGACCACAGCCCACCAGCTCGGAAATGAGCGAGGTTTTACCCATACGCATAGGCGCTTTAATGCGGATCAGCGCCTTCGAGCAGCGCAGCGCAGCATGGCATTCGGTTTCAATCGGCGGCCTGCGGACATAGGCCGGGTCTGCCAAAAAACTAGAGGCCGTAGCAACGTCGTGCCAGTCACAGTCAACCGCCCGACAGATGGCCATAAAGGCAGATGGCTGAATGGCTTTGCGCTGCCAAAATCGTTTCAGCGTAGAGGGTGTTGTAAAGGCCAGTCGCGCCCAGTCTTCACCGTACTTATTGGTAAACCCTTTGCTAAATCTGACCTGATCGATCAGTCCTAAGCCTGCTTGAGAAGCTCTGATACCCATGTTAAATACTTGCCCTCAGCAACTAAAGACACCACAAGCAAACTAGCTATTAACGCTTTATCTAAATGTCATCAAGTACGTACGTCAGCATACAAGGCTACGTCCACACAATTTCTAAAGTATAGAAATTATAAAAAATAGTGGAAAAGACTGATCCTAAAACTGATCTATCGATTAGTTGTGATCTTTGCTGTAGAGTTTGGTAAGTTTACGGATAGGCAGCCGCTATTTAGATTCTCTTAAATACGCGTATTCTGAACGTCAATAGCTAAAGGCCTATAGCAACAACAGTTGATAAGTTCGTTGAGGCGATTAACAACGAAAGACAATCACTTAGAGAGATAATTCTATGGTGCTAGCGATAATCGTAAAGAATCACGACTTTAGGGTTGGAAAAGAGCACAAGCTCAAAAATCCTTATAAGATAATTGAGATATTTCTGGCTTAGCACTTATTTCGCTGCGAACTAACTTTCAAATTGTTTGATTGCGTGCCTAGTTTTGCAGTTAATCACTGGCGGTTAATCACTGGCGGTTAATCACTGATGGCTAAATAAAGAAGAAGTTACAGAGAATTTTTAAACCTATAAGAGTATGTTCCCATGAACGCTCAACAATATGTACAACGATCCACCGATCTAATATCTCATCAGGCCAACGTATTTCCAAAAAATATAGCGGCAAATCAACAAAAGGCCAGACAGAAGGCCAGACAGAAAACCAGACAGAAGACCAGAGAGAGCCCGCCAACAGCCCACTTTTTCGCTAATAGATTAGCCTCTAAAGAATTGGCACCCGAAGAATTAGTGCCCGAAGAATTAGTGCCCGAAGAATCCTTATTCAATCTGTTTAAAGCTCTGCCAATTAGCGGTCTTTGGATATCTAGCGACAGCCCTGGCGTCGGCCGGAGGCAACAGGCCTATTACGCAGAAGAGGCCGATCGTTTTTCGATGGAAACTGTTGAATATCTAGTTTCAGAACGCTGGCTTACAGGTCAGCTAGCAAGTGCACTGATGGCCCGAAAGCATATTTCTCTTGATCTTGAAAGTTTAGATCAGACACTTTCTCAGCCTTACTTTTTTGCCTATGGCTCAAAAGAGATAGCTCTAGATGAGCTAGCCGATCAAGACGTTGTGCTTGAGGCCAATACTGTAGCTAATACTGGATTAGAAGGCTATTGGTTAGTTTGGGCTCAAGAGCCCCTCACCCAAATTCACAAGTACTGTATTGAACAGCAGATGCAGTATTTCCGAATGAAACAGCATAGTCAGCAGGTAAGAGCGCAGCTTTGCCAGCAGGTGCGATCGCTTAAAAACAATCTTTTGCGGGTTGAGCATCAGCTGCGAACACCCCTTTCGCTAATAGAGCTTTGTGCGGATATTTTGCAAAAGAGTATACCCGCACAGCCGCTCAAAGATCAGGCTCAGTTTATTGGTAAAACAGTTGATGATATGACCCTCTCCCTACAGCGTCTAACCCAATGGGATGAGGCAGTGGCATCTAATCGCGTACGATGTAATTTGAAGCAGGTAGTTTCAGAAACCATTGGTTCATTGAAAATCCCTCTAGAACAGAACCAGATTACAATTGCCAGCGAAACAGGCTCTGTGATGCTTACCCTTGATGTGTGGAAAATTAAGCAGGCCTTTAGCAATCTCTTTAGTAATGCGATCGCATTTAGCCCGACAGGAGGGATCATCTCCTGCCATTGGCACGTTTTCCAACGCGAAGTCCTGCTCGAAATTTGCGACCAAGGGTCAGGATTCTCTCCAGAGGATCTTGCCAAGCTATATACCCCTTTCTATTCGCGCCGACCCAACGGAACCGGTCTTGGCATGATCATCGCCAAAGATATTATCAGCGCTCATCAAGGCCGCTTATGGGTAGCCAATCAGCCGACGGGCGGTGCCGTTATCTCCGTTGTCCTGCCTCGATTATAAGCTTCACTGTTTTAGCCCTTTCACTGTTTTAGCCTTTTTCTTTATTGGCAACAACTGCCTTCTCTAGACTATGCTGCACTCTACCTTAGCCCCCAAGCATACCACTCCAATTTCTGTTCTTCTTGTAGACGATAATCCAGCTTTTCGGAATGGCCTCTGTACCCTATTAGATTTTTATAATTCAACTGGTGAAATCCCCTTCAAGGTAGTTGGTCAGGC
>ENA-ORXU01003290-ORXU01003290.1-marine-metagenome-genome-assembly--contig:-NODE-3290-length-10207-cov-10.471570_pt1 | contig 10207 bp, 9 predicted proteins | sample MGYA00237869_ERZ511484 | MGnify/ENA metagenome assembly ERZ511484 | reverse complement strand
GGTCAAGTATACCTGTCCTTCTTGCCAGACTAACGTCTGGGGCAAGACTGATTTGAATTTGATTTGTGGGGATTGTGAGGAGGGGTTTTTGAGTTAGGTTAATGTAAAGGCATATGTTCTGTCTATCACTTTTTGAGGATAGGCAATTATTAACTATAAAACTAAAGTAGATGTTTGGAATAATATTATTAGACAAATCATTAGAGGATTGTGACTATGGTACTTACATATGCTTAAAACTGTTCAAGACAAACCAAGAAGCAATGGACTACGTACCAACATTCGTAAAGAAAACAGAAGAGGAAAACGAAGACAGCTTGGTGAATGAATTACCATACAATGTCAAAGTTGTGGAATACGAAATAGAGGGCGGCAAGTGATATAGCATCGTATGCAGTCTTATACAGAGTGATATAGGTATTTTACCATTGGCAGATAGGTCGACTGTCATGAGTTACAATTGGTGTAATCATTAATATTTTACCTCATGGACAGTTAATTGATAGACCATGTAATTGAGAATTTAAGTCTAAATTTAAGAGCCAACATGAGCCATCAGAAGATTTTATTATTACTCCATTCGTTGAGCAGTTGATAGATTTATCCAAATACAAATCTCCATCTTCAACAAAAGTTTGATCTATGCCCGTGTTGTTATATGGTAACGTCATTAGATTTCCAAGGTTATCAATTTCAAGTTTCCAACTTACTCCATTTTGAGAGGTCATTACTACTGGAGCATTATTAGTGCCAATATAAACATGCGATTTTTCAACTGTAACAGCTGCATTCAGGAGCGGACACTCAGTAATTTTTGACTCTATGTTACCGTTGCTATCAACAGTAACCCTAAAGCAGTCTCCTGAGTCATTTTCGTATATAAGACCTCTATTGCTTGATGTAAATCTTATTGTTCCTGAAAACACCTCAAAATTGGGAGATATACTATGAACACTATCCGTAAAGCCAGCCTGTAAAAGTTCACGGCCAAACATACTTACTGATAAAGAATTATTGAAGTTATCCGTGGCATATATGCCATAGGTGTATACACCGGCGACGTCAGAGTTATCGTAGGGTACTATAAGCTCATATGAGCCGTTCAGCGAATCCCCTGACACCAACTGCATTTCAAATGATGATGAGAGACCATTTGGAGTGAGATACCCTAAAAAAACATCTGCTACTCCACTCAGACTATCAGTTAACGTGGCCGTAAACACGACGTCAATCGAGCCATTTAAAACATCTATACATGTCTCAGATATTTCAAAATCCATCAGCGAAGGTACTATGGAATCTGAATTTGAGTTGATAATCTTTAAGCTATCCGTAAAGCCAGCCTGTAAAAGTTCACGACCAAACATACTTACTGATAAAGAATTATTGAAGTTATCCGTGGCATATATGCCATAGGTGTATACACCGGCGACGTCAGAGTTATCGTAGGGTACTATAAGCTCATATGAGCCGTTCAGCGAATCCCCTGACACCAACTGCATTTCAAATGATGATGAGAGACCATTTGGAGTGAGATACCCTAAAAAAACATCTGCTACTCCACTTAAATTATCAGATAATTCTGTTGAAAACGTCACATCCATTATGTCGCTTGATGTGTTAATGCAAATGTCAGATATTGTAAATTTCGTTAATGTCGGCGGACTCATGTCTGATTGCGCCAAAACATAGTTAGAGCAGACCAAAATCAATATTATAATATGATTAATTTTAGACTTAAATATATTAATCCAATTTTCAAACATAGCATTTCTAAATTTTCTAATTCTTGACCCCTCTTATCTATAACGAGGCATTCCTTTAAAAACCATACGTTTTCAAATAACAGTCAACGACCTCAATCACTTTTAACCCACCCAAACCAAATATAATTATAGATCCCCTCATTTCATCACCGAATTTACTTGTCCCCCAAACGCCCAAAACCCGAGAGGACATAATATCTATTATGTCCTCTTCCCTTCCTACATTGACCGATTAATGGGCTAACAAGATGATCGCCGTTGGTCTGATGCCTTCCAACTGGCAAGCCAAGAGGCAAGATCATTGGCCAGGGCATGAGCGACTACCCTATCGAAAACGGTGTATTTCTCAAAGCTTTAGACAAGATGCCCGACCGCTTGAAATTTCCTTTCATCTCGACAGAAGCTGAGGCACGTTATATGGTCATGGTCTCTGGGGGCAGCTCACCCACTGCTACCGCAGCTCCTGCCCCACCCAAGAAAAACAAGGTCAAGTATACCTGTCCTTCTTGCCAGACTAACGTCTGGGGCAAGGCTGATTTGAATTTGATTTGTGGGGATTGTGGGGAGGGGTTCACTTTTTAGATAATAGTGTACCCTTTAGCTTCAAGGTTATATAGCTCTGTAGCGCATGGCCAATCTGTTTCATAATCATCAGATTCTCCAGTGCTACTAACAAATTCACATGCGCAAAATGCACCTTCACCTTCTAAGGTTAATTGAATAATTTCAGAAGTGAATTCAACTTTTTGTTCTTCATAATTTTGAGGGATTTCAGTGGAAATTCTCTCTAAATGTATTATTACATCTAATCTCATACTTATTATTAAATTTAAATTCCTCTCATTTGTTAACGATGTTCTCGTAAAGAGAGTTCTGTTAGCTACAAATATAACACTGGATTATACGATTTGACCCAAATTCAGGTAAGATTCTGTAATCCGAAATATCTAATATATACAGGTTGTTTCTTGACGTCAAATATAATGAATAAGTATTATTCTAAGCCCGAATATGGGAGTGTTAACCTACTTCTCGCAACGATAAGATATGAAGGTTACTCACCCAATTTTTTGAGATTTAAATACTGAACAATTAGAGACTTGGCAAAACCATCTAATCCAGGAAAAAGTGTCGCTCTATTAATATTCATTTTAATTAAGTCTCTAATCGCAACCCCTTTTTCAGTAGCTGGTATAGTCACTTTCTTAAAAGTTTTATGTAAAAGATCTGCTCTCATAAATTCCAATTGCTCTTCCAAACTCATATTTGGGTTTGCCAGAGCTAAAAATATTGACTGTTGTAAATGATATCTCACGTTTTGATTTAATGGTTCTACGGGGAAGAGACAACTTAATTCCATCTCTTTGGACTGATAAAACACAGTTTCAAAAGACTGATCGTCAAAATTATAGTCATGGTCATATGTCAAGCTGAAATGCTTTTCAAAGTAATAGAATGCAGATTGATACAAATTTAATCGATCCACAATCCATATTGCGACCTCTTGACCATCAGTTTTAGTTGCTTGTTCGAATGCAAAATAAGCAGCAATATATGGTGACTTAGTAAAGTCCAAAAGTCTGGAAGGTGCACCATAGTGTTGAAGCAATGAATGATACTCTAATGTGCTATTTGGTGTTATTTCATTGTTCAAATGAAACTTTAACCCCTTCTTAAAATCTTTCAACAATTCATCTTCTATATCAAAGGTAGTTTCTCCAAAATTTGCTCTTTCTATCGTTGTTTGTAGCTCCCAAGCTGAATCTGATTGTCCTCTGTAAATGAAATTAAGACTTCGTTCTTTATCTATAAATTCCTTAAACCCTTTCCAAGAGTTTAATTGAATGTGTTCATAATATTCTGTCAATTGATCTTATTTAAAGTGTAGCCCAAATATAGTTCGTTTTTATATCACATGTCCCCCTATTCATCTCCTGTCACCCTTTCGCCATTTTCGGTTGGTGACATAACAGGTAAACTGTCATCCCTGCCAATCGAATATGGAGTATTCCTAATTTCTATAAACCTAATGTTTCATCAGCGGAGGATCTGGTGCAGCTGCCGAAGCTCAGCCAGCTCCTACCCCACCCAAATAAGGTGAAGTACATCTGTCCAGATTGCCAGACTACTGTTTGGGGTTTGGGGCAAGCCTGATTTGAATTTAATTTGTGGGGATTACGGGGAAAAATTTCTAATTCAGAATTATACTTCCTCCTGAAGAACAAAGGTTAGATTGTATAATTGTGACACTTGGGTCATTAGGATCACCAGATGCAAATTCAGGTCGAATATTAGAGCTTGGCTCTATTAATGTTGTGACTTGATTTGTAGTAATAACTTCAAAGCAAATATTTATTAAGGGACTTTGATTGAAGATTGACTGAGGCGTAGTATCAAACCATAGGGCAGCTATAGAACCTTCCGCAACATCAATAAAAATGTTACTACAAGTAAAACTTGCTAAGGCCCCTGCCGAGCAAGATACAGGACTCAAAAAATTAGGATTAAATACTAAATTGAATTGCATAGCAATCAAATTGTTAATTCCTGAACCCAATATGTCGACACATATTAAATCACCAATTGAAGCATTACTTACGCCATTAAAATCAATGTCAAAATTTACACTGGAGGGACATTTTATATTCGATTCACAAGATGAGGGAAATATTGATAAAGAGGAATTAGACCCTGCTGGAATACAGACATCATTTTGCAATTCTATGCTTTGCGCGGATCTTAAGTTGATTCCAGAACTGAAGTTTGCGTTCGCAACGGAAATATCTTGATTGGATCGAATAAACTGTGGATGACTCCATAGGCCAGAGAATGATGGATCTATTTGGACTGGAAATGAGCATAAATCTCCATTCATTGATATTGTTTCTAATTGATAGATCTCATCTCTGCATGGAATAGTTACCCGATCAATACCAGTATCAAACAAGTTACCTGAAGAATCATACAATTTCATAAATACATTGCTGCCAAAACTAGGCATAACGATACTTGCTTCTATTTCTAAATTTAGGGTTGTTTGTGGGATAACTGTATATGATGTTGGGCATGATTGACCAGGTAGAATAACTTGAATGATTGTAACAATTAGTCCTACTATAGAATATCTCATTGTGTTAAGTTTCAACTTTTGGAGTTCATGTAAATGGGAATCGTTCTCAAATTGAAATTAATAATTCTTTATAGAATAATTTGAATTATTGATTAACCTTAACCAAACAAAATTCGCTTTTCATCAGATCCCGAGCCAAAACCCTACGTCCCCCAAAACCCAAAAGGACAGAATCACCATAATGTCCCCTCCCCTCGCCAAATAGACCGAATAATATTCTATTAGGCCCCATTTTACCACACTTCACCAGATGTACCCTTTTAGCTCAACTTCATGGGGTACAGAAAATACATACGGTACCCCCACCCAGGGCTCTTGAATAAAAATTTCTTGCAAGAGGGATAGTCTCCCCTGTGCTTTCATCAACAGAATTCGGAATAAAATTTGGATTACATCTATTTTCCGTTCTGGCTTTACTAATATAGATGCTACAAGATCAAAGAGATATTCCACTACTGACTCGTAAAGATCAGGACTCGCTATTGACTAATGTGTCTCGGAACCCTCGCCATAAATTATTAGTGTTGCTCATGCTGTACTGCGGCCTCAGAGTCACTGAAGTCAGCAGCTTGCGGATAGAGAATTTCGATTTTAAGTCTCATGAGCTGATTGTCAAGTCATTGAAGAAGCGGAGTGATACGCCTGTATACAGGCGTATACCACTGACACCTCGCACGATAGAAGCACTGTCTGATGTGTACTTGAAGCTGGAAGCTAAGGGCGAAAAAGCTTATATATTCCCGACTAATTCTCTCACGGGACTCACCAGCAGAATCAGAGTGTGGCGCATGATCAAGAAGTATTCTCCGTGGCAGATCTACCCTCACATGCTGCGCCAGACCTTCGCCAGTGATCTTGTACACTAAGGGAATGATATCAGAACAGCATTTAGGTCATGCCTCAGCAAAGACAACAGAGATATATTTACATGTGGCAGAAGATCGCAAGCGAACAGCCATTCAGAATTTAGATAAGCGAAGCGTCTACAAACGAATGAAAGATATATGGTTTCCTCGCAAGAATATCTTCATCCTTAATAACACAGGGCATTTTAAAAAAGTACATGTAGGCAGACAGGAAGAGCTGAAAGTGATTAATGAGCTATTACATTAGCAGATTAACCTCATCACCACAGGTCCTCAGGGAATTAGTAGTTCTCAGATCCTGGGGATGTTTCGCGGAGATAAGACATTCTAAACTTGGACATCCGTAACATAGGAGACCCAACCATAACATTGACATCTAAAGATCACGATAAAATTTCCAAATGCTTGGATATGGACGAGCAAACTCAAGAGCCAGACCTGAGGGAACTCAAGGATACGGAGGCATAGAAAGTGTCTATAGAAGCCTAATCTACTAAGCTAAATACTTACTATTATTTATATTTATCATGACTTAAATAGATCAACTTTAATATCACTCTAAGCTTATATTCCTTCGCATCTTCTGCATTATACGACAGTCCCCTACGGTAATATAGCTCGCAGAAAATCGTTTGTAAATACGGCTCGTTGTTGCGCTGAGGGAAGTAATTTTGTTCGAATCTTTTTCCATGAGTCTATTTGACTAACCGGATAAAAGTGAGACAGTGGTTTTTGATCCAAGTAATCGTTCAGCTTACCCCAGTGTAGTGTGAAGCTGATATTCTCAGCGGTGAGCTTCTCACAGACCTTATCAAAGAAAACTCTGGATCGAGGCGTATCCACCCCATCCATTTCCAACACACAGGTCGTGGGAAAGCGGGTAAAACCCAAAGTAGCCTTAGTGCCTTTCACATATCGTAAAGCTATGACACCTACAAATGGAATTGCCTGATCAATGATCTCCAGTATATAGTCCAACACTCTACTAGTAGATGACATATCGAAACCTATAGCACAGCTTGCCGTCTTTCCTTTCAGGCTGGTGTAAGAGAATGACTCACCCATAGTGCCAATCCACGGATATGATGTTCCTGATGGGTATTGACCTCTCACTATGAGGTTGACCGCTGTCTTTATAGCCAATCTATTTAATGGAATCGGAACTAAGGATAAGAGCTTGGCTACGACACTGAGTGTATCATCACCATATGTATATCCTCGATCTTTAAGAGATATAGATGGCCTGTCGAAATATGGTATCTTATACATGTATGTGATATAGACACCTTTTTTATTGTTGGCAAGATTATAAGGATTAATCAGTACTTGAAAGTGATATAACTCTGCTGCGGCATGTCCCGATGATCTTAGCTGAAATGCATTGAAATCTAATGTATTGAGAGCTGATTTAATTGATTGGTTATATGACACTCTATGCCTGTATTTTTCTAAAAGAAATATGGGCTCAGTCTGCAGCAGTATTCCATGGATGATCCCAAAGCTACCGAAGCTAACCACAGCTGCATTAAATGCCTCGTCATCCACAATATGAGTAGGACTTCCTATTGCCTGAATAAAAGTATCACTAACCACTCGATGGCTCTTCCTTTCTATATATACATGGCTATCCTGACCAGTGATGATGTGTAGTCCTCTAATAGCATCATGGACTGCCCCAAATCTGAAAGCTGCACCGTGTGTTCCAGTAGAAGTAGCTCCAGCTATAGTTTGGCCATTACTGGCCCCTGAAGCCATAATCGATCTCTTCGCACCCAGTCGTCTTTCAAGTAGGTCATTAATTGATAAGATAGAATTACCGCACTGAAAGAAACGCACATCATCTGATGTAAGTCCTCGGTTACTAAAATCGAGATGAATATTTCTTGTAGACAGCTTCATAGCTAATCTTAAACTCAAGGTATCGACGAAACCATTATTACCAAAACTAATCTCGGTGAACGACCATCCTCTACCAATAGCTCTGATCTCCACTTGATGCGATATCGCGTCTTGAATCAAAAATTTTATATTATCAGAAGTTGCATTATAGCGCTTGATGGAAGCTTCACCTTGCTTAGGATTTCGTAGCTTATAGGATCTGGGCGATGAAAATCTTTTAGTAAAATTTTCATGTTTGTTAGTCCATTTCTTAACGTCGATCAGCTCAAGACCTGGTCTTAATTGTGTCATACGTGAGTCATTTATATTTTAATTTTCATCAATAGAATCATCTAATGGAATTGGTTCTGGACTACAATTCCATTCTAAGCGAACTGGATTCACCATGCCAATGGTGACTACATTCAGAGCATTATTTAAGATGTTATCCTTAATGACCACGTCAGAAATACTATTCATCTCTTCAGGACACTCTGCACTAGTATACTTAGGCTCTATAAGCCCCCAAAAAAAACTCCATGATGTCCGTTCGTGTGGAATAATTGATTCAGGGTCAGGGCTAGCAATTAGCCTATGAGAATAGCAGCTTGACAGAGAAATTACGATCAAAATGAAAAGGAAAGTATAGAAGATCGTCGGGCCCTTCATAATTTGAATTTTTTAAATAGTGTCAAGATTCTTTCATAACGTAACCCAAGAAAGCTATTTATTTACCTGAAAAAATACTTCAAGAGAAAAGGATTATATGAGGCATCTAAGTTTTGACCAATAATAGTGTCATGACCTAGGTTACCTATGAGCGCAATTCTGACACTACTTAGCAAGACCTATTTCCATTAATACGATAACAAGTAGATTTGAAAAATAATAAGAGACAAGCGATAGTCATTATACATGGCATAGGCGAGCAGAGACCCATGAAGACCCTCAGGGGCTTTGTCTCATCGCTTTTGAATTATGAAAAGTCAGATCACGCTGAGCTTAACCCTGGCCATGAATCTAAGGTATCTGATAGAAACTTTTGGACCAAACCTGATCGAATCAGCAATAGCTACGAGTTGAGAAAAATAACCGCTAAAGGAGAAAAAAATGTTAGATCGACGACCCACTTCTACGAGTATCACTGGGCGTCTAATATGCGTGATAATAAGACAAAACATGTGTGGCAGTGGTTAAAGCCAATAATCTGGAGGGGTACCACGAATACTGATTTGAGAGTTGCTACATTGACTTATTTTTTACGGCTACTCATTATTGCTTATCCCATATTGTGCTTATTTATTTTGTTAAGCTTAGATAATAAACTTGAATTTAAATGGTGGTTCTTATTTTTGGGATTACCATTCTCTATTTTACCAATTAGAAAATTTATTAAATCCTACGCTGCCGATGCTGCAAGGTACTTCCAACCTAATAATGATAACATTGCGCAGCGAGAAGTGATTAGACAGAATGGAATTAATCTAATCAGAGCTCTCCATAAAACTGAGGACTATGATCGAATTGTCTTAGTAGGTCACAGCCTCGGAAGTGTAATCGCATATGATATTATCACCTATTTGTGGATAGAATTTAATAAATCAATTAACTTAAACCAAGGCCATAATTTAGTCTACAGGTCAAAATGTAAGTGGGGTATTAGCTTTGGCAATGTAAATGAAGAATCAGAGCAACTAAAAAACTTAAATGACATTACATATCTAATTAATCAATATGATAGTGAAGGACATAAAATAGATTCAGAAGGTTTTCATAATAAACTGCAAGCTAATAAGACACATATCAATAAAGGTGTCGAGACTGACGGTAGAGATGAACATAAACACAGTATAGAACATCTTCGAAAAGACTTTCAGCATGCTCAATCGGAGATGTGGAAGGCGGTATCGCACAAACGGAAAGGTTGGCTAATTTCTGATCTTGTCACTATTGGTAGTCCATTGACTCACGCCAATTTATTAATGGCAGACAGTGAATTTGATTTTAAATTAAGAATAGACGAAAGAGAGTATCCTACCTGTCCTCCCCAAGTAGATGACGGTAAATATACTTACGGCAATGATGATGGCGATAAGTTTATCCATCATGCCACACCATTCGTAGCTACTAGATGGACTAATTTATACTATCAGTCTGATCTTGTCGGTGGTAAGGTCGCAAAGCGATTTGGCAATGCCATTGTAGATCGCAAAATAAATCATCCTTCATGGTTTAGAAATTATTTTCCGAATACTCATAATGCGTATTGGGCCAAAAATAGTAATCCAGACAACATTAAGACCACTTCTGAATACGAGAGCATAAGGCAGCTCTATAAAGCAATACGCCTCAACGATATTGAAGAAGGCCTATATTAAGTCCTATCAGTAGAACATCCTGCTTAGCGAATCAATCACCCTAAAAAATATAAGCCTACACGTGAAGTGTTGCAGCTTAACTTAGGGGTATTCAGAAATAAAGCATAAACATATTTTCTATAGATGCAAAGCTTACTTGCACTCGCCGTGCGGGCCTTACTGCCCACCCGTACTCAGTGGTACGGTTCC
>ENA-ORXU01003289-ORXU01003289.1-marine-metagenome-genome-assembly--contig:-NODE-3289-length-10208-cov-3.593130_pt1 | contig 10208 bp, 7 predicted proteins | sample MGYA00237869_ERZ511484 | MGnify/ENA metagenome assembly ERZ511484 | reverse complement strand
CGGCGGCGGTGGCGGATGGGAGCGCCGCGCGGCGTCGCGAGCTTCCACGGGTGCCCCCGGCCAGCCGCTTTCCACGGTCAAGTCGTGCGGGTGATCCAATTAGACCAGAAGAGCTCGGTGCAAGTAGATTCTTGAAATGGTACTGTACCGTCGGAGCGGGTCGAGCACTTGACGGGGGAGCGAGTGCGGGCGGGCGTGAAGCGGCAACGGCCCGCGGAGCGCGACGCGGGCCCCCGGCGCGCGACCACCCGCAGGGCGCGCCGAGCAGACCTGCCTTGCGCGGCGCTGGCGCTGATGCCCGCCTGTGCAACGGTAATGGGGCCAACACGGACGGATGGCAGCGCCTGGACGCTGTGTCGCCCGTGTTTCGTCGGCCGGTGGGCACCCTGATGGCTCCACGTGCGCTTCTGTCCGACTGGGACAGCACGTGGATGGGCGCTGCTTCTTTGCACCGCCTTTCCCACCAGAGCTCGTCTGCAGACGCCTGCAGCCACTGCCCTCCAGGATGGAACACTCCAAAGGAGCAAACGGCGACCGGCTGGTGTGTCATCCGAGCACCTGCAACCGAGTCCCACTCAAAACAGCACAAGGAAAAGCGTACTGTACTAATACAAAGTCACCCGTGCAAAAAAAGCCGTCGTCGAGACCGGAACCACGCCCACCGCACCCCACCGCCGGTCCCTGCGGCTTGGGGACCACGCGGCGGCGGCGAGCTGCCGCCCCCCCGCCGCCGCCGTGCGCTCGTCTCATCCGGCGGCGCGGCGGGGCGCTCAGTGGGCCATGGCTGGGTACTTGTACACCCACTCGCGCGCCGCGGCCTCCTTGAGCAAAAAGTCCGCGACGGCCGACCGGCGGATGCGCCAGCCGCCCTTGGGGTTGGTCCGCTCGTCGACGCGGTACGCCTTGAGCGGCCCGTTGGTGAGGTAGCTCGGCCGCACGAGCGTCCACGCGATGCCCCCGTCGCCCGCCGCCGCCGACCCCGACGCGGCGACCGTCCGCTCCGCCACCGCCATATCCTCGTACGTCGGCGCGAGGCGGGGGCGGATGAGCTTGCGGTAAAAGAAGGGCGCGTCCGGGTCCTCCTCCACCCCCGACGAGGTAACGACGAGCAGCCGCTTGACGCCCGTGGCGGCCATGGCCGACAGGATGGCGGCCGTCGTGTCGCTGTAAAAGGTGGTTGGGTTCATTTGGTCAAAAAAGCCGCCATTGCCAATCGTCGAGATGACCACGTCCGCGCCGGCAAAGGCGGTGGTTAGGTCGTCGACCGACGTGGCGTCGCCCTTTTGGACGGTCAGCTGCTTGTTGGTGAGCAGCAGCTTGGCGGGCGTCCGCACCAGCGCCGTGATGGTGTGGCCGGCGGCCAGGCCCTGCGTCAGCACCTCCCCACCAGTGCCGCCCGTGGCACCCAGCAGCGCAATCTTCATGGTCGGGGGGGGGGGAGCGTCAATGAAGGAGGCGGCTTGGGCGGGCAGAGGTGCTGTACATGCGATGGGATTGTGCGAGCGGTGGAAAAACAAGGCGAGTGCGGCGTCAGAGGTGGTCTGGCGGTTGGCGGCGGATCGAGCTGGCGGGGAGGCCCCGCACACGCCTTTATGGCCCTTGCCTGGTGCCTCGTGGCGCGGTAACTACCGCTCTTCAGCGCCGGCCCCCGCCTGCACCGCGCGCGCGGACCCGGTGTCGCGCGCCCGCGCGCGGTGGCCGCCTCGAGCACATGTGCTCGTGTGCACAAGGCCCGGCGGTGCCGACGCATCGGCTGCGTCAAGAGAGATGACGAAGGAGGACGCGCGGGATGGCACTTTGAAGCTGATTGAGTCAATCCGCATTGGAGTCACATTCACTTTGATTCGCCACCGACACCTGTCTCGTGAGCTGTGTGGTCAGAGTTGCACGCCGCGACACGGAGCACAGCTTGCAGGTCGCGTGAAAGGAGGCCTTGGCAACACCGTGACTGTTGCAACGCTCTGGGCTCCCGCCCTCAATACCGTTCCAACGGCAGCTGCAGGATGGAGCGGATGGTGATGCGTGGCACTGTTTCTACGCTCTGTCAGACAAACGCTTGGTGGACGGCTGCTGCACTCGATGACCAACGGGGTGAGCTCTCAGAAACGCGACGGGCGCTAGAAAGGTGCAGCAATACAGTACTGTAACCGCCAGACGCAGAGAGCTTCCATGCGCAACATGCTCAACGGCTGTTCGCCCTCCGACGTCGGTGCGCTGGACCCTGTTTACCTCTCTTGTGGGCAACTCGAAGTCATTCGCTCCCCACCAGTGGCGCCGCCTCCACGCCCCCCCCCCCTCCTGGCTGGCGCTTGCGCCACGCCGCAATCCAATCTGCCACGCACCCCCCCACAAACGCCTCGTAATCCTGGCGGTGGCCGACCAGCAGCGCCACGTGCGGCGCATCCTCCACGCGCCACGCGCGCACGTCCCCCCCCCGCGCGCGGCGCGCCGCAATCAGCTCCTCCAACGCGGGCGTATCCGCCGTCGCATCCGCCGCCGAGTAGGCGTAGGCGACGCCCGCGGCCGGCCCGCCCGGCGCCTCCCCATCCCGCATCGTTGCCCAAAACGCGGCCGGTACGTTGCCGCAAAGCACAAACTGGAGGCCAATCCACCCGCCCAACGACGCGGCCGTCACCGCGCGGCCGACGGCGGCGCCGATGCCCGCGCCGCCGGCCGTGCCGGCGCCAATGCCCGCCGCGTGCGTCGTCGCCGTGAGCGCCGACGCGTGGGAGAGCGCCACGGGGCACGAGTCAAAGAGGGTGCCGGCGGTGGCGGCCGCGAGGGCGTCGACCGCCGCCGTGGCGACGGCGGCCGCGTCGCCCGCCGCCGTCGCTGAGCGTGAGGCGGCAATGGCGGCGGCAACGGCGGCGGAGCGGTCGACGGGGGGGAGGGCGGCGAGCTCCACCAGCCGCCGCACGACAAACGCGCCGCCGTTGGAGAAGGGGTGCAACACGACGCCGCCGGCGAGGAGGGGGACCCCGTCGGGGCCCGTCGCGGCCGCCACGGCGGCGGCGACCGCGACTGCAAAGGCAAACTGCGGGCCGGGGAAGAGCGCAAACACCACCCCCGGCGGCGCAATGACCGCCGCCGTGTGGCAGCCGGCCGCCGAGTGCACCGCCGCGTACTTGCCGAGCGGGCGGTGGGAGGCGCGGAACCAGCCGAGGAGGAGCACCAGGGGGGGGGGTGGGACACCGGCCGTGGGGGTATGGGCGGCGAGCCGGATGCGCATGGAGGTGCCGGGAAAGGCGGGGAGGGAAACGACGACCTCAGTGGGGGCGGGAGATGGGACGCCACCCACGGGGGCGGGACTCGAGTCAACCGTCATGGCAAATGATGGCAGGGAGGTCGAGATGGTGGGGAGGGCCCGACGGAAACGACAGCGTGGAAAGAGGGCGGAGCGTGAAGGACCAAAAAGAAAGGGAGAAATACAAAACCTGCAGCAACGGAACGGCTCCAATCTTGAGCACGGTACGAGCGAGCGGGGTGGGGCCCGGTCGCACACGCACGTGCTCGTCAGGGCGGTGGGAGCGAGCCACGGGGAGCAAGGCGCAGAGCGGGGGAAAAAAAAAAAGCAGCGCAACCTCCAGTTACTCTACTTAGTGCAGAGCACGCGGCAGAGCAGCGCGTCCGCTCAAATCGGCACGTAAAAGCAAAGGAGCACCCGCGCGGCGACATGCACAGCGGCAGCGGACGGTGAGCGACCGCCAAATAAGAACGTCGGTGGAGCTCCTCGCCCTGCAACCCGACCGTCAGAGACGGCACCCGTCGGCCGACCGACGAGCAGGTGGCAGTCGTGACGGCAGAGAGGGGCTGCGACGTACGCACCCACGCAAGGGTGGCCGAGGTCGCCACGAACATGATGGCGCGGCGGCGGCGGCTCCCATGGCCAAGTCAGGGGAGAAGCAGACACTGGGGGGCCGCTAATTGGATCCGTATACATTCTGGCAGCTGCCATATGGATGGATGGCACATACTGACCGGCTCCCCCGAGCCCTCGGGTCAGCGCGGGCGAAAACGACCATGGGTCAAGCCCAGATACAGTGGTTTACCGCTATCAGATTGCCGTCCATGAAATCGTCTCCGAAATGAGCTCCGTCTCCGCGTCCTGATGGGGGGTGAGAGGGGAAAAATACAAGGACCAGGCTAAATCGTCCCTGCATGCAGAATAGGCTATACTTGCCTGCTGAAATGTGCACTTTCAGCAGTACTCATTCATGGGGGTTGACACATATAATTAGCCATCCAGCAGCCCGGCATCCTTCTCCAAACACCGGAAGTTGCTGCTGGATTGGCACCCATTTCAACACCAGTCAGCCTGTGTCGGTGCACAGCCTTCGTCTGGTCCGCGGTTGCATGCTGTGTCGGGAGAATGAGAGGCTGCGAACTGATTTTGGTACTCGCCTCGCGACCGTGAGGTTCTTTTTGCCTGGTGCACTGGTGACAGAGTGGCGGACGCTTGACCCCATCAGTATTTCCAACGTGTGCCGTGCATGCACCTTCACCTCCAGCGGCGCCCTCGGCACCATCTCCTCCTGCCCCCTTCTACGTTCTCAAGATGATGGAAGGGTGCCTCTCTTGTGCACGGATGCACCTTGCAATTGTCAGGCGTCCCAGCCGGTATACGGTGCCCTCCATTCGCCTGCGTCCACCAAGGAAAACACACCAACGACTCCACGTCTTTTCAAAGGCCAGGTGACCACGAGTGGGTCGTGGCACGAGATTGTCGAAGCTCGGGTGCAAGACTGCCACAGACTACATACTGTACTTGGACTGCCTTCCGGCGCTTGCCCCTAAGGACTCTCCGCCTGCGCCGCCGCTGCCACTGCCCCCGCAGTCACCGTCTTCGTTGCCGCAGATTGCCCGTACAGGAGCGGCTCGCTGCACGAAAGACGCACTGCATATCCGGGGCGCGGCGATCAGTCCCCAAGCGGCGTGCATGGCGTGGGTACACGTCCCCCAGTCACAGCCCAGAGTCGCCTGGAGCGACGTCGAACAAGACGATGCCTCCTCGGCGGTTTGATGAAACTTAGAGATATATTCATGTACTGGCCTTTGAGTAAACCGAAGAGATGTGAACAATACGGCGCCAGCCGGCCATTACTGTTCTGAGTCACAGGACTCTCCCGTGACCGTATTAATGTGCCAGATCTTAATTCGATGGGCGAACAAGCTCATCGAGGCCAGAACTAATCGAGATCCGCATCGGCATTGTATCGAGAACCTCTTTCGATTCCTGGTTCGATGCCTGGCATCGTCCCATCGAAATTGGGCCATGATAAGGGTTTCATCGAAAGGAGACGATGCGCCAGCCGTGTGTGGCGTGTCGAGCACAGCGTCCGCCGCCGCTGACGAGGCAGCCGCGGACGGCCGCGTCACGGTGTCCACCGCTGCTTTCAGCCAACAGAAAGGGCGCTGCAGCAGGAAAACCCGGTTGGTGGACAGCACCCCCCCTCCGTTCCGGTCACACCCGACTGGCGCGCGCTACAGCAGCAGGCGCGCGCGTCGCGCGACACGCTCGCGGGCATCTCGGCGGCGCGTGCCCGGTCGGAGGGATCCGATGCACGCAAATCCGAGCCGCCGGTGTGGCGCGCCAGCCGACGGCGGCGGTACCCTCACGACGCCCCGCCGCCGTCGTGGGCAACTTGGGCCCCCGCCGGCCCACGGCGGCGGCGGTGCGGCGGCGGCACGCGCCCCGCGTCGGCCCGCCCCACACGGCCCTACAAACCGCTTGGAGGCGGCGGCTGGGCGGGACGCGGATGTGGTGGCCGCCCGCACCCACACGTATCAAGGGGGTGGTGCGGCGGTTGGACGCTCGACCCAACCAACCTCCCCCGTACGGCGGCCACCATCGCCCCACCGCCGCTCCTCGACCCCGTTCACGCAGCTAGGCCGACGCGATCACCCGTGTTCATCCGCCTCGGCGTTTCTTGGCAAAGTGCGCTCTCTCCCCCCCGAGGCCCCCTCCTCCCCCCCCCCCCCCCCCCCCAAGATGGTGACTACCCGCACCTCCCAGGCGGTCGTTCAAAACTAAACCAGCGTCCCCATCAAACATGTGAGCCTCGTCCACAAGTCCTCAGACGACCACAAGAACCTCGGGAAGTGGCCGTCGCTCGCTCACCGCGAGTCGTCGACCCCGCTCGACGTGCAATACAACACGGGTTGGTTCACGACGGGCCGCGACTGGTGGCTCGTGTCGTGGTACTCGACCGACTACCAGACGCGCTACTGTTCGACACCGAACAACTTCCGCGCCGGCATTGACAGCCTAGAGCAGAACGCCGGGCCTATCTTCTTCACCGCCGTCTCGGCCGCGCAGAAGGTGTCCTCCTATGTTGGGGCCGTGGTCGAAGCCGCCACGACGGCGGTCTCTACCGTCGCCTCCGTCACCGGGCCGGAGGCGTTCAGCGAGGAGACCACGGATGGCTTCAAGCTTCATGCAACTCTGCAACGGGCTGGTCGAGCCGGGCAGTATCTTGAGGTGCGATGCGGGTACCACCACCCGCCGCGGACGCAAACGCGACTCAGTGGTGGGCGCTACCTGGTGGCGCCCGGAATGAGTGCGCGTGTGCTTGCTTACTTTTCCTTGCTTTTCTCGGTCACGGCGCCGACTCAATACTGCTACGTTGATCGGACTAGCCGAAGCGTGGCGCCGTTCGTCTTTGCGTCAACTGCTCGAGCGCCAAAGAGTGCCAACACCAACACGGAGGCATGCCGACCGCCACAGTGGCACCTCGTCGCCCGGCCGGCCGCTGCCGCCGATGGCACCTTCCACGACGTGCCGCGTTCGATGCCCGTTGCCCCTGCGGCCGCCACAGCCGCAAGGTCGGTTCGCCGCGAAGCCGCGACGGTGTCCCCCCGCTCCATCCCCCTCCCCTCCTCCCCACCACCCGCCTCGCGCCACCATTGTAGTACCCCTCACTTGAGCCCTGCCGCCGTGGGCATCCTCGGGTATGGTATGCCGGACGCGCCGCAGCACAAGCCCGGCTGTCCGTACTCCAGTAACAGTAACTGCGAAAATTGGAGCAAGTGTGAGTTGATCGCAAAGACCATCAAGTCGGGCCGCGCAGGAGTTGCTGCGGCCAATGCACACACGCGATACGCGCAGGGCAGCACCCCATCCCAGTTTCTTCCTGGCGCTACGGGTTGCTCCCGGCCGAGCCACATGCGAGCGCGCCTCGCTACGACCAGGTGGGCGCGCCAGCCGCGCCACCTGTGGCCGTGGGGTCAAGCGCGGGGATCTGCCGCGAATGCAATACGTGGAAGAAAAAAAAGAGCACAACCACGAAAGGCAACTTCTCTCGCGCGAGGCCCGGCCGTGACGGGTTTCAAAAGCCGGCCAATCGATGCGCGGCATGCGCGAGTGGGGCCGTGGGCACAGCGCCCGCAGCCTCGGGCGAGCCGCCTACACCCGTTTCGCCAGCACCCCACCCTCTGGCGTGCCCGCGAACGCCGCCAGACGGGAGTGTGGCCGGGCGGGCGCCCCGCCGCCCGAGTGGTAGCCGCAGGATGCCCCACTGCCTGCGTCAGCGTCTCGCACGCCTGACGGCCTGTGGAGCATATCTCTTTTGGTGCGAATACTGTGGTCGGACCTGCGGCAAGAGGGCCGCCGCATCGCCGACGGCGGACGCTCGGAGAGTACAAGAGTGGACGCAGACGGCGGAGGGGCAGTTCACAAGACATTCACCCCACCACCATTCAGGGAACACACAACACAACACCTCTGAGCCCTTTCACCCACCGTGCCAACACACGCGCTCTCGCCTGCTCGAGCTCCGCGTACGTCTTCCTGAACCCGCTCCCACCTCTCCGTACACAAGTTCCAACCGTCGACCATGGCGATTCGCAAGACCACCACCATCACCCTCATCGCGGCGGCTCTGGTGGCTGCCGCCACCCTCACTACCACCCCCCCCGCCGCCGCCGCTCCGATGCCGACGGACGGCGAGGGGCTCCCCTTTTCCCAAGCAGACCTGGAGGTGGCCATCAAATCGTGCGACACCCTCACGGCAGAGTGCAAGGCGCTGGCTGCTGCCGGTGAGAACCCAGAGGAAACACTTGTGACCTGCGACTACTGTTCCGAGGCGTGCTCCAACGTCGTCATGATTGAGGAGGCGCTCGGCCGCCTGGCCGAGATGCCTAAATGGCACAACGCGACGATGGCCTGCGTGAAGCTGATTCCGTGGCTCCCCGACACGGTCGGCATGCCAGAGGCGAGCGCGAGTGACGAGCCCGTGCCCGCATGAGGGTGCCTCGTGGATACAAGGGTTGGGATGGTGGGCGGGTGATTCCTGGTCTTGTTTTTTGCCTCAATTGCGTTGCTGGACGTGCTGCATGAGGGTGGTCCGGTTGTGTTTGAGGTGCCTTCAAATGGGATCGTGGTATGGTGCCGATGTACAGTGTGCGGGGTGCGCTCCTCACTGATTTGTTTGTTTCTGTGCCAAATTTTCTGGTTCCTGGGCCACGCGCTGCTCAGTTGCGCGGGTGGGGCGACCCCCATGGTTGGCGGGAGCAGTCCCCAAGAGGCAGCGGGCGGGAGCGACCACCCGTCGACATGTGTTCACGGTGGCGCTGCGAGGCAGGTCACAAGCCGGCAGCTGAGCGATCGTTGGGCACTCCCGGACGTGTGATATGCGGGGGAGGAATCCCGCCAAGTAGCATCGGTGGGTGTCCGCCACAGCTGGCCAGTGAGAGAATCGAGGGCTGCTGTGTTGAAATTTCAAAAGAGTCATATGGTACCCCCGTCTGACGAATTTACATCGAAAGTCAAACAGCGGAGTTGATCTCCGGAACGACAACCCGAGGCTGAAGAGGACCCTGACAAGATCAGTGGGATATTCTTCCTACTTTCCTTTCAGAACTGGAAGAAACCTGGATGTGGACTCATATCGTATGAGCGCGCCGCAAACGGGACGCAGGGGCTCACCTGATTGGTAGATAGTGCAGGTCTCTGACAAAAGGACCAGTTCATCAGGACGAGACTGTGAGATCAGCAGCAGCTACACTGCGTGGCTGCAAAGCAAGTTGCACCCGTTTGGTGCCTCGTGACCCGTGCAGGGGATGTGTCGCGCATTCCTTCTTGACCGCGGCCGACGCCCGCCTCAGCCGCCGCGCCGCCTGCCGTCGCAGGCGGCTGCCTGGTTGGCAGCGGATTCGTGCAGCGGTCTGGCAACAGTGTGCCACAGTGGCCGCCTACCATGCATGGGTCTTTCCTTTTCGTGCCGTCGCCACCCCAACCCTGGTCGTCGACGGGTGCTTGCGGCTTCTCGCTTGGCGCCCACTGGCGGCTCCCACAAGGCCGTCGCCATGGCTCTGGGCCCATTACTGGCGGGCAGGGCTTGCGGCGGCCACAGCGGCGATGGGCAGTTGGCGTCTGGCCGGCCACCCTACCCACCCGGCGACGCCCGACGACGGGCGGGCGGCCGCCCCTCGTCGCCACCGCCCGCGGCCGCGAGCGCAATGGGCAACCGGTAACGCCCGTCGCGCGGGGCGGCGAGCACAAGGGTCAGCCGCCACCAGTGGCAGCCGTCGAGGAACCCCCACGCGCCTCAGAGGCGTCGGGCTGGGCCTGGAGCGCGCTGTCGCGGTGGCGCCCACCGCCCGTCGTCGCCGCCGTCATTGGTGTGACGCTCCACCTGCTTACCGGCGCCCTCATGTACGTGTACTTTGCGACTCCAGAGCTGGCGGCGGGGGCGCAGGGGGCGGCCGCGACCGTGACCGCCGGCACCGTCCCGACGTTCCTCGACGGCCTCTACTGGGCGGTGTCCACGGCAACGACCATTGGTTATGGGGATTTTGTCGGCACGACGACCGCCTCCAAGGTGTTTGTGTGCATCTACGTGTTGGTGAGTGTCGGCGCGGTGGGTGGTCTGCTCAGCAGCCTCGTCGACCGCCTGGCCGACCGGCAGCAAAAGCTGCTCGTCGCCGCCGTGTCGCTTGCGATCACCAGCGTGCAGGGCAACCTGCTGCTGCCGTGGATGACCAGCAAGGCGATGAGCCTGAACGCGGTGGCGGTGTTCGTCAGCCTGCTGTTCTGGGGGTGGCTGTGGGGGCCGATCGGGCTCGTGGTGGCCACGCCGATCCAGATGATCGTCAAGTCGATCTGCGATCACGTGGAAGGGCTCGAGGGCGTCGGCGAGTTCCTGGGCTAGGCCCGTCCCCCGTCGGGCGCCACGCCCGCGCCGAGGCGGATCGTCCGGACCGGCAGCGCG
>ENA-ORXU01003288-ORXU01003288.1-marine-metagenome-genome-assembly--contig:-NODE-3288-length-10214-cov-3.919108_pt1 | contig 10214 bp, 8 predicted proteins | sample MGYA00237869_ERZ511484 | MGnify/ENA metagenome assembly ERZ511484 | reverse complement strand
GCAACTGTCTGAGAATAAAACGGAAATTCTGAAAATCGTGCAAAAATCTTAGTGGGTGTCCCAAGTCACAAAACAGGAATTGTATAAATAAGGCATTGAAACTTATTAATACAATTAATTCGGCTACCCATTTACGAAGTAGATTAGGGTCGTTGCTTTTAGATTTTCCGGAAACCTCAGATATTCATGTGTCAGACGCTACATTTGATCGTATTGTATTAGATAGAAAATCAGAATCGTGACGCACGTCCTTGCAAATTGCTCGCTTAATTTTATTGAATTACCACCCCGATGTGAATCGTGGCAGCAATAACGTGTTGGCCCTGATGTTAATATGAAGGTATTGTGGGAGCAATTTGTCTATTCAAATCTGAAAAAACACAAGTTAAATAATTATACGATTGCCGCCCAAAATTCAAAATATTTTTGAAAACCCAATAATGGGAATCGTTCAAAAATGAGACCTGACATTGTACTAAATAAAGATACTGATAATTGTAATCTATTCGATACCAAATGGAAAAACCGTAGTGGACTCAAACCTTCATTAGGCGATTTGAGGCAAATGTTTGTTTATATGAAATATTACGGTGCTCAAAAGGTGGCTCTAATTTATCCAGGGGAAAAATTCTCCATCATAAAGGGTAAATACTATGAAGAACAGTCGGGAGATTTAGGGAATGAAGAATGTAGCGTAATAACGATTGACGTGCGAGAAGATGTTAGTATATGGCAGAAAGAAATAGCCGATGCTGTGCTTGGATGGTGTGGAGAGACCACAAAGTATCGAGCGAAAACCTGTGCTATGGCGGAAGAGTAGGGCGGCTGAGAGAATTAGATGGATGGATTTTCAAAAGACAGAATCTGAAATGCTTGGAATTATAGTCAGCTTCAAAAACTAAACCAATTTTTATGAACTTCAAACCACAAATCCTATTCATGAGCGTGCTGGAACTATTCTCAATATTGATTCCAGGTACCATTGCTGTATTGATCATTTATCATTATACGGTTAGGGGATTTAAAGCATCAGCTATCTTACTCAGTACCAAATCAGCTCATCAACACATTGCCACATCAACCCTACTTCCCAATACAAAAATCCCGAAATATACTCTCCAACAAATCATCCGTCGTAATCTGACCCGCAATTTCCCCGAGATGATGTTGCGCATGTCGAATATCGATGGCAATCAAATCTGATGGTAAACTGTTTTGCAGGCCATTGATAGCAGCCGCTAAAGAATTACGCGTTTCTTTTAAAATATTCAAATGCCGAATATTTGAAATAATGACTTGCTGCTGACTAAATGCGTGCTGATGCGTCGTTTCGATTAATAGTGCCTTTAATTTATCGAGATGGTTTTGCGTGAGTGCCGACATGGCGAGAGTAGGGGTGCGGTTGGTTAATGTGCTGACGGCTTCTTCGACGTCATATGAATGACAAGTGTGAAAACTGTCCGTTTTATTTAATATGATAATTGCTTGTTGCTCCGGTCGTAATTTAATTTCGGAAAATCGCTGGACTAATTCTTCGGTATCTTCTTGAATTTCGTCTACCCATAAAACAACTTGCGCTTTATTTATTTGCTCAAATGACCGTTCGATACCAATATTTTCGACGATGTCATCTGTCTCGTGAATACCTGCCGTGTCGATAAAGCGAAATAACATGCCATCAATTTGAATGGTATCTTCAATGACATCACGCGTCGTACCGGGAATATCGCTGACAATGGCCTTGTTTTCTTTTAGTAAGGCATTGAGTAAAGTCGATTTACCAACATTGGGTCGGCCGACAATTGCGACGGCAACACCGTCCTTGATTGCTTTACCATATTGGAAAGAGGCCTCGAGCTCATTAATACGGGTTATGGTCGACTGAATTAAATGTATTAATTCAGAGCGGTCTGCAAACTCAACATCTTCTTCGCCAAAGTCGTTTTCCAATTCGATTAAACTGGCGAACTTGATCAACTTGCTGCGTAATTCTTGTATTTCCTTACTGATGCCTCCGCGCATTTGATACATCGCGAGTTGCTGCTGACTGGCGGACTGAGCGGCTATTAAATCACCAACAGCCTCCGCTTGCGTGAGATCCAATTTTCCGTTGAGAAATGCTCGTTGTGTGAATTCACCGGGCATGGCTAATCGAATATTATGCCGAGTGATTAATTCAATAATCGATTTAATAATATAAGGCGAACCGTGACATGACAGTTCAATCGTGTCTTCGCCCGTATACGACTGAGGACCGCGGAAAATCGTCAAGACACATTCATCTAATATGTTGTCACCATCGACGATTTTGCCTAAACATGCAACATGTGATTCGCTCTTCGACAAATTTCGTCCAACAAATATTTTATCTAAGACGGGAATACTTTGCAATCCACTTATGCGAATAAGTCCTAATGCTCCAACACCCGCTGGGGTGGACAATGCCACAATTGTATCTTGATTAATATTTTTGTCTTCTTGAGTCAATATAATTGTTTAATATTCAGATCATTCGCGACGGCATATACCATCGCCTGCATGCTAAATATTTTGCTTTATTTGTTCAAACTTTCGTGGGTAGTTAATTGTAACGGCCTAAGTCAACCGCTTTCAAAATCGACAAGAACAAGTCGGCCGCATATGATTCATCGTTTCCGTATAAAAAGGATAGCCCATCGCGCTGCCTTCTTCCTCCCAATAAAACTTCTCGCGTTCAACTTCGTAGTTACCAATTTCATTCATAGATTCGGCGTCGTAGATCCGCCCATTGATGATGGTATATTTAACCGAATTACTATTTTCGATATTTTCTAATGGGTTTTTATCCAGTACGATAATGTCCGCTAGTTTTCCTGAAGCAAGCGAGCCTATTTCTTTTTCCATGCCCAAATATTTGGCGCCATTTATCGTGGCCGCTTTCAACGCCTGATGATTTTCCATTCCACCTTGGGCTAACATCCATAATTCCCAATGTGCACCGAGACCCTGAAGTTGGCCGTGTGAACCTAAATTGATGTTGACACCTGCATTTTGTAAATTATTACAACTTTCAGAAACGAGAATATGTCCATTTTGATATTCTTCATCTGGAATTTTCATACGATGCCGTGCACGAGAATCTAAAATAGGTCGAGGCGTAAATGTATTTAATCGTTCTTCACTCCAAACATCATCGCGTTGGTAATAATAAAACTCGCCATTAATTCCTCCGTAATTAACAATTAATGTTGGTGTATTACCCGTTTCAGTGGCCGACCAAAATTGTAACACGTCGTCATAAAGTGGTGCTACCGGAATATTGTGTTCAACACCTGTGTGACCGTCAGCAACCATCGTCATATTATGAAAAAAATGTGAACCACCTTCAGGATAGACATTCATATTTAATTCCTGGGCCGCTTTCATCACTTGTTGTCGCTGATTACGACGTGGTTGATTGTAACTTTTGACCGAGAATGCGCCATAGGCTTTCGTTCTGCGCAGGGCAGATCTAGCATCTTCGAGATTGTTGATGACCGCTTTAAAATCCCCATCGGCTCCATATAAAATGGTTCCCGTACTGAATATTCGAGGTCCAACCATATGACCAGCTTTAACCATTTCAGATTGCGAAAATGTCATTTCCGAATTGGATGAAGGATCGTGCGTTGTAGTTACACCGTATGCCAAATTAGCCCAATACTGCCAATGTTTTCGTGGGCTTAATCCATATCGAAAAGCACCTAAATGCGCGTGTACATCGACAAAACCGGGCATAATATATTTGCCTTCGCAATCAATAACCGTGATATTCCGACCGAGTTCAATTTCTTCGGAAGAACCAACACTTTCTATTTTATTTTGATTAATAATAATTGTTCCATTTTCGATAATTTCATCGCCATTCATAGTGATGATTGTGGCATTTGTCAAAGCGATTTTTCCAACGGGCACATTCGATTCCAATGTTAACTTAATTTTAATACCGGCAGTATCAATCGGAGGCACGGTATCTATTTTTCCCAAAAATGGAAAACGATCGGTCATGTCAGCTGAGAAATATTCATTGCCCAGCGTCCAATGCAATTTGTCACTCGTGGAAGACCAATGCATATTGATTCCGGCATCGCGAGAAACGAGTTGAACCGGAACAGCCTTGGATGAGGCAGACACGCCGATTTTTTGACCTAGTGTTGGCATCGCAGCGATGTAGACTTTATGTAATTCTGAAAATGCAAGCCACTTTCCGTCCGGACTTGGCACGAATCGATTGGCGTACTTTGTTTCTATGACGTCATCAATTTTTTCACCATCAAGACTCACCCGTTTCAATGTCTTAGTTAAATTACCAAACAAATATCCGCCTGACTGAAAATAAATCGCATCATCATCCGCCGTAAATGTCGGATTACTTCCTTGAGCCGTGACAAACTTCTCATTGTTTCCGCTTGCATCCATCATATATATTCCAGGCTTTACGGTGTAGGCATATCCTTGGTGCGTATTTCCATTATCTTTTCGATACACAATATTTTTTCCGTCATGCGAATAGGCAGGTGAGTTATAAATTCCTTTATCATTGCTTAATTTTTTTACGGCACCAGTTTTTAAATTCATCTGCATCAGAGCCCCGCGTTCTATATCATTCCATGTCACGTACACGATATGATTTCCATCCGGCGAAAAGCTCGGTGCAAACTCAAAGTCATTTGTCTTTGTCAATCTCGTTGGTTTACCATTCGGTAATTTCATTTTATATAAAAATCCGACAGCATTAAATATTACGTGAGACCCATCTGGTGACGTAACAGCCTGTCGTATGACATTGACGTCAAACTTATCCTGGAAAACTTTCTGTTCAAAGCACACTGTTTTTGCCAATTTATGCTGAACGTCTACGGAAAAGTTTATGATTTGGTCTTCCTTAGTTTTGACATTTATTTTATGGATTTTACCTTTTGCCCATATCACTATATGCGAGTCGTCGGGTGTCCATGCAAACCCTGGATAAACACCGAAAATAGCCCACGCCTCCTGCTGATCTTTGCTTAAGTCTTCATATACAGGAAAATCCATGCCCGTCGTTAAATCCCGCACATATAAAACTGATTTTGTGCGAACACGACGCACATATGCCAAATGAGAATTAGCGTGATTAATTTGTGGACGTATAGCACCACCTGGTCCGCCGACAGCATTTTCTGTTTTGCCGGTTTTAAAAGAGTAACGCTTCGTCACATAAATCTGACTATTTGGATCTTTATTATATTGAAAAAATCCACCGGGATACATGTCCTCTGAATAATATAAATATTCACCATCTGGAGAAACAGAAGGTTCGTTGACATCTTGCTGATCATTTTTTCGTTCGGTCACTTGAATACCATCGCCACCTGAGATATGATACATCCACATTTCTCCGGCGCCCGCCGAACGCGTAGATGTAAAATGTTTTCTGGCAATAAAATAATTGCCATCGGGCATCCAAGTGGCATTATTTAATAATCTGAATTTTTCTTCAGTAATCTGTTTCGCATCTGCGCCATCACTAGCCATGACCCATATATTGTCACCACCACCGGCGTCGGAAGTAAATAAAATAGATTTACCGTCCGGACTAAATCGCGGTTGGACTTCCCATGCAAGACCTGTTCGAAGTGCTGTCGCCTTGCCACCTGACATCGGCATGATGAAAATATCACCGAGCAGATCAAATACGATGCGTTGACCATCCGGACTGACGTCGAGATTTATCCATGTGCCTTCATTTGTCGAGATATTCACGCTGTCATGCGCATATGGCGGGAGATTGACGTCCCACTCCTTTGATTCTTGACTATGTACAATGATGCTACAAGCACATAGAATAAATAAGCAAATAAATCTCATGTTGTTTCAACTTTAGTTGGTCGCTAAAGTAATCAAAAGCCAGCCAACTGCTATGTAAGGATTCGCTAATGGACTTTTAGAAAGTCAGTTGAGGATGATTAGTCGATAGGGACTTATCGATCAAAATAGATTGCTCAGTCATAGACTAATCTAGCGCTGTCTATCAATAAATTTCAATCGATTGATAATATTTTTTAATCCTTTCTTTCGCGCAGTTCTTGTTGAAACCGCCGGAGAGATCCCATTCACTTGTGTGACGCCCTCGTTTTTTCTATTTTTAACCGCTAGACCGGATGAAGTTGTGATTACATTGAATGAACTTAACTTAGTATTTAACTTTTTGCTATACACATCAAAGTGGACAACAGCCCGATGGCTAGATTCAGCTCTTGAAGCATTTGCACGATTTAGTGTACGAGTGTTTTGATAGTCTGATGTGTAATTGATTTTATCTCCTTCCCGAAAAGATTCGGTGTAGGCGTAAATAATAATATCGGCCGACAAACTATCAGCACTTTGTACTAAACAATTTTCAGAGATATTATCAATTGAGTTATTTGCACATAACAGAAAATCATATTCAAAGTCATGGCCGTTATAATACGATAGCCAAGGTTCTTCGACATCTAAGTCGCCAATATCAGTGTAATCGACAAAAATGACTTGCTTATTCTGCGGACTTGCAATAGTCGATGTGTGATTTCCGGTAAATTTGCTATTCACGCATGAGCTTGAGCAAATCAGCAAGAATCCGAATACCCAATATTTCATCAAACCTGTACCATGCTCCAACATCCTCATATGTGTTCGGTTTTTCTACAACTTTTTATCATTTACAATCGCTAATAATTCATCTCGATAATTCTTTCCAACAGGTAAGTGCTTGATTTCACCCTTTTCCTTGACCTCAACCATGTTACCCATGATGGCCATGATTTTATTGATATTCACGATATAAGATCGATGAATACGCAAGAAAATATTTGATGGCAGCTTGGCTTCCAGACTTTTCATCGTTTGCAATGTAATCACACGTTTTTCATTCCGCTTAATGATCACATAATCTTTAAGCCCTTCGATATAGATGACATCAGAATAGTGGATTTTAACCAGCTTTTTATCAGCTTTGACAAATATAAAGTCGTCTTCAGAAGTTTCGAATTCTCCAGCCTCACTTCGATGCGTTTTTTCAATAGATTCGATCGCTTTATTGGTTGCTTTCATAAAACGCTCAAGTGATATTGGTTTCAATAAGTAATCGATTGCATTGAGTTCAAATCCTTCAACCGCATAATTGTCAAAAGCCGTAGTAAAAATAATCGCTGGTGGATGTGTTAGACTTTTGGCGAATTCGATACCCGTAATTTGAGGCATTTGTATGTCGAGATAAACTAGGTCAATTTCGTGGGCATTAATCATTTTTTTTGCCTCAATTGCATTGTCGCATTTGGCAATTAAATTGACCTCTGGAATCTTCATTAAATGGGCTTCTAAAACATCTTGTGCTAATGGTTCGTCGTCGACGATAATGGCGTTAATCATGATTGTAAATTATTTAATTGTAGTTGAAGTTTTATAATAAATTCTTGTGGTGCATCATCAATAGAGAGTTTATATTTTTCGGGATATATCAATTGAAGTCGTCGCTTGACATTCACAAGTCCGATTCCTCCGCTGATCTTTCGTTCTGGATTCGGGAGCGTAGGGGCTTTCGAATTTTTAACTTCCAATACGATTTGGTGTTCTGAGATATCCATTTCTATATACACAAAACCATCGTCAATTTTCTTGCTGATGCCATGCTTAAAACTATTTTCTATGAATGGAATGAAGAGTAGAGGAGCAATGCGTTGTTGTTCAACCGAGCCATTGATATTAAGTTCAATGTTAATATGGCTTCCATGTCGAAGTCGCTCTAATTCGATATAATTTTTTATATAATTTATTTCCTTATAAAGCGGCACCTTGGGTTCGTTGCATTCATACAACATATAGCGCATCATCTCACTCAATTTAATTACGATCTCAGGTGCGAGATCGGATTTTTTAAGTGTCAGCGCATATAAGCTATTAAGCGTATTAAATAAAAAATGTGGATTGACTTGAGAGCGAAGAAATTTTAATTCAGACTGCATATTCTGTTTATCCACTTCACCTTTGTCGCGCGTGTACCGGAGCCAATCTGAAAAAATACGTAACGCGGCACTAATAATTCCTACTATGAGTAACGTCCCAAAAACACCTGAAATGCCTCCAATGAAATCATAGCGAGCAGAAGGGTCGAAAATGGCACTAATTAAAATAAAAAGCGCAGATCGCAGTGGCGCCAATAATCCGGCCGCCGCAAGTAATAACAATGAATAAGTGGCTAACTTCTTTTGATTCAGAAAGCGCGGAATGAGGTAATCGTAATTTATCCGGACGATGATGTAATAGAAAAGTAAAAGGATACCTGCATTGATAATCGTGCCTACATTAGACGGAGCGTCATCGATGGCCACTACAAAACTCATCAGCATGACCCAAAACAAGATACGACGCAAGAGTTTATTAGAAAACAACCGTTGGATGCTTTCCATGAAACTACTCGTATTGTTATGCTTGTTTGTCGCCAATTTGCTGATTTTGATCAAAGGTGACAAAGAATCATCAGTTGTATGATAAAAATCGATCAATCACCTCAAAGTTTTGATGAATCAAGGAACTTCTGGTAATGGCCATGTCACAAAAGCGTCTATCAATCCAATTGTTCGCCTTTAAGGCCTTTAGAAATGTGTCTATCCAATGCTTCATGCGCAATCGGACTAGTGTAGCTATTCAATTCTTCTACAGCCTTTAAAACCACATTTTTATCTGTTGATTGCAGACTTGCTCGAAGTGATTCGTTTAGCATGGAAATTTTGCTTTTTTGGTCATCATCCAACCACTCGTCGTTCTGTGATAAGAATTTTTCGGTAGATAAAAGATTGATTTGGCCTCCGTTTGTGCTTCGATCAAACTCCTTTTTTGGATGTCAGTTTCGGCATTGGAAATAGAATCGAGTAACATTTTACCCATTTCTTCTTCCGAAATACCGTACTGCGGTTTTATCTGAATTTCTTGTTTTACACCAGAACGCAATTCAGATGCAATGACTTGTAAAATACCGTCGGCATCAAGAACAAATTTTATTTCTATTTTAGGAATTCCTGCTGCCATCGGAGGAATATTCTTCAAAATAAATTCACCAAGTTTTCGATTATCCTCAACGAGGTCACGTTCACCCTGATAAATAGCCACTTTTAAGTTTTTTTGGCCATCGATAGAAGTGGTGTAATTTCGCCCAACGGCCGTTGGTATTTTAGAATTTCTGGCAATAATGACATCAATTAATCCACCGACAGTTTCTATACCTAATGATAATGGAGTGACGTCTAATAATAACATATCCATTCGTCTGCCAGACAGTATATCGGCTTGAATCGCAGCGCCCAAAGCGACAGCTTCGTCCGGATGAACAGAATCTTTAATTTCCTGATTAAAAAATGTTGACAAATGTTCTTTGACAACTGGCATCCGGGTAGAACCGCCAACTAATATCACTTCGTCGATGTCAGTCGCCGAAAGTTGCGCGTCAGTTAAGGCCTGACTACAAGCTTTTAGCGTTCTATCAATTAACTTCGCCGTAATCTTATTGAAAGTGGCTAGATCAAGCGACAATGAAACGTTTCTAAACGTTCCATCGAAAACATCTCCAGTAGAAATAGTCTTCTTTGCTTCTTCCGCCAATACGCGCAAATCGCCATCATGAAATTCAAGCCGCTCTTCTTTTAAAGTAGCAGACCAATAATCCACTATTGCTTTATCAAAATCATCGCCTCCTAAAAATGTATCGCCGTGTGTAGCAACAACTTCAAAAATACCTTCAGAAAGATTTAAAATAGAAATATCAAATGTACCACCACCTAAATCATAAACCGCTATCGTTTTGTCATCCGTACTTCCAAGACCATAAGCTAGACTTGCCGCCGTGGGTTCATTAATAATGCGTAATATATCAAGTCTGGCAATTTTTCCAGCATCCTTTGTTGCTTGGCGCTGACTATCATTAAAGTAAGCCGGTACGGTGATAACCGCCTTTGACACGGGAGCGTCTAATTGTTCCTCTGCAATATTTTTTAATTCTTTTAATATTAATGCCGATAATTCTATAGGCGAATAAAATTTATCGTCCACTTGAATGCGCACGAGCTCCTCTTCGTCGCGTTCTATAATTTTATAGGCGATAAAAGAATTATAATCGCGAATATCATTAAAGCTTTTTCCCATCAATCGTTTGATACTGAAAATGGTTCGCTCAGGTTGTG
>ENA-ORXU01003286-ORXU01003286.1-marine-metagenome-genome-assembly--contig:-NODE-3286-length-10218-cov-4.399763_pt1 | contig 10218 bp, 16 predicted proteins | sample MGYA00237869_ERZ511484 | MGnify/ENA metagenome assembly ERZ511484 | reverse complement strand
CCTCCGCCCCCGCCTCCGCCCCTGCCTCACTCTACCTTGGCCGCCCCCCGCCTCGCCGTTGCCGCCACCGTCGCGGCTTCCGTCGCCTCGCCTGCTGCCGCGACCCTCTTTGCCGTTCTAGCGCTGCAGTCTGTGTCGCGGAACCCGACGGAGAAGCGCTCGTCTGGCGAACAACAGTGGTGCCTCGCCAAACAGACGCGCAAGGCGGCGAAGCGGCGGCTGGACGAGACGGCGTCGGCGGTGCAGGAGCTGGCCGTCGAGCGCGATGCAGCCGTGAAGCGCTTTGACAGCCAGGAAGCCGCCGCCGAAGCCACGTTTAAGGACGCGAAGCGCCGCATGAGGCGCTCCCAGGAGGCCATGCAGTCGTTGTCCGAAGTCTTGTTTGACGTTGAAGAGTAGCAGTGTGTAAGAGGGAAGCATATTCGATTTAGGCAAACGTACATCAGCAGAATTTTGAATTTGGGTCAGCGTTCACCATCGGGCGGTCATCGAGTACGCCAGCCGGGCGGTAGTCGAGTACACCAGCCACATGAGCACCGAACGCGCCAGCAGTAGCCCTTTATGACATCAGAAACATGCGGTCACTGCCTGCGTGCCCCCCCCGAGGTACCCCCGCGCCACCTATTTACCCCCAGGCCGGTAGCCGTGAACACACTGCTTGCCCCCCCCTCCCCCTCCAGGCAATACGCGGCACAGCGGCACCGCCGGCGAACCACGGCGCCCGCCCGCGGCGATGCTGCCGACGTCACTCGCCGATAATGCCGACGCCCGACAATGCCGCCCGGCCGCAGCGGCGCCGGCGACGTCACCTACAGACAACGGCGCCGCGAGCCGACGCCGTCGGGGTCGTCGCGGCCGACAGCCACCCCGCTGATAGCGGTGACGATGGCCATGCCAAACGTAGTTATCTGCAACTTGTGCGTCCCGGTCGAATTTCAGCACAGCGTCAAGGTCACGAAATCTTGAGTTTCGTGGCTTTTGAGCCCCGGGCGTTCGATCGGTCATCGGGTGAAACGTGGGAGATGGAGGGTACACCACAAAAAAAGGCCCCGTCTCGTTTATATTGCAAATCTGATGTGAGGCGACACCAGCAAGCTGCCGCCAAATCTTATCCATGCCTGCCGCCGCCGCCGAAATATTTGCGGAAGCGCCGCACCCGCGCAAGGCCACGCTGACAATCCCGAGCAGACAATTCTAGGTTTACAAGAAGCCACTGGATGCTGTGACGTTGGTAATCTCGAGAGCGGTCGCAATCTGAAGCGCCTTGCACGGAAGGATGGCCAGAGACATCGGCACCCGTTTACGCCCGCCACGCGTAGTCAAGCCTGCTTAAAGAGGCTTTTTTGGATTTTGAGCCAACTCATCAGGTGCGCAGGCAACTTATGGTGCGTGTCCCAAAAATGAGACATGCGCATTTTCTGAAGGACTGACACATCACTGCACGAGGGCAGGTGGCGTGAAGTACCAGAAAGTTTTCGACTGGCCTCCATGGAAAGAGCCTCTGCCGACGCGTGCTTGGTTGACAACTCCTTAATACCCGGCAGTGGGCCCTGTTCTGTGGACCTCTCAGATGGCCCCGATCTTGGAGCCAGTCTTTTTCAGGCTTTTAGGGATAAAAGTTTGAAACGCCCAAGCTCATGTGCTAACTGGAGCTTCGATGAGGAGTGTCCCAAATCGTGGTCTCCTTCCACGGGCTACCTGGGGGCCTTTTTCACGTTTTTTATTGGTAAGGTGGTGCTCTTTTCTTCGTAAACAAATTGTCAGGACATGCCTGCTCTAGTATCTGTGCATTTGATTGGGCCGCGTGATCGTCACCTGTCGAAGTTGCATTGAATGACATCTTCCCCCATGACACGTCAGGATGTGCCGCCTCTGTTAACACTGTCAGGGGCAGTTCTGGAAGAACAGTGAGACCGAGTGCGTAATATTACATTATCGGACCGTTGCAGAAGGCCAGTGGGCCGAGAAAAAAAAAACCGCCATGTCTCAATTTTGGGACACGCACCACAATGCTTTCTATTGGCTGCAACCAATTGTGTCGGCTGCCGATCAATGAACACTGCTTCCTACATGACACAGCATTTCCTCTGGGCTTGAAAGAGCTTAGGGCCGCCGGGCGGGACACACACGCCTGCCTCCTTTTCACCATAAAAAACCCGTTTCCGATTTGCCTTCGCATTTTTGAGAAGCGCCCATCAATCCAACGATGTGTGTGAAGGTGACTGTTGCTTCTTCTCAACACCCTACAAAAGCCCACTCGTGCACAGAACGCCAGTGGTGAAAATTGACTTTCCATAGAATGCCACAATCACTCCAATGGCCACCTCAGACTGGTCATTTGTCCACTTCGCGCAGTCCTTCGCCGTCTTCTCGAGAGAGGCCAGACTCTCCCACATCCAGGCCTTGTTCACATGCCTGCAGCGGTCCCCGGGAAGGAGCGCACTTAGAGGCCCCACTTTCCGCTTACGAATTGGCACCTTGGACCTCCGAAAAGCGTCCGAAGCCACGCCGCTCAACAACATCGTAGGCGCCAGCTGACGACAGGAAAGCAGCGGCGTCTCACCCGTTAATCGAGCCGCATTCTGGTCATAATACCCTTGCCAGTACTCAATCGCCTGCTCGCCACAGAGCCCGGTGATTTCCTAACGTCCCATGGCCTCCCACTTATGAGAGAAGAGCACGTGTCGCTCGGGCGAAATGCTCAACGATGGGAAAGATTCCTGGATGAGACTGACGAATGCCCGCGCATCGGCCTTAAACCGTTGCTGCTCGGCGAGGGTAATAACAGCCGCACTGTTGGGGGTTGCCGTAACGCCGCGCAGCAGCGCCTACCCGTGCTCGTAGGCGGTCGCCTAGTGGGCCAGCATGAGAAGCCGCAGGATTCGCACGATGGCGTGGCTTCTCGCGCTAATTGTGTGGCAGTGCTGACCATTGAAGTTGCTTTCACGGAATGGAACAGATTCCACGCCAATTTTCACGCTCAACGTAGCCGCAAGGGAGTGGGCAAACTGCCATCCCGTAGATGGCCCGCGCCCTCGCGTCAGAGCCTCAATAGCAATCCGCAGCATCCGCAGCGTAAGCCCAATCACCGAATGAAGAGAAAGTGGCAAAACTGGGGTGGGTGGCTTGATGATGACCGGCGGACCCTCGATGGACAAATAAGTTGCAAGCCCGAGTCCATCTGGCGTCTCTCCCGACTCGCAGGCAGCCCGCATTTCCCTTAGGTGGGACACGGTTCTCGGAGTGTAAAACTACTCAAGTCCTGCACAGTCCTAAACAGCGCGTCCAACAACCACTGCGCGTCGCTCTGGCTCTTGGTTCCCAGGCACATACGTCATGGCAGCGACGCGCTGGGCACTTCATGGCCTGTAATGTTGCATACGCATGGGTAGTCGCTGTAAACTAAGACACGCACTGCCCGCCGCTGAGACCCCATAACAATGCCAGTGAGGGCAATTTGATGGAACTGTTCCTCATGTGGAGCCAGTATGGCTGCAAACTCAGAGAATTTGTCCTTGGACTCAGGGCAGACTGTCATCAGGACAGTATTTCCCAGTCTGTTTGGGTCCTTTTGGTACATTAACCCCATCCCAACATTCACAGATGACAGGTCCCCTCCCTTTTTTCAATCCAACAGAGATATGGACATCTCTGATGTCAGGCGAAGGGAAGATATCTCTTATTGAGGCCTCCCAGTGCTAAAGACCTCGTAATAGCGAGTTTGTGGGATAGCCTCGCCCACTGAGTCTAACCACGGGTACTCTACAAACAGCAGGGCGTACCACAGATCAGACAATCGCCCTTACACCGCGCAACAGAGGTGGCTCAGGTGGGCCCCACTGTCCAAGAAGGCGACGTCATTGGTTAGCATTTTCAGAACGGCAGATCGTGCCTGCTGTAGACTTTGCGGGCTTGCCAGCGGGCTCGAAGCCCCCCCAAAGAACACCCGAATCCGGTTGAACTTTGCGTAGCTGATTCCAATGGATTCCAAGAGCTCGATCTGCTGTGTGGCGGTCCGGCGTAGTCGGAATCTGCAGGCACGGCTCCCAGCGGCACTTAAAATGTCACGAACAGCCACGGTCAAGCGCCGGTTGCGCCGGCTTTGACCAACATCAGGTTTTAACACGGACGGTTTCTGAGTGTAAACACTGATGCGCCCGTTCGCGTGAGATGCAGATAAGCACTTGGAACCGTCCGCGCCAAGATGGCCGCGGCTTCATGGTTTAGGTCCAAAGCTGCAGTTTCTTCGAGCATTCAAGCCGCGCCTAGAAACTCCAAAACCTGGTTGACGGTCACTCAAGGAGTGAGCTGTGACGCGCTGGGCGCAGCCGCAGTCGCTGTACCGTCCAATATCATATGTGGAGAGGGCGGAGGAACAGCCGTGCCGCTCGCTTCAAAGATTTCTCACGTCAAGGTGGGTTCGAGAGTGGTGCAGTGAGGCACAAGAGGGAAGAGCACTTTCACAGCGGTGCCTGTGCGCGCAAGCGGCGAGGGCGTGTCACAGCGCGGACCGCTGGACTGCGCGGTGTCACTGGTAGAATCTTGGCCCATCGCTGCGACACCCGCTGTGCGCGTCTTGAGCCTCCGTGACTGCACAACCGAGCCGCCCAACTTCGCTGCTTCGCCCACCTGGGAGGCTGGGAGTGAGTCTTGGAGGGGGGGGGGGCGAAGGGCCGCGTTCACACGAAGCACGAATGCCGGCGCGACCAGTTGGGTCTCAGCTGTCGCACCCGCCACCACGACAGCCCCTACTGACGGTGTTCCGGCAACAGCTGCACGAACCGAGCGGGAACGGTCAGCTGTCGGGTCAGTGGGTGGTCAGAGACACGGGTGGGGGGGGTCGAAATCGTTATCCGTCCTGCCCGCCAGTGTCGACAGCCGTTCCGGCGCTACAGCCTGCTGACGACGGACTGCAGCAGCGTTGCACGGGGCGCAATCGTGATACAGAATTACGTCAGCATTCGTGGGCGACCCGCCCTTGTTCCGTCGAAACGGCAGGGCCGCCGCCACCCTGACAATCGTTGCCGGATTCTTTCCGTATACGGTCTTGCTTGCCTTAGCTTGCCGCGCGAACGCCTCATCTGTGTGGGTAAGGAAATGTAAGTGAACTAGGGAGAAAAAGAAGGCCAACACTTGATGGGAAAAAGATGCTTGGAGCTGGGCAGACGTGGGCAGACCGTGGGATCGGAGAAACAAAGTCGATGGTTAGGTTTGATGTTTTCTAGTGACATAACCAATAGCGGTCGGATGGGTACTTTTGGCACAGACCGAGGCAGCTTTGAGCGGAGAACGCTATGACACACCGAGTACAAAGTTGACAGACGAACATCTACAAAAGTACCCACAGAAATTGGTATGCGTACCTCCACGGTAGCAGAGGGACGGTGCGGTCCCTGCCACTGCCGAGCAACATGCTGCGGATGTCATGCCGTGCTATATGACTGGTCGGGGGCGCAAGTGTCCTTCTGGCTCCCTGAAGTGGGTGGAGGGGAGGTAGACAGCATGATGGCGTCACGGTGACGATGAGCCTCGAGGTAGGCCATCTTGCAACCGACGGACCTGCTGTCGATGAGGACAGGCCGTCCCATTGATATTCCCACCGCCAGCGTCCACGACAGCCACTGAGACTACTGCAGGCATCGGGACGGTTTCATCCAATTCGTGTATTTCTACCGTCACTTTCATACTTAAAGGAGCCGCCTCGATTAGGCGTGCTGCGAGACCGTACCGCGCGGTCCCAGGAAATTAAGCAGGCGTCCATTTCGAGATAGAGGGTCTTCTGGATATAAGTGCGTGCACCGACGCTCCCTGGGCCAGCTGCGCCAATACGACCGCCCGCCGCCTGGACGCACTCTTGACGGCGGTCTCGGAGTACCACCCCCCTCATCTGCTGCGTGATCCACCGCAACAACTTGTCGCCGTTGTTCCATGCAATAATCTGCAGCTTAGTGGCCAGGCGCATCAACGTGGGCTCCTTTCGGGCGCCACTCACAGGCCGAGCGGGTGCACGCGCCACCCGCGGGGACGCCACGATAGCTCTGGCCGTCCCAGCGGTAGCACAAGCCGCCCCCGGTAGACCGTGCCCCAGCCGAGGGGCGAGCAATGGACTGGACCATCCCAGGCTTGCGCAGGCGACGGCCCGGGCAGCATCATCCGTCACGGTGTTTGCCGTAGGGTATTTTACGTCGAGAAGCTTTAAGACAGGAGTGGAGAGAGAGATGTGCACGTGTACAGAAGGCCAAAGCAGTCACGCGCAGACAGGGTGTATTATCACACAGCCAGGTCCTGCAAGGCAAGGGTAGAGCTCAGGATCTTCACGAAACCACCACCACCGGCGGCAGCCATCGAGAAGCCACGAGCGCGGGAGTGGCAGCTGGGATGGTGGATGTGGCAACGATGGTCGCGAGACCCGTCGCCGTGGACAGCCTTGCGTCAGAAAAGACAGATCCTTGGAGTATGGTATTCAACTCCCTAACTATCAAGTGAAGTACGCTTCTGTAATTTTGCTGGAGCTTTCGACCTCTTCTTTGGAGCGTTCTCGTGCGTGGGCCGGCGCGACACCGTGTTGGGGGCACGCCCAGTTAAGAGCCAGGGTACCTGCTCTTCTGTTCACGGTTGGTCACTGCTTCAAATGCGACAGACCATTGGTCGCCCTCGCCGTTGTCAGCAATCACGGTTATCCTTCAAAACAGGCACACTTGCTTCATGCCGACATTCACCGTGTCCAGCCTCCACTGCTCATGTTGGCGATCAGGCGCCAGTGCAGACGTGGTGGTCTTCATTGTATGATGCAAGAACGGGCTGGAATTGAGTCACTCACGGAACACGCAAGTGTTCCCTAACGGCATCTTGCGCACGCAAGAGGGAAATGGGCGGAGCAACAGCTGCGACGCTGCGCTTCTGTCGACTGGCGATGCGACATAACTCCGGCTCTATAAACGCATTTCGGCTTTTCTTTGGCGCATCTGATAGGTCTCGTTGAGAAGAACGCAGGGAGGTTGTCAAAGGTTTGCCGACTTATCTCAAGAGCAGCCGGTCAGCGTTTTTGTGCAAGAGCGGCACACAAATGCACGTGGCCACCAGAGTGCCAAAGGTGCTCAGATTCGTTCTTTCACTACAAAAACGGGCTCAGGGGCCCCGCGCTACCCTTCAAGACATGAGGGGAGCTTCTGGGTGCGTGACCTGAAGCGTCCGTACCGATCCAATGTGCGCTTGTAGCTGAACGCTTCCATTCATCGGATGGCAATCGGATGTAACTCCGGCTATATAGTTGCGTTCCGACTGTTCTTTGGCGCATCTGATAGGTCTCGCTGAGAAGAACGCCGGGTTGTTGTCAAAGATTAATCCCCACTTTGCCCACTCCTGTCCAGCAGTCGGCTGCAGGATAAGGCGATGACAGTCAATGCATTAGTACGCCCATATCCTGCCGCGAAACGCCTGCGCGATGTCTGGTATCGTTGGCCTATGTTCGTCACGAGAAGGAGAACCATACAAGGGAACGTTACGGGATGACCAGTGGAGCTGGGCCGCGAATAGAGGGTGGGTAGGGAAGAGGAGGTGAGCCTTTTTATCCCGTCATATCTGCAGCGTGCCAGTGTGTGTCTCATCCCGGCTCCTTGCCTCCCCGCTCCCCCCTCAATTGGTATCTTCAACGGGCACACATCGAATACACATGCGTCCGGTCGTCATCGTCATCCACCATGTTGAGCCCTACCACAGTAAGACAGCAACTACACAGCGACTGCGAAGCCACCTGTGAAGGCGCCTTGCAAGCGACAGGCGCAGAAAAGCGCGAGCAAGATGGGATCCACCGTGGATCACGACATGCCGTCCGCGGATCATCCTGGGTTATGAACTACGTATCACAGAGGCTGTGAACGCCTAGAAAATTGGAACGCGTCCTGAAAATTTGGGACGCGTCCAAATCGCTCTCGACCAGAGGCTCTTTAGAACGTGGCAGCCTGGCTTTTATCTGGCCTGTGTAAATCTCAGACCCAGAGGAGCAGCCTGAACTACGCTTGGGGGATCATGTCATCAAGCCAGTTGTGAACGGGTACAGCTGGTAGCAATGCTTTCTTCGCGCTGTCACGGCAGACGATCCCGCCCCGATCAAAGCCACCACCTGCATTCAGAGGGAGAAGCGCGTCAGCCGAAGCACCGCTGGGGGGCAGGGGGGTGGCCGAAATCCCAAGCTGATTCGAGTGAGCTGATTTCTCGTGACCCGGAATTCCGAACAATTTTCTCCCAGGGGGCACATTTTCAAAGGAAGTCCGGGCTACCCGGGATTCCGAGGCAGATAACGCGGTATACACCGGAAACGTTTCTGGACGGGAGGCCGCGATGCGGCCTCACCGGATGGACGATGCATCGGACAGCCAGGCAGGCCGCATCGCGCACTGCACCGCAGCGCACTTAAAGGCGCGCGGACATCTCGCGTAAACGGTGGCTCCGGTCCGGTGCCCCGCTCGTATTTCCTTTTCACGCATTAGTGTACGCAGCGAGTACTTCTTGTAATGCGCGCAGTCAAAGAATGATTAGATTTGAGAAACGCTCAAAGCAATAGGCTTGTTGAGTGAGCCCCAAGTTTAGGAGCGCTGGTGCCTATTGCGCCGCCCAGCGCCTTTTGAACGCCCAGTGCGCCCCTCAAGCGCCCTTTGTAGCACCCATAAATGAACTGATAGACCCCTGTTGTTCTTACAACCTTGAGTGTGCTTTTAAGTAACGAGCGACCATCTGCGAAGTAATCCATGCCTGTGAAAGAAGTACAGTCGCCGGTCAACCACAAGTCCCAACATGTCTGCGTGCCGCCCACAGCGGCGCTCCGAAGGACAAACAAGAGAACATCTGAATAGGTCGCAGGTTGTGAAGTACATGACGAGACCGCCGGGCCATGAAGACATGAAATGAATGTGCGCATTACGCAATCACGCCGACCGACACACGTACGAAGCTGTGGCCAATTAGAAATCCTTGTCAAAAATCTCTTGCCGTCGTGGGAGGTGGATGACAAGGATGCTGCTGCTTTGGCGCTAAGACGAGGGCCAACGCTGCTGTGATGGTCACCTCTCGACGAGCCTTCCCGCCGTGTTGCTGAGACAGCTGTAGACAAGGCCTCTACGCCCACAGAGACTGCAGACAGAGTCGTCCGTCACACGATCGACACTGTGGTCAAAAAAGTACGACAATGAATATTTAGAGCGTCCAGCAGCACGTCCAGGATCACGTAGGCGTTTGGCGCTTGAGGGTACTCTACGCACCCACGGAGCTCCCAAAATGCGCCCAGAAAGAGCACACTGAGCGCACACAACAAATCGCAGCAATTCACAGCAGCTCTGAGCCCAAAATTAATTAACTACTGCGATCGCCCTTACCTACCACCGAGCCATCCAAAAGCTCTGAGCATGCAGTGTTATTTGAAACTAGTGCCCGTGGGCCGGCTAGCGCGTCGTGCCCGTGGGCAGGCTAGCACCTCTTCTTCCACGCATGGTCGCATCCAAGCAACCAGAGTGAAAGGGCCCTTTCAATAAGTGTCAAACAGCTATCTTACAATTGGAAACAGAGCTGTTCTTCGCACCAACTGGTATGAGCTGTCGCTACCGAAAAGCAGCATGCGAATCATGAAAAACTATATCAATGGAGCTGGCTAAAGATCATCCGTCAGGCACAAAGACAGCATGGCTAATCTGGTGCCCGTCGGCCGGCCAGCGTCTGTCGAGCGCTCAAGAAGCACTGCACGAAGCCCTAGGCAGAAGATGTCATATGTGTACCCGTTCTTACGTGACGTGTACATCTTCGCACCTCCAGATACCCGTCGACGACGAGCAACTCGGTCGCTAAGCCGTCAGAAACGCGGAGGAAAGGGTGTTCTTCATGCACGAAGCTCCATTATCGCAATGCTCTGTACGACAAGAGTGCCCGTCAGCTTGTATGCGCCTGTAGGGTTCCACAGAATACGGTGTCGGGGCCCTGTCCAGAAGATGTCATACATGTCCGTATCACACGACGTGATCGACTCCTCGCCTGTTATTCTTCAATCCGGTTCGACAGTACCGCAAGCGCGCCATCCTCCACGCTTCGCGTTCCATTTCATCTACCGCTCTCACCTTACCCTACTTCACCCCACCCCACGAGCCCTACCCAACCACACCACACCCCACTCGTGCCACCCGCGTCACCCTACGCCACCCGCGCCCAACGCCACCCGCGCCACGCCATCCC
>ENA-ORXU01003284-ORXU01003284.1-marine-metagenome-genome-assembly--contig:-NODE-3284-length-10220-cov-3.068422_pt1 | contig 10220 bp, 5 predicted proteins | sample MGYA00237869_ERZ511484 | MGnify/ENA metagenome assembly ERZ511484 | reverse complement strand
GCGACCCGCATGTGCGGCGATGGCCTCCTGGGTCGCCTGGCGACGCTGGAGCAGGGTGTTGTAGTCCCGCACGAGCCCGAGCTGCTCGGTGGTGTCCTGGCTCTGCAAGGCCTCTTGGAGAGCCGCTCCCGCCTCGAACTCGAAGGTCTCGATGGCTGCCGTGTCGGCGGTGAACTTCTCGTCGAGGACGAGCGCACGCTCGTCGTAGTCCTCCGACTGGAGTGCGTTGCCGGTACGAGCGAACACCTGGGCCGCCACTTCAGCACGACGAAGGGCGGCAGCATCCTGGCTCACGATCGATCGGACGGTGACCACCGAAGGTGCGAGGCCCTCCACCTGGCGTTGGAAGAAGGTGTTGGTCGCCTGCCATCTGGCATCGGTTGCCGACTGATCCCTGTTGGCCTGTCCGTTGGTGTTCAGCGGTGTCGAAGTGAGGTCTTCGAGGATGGGTGGGCCAGCCACGATCTGGAGGCCGTTCTGGACGCCGGCGACGTCGCTCAGGCCGAGCTCGCTTGCGATCTCGGTGTAGATGTCCTCGGCCAAGATCTCGCTCGTGGCAGAGCCGAGCGTCCAGCTGCTGAGCGCAGGAGCCGCACCTTCGCGTACCTGGACGATGCCGAGGGCCATGAATCTGGTTGGGACCTCCCCATCGTCGGAGGTGTCCGCCGGCTGTACCAACAGCAGCACGGCCAACATGGTCAGGAGGGTTCCCAACGCAACCAGCAAGACCCGTCGCCGAACGATTGCCAGGAATTTCACGAACGACATCTGTCAGCCGACCTTCCGCCAGAGCGAACAGGGCCCCAAGCCCACGAGCCCATACCCATACGATTCTACTCTGTTCCCGGCCCACGAGCGTCGCGTCGATGCGTGGCTGCCAGCTCGCACCCCCGTATCTGTCCGACCAGACAGGACCTCGGCCGGGCGTTCTCGCCCCGATGTTGCTGACGTAGGGCCGCTCGACGCAGCCAGCGGCACCCACCGAACCTCGGCCGAAAACCGCAACGATGCGGGGGCCGAAGGGCCCCCGCATCATCGTGCGGCAAACACTTGCTGTTCAGCCGGGCATCAGATGCCCGGCCGGTTCAGAGGGGATCAGCCCTCGGAGCGCTGGGCGCTGCGACGAGCACCCAGGAGGAAGAGGCCACCGATGGCGACCAGGACGAAGGTCCAGCGGACCATCGAGAAGGTGGCGTCGCCACCGGTGCGGGGCAGAGCGCCGACCGGGGTGGCTGCGCCACTGCTCACGGCGACACCGGTGATGCCGCTGCTGGAGCCAGTGGGAACAACGCCGCTACCAGCCGCTGCGGGAGCCGCAGCAGAGGAGGCCGGAGCGCTGGAGTTGTTGGTGCTGGTGCCAGCGACTGCGGGAGCAGTTGCGGGCTCTTCAGCGCCGACGGTCACCGTGATGCCGTTGACCTCGGTGGTGGGCTCAGCGCCGCCACCCAGGGGCACAGCGCCGCCGCCGACGTTGGAGCCACACTCGGCTGCAATCGTGGCGATGGTGGTGGAGGCCGGGACCGGGAAGAAGAAGCTGAAGAAGCCATCTTCGTCGGCGGTGGTCGTGGCGCTCTCGACACCGTTGAGCACCAGAGTCACCTCGGAGTTGGCCGGGCAGTAGTTGCCCGAGATGGCGACGAAGGTGCCAGCGTCGATTCCGACGGTGGTGGTGTCGGAGATCTGGGTGCAGCCTGCGACCGCGACCATGACAGCCACGGAGCCGTCAGCGTCGGAGGGGATGACCACCGAGGAGCTGAACTGACCGTTGGCGTCGGTGGTTGCCGAGCCGACGACCACGCCGTCGATGGAGATGTCGAGGTCCACGCCAGGACCGGGGAAACCGGAGCCGGTGACGGCCACGGTGTCGCCGGGAGCAGCGGTGCTGGGATCGACCATGATCGAAGAGCCGGTGTAGTCGGCCGGATCGAAGGGCACATCACAGTCGCTCGGAGGAGCGGTCGTGGTCGTGCCAACAGTGGTCGTGGGGCCAGTGGTCGTCGTGGGACCAGCAGTGGTCGTGGTGGTGTCACCTTCACAGGTGAAGGTCACGAACAGGGGAGCGACGGAGTTGAGGCCGTCGTCTCGCACTGCGCCGCCACCGATGTGGTGGAAGTCGACACGAGTCGCCGAGGTGGTGGTGGTGATGCTGCCGACATCGGAGGTGATGTTGGGCTGATCCTCCGCATGATCTGGCGTGAACAGGGTCGTCGCGCCAGCGACCTCGATGTTGTACTGCTCTGCGTCGCCCTCACCCTCAGCCACGTAGGACGAGGTGGTTTCCACCGAGTAGGAGCCAGCCGGCAAGGTGAACCCGAGGTTCACGCCACGGTTGGCATTGGGAATGGGGAACTGGGTGCCGGTCTTGAGGACCAGCCAGGTTCCGTTGGCCGCCATCACGTCCAAGGTGAACGAGTCGCCTGCGTCGCAGGAAGAATCGCCGTTGGTTTGTGCTCCTGCTGTTGCCGACCCGAAGGTGAGCAAGCCCGCCAGGAGCCCGAAGATAAGAGGAATCAACCTCAACCGCCGCATTGAGTACCGCCCTTTCATGAAGTTTCACCGCAAGGTTCTTGCGTTGCGCACCCCCGATGGGGGCGCACCTCCCATCGTAGCAGCCGAGATGCCCGGATGGAACGGGTTTTTCGTTTGAATTTATGTTGCAGCGGGTGACCCGCCCCACGCGGAGAGCGGTCAGTTGCGCTCGAGGTCGTACTCGAGGCGAGTGTCGCCACTCAGCGAGAGTTCGTCCTCGACCACGCCTTGGTTCACCGTCGCTGTCGACTCCTCGTCGATCTCCCACACCCATCCGGGGGTGTGACTCACCGACAGCGAGAGCTCATCGGGTGCCACCACCGGCTGACGAACCATCTGGAGCGAGTAGCGCCCCGCAGGAGCGATCCGTCCGTTGACCTCGAACACGACGTCGACCGCCGTTCGGGGCTGGACCTCGACCTGCACTGCGTAGCGGTTGACCCCGTATTCCTGGGTGACGTTGACGGGCAGGTTGCGATTGCCGATCCGAGCGGTCAGCTGATGCGGGCTGTGCACCTCGAGCTCGAGCCGGTTGACCCCATCGGGCAGATCCACGCGCGCCCCCTCGTGCCCGTCGAGGTAGAAGGGCAGGTCTCGGTCGGGCACCTGGTTGTCGAGGGTGACGGTGATGTCGCCCGCTATCGAGCCGCTCGTGGGATCGAACAACACGTCGTAGTCGATCGATCGCTCGAGGTAGACGTCGATCTTGCTCGGGTTCTTGTTGGAGTGGCTCACCCCGAGCAGATCTCCCCCGAGCGCCATGGGGAACGACCCGTCGACCCCGAGCCGGGTGAAGAAGGACTCTGCCAGGGGGTCGTAGGCCAGCAGCAAGAGGCGTTCCTCATCGGCCATCAGGCCGAACACGTCGGAGATCTCACGGGGCGCCGGCAACTCCTGGCTGGTGAAGACCCCGAAGGCCTCTTCGAGCAGATTCCCCAACACCTCGCGCCGCTCCTCCTCGGACCGGTTCTCGAAGATGAGGTACTGCTCCTCGAGCAGATACTGGACCACCGACTCGCTCGACACCGGGAAGTCGAGTCCCTCGACCTCGACCGGCCCGGTGAAGCCGAGCAACTCTTGGATCACGAAGGGGTCCATGTAGATCGCCCCGGAGAGTTCCCCGTCGATGAGGGTGGGGTCGATGAGATCCTCGAGCAGACGCACCGCACGAGCGACGGTCGGGAAGTCGCCCGTCGCCGTCAGGTTCTGGTTCAGACCAGCCGGGCGGTAGTTGTTGTAGGCCTGCGGAAAGCTCAGCTGCTCGGGCAGTCGACGACCGGTGTCGTAGTTGATCTCACCCAACAGATCCTTCGCGCTCACGGTCTCGGTGAGCGAGACCTCGCCCTGGTCGACCTGCAGGATGGCGAAGACGGGGATGAAGCCACCGAGGGCCCGGGCCTCGCCGGGGCTCCCGAAGATCACCAGGTAGTTCGCCGTCTCCTCGGCACCGAGCAGGGTGGGGGCGACTCTGACACCGAGACGGGCCGCCGAGATGTCGGGCTTGGCCTCGGCGATCTTGTCGGTCAGCTCGCTCGTGCGTTCGTCCAGTTCGGGCAGGACCCACACCGTGTTGAGACCCGCGATCGAGGTCTCGGTCTCGGTCATCGTCTCGAGGAGATCATCGAGGGGTTCACCGAACTCGGCCACCACGTCGAGATCGATCGTTCCCGGAGCGCCCACCACGTCCTGGAGCTTCACGGTCTCGGCACTCGAGGCCGCCTGCGTGGTGGCCTGGCGTCCGTTGGCGGCAACCGTGCGCACCACCTCGACGTTGTGACCCACCACCGGCACGAACCGAGCAGGCCACCCGAGCGGGCCCGAGAAGAAGCCATCGACGCTCTCGAACCCCTCGGCGGATCGCCTGAGTGCAACCGCTGCTTGATCCTGTCTGCCGTCTGCGGCCAGGTCGATCGCCTCTTGGGCGTCGTCGACAGCTCCGACGATGTCGTCGCGGTTGGACACCACCCCGAAGGTCGCAAGCGCCGTGGCCAGTACGCAGAAACCCAACACGCCGAACCCGACCCGCACGATCATTCGACGAGTAGCGGGATCAACCCGCTGGTAGCCCGAGGCACACATTGGTCCCACGGCCACCAAGAGGATGAGGAGATGGATCCGTTCGATCCCGAGATCCGGGACTCTGGCAAGCGATTGCAGGGAGGCAGCGCACACCGCTGCGCCGGCCCAACGACGGCGCGTCGGCCTCCATGTGGAGACGAAGGCGAATCCCAGAGCCGCCACCCCGAGGGCAAGCGGTACCACCGAGTCCGCGAGCACAGCGGCAGCCGGAGCAGCGATGAGCCACGTCCAGCGCCGAGACCTGCTGGCCAGGAGGATCGCTCCGGCCGAGACCACGAAGGTCAGGATGGGATTCCACCAGCCCAGAGCGGTTGGTTCGTGACCGACGATCGTCACTCCGAGTGCACCCGCGACCGCTATGGCAACGACGAGTCCTCGCTCCACAGGACCGACCGGGCGGCCCGAGGTGGTCCATTTCCGCCGTCGTCCTGATGAACCCGAGGAGCCGCTCGGCCGACGGATCGTCGCCGCCGAGTTCCTGGAACCAGAGAACGCCGAGTCGGTGGTTGGCGAATCTGCAGGTGCTGCGCTGCCTCCCGAGGCAGGTGCTGCGCTGCCTCCCGGGGGAGGTGCAGCCTCCGTGGGGACGTCTGAAGTCGCCTTGCGAGCGTTGGCCGAGGCCGAGCCGAACGGCCCACTTGTCGGAGCTTCGGTCTGGTTGATTGCAGGCGTCGAGACAGGGTTCTGCTCAGCTGCTCGCTCGCGTGAGCCGAAGGGCCCCGCCGCCCCCACTCCAGATTCTCGACCTTCGCCTTCAGCCACCATCGACCACAGAGGGTACCGCTGCGGCGGGAATCGGGGCTTCAGTCATTGTGCCCACGGGCGCTGTACCGCCTTGGGTCGGACTACCCGGTGACTGCGATGCTCAAGAGGCCGTACCATGATGAGCGGTCGGGCCCGCGGGGCGCCCGGAGAGACCGAGCGGGGTCCAGGTCGGAGCGAGATGGCAGCACAGGAACGGCGGAGAGGACTGATGCAGAGCGCAGCGCGCGCGACTGTGTTCATCGTCCACAACCTGAAGGCGGAACGGGCGCGATTCGCGACCCAAGCCGCCTACGACGGCATGATCTGGGTGATCGCCCTGGTCGCGGGGTTCTATCTCCGCACCGCCTTCGTCGACCCGGGGACGGTGATACCGGGTTCGGAATACACCTTCACGACCCGGAGCCTGCTGCTCATCGGCCTCGCCGCCTACTTCCAGATCGTCATCGGCCGAGTGCTCGGTCTCTATGTCCGCCGCTGGCGGTACGGGACCTTCGAGGAGATCGAGACCTTCTTCAGGGTCGTCATCTGCAACACCGGCCTGGTGTTCGCATGCAACTACCTCATCTTGAACCGGGCTGTGCCCTCCAGCGTGGCCCTCGCCTCGGGCCTTGTCGTGCTGTCGTTGGGGACCCTTGCTCGCTACATGTGGCGGCTCGGCCTCGAAGCAATGGCCGAACCCACGACCCGGAGCAAGCGGGCCCTCGTCTTCGGAGCGGGATCCGCCGGGCGTAGGCTCGTCAATCTCCTCCTCGACGACCCCTCGTCGGACTTCTGGCCGGTGGGGATCATCGATGACGATCCCACTCTCGGCAACTTGCGCATCAGGGGCGCACGGGTGTGCGGCGGACGCGACGACATCATCGCTGCGGCGGAACGGACAGATGCCGACACCCTCCTCATCGCAGTGAAGTCACCGGAAGGCTCTTTGGTCAGGGACCTCAGCAAGATCGCCGACCAGGCCGGCCTTGAGGTACTGCTCCTCCCCTCGGCCAACGACATCCTGACCACGGCGATCTCGACCGAGGACATCAGGCCCGTCACCGAGGCCGACCTGCTCGGGCGTCGCGAGATCGACACCGACATCGAAGCCGTTGCGGACTACCTCACCGGCAAGCGGGTCCTCGTCACCGGAGCCGGCGGGTCGATCGGCTCCGAGCTGTGCCGCCAGATCAACCGCTTCGGACCCGATCGCCTCGTGATGCTCGACCGGGACGAGACCGCGCTACACGACGTCCAGCTCTCGATCGACGGGCGGGGGCTCCTCGACTCGCGCAACCTCGTGGTCGCCAACATCCGTGACGCCGAACGCGTCGAAGAGGTGTTCGCCGAGCATCGTCCCCACGTGGTGTTCCACGCAGCAGCGCTCAAGCACCTCCCCCTACTCGAACTCCATCCCTCCGAGGGCTTCAAGACCAACGTGCTCGGCACCCTCAACGTCCTCGAGGCCGCTGGCAAGTTCGGGGTCGACGAGGTGGTCAACGTCTCGACCGACAAGGCGGCCGATCCGACCTCGGTGCTCGGCCGGACGAAGCGTCTGGCCGAACGGCTGACCGCCGAGGCGTCGGAGAAGTACTCGGGCAAGTACATGAGTGTCAGGTTCGGCAACGTCCTCGGATCGCGAGGATCGGTCCTGCCGACCTTCAGGGCCCAGCTCGAGGCCGGGGGGCCGATCACGGTCACCCATCCCGATGTGAGCCGCTACTTCATGACCGTCGAGGAGGCGTGCCAGCTGGTGATCCAGGCAGGTGCGATCGGCGAACGTGGACAGGCCCTCGTCCTCGACATGGGCGAACCGGTCAAGATCATCGATGTTGCTCGGCGACTCGTGAGCCAGTCCGAACGGCCGGTGGAGATCGTCTTCACCGGGCTCAGGCCCGGCGAGAAGATGCACGAGGTGCTCCAGGCCCACGACGAAGTCGACTTCCGACCGCGTCACCCCCTGATCTCCCACGTCGACGTGCCATCGATCTCGGGCTCGGTGATCAGGCGGGTCGATCCGATGGTCGGCGCCTCCGCCGACATCGACTTACGACCCTCCCCGGAGTGCCCGACCGAGTCCAACTCCTCGAACTGAGTTCACAGGACCGATCCAGAGCCGGACCGAGCTGCGGGCCGACGGCTCAGCGACCGCCGGCTTGGGCGGGTTCGGCCTGGGCCGAGGACGTCGTGGCCGAGTCGGGCTCGGTCGCGCTCCGACGCTTCAGGAAGGCGGGCAGCGCCACGTAGCCGAACGCCAGGACGATGGCCACGCCGTCGATGGCAAGGCGCGCCACCCATTGCTGCTGCGAAGCGAACACTCCCAAGAGGCCACAGGCAGCGGAGATGGCGAACACCAATCCGGCCGTGACGGGGTGTGACCAGCCCGAGTCCACCAGCTGTTGGTAGGCGTGGCTGCGGTGGGCCTCGAGCAGGTTCTGCCCGGCGCGTGCTCGACTCACGAGCGTCCAGCTCGTGTCGGCCATGTAGAGGCCGAGCGGCGTGAGGGCGATCTCGAGCGGAGCTCCGGACCAGACGAGCCAGGCCGCGCCGATCGCGAGGGAAGCGCCGAAGTGATAACTGCCCACGTCACCGAGGAAGGCACGTGCGGTCGGGAGGTTGTACGGCAGAAAGCCGACAGCTGCACCCACGGAGGAGGCTGCCAGCACGGTGATCAGCACGTCGTCGGCCGCGACTCCGTAGCCGATCCACACCGACGCAGCCGCAGCCACTTGGGCCACCGAGATCCCGTTGATCCCATCCATGAAGTTGAAGGCGTTGACGTAGGCGACGAGCCACACCACGATCGCTGCGCCCAGCAAGACAGCGACTGGCGCCCCACGTTCGACCCAGACGAGCACTCCCACGGTGACCATCGCCAACACGGCCTGGGTGGCGAGGCGAACCCGAGCATCGAGGGTGCGCACATCGTCGACGAGTCCCAACATTGCGAGCACGAACACCAGGCCGAGCAGCAGGCCTTCCCGACCCACACCGCCTCCCGCCGCCGCAACCGCACCGGCCGCCGTGCAGGCCAGACAAGTGGCGAGCCCCGCTCCCCTGAGGGTCACCTCGGAGTGTGAGGAGCGCTCACCGGGCACGTCGACCACCTGGGCGCGCCGCAGCAGGAGCAGCACAGCGGGCATCACCACGAAGGTGACTCCCAGGCCGATCCCGCCGGCCACCAATGCCCATTCGACTGTCTCCACCGCGATCCAACCGTATCGGCGTCGGGCCGCCCTGCTGACCGCGACCCACATGAGTGCTCCACCGACCCGACGCACCCTTACCATGTCGGTGGCAGAGCGAAGCGGGACAGGACCAGCACACATGATGCACGAACCGAGAATTCTCATCGTCTGCAACGCCAACATGTGCCGGTCGCCGCTCGCCGAGTGGATCCTGCGGACCCGTCTCCGCGAACAGCACATCGCTGCCGAGGTCTCCTCTGCGGGCGTGCTGTTCGAAGGACGGCCCGCAACCGACAAGAGCGCTGAAGTGGTGAGCGACCGAGGCGGAAACATCGAGTCCCACCGCAGCCGGATCATCGACGAGGAGATGATCCGCGAACAAGACCTCGTCCTCACGATGGAGCGAAACCTCGTTCGGCGCATCTGGGAGCTCTCGCCCGACCTCCTGGGACGAACCTTCACCTTGAAGAGCTTCGTGAATCTGGCCGACAAGGTCGGGCCCCGACACGCCGATGCGAGCCTCGAGGACTGGTTGGCCGAGATCGACGGAATGAGGGACCCCGCTGAACTCGCCGGCCGTTCCGATGCCGACGACGTCAAGGACCCCATCGGCCAGAGCATCCGCCGCTACCGGGCCGTGGCCGAAGAGCTCGATGCGCTCATCACCACATTCATCGACCTCACCTGGCCCGACGAGTTCCACCGTCTGACCATCACCCCACCCGCTGAGCCGACCGGCAAACGCGACCGCTCGGCCAGTCCCCTCGTGTCGTCGACAGTTGCCGACGACCTGACCGTGATCGAGTTCGACGACCACGGGGCCAACCGCCTGACGGCACAGGTGTGCGACGCCATCGATCTCGCCCTCGACGAGGCCGAGCGGGACTCGAGGGTGGTGGTGCTCGCTGGACGCACCGGGGTGTTCGCCACCAGTTCGGAGAGCAGCGACGACGATCAGCCCTTGGCCGAATTGCTCCTCCGGCTACACGGCTTTCCCCTGCCGGTGGTGGCCGCTTGCTCTGGCACCGCTAGGGGAACCGGGGCCTCACTGTTGCTGGCCACCGACCTCCGGATCGGAGTGCGCGGCGACCATCTGATCGGTTTCGACGTGCTCGAACGCGGACTGCCGCTCGATTCGCTCTCGATCGAGCTGGCGCGTGATCGCCTGGCGCGTACCGCCTTGGTCCCCAGCATCCTGCTCGGCACACCCTGGACCGCGAGTCGAGCAGTCGAGGCAGGCTTCCTCGACCATCTCGTGGAGGCCGACGATCTGGTGGGCGAGGTGGCCAAGCGAGCTCGAAGCCTCGCCGGCCGACTCGCGTCGGGGGCCTTCGTGCAGACCCGGAGGCGAATGAGGGGGCCCCTCCTGGCCTACCTGCACGACGAGATGTCCCGGAGCTTCTGAGTGGCCACTCACCGGTCGAGCCTGCTCCAGAACGCAGACGGAAGCCTCCCCCTCCTCGGCCAGCTCCTCATCGCCATCGCCACCGGACTCGTCATCGCAGTGGTGACCTACTCGGCGATCGCGAGCTCCGATCCCATCTCGGGGCCGGGTGACGAGGGCAGCGCCCCCTCCACCACCATCCTCAACGGAGCCTCGTCGGACAACGCCGTACCCACCGCTGCGCCCGACGCAGCGGTGGCGAGCGTCGGCGAGACGATCGTGGTCGACGTGCTCTC
>ENA-ORXU01003283-ORXU01003283.1-marine-metagenome-genome-assembly--contig:-NODE-3283-length-10220-cov-7.156068_pt1 | contig 10220 bp, 8 predicted proteins | sample MGYA00237869_ERZ511484 | MGnify/ENA metagenome assembly ERZ511484 | reverse complement strand
ATGTGGCTCCTCAACCTGGACTTGAACCAGGGACAAACGGATTAACAGTCCGTTGCTCTACCAACTGAGCTATTGAGGAATTGTTCTTGATGTAACCGCTGTTAAAGCCATTACTTAAAAATGTGGCTCCTCAACCTGGACTTGAACCAGGGACAAACGGATTAACAGTCCGTTGCTCTACCAACTGAGCTATTGAGGAATTACTGGCTAACCAACTTGGTTAACGGGGCGGAATATTAAAGGGCAGTTGATGAACTGTCAATATAAAATTCTAAAAAAATTAAATATTTGTTTTTTTGCTCATTTAGCAAGCACAATGGTAATGTTAAGCGCTATTTTTTGATGTAAATTTAGCCATCTTAAGAAACTACACTTTTCTTTTACAGTTATCCACTAATGTTGTGGATAACTATGTGTACTAAAGTGTAGTAAAAAACCTTTACTCCCACAAAATAAGGCGTGTAGCTAAGTCAATCAATTTCAAATAAAAAAAATAAAATCTTTTTAAAACAACTACTTAATTCATGTTTGTTGTTGAAGTGAACGTCTTAGTCTGTTTTTTGTGCAAAGTGCTGGTTTAGTACATTTAGGTAAGGGTAAGTGTTCAATCCTTACGTTATTTTAAGATATCTGTTTTTAAGTTTGTATGGCATTTTTTAGGTTTTGTGAAAACGTTTGGGGGAGGAGCATATACCAATTGAAATTATCCTAATTTAAAATAAAGCACAGGCGCTAATTATTTTTGGAGTTAATGTAAAAATTTTACAATTTTTTTCACAATATTAGCGTTAAATAAAATTTAACCATAGCGACACTCAAAGCTATCTCTTACAATACGCCTATTGCGCTTTACGCTACGGATAATAAATTTTTAATGACGACTTCAGTTAAAAAAAATCAAATTGATTTATTGAACGATCCGGTGCCTCAAACATTAAAAAAAATGACCATTCCTATGATATACGGAATGATCCTTTTGATGACCTTTAATCTTGTAGATACCTTTTTTGTTAGTTTGTTGGGCACGCAACCATTAGCTGCCATTAGTTTTACCTTTCCTATTACTTTTAGCGTAATTAGTTTAACAATAGGCTTAGGTATTGGTACTTCTGCAGTTATTGGACAAGCATTAGGAAAAGGCGACCATGTTACGGCTAAAAACTTAGCAACTTCTTCATTGTATTTATCAGCTGTTGTAGTCGCAATATTGTCTTTTATTGGGTATTTATTCATAGATGAAGTTTTTTTACTGCTTGGTGCAAGTGAAGAAACCTTGCCACTAATACATGAGTACATGGATATATGGTATTTAGGTAGCGTATGTTTAATTGGTCCCATGATTGGCAACGCTATTTTACGTGCGGCTGGCGATACAAAAACTCCCAGTATTATTATGGGAGGTGCAGGATTAATTAATGCAATATTGGATCCTATACTTATTTTTGGCTTTGGACCTATTCCAGCAATGGGGTTACAGGGCGCTGCAATAGCAACGTTTATTTCATGGACGTTTGGGACCGGGTTGGTGCTTTATGTGCTTATTCGCAGAGAAAAACTCATTCATACCACATTAATTCCTTTACAGGAATTTATAATATCTTGCAAAAATATTCTACATATTGGTTTGCCTGCTGCGGGTGCGAATATGTTAACCCCCATTGCTACAGCAGTGCTTACAGCAATTGCTGCCACTTTTGGAGACTCAGCCGTAGCGGCGTTTGGTGTAGGTTCAAGAATTGAATCTATTGCTTGTTTAGTGATTTTGGCATTATCCATGACATTACCTCCTTTTATTAGTCAAAACTTTGGAGCGTTATGTATGAGTCGCGTTAAAGAAAGCTATACAGCCAGTGTAAAGTTTGTTTTAGGTTGGCAAATTTTTATTTATATTATTCTGGTCATATCAGCTCCTTATATCAGCCATGCTTTTGCTAAAGAAGAAAGTGTCGCCAAAATTATTGAGTTATTTATTTGGATATTGCCGTTAGGCTATGGTTTTCAAGGCGTTATAATTTTAACAAATTCTTCTTTTAACGCGCTACACAAGCCTCTTGTAGCGCTTGTATTAAGTATTATCCGCTTATTTATATGTTATGTGCCCATTGCTTACTTGGGCAGTTATTTATATGGCATTGAAGGCTTTTTTATTGGCGGTGTAATAGGTAATTTATTAATGGCATTTATCTCGTTTGGCTTATTTACTAAGCAATTTACTACTTTAGCGTTTAACACTGACACAAAAGAGGCGACTATTTCACAATGAAAAAATTAACACTTGTTTCTGAATACACGCCAAATGGTGATCAGCCTACTGCAATTGCTCAATTACTAGAGGGGATTGATTCAGGTTTAGCTCATCAAACTCTTTTGGGCGTAACTGGCTCAGGTAAAACTTATACTATTGCTAATGTTGTCGCTAAGTTAAACCGACCTACAATGATGTTGGCACCTAATAAAACTTTAGCCGCTCAACTTTATGGCGAAATGAAAGACTTTTTCCCCAATAACGCAGTTGAATATTTTGTTTCTTATTATGATTATTATCAGCCTGAAGCTTATGTACCAACAACCGATACCTTTATTGAAAAAGATGCCTCGGTAAACGAACACATCGAGCAAATGCGTTTATCAGCCACCAAAGCTTTGCTAGAACGCAGAGATGTAATTATTGTAGCCTCGGTATCTGCTATTTATGGTTTGGGTGATCCTGACTCTTATTTAAAAATGATGTTACATATTAGCCAAGGCGATATCATTAACCAACGCGATATTTTAAGACGTTTAGCTGAGCTGCAATATACCCGCAATGATGTTGCATTTCAGCGTGCTACTTATCGTGTAAGAGGTGATGTAATTGATGTGTTTCCTGCTGAGTCAGACCGCTTAGCAATACGTATTGAATTATTTGATGAAGAAATTGAACAAATTAGGCAATTTGATCCGCTTACCGGACAAATAGAAGGCACCCTCGCACGAGTTACTATTTATCCTAAAACACATTATGCAACGCCACGCGAAAAAATATTAGCCGCTGTAGAAAGCATTAAAATTGAGTTAAAAGACCGTTCAGCGCAATTAAAAGAAAATAATAAATTAATTGAAGAGCAACGTATTGTACAGCGTACTCAATTCGATATAGAAATGATGACAGAGCTTGGTTACTGCTCGGGTATTGAAAACTATTCACGCTATTTATCGGGTCGAGGGATGGGCGAAGCTCCTCCTACATTATTTGATTATTTACCTAACGACGGTTTGCTTATTATTGACGAATCCCATGTTACAGTGCCACAAATAGGCGCCATGTATAAGGGCGATCGCTCACGTAAAGAAAATTTAGTGGAATATGGTTTTAGGTTACCTTCGGCTTTAGATAACAGACCCATGAAATTTGATGAGTTTGAAGCTTTAGCTCCTCAAACTATTTATGTTTCAGCAACTCCTAGTCATTACGAAATTGAAAAATCGGGTGAAGATATTGCTCAGCAAGTGGTTAGACCTACCGGTTTGTTAGATCCTATTATTGAAGTAAGACCCGTTGAAACCCAGGTAGATGATTTATTATCTGAAATAAAAAAACGAATAATTATTGAAGAACGAGTACTAGCTACTACGTTAACAAAACGAATGGCAGAAGATTTAACCGATTATTTATATGAACACGGTATTAAAACCCGTTACTTACATTCCGATGTTGACACGGTTGAGCGCGTGGAAATTATACGAGATTTTAGGTTAGGTAAATTTGATGTATTGGTTGGGATAAACTTGTTGCGTGAGGGGTTAGACATGCCCGAAGTATCTTTAGTGGCTATTTTAGATGCCGATAAAGAAGGCTTTTTACGCTCTGAGCGCTCATTAATACAAACCATTGGTCGTGCCGCACGGAACATTAACGGCAAAGCTATTTTATATGCTGGGCGCATTACAGGTTCAATGAAAAAAGCGATTGATGAAACTGATAGGCGTCGTAAAATTCAGCATCAATATAATCTTGATAATAGCATTACACCTACAGGTGTTAAGCGTAAAATTAGCGATGTTATGGGTTTAGGAAATGGTACGAGTAAAGCGTCACTACAAAAAGTTGCCGAAGAGAATGCCGCTTACAAGATAATGTCAACTAAAGAAATTGACAATACAATCAAGCAGCTTGAAAGTGAGATGATAAAACATGCGCAAAATTTAGAATTTGAATTAGCCGCTAAAACCAGAGATGAAATAAGCGCTTTACGCAACCAACAATTATCTACTTAGGTTATGTGAGCTTATTTAAAGCTCACATTAATGAATTTTATTTTGCACCATCATCGTGTAATAGGCTATAACATCAGCTATTGTTTCTTTTGTGCAAAGTGGCAGGCTGCTAATGTCTTCAATAATATTGTCTTGCACATCTAAAGGAAAAGCTAAAATCTGTTGAAAATAATCGGTAGAGTTTTCTACTTTAATCGAGTTCTTTAAACCATCATTTTTAACAGTATTTACTTCTGCAGAGCGATTTATTGCTAGTTCATTATTTTCAATATCGTTAACCTCGTTTACATAATTATCGCCTTGCTTACATCTTGTAACGCTCATACTAAACCTCTATATTATTATTTAAATTTAAACACTTGGTCTTACGATTTAAGTTTTCTATTTTAAAGTTTTTCTTTAAAACCATCTGATTCTATATTTTTGCATTGTGATTCAAAATACGTTGAGTCAAATTGATCGGATCATAATAATGCTCTCAATCATTACGTTAACAACAAGTTAAATCAGAGTAAAAAACATATTATCTAATCAAGTGTAGAAGGTTTTTAAAAAATATGTGAGAAAAATAATGTAAATAAAAGTTAAAATTTATGTAAAAACTCAAGATGTTGATATTTAATGATTTTTATCTTTCAGTAAGGGGGGGCTATTAATCATAATGATGTAACTGTATATTTCATGGCTGAAATAATTCAAAAAATTAACATTTTAATATGTAAAAATAATTATTAATTGTAATCTTATTCAGTCGTATGCAATCACACAGCAAACTAGAAACTTTATCAATGAGAATCTAAAGTCTGTTAATCCTTTGGGTATTTTTTTTCAGCAATAAGTTTATTTTTAAGGCGTCGTCATTGAGGTTGGTCATTCTCCATAAAATCAGGATAATACTGTATAAATATATAACTTATGTTGTTCAGAGATCCATTTAAAAGCAATTTACTCTTCGTTAAACATTTTTACATAGATTCACTATGTGAAAACCCCTTGCTTTTATTGCATGTAAAAAGGTATCAAGTTTTTTTGAAACCTAAAACTTGTGATTAAAAAGCTTTTAAATTGAATAAACACACTTCAAAGTTCAACACTCCCAAGACAAAGCTTACAGTAGCGCTTCAATGTTTACTTTTAGTTGTTCAGGTTTTGTTATTGTCGCAAAGCGCTTTACTACGTCACCATTTTTATTCACTAAAAACTTAGTAAAATTCCATTTAATGCTTTTTGTACCCAAAAAACCGGGGGCTTGCTCTTTTAAAAAATCATATAACGGATGGGTATTATTGCCATTAACATCAATTTTACTAAACAAATCAAACGTAATGTTAAATTGTAAATCACAAAACGACTTAATTTCAGTGTTACTTTTTTTTTCTTGCTGTTTAAATTGATTACAAGGGAAGGCTAAAATGGTTAAGCCTTTTTCTTCATATTGCTCGTAAAGACTTTGTAAACCTTCATATTGGTTAGTAAAGCCACATTCGCTGGCGGTATTTATAATTAAAACTACCTTACCTTGGTATACCGACATATTAATATCTTCATCACGGTAATTTTTGGCGCTAAATTGATAAAAATTAGCCATTATATTTACACCTTTATTTTTAATTTACTTTTTAATTTACTTTTTAATTTACATAGAGTAACTGTATTAAACTTACCGAGCGTAAGTTTTTACCAAAGTGCTGTGGTGAATTAACTTGTTTGAATATACTGATAGAGCGCTTTTAGTACTTTCATCTTTTCAGGGTTATTCTCATGTTCAAGCGCTAGATTTTCTATTTTCGTAATAAACTCATTAATACTCAATAAGTCCGGTTCACCATGCTGTAATTTGTTTTCGCAATATAATTGCCATTTATGTTGTTCATCACTTGATAGCGTTAAAGGAAAATTTCTTGCCCTATACCTAAATAATAAAGTGGGTAAACGGGTATCTTGAAACTCAAAAGGGTGGGTTGCTAATTGCTCAGGACTGATTTGATGAAGGATCTCCATCTGAGCTTTATCACCATGTGAGAAAAAGTTACCACTATATAAAGCTTGCTCAACATCTATAGTCGCTTCATTGTTATAACTTTCTGCAAAAACATCTGTTAGCTTATCTCTAATGTCGGCATTATTTTTTAATTGAGTTAAATTGGCTAAACATTGCTCACGTGGTATCGCTAGTCTTGACGCATTTTCAGGTAATAATGTTTTGGCAGGAGCGACAATAGGACACTTATTTACATGTATAAGTTTTACCGGAATAGGCAGTTCACCTTCTTGTAATTCATCGTGCCTAGTATATAAACGAGCTTTAATTTGTTCACTGGTTAAGTCAAACAATGGTTGAGGGTCTTTGGCTAAATCTATAGCGATAACTGCATTTTTGTTGGTGGGGTGATAACCTACCGGTGCAAACCAACTAGTACAGCCATGAGCTGAAGACACTTTACTAGTGGTATGTACGATAGGCGTCATGTTGTACACATCAATCAGCTCTAGCACTTGTTTTTTATTTTTTAAATTAAAAATATATTCGTAAAACTTTGGTTGTTTTTCTTTAATCAGTTTGGCCATAGCAATGGTGGCGTATACATCACTCATTGCATCATGTGCAGCTTCATGGCTAATGCCATTCGCTTTGGTAAGTAGTTCTAACTTAAAACTAACGTCGCCATCCTCATTAACTGGCCACTCAATCCCGTCAGGTCTTAGTGCGTAGCACGCTCTTACCATATCAATAATATCCCATCGGCTATTACCATTTTGCCATTCGCGCGCATAGGGATCGTAAAAATTACGATATAGCAAATAACGAGTAACTTCATCATCAAAACGAATATTATTATAACCCGCTACACAAGTATTAGGTTGTGTAAATAAGGCATGAATTCGGTCAGCAAATTCAGCTTCACTTAAGCCCTCTTGCATGGCTTTTTGGGGAGTAATGCCAGTAACTAAACACGCTTCAGGGTGTGGTAAATAGTCTTGAGGTGGTTGGCAATAAAACATTTCAGGTTCACCAACAATATTCAAATCAAGATCAGTTCTAATACCAGCAAATTGGCAAGGTTTATCAAACTTTGGAGAAATTCCCCATGTTTCATAATCGTGCCACAAAATACTAGGTTGTTCATTAGTGTTCATTAGCTTTTGTTACCCCATGCCGATTCTTTATTTTTTCTTTTTATATCAGTATGTTTTTTCAATTTTACGTCCATTAATGTTCACTGCTGTTTTTTAGTTCTAATTGTAAAGTGTGCATCGTAATGTGCATCTTAAAAGTGGAAGGTGTGCTCATAGACAGATCATATTGCATTTAGGTTTTAATATGTCATTAAGTGATAGTAAACTCAGAAACATAAAAGCACCATATTTCGGAAAAAGAGAATTATCCGACCGTGATGGGCTAACTGTAAAAATCATAGCTAGCACAATAATTAGTTTCAATTATCGCTTTAGATAGCAAGGTAAGCAACAACGAATTAAATTAGGTCATTATCCAGATATGAAATTAAATTACCGCCGGCAGAGCCGGAGGCTTATTAGATGACGCCCTAAAAGGGCTAAAGTAAGCGCCAAGGCGCGTTAAATACCAAACTTTAGCTGATCACGGTCAATATCTTGTTTTTCCTGATTGCGAATATATTCTCTTACCATATTTTCATCAAGCCCTACTGTTGATACAAAATAACCTCTAGCCCAAAGTGCTTCTCCAGAAAAATTCTTTTGTTTACCCTTAAAAGTTCTAGCTATTGAAATAGCTAGAACTTTTAAGTAACCGACAACATTTGAAACAGAATATTTTGGTGGAATACTCAAGCACATATGAATATGATCAGGCATTAAGTGTCCCTCCTCGATAATGACTCCTTTTTGCCGAGCTAAGTCATGAAATACTTCGCCTAAATGTTTCCAGATTGATCCAAATATAATTTTACGTCTTTTCTGAGGTATAAATATAATATGGTATTTACAATTCCATCGTGTATGAGACAAACTCTTATAGTCTCGCATAGGTTTTTCCTTTTTCTCTTGGTCGAGATTAAAGGATACCTATACCGCGGTATAGGTAGAACCTATGTGAGTCTCCCCGGCAGAGCCAGGGGTTTACCTGTATTAATTAACCTGAACTCTGGATATGGAAACTTGCCAATAACGCCATTATAACGCTTATCTACGTTATTTTTCCTTCCAATAGCCAGCTATTGGTTCGTAAAAAAGCCTTGATAATCATTAAAATTACGTCATTGGTACTTAATAAATTATTCTTATAATTATTTCAATGGCTTACAAGAACCTTATCCAAACCTCAGGTTAATTAACGTATTTAGCCCTTACCTAGTTTTTCAACGTTAGAGTCAGTTGTTCAAGTAAAGCATTAAAAAACCTACTAGATATATACCCAATATTATTTAAATGCAGGCTTTAGTGGAACTAAAAACACTCTATACAGATATTTTATGTTCCAGACAAAATTTAAGGTCTACATCCATATATGCAAGGTATTAAATTTATAACAAGTTCCTTCTCGGTAATGGCTCCTGCGTAGTCCTAATGTTTTTATAAATGGGAGATCATTATAACCAAACTTTTTATAACAAATTTTTTTTAACAAAACATCCCACAACAAACATTGCTTTGAATTGATATTACTCAAGCGCATTTAAACGAGCCTTTTTATTGGTAGTTAAGTATATGTGCACCGAGATGAAATTTAATGTGAATAATTAAGTGTTTATAGAGCATTAAATACGAATTTTTTTGTCGGCGGCTTTACTAAATACACCTAATAAACTAAAGTTTATTGATAATGTTGAAATTTCATAATTATATGAAATAAATAATAAATGTATAAAAATTTTTATAAAGTTTAAGGTGGTTATAATGTACGATTTTATACAGGACTTAACATTACAGGAAGTTTCAAAAGCAAAAATATTATTAGTTGACGATGAAAAGATGAATACGGCTATTTTAGCAAAATCTTTATATATGTTTCCAAATATTAGCCGAGTTCACAGCGGGCCAGAGGCAATTGAGTTTTGCAAAAATTCGCCTCCCGATTTGGTTATATTGGATATTGTTATGCCAAATATGAATGGTTTAGAAACATGTAAAATAATAAAAAATTTACCATTGATGCAAAATTGTCCGGTTATTTTTTCAACATCACTACAGTCAATTGAAGATGAACTTGCTTGCTGGGAGGCGGGCGGTTCAGACTTTATTAATAAACCTGTAACACCTATGACATTACTTAAAAGAATTATGTCTCATATTCAACTTAAGTTGAAATACGATCAACAACAAAAACTCGCGTATTTTGATAGTTTAACAAAATTGGGTAATAAGCGTTATTATGATGATTTTTATAAAGAACAAATGCTACTCGCATCAAGGTCAAAAACCGATCTATCTTTAGTGGCTTTAGATGTCGATTATTTTAAAGCATATAACGATAATTACGGACACAAACAAGGTGATAAATGCTTAATTAGTATTGCCGGCATTATTAAAAGCGAACTAAACCGTCCTACTGATTCCGCAATGCGATATGGTGGCGAAGAGTTTGCGCTTATATTACCAAATACCGATATTAAAGGCGCACAATTTGTTGCAAGGAAAATTATTTCAAACATCAAAAACGAAAAAATTCAACACTCTGGCTCTCCTTATAACGTTGTCACTATCAGTGCAGGTGTCTCTTCGTTAAAAACAATTAACAAAGGCTTCGATTTATTTGACGCCTCAGATAAGCAGCTATACTTAGCTAAAGAGTCTGGTCGCAACATGTGCGCGTAATAGGGTATTAATTAGCTTTTATTCTTAATTATAACGTTTAACAGAAGCGTTACTTGGCAATAGTATTTTTATTTTTTTATTTATATTGATTAGGGTCTGTTGATCTTTCGAGGTTATTTTTACAGCAAGGTGTTTGATATTTAGACAAGGCAGAATATGTGAAGTGT
>ENA-ORXU01003281-ORXU01003281.1-marine-metagenome-genome-assembly--contig:-NODE-3281-length-10223-cov-13.353243_pt1 | contig 10223 bp, 6 predicted proteins | sample MGYA00237869_ERZ511484 | MGnify/ENA metagenome assembly ERZ511484 | reverse complement strand
GCCTACAAGGCATTATTATTAACTCGTTTGTTGGTAAAACAAGGCAACGAGGTAAAAGTAATAATGACACAAGGTGCAGTTGATTTTGTTCAACCGTTGAGTTTTTCTACACTTTCGAAAAATAAAGTTGTCACTTCATTTTACAATAATGAAGGTACTTTATGGAACAACCACGTTGAGTTGGGCCTTTGGGCAGAATTATTTTTAGTAGCGCCAGCTACTGCAAACACCATCGGTAAAATGGCCAATGGTTTATCCAACAATCTGTTAGTGGCAACTTATCTTTCTGCCCGTTGTAAAACTTATGTAGCCCCAGCAATGGATTTAGATATGTGGCAACACCCGAGCACTTTAAGAAATATTGAACAACTTAAAAAAGATGGTGTTACAATTATTGATGTTGGAGATGGAGAACTTGCCAGCGGATTAAGCGGTAAAGGCCGTATGGCTGAACCAGAAATAATTATTGAGCAGCTATTTAAAAAGTCAGCTACGCCTCAACCTTTAGCAGGCAAAAAAATATTAGTAAGTGCTGGGCCAACTTATGAGGCCATTGATCCGGTGCGTTTTATTGGTAATCATTCCAGCGGTAAAATGGGTATTGCTTTAGCAGAAACAGCAGCCGAAATGGGCGCCACAGTAACACTTGTTTTAGGGCCTTCTAATTTAAGTGCGAAGCACGGTAATATTACAACTATAAAAGTAGTTAACGCCCAAAGTATGTTTAATGCTGTAACCAATATTTCAGCTAAGCAAAATGTAATTATAATGGCGGCGGCTGTTAGCGATTATACGCCACTAAGCCCTGCTACCGAAAAAATTAAAAAGAAAGATGACGACGATTTTTCTATTGCCCTTAAAAGAACTCAAGATATATTATTGCATTTGGGCAAACATAAAAATCCAAAACAAACGTTAGTAGGTTTTGCACTCGAAACGCAGAATGGTTTAAAAAATGCTCAAAAAAAATTAGTAAAGAAAAATCTGGATTTAATTGTGTTAAATTCTTTAAAAGATAAAAATGCAGGTTTTAAACACAGTACCAACAAGGTTACTTTTGTTGATAAGCACAACAATGTAGAAGCGTTTGAACTTAAACCAAAAACAGAAGTAGCGGTCGATATTATAAATAAAATAATAAATTTAAGTAATGAATAGAGTTATCATTTTGCTAACCATATTTACATTTTCTATAATTAATGTTTATGCGCAAGAACTCAAATGCAGAGTAAATGTTCAAACACCAAGAACTACCACCTCCGACCCAGCGGTGTTTAAAACTTTAGAAGATGCCATTACAAAGTTTATGAACGAACGAAAATGGACCGAAGACACATATACCGAAAGGGAAAAAATTGATTGCGTTTTAAATATTGTAATTACCGAAGACGCTGGTAATGATTTTTACAGGGCTAACGCCTCTATACAATTAACCCGACCAGTTTTTAATGCCGATTATAAAACGCCTTTATATACCTTTCAAGATAAAAGCTGGGAATTTAAATATCAGCAGTTAGAAGATTTGAACTTTAATGAAGGAAGCTACACAAAAGAATTACCCGTTTTATTAGGTTACTATGCTTACTTAATAATTGCTAATTATTACGATACTTTTGGCTTAATGAGTGGTACACCTTATTTTTTAAAGGCCCAAAACATTGTAAGTTTTGCCCAAAATAGCTCGGGCAGTAAAGCGTGGAAACCTTTCTCAAGTATTTATAACCGCGCTGCTTATGTAGAAAATATGTTAGATACCAAGCTTAAAGACATTAGAGAAATCAACTATAACTACCATCGCAAGGGTTTAGATGTAATGTATGACGATGTGTTGACTGGCAGAGAAATAATTTTGAACGCACTTACCACCCTCGAAAAAGTTAAGCGTGACAACCCCGGTAGAAGCATTATGACTATGCAAACTTTTTTTGATACTAAATCGCAAGAGTTAGTTGACATAATGAGTGGTGCTACCACTTTTCAAAAGCAAGAGGCTTTCAATAAGCTATCGCAATTAAACCCAGTAAATAGTTCTATCTATCAGAAAATATTGAGTTCGAAGTAGCGTAGAGTTCATTCAAGTTTTTTAAGCAGTTTTTTTTTGATTAATGGAGATACCTGCCCTTTTGGTTATCATTTAAAAAGTTTAAATGCTTGTAGTTTATTCCCCTTCTTTAAATAAGTTAATCTAAAATACCAGTCTTTTTTTTTTATTGAATTATAAGCGTCTGTTTTTACAACGGTATTTAAGATGTTAATAGCATAATAGTAGCTACCAAACATTTATTTGGTGTTACTTTTGGCCAAGTGCAATTTGATAATATGTAGATAATTCAGAAAAGAACTAAAAATATCAATTTTATACTTTAAGCGGTCAGTATATTAAATTGGTAATATTACCAATTCAGCCTAACTATAGATATTGTATAATCTCTTATCTTACCAAAAAAATCAGTTTATGCAAAAACAAAAAAAGCGCTGTACTTGGTGTACTTTAAGCGATAAATATGTTGCCTACCACGATGAAGAATGGGGCGTACCTGTTTATAATGATCGTCTATTATTTGAAATGTTGTTGTTAGAAGGGGCGCAAGCCGGATTAAGCTGGATCACAATTTTGAACAAACGAGAGCATTACCGCAAAGCTTTCGACAACTTTGATGCCTCTAAAATTGCTTATTATACAGAAAAACGAAAAGAAAAATTGCTGCAAAACGCAGGCATTGTTCGTAATAAATTAAAAGTAAATGCTGCTGTTGTTAACGCACAATTATTTTTAAATATTAAAAAAGAAGCGGGTAGTTTTAAAGATTACATTTGGCAGTTTGTTAACGGAAAGCCAATTAAAAACCAGTTTAAAACCATGGCAGAGGTGCCTGCAACTACAGCCGAAAGCGATGCGATGGCAAAAGACTTAAAAAAACGGGGATTTAAATTTGTGGGTTCAACTATTTGTTATGCTTTTATGCAGGCTGTTGGTATGGTAAACGATCATACTACTAACTGTTTTCGTTATGATGCTGTTCATAAAATGAAATAGCATTCCAAAAAAAATGAAACGCATCATACTCATAAAAAAAAATCCCTTAAGTAATAATACCTAAGGGATTTTGAATAATATCTTTTAAAGCTTTTAAGCTGTTATTTTCTCTTTTTTACGTTTGGCACGTTCATTAAAAACTACTCTTTGACGGCCCGGTGCGGTTAAATCTGCAACTATAGGCGAGGCAATAAATATTGAAGATAATGTACCTACAACAATGCCTAATAGTAAAGCAAATGCAAAACCTCTAATTACTTCACCACCAAAAATAAACAATACCAATACCACAAATAAGGTAGTAAAAGAGGTAATTAATGTTCTACTTAAGGTACTATTAATAGCAGAATTTATTACTTCTTTCATTGGTTGTTTGGTGTAAATGCCAAGGTACTCTCTAATACGGTCAAAAACTACCACCGTATCGTTTATGGAATAACCAATTACCGTTAAAATGGCCGCAATAAAAGCTTGGTCAATTTCTAAAGTAAACGGTAAAATACCTGCGAATAGGGAAAAAACACCCATAACAATACCAACATTTACCGCCAATGCAATAATAGCAGCAAGGCCATATTGCCACTTTCTAAACCTAAATAAAATATATAGGAAAATACAAGTTAAGGCTATTAATGTTGCCAAAATAGAACTTGACTTTATGTCGTCTGCAATAGTAGGACCTACTATTTGAGAACTTAGGCGATACTCTTTTTTAAATTTTTCATAAGTTGGTGGATCTTTATAAAACCCTTTTATACCTTCAAATAATAAACTTTCTACTTCGGTATCAATTTGACTGCCACTTTCATCAATTTTGTAGTCAGTTGTAATTTTTAACTGGTTGTCGGTACTAAATGTTTTAACTATTGGTGTTTCATCGTTAAATTGTGTGGCTAATGCCGATCTAATATCTCCTACGTCAACTTTATCATCAAACTGAACCACATAATTTCTACCACCTCTAAAGTCTACACCAAAATCAAAACCTCTTACTGCTATTGACGTTAAACCTAATAATACTAAAAAGCCTGCAATTAAATAAGCTGCTCTTCTTTTACTTATAAAATCAATATTTAAGTTTTTGAAAGCTCCTTTACTTAAACCAGTCCAAAATGTGGGCTCTTTTCCTTTCTCTAATCGAGCATCAAAAAACAAACGTGCAACAAAAATTGCAGTAAATAAAGATGATAAAATACCGATACATAAAATAACCGCAAAACCATAAACAGGGCCTAATCCAAACATTGCTAAAATAATACCGGTAATAAAAGTAGTAATGTTAGCATCTAAAATAGCACTGTAAGATTTTTGGTAACCATCGGCAACGGCCCTTTTAATGCCAGAGCCTTTAAGCAGCTCCTCCCTTATTCGTTCAAAAATAAGTACGTTCGCATCAACAGCCATACCTACTGTTAATACAATACCTGCCATACCTGGCAAGGTTAAGGCAGCGCCAAATGCAGCCAACACACCAATTATAAAAAACAAGTTTAGTATTAACACAATGTTGGCCACTAAACCACCATTACCGTAATAAACAATCATAAATATTAAAACAGTAACCAAACCTAATACTAAGGCTAACAAGCCACTTTTTACGGAATCTTCACCTAATGAAGGGCCAACAACTGCTTTCTCTACAATTTCAGGTTTTGCAGGTAAAGAACCTGCTTTTAATATATTGGCTAAATCTTTAGTTTCTCTAACCGTAAATTGTCCACTAATTTCGGTGTTACCACCGTTAATTTTTCCATTTACCGTTGGTGCAGAATATACTTTGTTATCTAAAACAACAGCTACTTGTTTGCCTACGTTATCGCCAGTCATTTTGCTCCATTCGTTAGCTCCAATGCTGTTCATAGCCATACTTACCACGGGTTTTCCTGTTTGGCCAAAATCACCTGATGCATCGCTAACTACATCTCCCGACATTCGCGGGCGAGGTGGGCTAAATCTACTTTTAAGTGCAAAAAGCCTTACAAATTGTTGGCCATTGTCATCTTCAAAAGAGTTAGCATCCCAAGCAAATTTAGTGGTTGCCGGAAAAACACCTTTAACTCCCTTCTTGTTCAAGTATTCCATCACCTTGGCAGTATCGTTTTTAGTAGAATAACCTACAATTGCACCTGTTTGTGGCACTTGGCGACCGCCACTATTTCCAAAAGCAAGTTGCAATACCGAAAATAAAGGATTGCTTAACTCGCTACGCTCTTCAACGGCTGATTTAGTAGTGTCTATTTCGGCAGTAGTATTATCTGCCAATAAACTATTTTCTGTAGTATCGTTATCTTCAATTGAGTCGGCAACTGGGTTTAATGGCTCATTCAATTCTTTTAAACGCACTACCCTTTCTGGGTTTTCAGCATCTAATAATTCTTTTAATTTCCTGTCTGCTTCAAACAATCTAGCGGCTATACCTTGTGCACCACTATTTTCATCTGTTTCCCAAAACTCTAATTTTGCAGTAGCTTCTAAAAGTTTTGTAACCCGTTCTGGATTATCAACCCCTGGTAACTCTACAAAAATTCTACCTTTTTCTTTTTGAAGTTGTACGTTCGGTGATGCTACGCCAAACTGATCAATTCTTGTTCTTATAATTTTGAAAGTAGACTCAACTGCTTCGTCGGCTTTCTCTTGTAGAACCGCTAAAACTTCTTCATTAGTTGAATTAAAGTTTACCTTATCCTTCAACTCGGGAGTCGAAAAAATTGCAGCCAAACGTGCATTTGGATCTATTTGGTTAAAAGCATTGCCAAAAAGCGTCACGAAATTATCGTCACTATTTCTTTGGTTTTGAATAGCCATATCTATAGCTTGGTGAAATGTTGCATCAGATGTTTGACTGGAGAGGTACTTGATTAAATCAACTAATGAAAGTTGTAATACGGTACTCATACCGCCTTGCAAATCCAAACCTAAATTCAGTTGACGCTCTTTACACTCATTAAAAGTATATTTAAGCGGACCGAGATTTACAATGTTTACATTTGCTATCGAATCTAAGTATAAAGCTTTAGCTGTACTAACATCTACTGCCTCATTATTGTTAAACATTTGTTGAGCGTATGAGTTTGCCTTGCTGTTTTGTCGAGCAGTTATAAAAGTGAACGACAAATAGTATAAACAAACCAATACTAACAACAATAAAAAAGTTCTAATAAGACCTTTGCCTTGCATTTAATATCAATTTTTTGTTAAAAATGAGTGCAAAGATAAGCATATTAACTAACTTCACCTATAAATTCGACAATTACATTGCGCAAAACTGTCACCATAGCAAGTATTCATTCGTCTTTACAATACAAAAGATTAACTTAACTATCTTTGCAACAATGAATGTACCAAATACATTAACTGTAATACGCATTTTAGTAGCTATTACCGTTCCTTTTTATGTAATTAACGGCTCGCTTGAGGTAAGATTAATTGCAGGTATAATTTGTACAGTTGCCGTTTTAACTGACTGGTTAGATGGCTGGTACGCCAGAAAATACAATGCCGTTACTAATATCGGAAAAATTTTGGATCCGATAGCAGATAAAGTTTTCGTTATTACTTGCCTATCTGTTTTAGCCTATGTTGGCGTAATTTCAATTTGGTGGGTAGTACCAATTATTTTAAGAGAAATAATAGTTACCGTTTATCGATTTATATTTATTGAAAAAGGTAAAATAATAGCTGCCGTAAAAAGTGGTAAAATAAAAACGGCTATGCAAATGAGCACCATAGCGGTAGCTTATGTTATATTTTTGGTGAAAAAGCATTTTGTAGCCTACTTTCATACAGAATATTATTTAGTACTTTATTGTTGCTTAGCCATCACCCTTTATTTAACTTTAGAGTCGGGTTATGTATTTTTTAGAAACAATTGGAAGTTGGTGCTTAGTGTGCATAAGTTAGATTCATAATGGCCTACCAATCTTTTTTAAAACATAAACTTAGCACTTGGTTTAGAGACTTTACCAGCCTTGCCAATCCATTAATTTTATTATTGGTTCCGCTTGCCGTTTTAGGGCCATCGCATAATTATTTAGTGCTTTTTATATTATTGGCTATAAATGAGGTCGCTTGTTCACTTATAAAAATTATATTTCCAAAAAAAAGGCCAGATGGGCAGCAATATAAAAACCTCTTAGAAAAAATTGATGCAGGCAGTTTTCCCAGCTTACACACCTCTCGCATTACCATAACTTATTTAAGTCTATTTTTTCTGTATGATGTGTTGATGCTCAAATTACTCTGTTGTTTAGTTATCGTAATAGTCGGCTATTCTCGCCTACATTTAAAAAAGCATTTTTTAGTAGATGTAGTAGCAGGTTTTATTATTGGCATATTAATTACATTAATTGGCTCACAATTTTTTGAAATATAAAATAGTACACCGATAAAGATAAAATTTAAGCTTTTCAAGCTATTTTCGCAATAATATAAAAAGTAAAGCAAATTGAACAATTTAGTAACCGATCATTTTTTAAATCGACATATAGGTTTAAACGACGCAGACACACAAAAAGCACTAAATGTAGTTAAGGCAAACAGCTTGAATGATTTAATTGATGAAACCATACCAGCCGAAATACAACTTGACCAAGCATTAAATATAGGGGAAGCCTTAACAGAGGCTCAATATTTAAAACACATAAAAGGCTTGGCTAATAAAAACAAGGTATTTAAATCTTACATCGGCTTGGGGTATTATGGTACAATTACACCAAGTGTTATTAGTAGAAATATATTTGAAAACCCTGGTTGGTACACACAATACACCCCCTATCAAAGCGAAATTGCACAAGGCCGTTTAGAGGCTTTATTAAATTTTCAAACAATAGTATCAGATTTAACAGGCTTACCTATTGCCAATGCTTCTTTGTTAGATGAAGCAACTGCGGCAGCCGAGGCAATGCTGTTATTGTATAATCAGCATCTTAAAAAAAATAGAAAAAACCCAAAAAATACTTTTTTATTAGATGAGCAAGTATTTCCGCAAACAAAAGCAGTTGTAGAAGCCAAGGCAACACCTTTAGGTATTAAAATAGTGTACTTTAACGCCAATGAAAACACGTTACCTAATAATGAAGATTTGTTTGGAATGTTACTGCAATACCCAAATAAGCAGGGCGCAACTTTAGACTATAGCAACTTGGTTAACGAAGCGCAATCGCAAAATGTTTTTACGGCAGTTTGTGCCGATATTTTATCGTTAACCTTATTAAAACCACCCGGCGAATGGGGAGCTGATGTAGTAGTTGGCAGCACGCAACGCTTTGGCGTACCAATGGGTTATGGCGGGCCACACGCTGCTTATTTTGCTACGAGAGAAAAATTTCTTCGTGCAATACCAGGTCGTATCATTGGCATTTCTAAAGATAAAAATGGTAAACATGCTTTAAGAATGGCTTTGCAAACCAGAGAGCAACATATTAGACGAGATAAGGCTACTTCAAATATTTGTACCGCACAGGCACTATTGGCTATTATGGCTTCAATGTATGCAGTGTATCATGGAGCGGAGGGTTTGAAAAAAATTGCTACTAAGGTTAATTATTTAACGGCGCTGTTAAAACATCAGTTAGCAAGTATTGATATAAAAATAGTAAACAACAATTTTTTTGATACGATAACAATTGATTGTACGGACGATAGCAAATTAGTGGAAAAGGTTCGAACATTATGCTTAGCGGCACAGCTTAACTTTTGGTTTGAAAAAGATGCCATTCAAATTAGTTTAGATGAATGTACCGAAGTTGCAGATATAGCAGTTATTGCCAACATTTTTGCTGAAGCAAAGGCAACATCTTACCCAAAAGAAATACAACATTTAATAAATGAAATTGAGTTTGATGCAATTGGTATTCTGCCAAAATTAAAACGCAGTAGTACCTTTTTAACACATCCAGTTTTTAACAGCCATCGCTCCGAAACACAAATGATGCGTTATATTAAATTGTTAGAAAATAAAGATTTATCCTTAACGCATAGTATGATTCCTTTGGGTAGTTGTACCATGAAATTGAATGCAGCCACTCAATTAAAACCAGTTAGTTGGGCAGCGTTTGCGCACATTCATCCTTTTGCACCAAAAAACCAAGTGGAAGGGTATCAATTAATTATAGAAGAATTAGAAAAAGATTTAAGCACCTTAACAGGAATGGAAGCTTGCAGTTTGCAACCCAACAGCGGAGCGCAAGGCGAATATACGGGCCTAATGGTAATACGAGCTTATCATTTAGCAAATGAAGATGTGCAAAGAAATATTGTTTTGATTCCATCTTCGGCACACGGCACCAACCCAGCCAGCGCAACAGTTGCCGGCATGAAAGTGGTGGTAGTTGCTTGCGACGAAAAAGGCAATATTGATTTTGAAGATTTAAAAACAAAGGCCGAAAAGCATAGTAATGAATTGGCTGCTTTAATGATTACCTATCCATCAACTCACGGAGTTTTTGAAAATAAAGTGCAAGAAATATGTGCTTTAATACATACCAATGGTGGTTTGGTTTATATGGATGGCGCTAATATGAATGCGCAGGTTGGTTTAACACATCCAGGAATATGTGGGGCAGATGTGGTACATTTAAATTTGCATAAAACTTTTGCTATTCCTCACGGTGGTGGTGGGCCTGGTGTAGGACCAATTTGTGTTAATGAAAAATTAAAACCTTATTTGCCTTCGCACAGTTTGGTGGCTACGGGTGGTAAAAATGGAATTGCCCCAGTTAGTGCAGCGCCTTTTGGTAGTGCCAGCATTTTATTAATTTCTTATGCTTATATAAAAATGTTGGGCAGCAATGGCCTGAAAGTTGCAACTGAAATAGCTATTTTAAACGCCAACTACATAAAAGCCAAATTAGAAAAGGAATACAAAGTATTATTTACTGGTGAAAAACATGACCGTGTTGCCCACGAATTAATTATTGATTTACGGCCTTTTAAAGAGTTAGATATTGATGCAGAAGATATTGCTAAGCGGTTGATCGATTACAGCTTCCACGCCCCAACAATGAGCTGGCCAGTTGCTGGTACTATTATGATTGAACCAACTGAAAGTGAAGATTTAGTTGAAATTGATCGTTTTTGTGATGCGATGCTTCAAATTAAAAAAGAACTTGATGCTATTGCTTTGGGCGAGTTTGATAAAGTGGATAACCCGATAAAAAATTCACCACACACTATTGAAGAAGTAAGT
>ENA-ORXU01003280-ORXU01003280.1-marine-metagenome-genome-assembly--contig:-NODE-3280-length-10226-cov-2.844320_pt1 | contig 10226 bp, 10 predicted proteins | sample MGYA00237869_ERZ511484 | MGnify/ENA metagenome assembly ERZ511484 | reverse complement strand
CTTCGTCCGCGACGAGCGCCGCGCCGACATCCGCGCCGCCCGGAAGGATGCTGAGGAGGGCAGGGGGAAGGCCCGCGTCGATGCAACACCAGCCGAGCGCTAGCGTGACGAGCGAGGTCGTCTCGGCGGGCTTCAGCAGGACAGCGTTCCCGGCGGCGAGGGCGGGCGCGATCTTCTGCGCGGCCATGGTCAGCGGCGAATTCCACGGCGTCATCGCCGCAACGACGCCCAGGGGTTCGTAGACGGTCATGCTGATGTAGTCGCCGCGTGCGGGGGGCATTTCCTCGGGTAGCGTCTCGCAGACGGAGGCGTAGTAGTCGAAGCTCGCGGCGGCGCTCAGCGCCTGCGTGCGGGACTCGGAAATAGTCTTGCCGTTCTCGGCGGCCTGCTTCGCTGCAAGATCGTCGGCGCGGTCCTCGATGGTGCGCGCGATGCGGCGCAGGAGGCCTGCGCGTCGGTGCGGTTCCAGTGTCGCCCAGGCCGGGAAGGCGCCTCGCCCGGCTTCCACCGCTTCGCGGACCTGGGCCGGGGAGGCGGTGCCGAGCGTCGCGATGCGCTGGCCGGTGGCGGGGTTCACCACGTCGAGCGGGTCGCCCGCGCCGGTGGCATCCGTCCCCGCGAGCAGGATCGGGGATGGGGCGTCTTCGGTAACGGTGGTCACGAGGCGGTTCCTCTCATAGGGCATCGGCGAGCCATCGGCCGCCGAGCTTCTCCGTCAGGGTACGCGCGGCATCGGTGACGGCGCGTTTCTGGACTTCGATGGCTTCGGGGGTGAAGCGGTCGCGCGGGCCGGACAGCGACAGGCTGCCCTGAAGGGTCTGTCCGGTGCCGAAGACGGGCGCCGCGACGGCCGCGCATTGGGGATCGTTCTCGCCATCCGAAACGGTGCACCAGGTGGCGCGCTCGGCTTCGGAGAGGGCGTCCGGGTCCGCCTCGGCACCCAAGCCCGTCAACAGGCGGCCCGCCGCGCCGCGCTTGAGGGGCAGGATCCTGCCCGCCGCGATGCGGTCGAGGGTTGGGTGGTCGCTGTCGATGCGGTAGAGGCAGAGCCGGTCCTCGCCGGATCGCACGTGGAACGAGGCGCTCTCCGTGCCGCGCTCCACGAGGGCGCGGAGGACCGGCAGGACCACATCGTCTAGCTGGAAGCTGCTTCGGTAGGCCTCGCCGAGCACGAAGAGGCGAGCGCCGGGGGTGTAACCGCCATCCGCGTGGCGCAAGACCATGCCCGCCGCCTCCAGCGAGCCGAGAAGGCGCAGGATGGTGCTCTGGTAGAGGTCGGTCTCGGCGGCGAGGTCCGCGAGGCTGATGGGCGGTTTGCGATGGGCGAAGACATCGAGGATGGCCATGGCGCGATCCACCGCCGCGACGGTCGCCGGGGGCTTCGCATCCGTGCCCGATCCGCGCCCGCCAAGGTCAGCGGGGGTGAGGGTGGTCTCGATGGGATTGCGCATGATGTCCCCGATCCTGTTCGGCCAGTGGAGGGTTCGAGCTAGTGCCCGACGCTGGCGAGCCACGCATCGGTCGTGCCAATCTCCGCGACGAAGGACATCGCGTCGAGCGCGTTCTGGTGCATCTGCTTGGTCGCCGTGGAGCAGGCATCGCCGATGACGATCGCGTCGTAGCCGACATCCGATATGTGGCGCACGGTGGATTCCACGACATACGCTGTCGAGACCCCGGCACACGCGATCCGGCGCGGGCGGTAGAGGTTCACGATCTCGGGCAGGGTGGAGTTGTAGAAGGCGTTGTTACGGGTGTGGTCCACCACGAATTCGTCGCCCTGCGGCCCGAGTCCCTCGTAGAATTCCACGCCCCAGGTGCCTTCGGCCCAGGCGCCGAGCTCTGCCCATTGCTTGAAGATGAAGCAGTTCTGGATGACGCCCTTGTGGTCGGGCCGCACGGCAAGGCGGATATGCACGATCGGCACGCCCTTCTCCCGCGCGCCGGTCAGCAGGCGCTTCGCGGTGCCGAGCGTCTCGTCGCGCCAGTCCGCATCCTGCTCGATCCCGACCTTGATCTTGCCGTCGGGATGGCAGTTCTCGTTCTGGTAGTGCAGGGCGAGGAGCAGGGTGTCGGATTGCTCGATCATGGAGCCTCCATCTCGAAAGGGTTCAGGAATAGCCAAACCAGGCGGGCAGGCTGAGCGATACGGAAGGGAAGACGACGCAGATGAGCAGCGCCGCGATCAACGCGCCGAGGAAGGGCAGGCTCTCGCGCACCACCGCTTCGGGCTTGGCCTGCGCGATGCCGGCGGAGAGGTAGATGAGATAGCCCACCGGTGGCGTGCAGAGCCCGATCATCAGGGTCAGCACCAGCACCAGACCGAACTGCGCCGGGTCGATGCCGATCTCCACCACGGTGGGCAGGAAGACCGGCACCATGATGATGAGGGCGGCGAGCGGGTCCATCAGCGTCCCGATTACCAGCCCGAAGGCGACGATCAGCAGCAGGACGGTCACCGGCTCGCGGCTGATGGAGAAGACCATCTCTGCCACGTCGCGGTTGATCTGCTGATCCGCGACGATCCATGCGAAGAAGGTGGATGCACCGAGGATCACGAGGACGGTCGACGCCCCCTGCGCTGAGCGAACGATGGCTTTCCAAGTCTTTGCCCAGGTCAGCTCGCGATATACGAGGAAGCCCGCGATCAGGCCATAGAGCACGGCGACGGCTCCCGCGTCGGTCGCTGTCATCACCCCGCCCAGGATGCCGCCGACGATGATGAGGGGCATCATGAGGGCGGGCACCGCCTCGCGGAAGCTGGACCAGACGAGCGCGCGGCCCGCCCTCTCCTCGCGCGGGAAGCCGCGGCGGCGTGAGATGAGGTATACGGTTAGCATCAGGCACGCGCCCACCACGATGCCCGGCAGCACGCCCGCGACGAACATCTTGCCGACCGATTCCTCGGCCAGCACCGCGTACAGGATCATCGGCACGCTGGGCGGGATGATCGGGCCGATGATGGCGGAAGTCTGGGTGATGGCGGCGGCGAAGGCGGGCGGATAGCCGCGCTCCTTCATCGAGGGGATCATCACGGTGCCGACGGCCGCCGTATCGGCGATGGCCGAGCCGCTGATGCCGGAGAAGAGGACGCTCGACAAGACGTTCACATGCCCCAGCCCACCCCGGATATGCCCTACCAGGGTGCTCGCGAAGGTGACGATGCGGCGCGTGATGCCACCCAGGTTCATCAGCTCCCCCGCGAGGAAGAAGAATACCACGGCCAGCAGCAGCACGCCGTCGATGCCGTCCATGAAGGTCTGCGCGACGATGTCGAGCGGCAGGTTCGGCCGCACGATCGCGACCGAGACGACCCCCGCCGCAAGGATCGCGAAGATCAGCGGCACGCCCAGAACGCTCAGGACCATCAGCGTCGCGATGAGGATGAAAACGGCCATGGATCAGGTCTCCTGCGATCCGTCGGGATCCGGGCGCGCGCTGCGCAGCGCGGCGGGAAAGGTGACGACGATGCGGATCGCCCAGAGCGCGATGCCGATCACCATGCCCCAGAAGAGCAGGCTCTGGCTGAGCGGCAGGGTCGCGAAGCGATCGGTCGAGGTGAGGTCGATCAGCTCGATCGAGCCATCGGCTACGAAATAGAGCATCGACAGCGACACGAGAAACGCGAGGATCTCGGTTCCCTGAACCAGAAACCGGGGCAGGACATCCACGAGGATTGTGATGCGCATGTGCGGCGCAGTGGCGGCGGCAAGGAAGATCATCCACACATGGAGGAGCTGCGTCGCCTCCAGCGCCCAGCTGAGCGATGAGCCGAAGAAATAGCGCCCAGCTACCTGCCACAGCGTGATGCCGATGATGGCGATCAGCAGGAGGCCGATCGCGATCTCCAGCACCCGGCGCGCCAGCATGCCAATCCGCGACCCGAACCCGGAGGGTCGGGTCGCGGAGGTATCGCGTCCGTCAGTGGGCATCGTCGATGCGCGTCAGCAATTCGTCGCCGAACTCATCGACATAGCCCTTGCGCGTGATCTCGACGACCATCTCGCGGAAGGCGTCGCGGTCGGGGTCCTCGACCACCTTCAGGCCCGCATCGCGCATCTTGTCGAGCGCACCGCCTTCCTTCACGGCGTTCAGGTCGCGCTCCATCTGCCCGGCCTCGCGTCCGACGGTGGTGAGCACGTCCTGGTGTTCGCCGCTCAGGCCATCGAAGATGCCCTTGTTCATGGCAAGGAACGCGCCCGTATAGGCGTGGCGCGTGAGACTGAGATGTTCCTGTACCTCGTTGAAGCGCATGGCCTCGATCAGAACGACCGGGTTTTCCTGGCCGTCGACCGAGCCGGTCTCGAGCGCGAGGTAGAGCTCCGAGAAGTTGATCGGGGTAGGGTTGGCACCCCAGGCCTCGAAGGCGGCGACATGGGTCTTGTTTGGGTTCACGCGCAGGTTGATGCCCGCGAGGTCGGCGGGGGTCTCGATCGCGCGCACGTTGTTCGTGATGTTGCGGAAGCCGATCTCCCAGTTGCCGAGCACCTTCATGCGGTTGTCCTCGAACTTCGATAGCAATTCCGAGCCGATCTCGCCGTCGAGCACCTCGTAGGCATGCTCGCGCGAGGCGAAGAGGTAGGGCAGGTCGAAGGCTGCGAGTTCCGGGATCACGGCCGTGAAGAACGTGTTGCCGACCACCGCCATATCGAGCGTGCCGAGCCGTAGTCCGCGGACCTGATCGGGGCCGTTGCCCAGTTCGTTGGCGGGATGGACGCTGACCGTCAGCTCGCCGTCCGTGCGCTTCTCGACCTCGTCGGCAAAGAATTGCGCGGCCTCGTGGGTCGTGCTGGCGGTGGAGGCGTAGTGCGAGAGGCGCAGCTGGGTCTCCGCATCGGCAGGGGTTACGGTGACGAGGCTGGCTGCAAGGGCTATCGCGGCGACGCCGAGGGGTCTGTGAGTGACAGAACGCATGGTATTCTCCTCCGGTTGGTTGAACTTATTACGGTCTTCGGGATGGGCCCGGCGAGCTTCAGCCCTTGTCGGTCACCGTCATGGTCTCGCCGATGACGGGCCAGTAGCGGTCCCCCGCGCCTTGCTCGATCGCCTGGGCGAACCGCGCGTCGACGGCGCGGGCACCGGCGGCGTCGAGACCCGCTTCGTGGGCGAGGTCGAGGGCGTAGGCGAGGTCTTTACGGGCATAGGCGACCGAGAACGCCTGTTCCGGGAAGGTGCCCGGCAGCAGTGCCTTCAGCCCGTGGTTGCGCAGGGCGAAGCTGTCGGCGGAACCCTTCTGGAACGCATCGAACAGCACTTCGCCCTCCAGCCCGTTGGCGCGGGCGATGTTGAGCGCCTCGGAAATGCCCTGGATGGTCTGGAACAAGACCAAGTTGTTGAGGATCTTGACGATCTGGCCCGCGCCGACCGCGCCGCAGCGCGTGATGTCGGTCGCGAAGCAGCGCAGGAACGGCTCGACGATCGCTACCGCTGCGTCTGCGCCGCCGACCATGATCGCAAGCGTCCCGTCTTCGGCCGCTTGGCGTGTGCGGGCGATCGGCGCATCGACCCAGGCGATGCCGCCCTCATCGAGTTCGCGGGCGAGATCGCGGGTCAGGGCGACGGGCGTGGTACTGAGATCGACCACGATCGAGCCGGGACGGAGCGCCTCGCGAATGCCGCCATCGGCGCTCATCACCTCGGCAACCTGCTTGCCCGAGGGCAGCGACAAGAAGACCAGATCGGACGCGGCGGCCAAGGCGCGGGGGCTCGATGCCGCCTGCGCGCCATCTTCAGCCAGACGGGCGACGGGCTCCTCCCGCAGGTCGAAAGCGTAGAGTCCGGTGGCGGCAGTTTCCTGCATCTTGCGCGCGAGATTGCGGCACATCGGCTCGCCCATCACGCCCAAGCCGATGAAACCGACGGTGCGCACGGGGCGCGGGGTCGTCTCCGCCTTGACGTTCGAGACTGGTGCGTTGGCCATCACGCTTGTCCTCCGGGTCTCCGCCTTCTGAAAACAGAATGACGTTCTATTGACTGGAACGACGCTATGCTGTTCCTTACCTCCAAGTCAACAACGGGATCCGCATCCCCGACGGTGCGGCAGGTCAACGGAGGAAGGACACATGACGCGAACGATCCTGGTGGTCGGCGCAAGCGGCGTGACAGGCCGTTATTTCCTCGACCACGCGATTCGGCGCGGCGACCGCACCGTCATCGGCATGGCGCGCAACCGACCGGACGATTTCCCCGAGGCCGGTCACTTCGTCGCCGCAGATGCGATGGATCCGGATGCGGTCGAACAGGCGTTGGACGGCCTGCCGACGGTGACCGATGTGGTCTATGCCGGCTTCGTGAACGCACCGAGCTTCCTGGAACAGGTGGCCCCGAACCGCCGTCTGCTGGCCGGGACGCTGGGGGGCGTTACCCGGGCGAGCGATCGACTGGAACGCATCGTGCTGATCCAGGGCATGAAATATTACGGCAGCCATCTCGGCCCGTTCCGCAGCCCCGCCCGCGAGAACGATCCGCGCCACATGCCGCCGAACTACTACTACGAGCAGCAGGATTTCCTAGCTGAAGCGCAGGCCGCGCAGAAGGGTACGGGTGCGCGGTGGAGCTGGACATGCCTGCGCCCGCACGTGATCTGCGGGCACAGCCTCCGCTCGCCCCAGAACATTCTAGCGATCGTGGGGGTCTACGCCGCGATAAGCCGGGAACTGGGCCTGCCGCTGCGCTTTCCGGGCACGCCCGCAGCCTTCGACGCTATCAACCAAGCTACCGATGCGGGTTTGCTGGCCCGGGGGATCGACTGGGCGCTGGAGACGCCCGAAGCCTCCAACGAGGCCTATAACATCACCAATGGCGACTTCTTCCGCTGGCGGCATCTCTGGACGCGGATCGCCGAACTCTTCGGCATGGAGACGGCCGAGCCGCAGACGATCTCGCTGGGCGACTTCATGGCCGACAAGGGCGACGTGTGGGACCGGGTGGTGCGCCGCCACGGCCTAAGCGCGCCCGCGATGGACGCCTTCGTCCACTGGCCCTTTGCCGACTACATCTGGCGCGTCGGCTGGGATGTGATGGCGAGCACCGTGAAGATCCGGCAGGCGGGCTTCGCCGACTGCCTCGATACCGAAGACATGTATATCGACCACCTGCGCAGCCTTCAGGACCAAGGCTTTCTGCCCGGTAAAGACGCGCGCGCACCCATCGGGAAAGGCCCGAAACTATGATGGAACAGGATGAAGACATCGACGTCATCGTCGTCGGCTCTGGCAATGCGGCGCTCTGTTCGGGAATCGCGGCAGCCGAGCGCGGGGCCCGCGTGCACATGCTGGAGAAGGCGCCGAAGGCGATGGCGGGTGGCAACACGAAGTACACCGCGGGCGCGATGCGCTTCGCCTATGACGGCAACGCGGACCTGATACCCCTGCTGCTCGATCCGCATGACGAGCGGCTGGAACGCACGGATTTCGGCAGCTACACAACCGAGAAGTTCGCGGAAGACCTGCGTTATTTCAACGATGGCAAACCGTTGAGCACGGAGCAGGAGACGCTCGTCGGCAAGTCGCTGGAGACGATGCACTGGCTGGCGACGCACGAGGTGAAGTTCGAGCCGATCTTCAGCCGCCAATCTTTCGAGAAGGACGGCAAGATCGTGTTCTGGGGCGGGTTGACCTTGGCCGCGGAGCACGAGGGCGTCGGCCTGTTCGATGCGGAGATGGCCGCCTTCGAGCGCCTGGGCGGAACGGTCGAATACGATTGCCCTGTCACCGGGCTGATCGTGGAGGGCGGGCGCGTGGTCGGCGTACGCGCGACGTCCGAAGGCGGCGAGGAGCGCGAGATGCGCGCGTGCGCCGTGATCCTTGGCAGCGGGGGCTTCGAGGCGAGCGAGTCGTTGCGACGCGACTTCATGGGCGAGGATTGGGTGAACGCGCGGGTGCGGGGCACACCCCACAACACGGGTGACGGCCTGCGCATAGCACTCGATCTGGGTGCGGCGAAGCATGGCTTCTATCGCAACGCCCACGCGACCCCGATGGATCGCGAGATGAAGGAATTCGGCAATCTCGACATTCCCCATGGCGAGCGGAAGAACTATCGCAAGATCTGCTACTTCCTCGGCGTGATGGTGAACGCCGAAGGCAAACGGTTCGTGGACGAGGGTAAGGATTTCCGCAACTACACCTATGCGCAATACGGCAAGGCGGTGCTGGAACAATCCGGCCAGTTCGCGTGGCAGTTGTTCGACGCGAAAGTGCTCGATCTGCTCTACGCCGAATACCGCTTCCACGATGCGCATTTCGTCGAGGCCGATACGCTGGAGGACCTGATCGGCAAGCTCGACGGCGTGGACGCGGCCGCGACGATGGAGACGGTCAGCGCCTTCAACGCGGCGGTGGACGACAGCGTGAACTTCGATCCCACGATCAAGGATGGCAAGCAGGCGAAGGGGCTGACTCCGCCGCGCAGCAATTGGGCCCAAAGGCTCGATACGCCGCCCTTCCGCGCCTATCCGGTCACGGGCGGCATCACATTCACCTATGGCGGGGTGCGGATCGGCGATGCCGGCGAGGTGCTGCGCGAGGATGATACAGCCATCGATGGGCTCTATGCCTGTGGCGAGATGGTGGGTGGCGTTTTCTTCAATGGCTATCCAGGCGGGTCGGGCCTGACTTCGGGCGCAGTCTTCGGGCGGCGCGCGGGGTATGGCGCGGCGGATGCGGCCGGGCGGCGCATACCTCAGGGCATGGCGGCGAAGCCTGCGTCGGCCGAATAGCCAGTGCGCCTGCACAGTCAAGTGGCAACAACTGGAGAACGCGCCGCCCAGCGACCGGGGCGGGCTGATCGTCAGCGACCGGTCTTCGTCTCCCTCAGAGCGGGGAAGCGTACGATGCGGTAGGGTCCGGTGGGCTCGGATCGCTCACCACCGTTGACCTGCGGTGCGTCGTTCCGGCGGTCGATGGTCGCGTAGATGTCGCCGTCCGGTCCGCTCGATAGACCGTCAGGCCATTCGATGCAGAAGTCGATTATCAAAGCCTCGTAGCTTCTATCCGGTCGGGTCACACCGGAAGCGGTGCCTCATCCCCATATTGATCTGATCTCGCGGGCGCTTTCGACGGTGCCGTATCCTCGTTCGCCCTGGCGAGGGAGGTGTAGCGATGGACGGGGTTGGGTTTGCGGGTTGGATGGAGGTGATCGAGCGGCCCTGCGGGCGACGGACCTGGCCGGTCGAGACGAAGCTGCGGGGTATGGCGGAGAGCTGTGTTCCTGGCGCGACGGTGGGCGAGGTGGCGCGGCGGCACCGGTTGCAGCCCGGCCAGGTGACGACGTGGGCGGCGGCTCTACCGGCAGCGGGAGCTGGTGCCGCGGGGCAGCCTGCCGCTGCCGCCAGTCGTGGGCGGGCCCGTGCGGGCGGCCCCGGCGTCGTCCGCACCGGTAGCCGAGCCTGACGGCGTCGTCGTCGCGGCTCCGGCTTTCGTGCCGCTGATGGTGTCCGGCGATTGGGAGCCGCCGGGGTTCGACGGTCCGCCGGCATCGCCTGCGCCACCCCTGGCACCGAATGCCGGACCCGACCGCATCGAGATCGAGGTGGCGGGCGTCGTGGCGCGTTTGCCCGGCGACGTGGCGGCGCGTCGGCTGGCGGAGGTCGTCCGAGGGTTGCGGGACCTGGCCATCGGACGTCCTGCGTGATCGTCCCCGACCGGCGCCTGGCCGTAGTGATCGCGACGAAGCCGGTGGATTTCCGCCGCGGGCATGACGGTTTGGCGGCGACCGTCCGGAACGAGCTCGGCCTCGACCCGCATTCGGGGCTGACGGTAGTCTTCCGCTCCAGGCGCGGCGACCGGTTGAAGATCCTGGTCTGGGACGGCAGCGGCCTCGTGATGGTCTGCAAGCGGCTCGACGAGGGCGCCTTCGCCTGGCCCGCGGTCACCGACGGCGTGATCCGGATCAGCCGGGCATGATACGAAGCCCTGTTCTCCGGCTTGGACTGGCGACGGACGATGGCGCGGCGGGTGCGGGTGCCGGCTGCGGCGAGGTGACTCACCCGGGCCCATAGGGGCTCTGTTCTGTATGAGGGAACGGCCCGATCGGATCGTCTTCGGGCATGTCGCCGCCGGCCCTCGACCCCGCGCTTCTCGACCGGCTCCCGCCCGAGCCGAGAGACGCCGTGGCGGCGCGGATCGCGGCGCAGGCCGCCGCCATCGAGGTGGAGCGCGAGGTGCGCCTGCGCGCCGAGCGTGACCGGGCCGACATGGCCGACATGGCCGACCGGGCCGACATGG
>ENA-ORXU01003279-ORXU01003279.1-marine-metagenome-genome-assembly--contig:-NODE-3279-length-10229-cov-2.787037_pt1 | contig 10229 bp, 8 predicted proteins | sample MGYA00237869_ERZ511484 | MGnify/ENA metagenome assembly ERZ511484 | reverse complement strand
GCAAGACGACCGTGACTCTCGGCCTTCTGCGCGCCCTGCGGCGGCGCGGCCATGCCGTCATCTCGGCCAAGACCGGCCCGGATTACATCGATCCTGCCTTCCACGCGGCGGCGACCGGACATCCCTGCCTCACCCTCGACCCATGGTGCGCCGATGCGGTCCAGCTTCGCGCGCGGGCGACGGGGCAGGGCGATCTGCTCGTCGTCGAGGGCGCGATGGGTCTCTTCGACGGCGCACCCCACGCCACCTCTCCATTGGGCCACGGATCGACGGCGGATGCAGCGGCAGCCCTTGGCCTGCCGGTCATCCTCGTCGTGGATGCGGCGAAGACCGCGCAGACCGTCGCGGCAGTCGTCTCGGGACTGGCCGCGTTCCGCGCGGATGTACAGATTGCGGGCGTCATCCTCAACCGTATCGGCTCATCGCGTCACGAGGCCATGATCCGTGCGGCGGTCGAAACCGTCGTCCTCGTCCTCGGTGCCATCCCCCGCGTCGATATCCTCGCGACGCCCTCCCGCCATCTCGGGTTGGTTCAGGCGCAGGAACACGGCGACTTGGAACGCTTCATCGAAGCGGCAGCCGACACCGTCGAGACCCATTGCGATCTCGACGCCCTCACCACGCTTGCCAACCCCGTCGCCCCCGGTACATCGCCGAAACGCCTGGCTCCCCTCGGCCAGCGTATCGCAGTTGCACAGGACATCGCCTTCGGCTTCACCTATCCTCACATGTTGGCCGACTGGCGCGCGCAAGGGGCGGAAATCCACCCCTTCTCGCCGCTGGCCGACGAGGCCCCGGACGAGTACGCCGACGCCGTCTTCCTCCCCGGCGGCTACCCGGAACTCCACGCGGCCACCCTCGCCGCCGCCACCCGCTTCACCACAGGAATGAACGCAGCCCGATACCGGGGCGCAACGATTCACGGCGAGTGTGGCGGCTACATGGTGCTGGGCCGGGGCCTGATCGATGCCAATGGCACCCGCCACCCCATGCTCGGCCTGCTCGATCTCGAAACCAGCTTCGCCGAACGCCGCCTGCATCTCGGCTATCGCCACATGAACGCCTGCGCGCCCCTTCCATGGGGCAGCAGGTTCCGGGGCCACGAATTCCACTACGCGACTATCCTGCACGAACGCGGCGATCCGCTTTTCACCATGCGCGATTCGATGAACACTGCCCTCGGCATCGCAGGCCTGCGCGACGGCCACGTCACCGGCACCTTCGCGCATATCGTAGAGGCTGCCGAATGATGGCACTCCCAAGTAAGCGAGGTCTTGCCGGCGCAGACGGATGCCGATCCTTACGGCTTCAGCACGATCTTCGCCGCCCGTACGCTGCGCGCATCCAGATCGGCGAAAGCCTGCGCCCCGTCCGCCAGCGGCCTCTCCTCGATCCACGAGAAATTTCCGAACCGCCCATCGAAGATCGCCTGCGCCGTCGCCCGGAAATCGTCGTTGGTATAGGTATACGTCCCGAAGAACGTGATCTCCTGCAAGGTCATCCGGCGCGTATCCAGCCCCGCGCCGCCCCCTGCCAGTCCGATATGCGCGATCACCCCGCCGGGCGCGGCAAGGCGCGTCGAGGTCGCCCGGCTCGCCTCCGACCCATAGGCATCGATCACCAGCGGCACCGTGCCATCCTCCGGCCCTTCCTCGTCCGCGCCATAGACCTGGAACGGCCCTGCCTGTGCCAGCATCTCCCGCCGCGCCGGGTTCGGCTCCGAAATCCAGATATCCTCGATCCCGTAGACCAGCGCGCCCAGCGCCGTCCCCAGACCGATGGCCCCGCCCCCCAGCACCACCAACCGCGCATCCCCGATGGGCCGCACGAAGCTGTTCGCCGCCAACCGCAATGCGTGCCACCCGCAGGCCAACGGCTCCGCCAGGGCCGCATGGGCCATCGGTACGCCCTCCGGCACGACGACGAGATTCTCGGGCGGGATGGCTACCCGCTGTGCAAACGCTCCCTCGCGCGGCGGGATCGACAGCAGGCTGCGGTCCGGGCAGAGGTTCTCACGCTTTTCGATGCAATACCGGCACGTTCCGCATGTCACCATCGGATTGATCGTGACCCGCTCCCCTTCCATCGGCCCTGAAACGACACGCCCCGCCGCCTCATGCCCGAGGATCAGCGGTGGCACCCGTCGCGGATCGGTCCCGTGATAGGCGTGCTGGTCCGACCCGCAAATACCCACCGCCTCGATCTCGACGACCGACTCCCCGGCATTGGGTACAGGCTCCGGCATATCCGCCATTTCGAGAGAGTTCGGGCCTGTATAGACGAGTGCGCGCATGGTGTGGGCCTTTCGGAAAGAGGTGTCCGATCTTGTGGCCCGTGTCACCCGATGAGGCAAGACCTCGCAAGACTGTCGGCCCGTACTACCTGAGTTCCGTACCGCGAAGGAGACCCCTCATGAGCTGGCACCCCTGTCCCGATCCCGTTCCCGGCGATGCGCCATCCTGCGATGCGATCCGCACCGTCATCACTCCCCGCGCCGTCGATCTCGGCGAGATGGAGGTGCGCCGCGCGCTCCCCTCCAAGGCGGGCCAGATGATCGGTCCCTTCATCTTCTTCGACCAGATGGGACCGGCGGAGTTTCTCACCGACGAGGGCATCGACGTTCGCCCCCACCCCCATATCAATCTCGCGACTCTTACCTATCTCTTCGAGGGCGAAATCCGCCATCGCGACAGCCTCGGCACCGATCTGGCCATCACCCCCGGTGCGGTCAACTGGATGCGGGCAGGCAAGGGGATCGTCCATTCCGAACGCACATCCGACGAGCGCCGCACGAACGGGCAGCGCCTCTTCGGTCTCCAGACGTGGCTTGCCCTTCCGGCGGCCGCCGAAGAGACGGACCCCGACTTCCTGCATTACGGCGCATCCGACCTGCCCATGGTCGACGCGGAAGGAATTTCGATGCGCCTCATCGCCGGTCAGGCCCATGGTCTGAAATCGCCACTCGATGCGATGTCCGACACCCTCTACGCAGACGTGACTCTGGCGGCGGGCGCGCGGTTCGAGGTCGAACCGCTCTATATCGAGCGCGCCCTCTACACGATCTCCGGCCAGATCGAAGTGACGGGCAAGAATTACGTTCCCGGTCAGCTTCTCATCCTCCATCCCGGAGACAGCGTCACCGTCAGGGCGACGGAGGACGCGCAGTTCATGATCTTCGGCGGCGAACCGATGGACGGTCCGCGCTATATCTGGTGGAATTTCGTCTCGTCCCGGCGCGAACGCATCGAGCAGGCGCAGGAAGAATGGCGGACGGGCCGTTTCGATACGGTACCAGGCGATGTGGATGACTTCATCCCGTTACCCGAACGCCTCGGCAAACCGCGTGAGATCAGGCCACAGCCTGCCGCTGAATAAACCGTCCGCGCCGAAGGACCGGCGCGGACGAAGACTCAAAGATCGCGGTAGTCAGGCCCGAAGGTATCGCACACGCCGATACTGCCCGCGCGCAAGCCCTTGTAGAACCAGTTCACCCGCTGTTCGGACGTGCCGTGGGTGAAGGTTGCCGGGTTGACATGGCCACCCGATCGCCCTTGCAGCGTATCGTCGCCGATCTGGAAGGCCGCGTTCAGTGCTTCCTTGACGTCGCCGTCTTCGAGCACCTGCTTGCCGCGCTGGATACGGTTGGTCCAGACGCCGGAATAGCAATCGGCCTGCAATTCCAGCCGCACGGTCGCCTTGTTCGCCTCGGTCTTCGAGACGCTGCGACGATAGCGATCCACCTTGGGGATCGTGCCTTCGAGGTTCTGCACATGATGTGCGACCTCATGGGCCACCACATAGGCTTGCGCAAAGTCCCCCGGCGCGCCCAGACGACGCTCCATCACGTCATAGAAGCCCGGATCGATATAGATCTTCTTGTCGGCGGGGCAGTAGAACGGGCCGGAGCCAGTCGAGGCAGGACCACAGGGCGACGTGGTGCGGCCGTCGAAGATCACGAGGGTCGGGGCTTGGTACCGCGCGCCATTTTCCTGAAACACGGTAGACCAGACATCCTCGGTATCCGCGAGCACCACGCCGAGGAACTTGCTGTGATCGTCATCGATGCCTTCACCCTCGGTGTAGGTCGCTCCGCCACCTCCCCCGCCACTTCCGACTCCGACCATCTGCAGGAGCGGCACGTATTGCGGAAAGAAGATCGAGGCGACGAACAACAGGATCGCCCCGATCCCGAGGCCACCCCCCGCCATGCGCTTGCCCCCTCCGCGACGGTCCTCGATATTTCTGCTGCTTCTGCGCCCGCGCCACTGCATGATGCGCCCCTTTGGATAAGTTGAGTATCTGCGGGGGAATATGGGGCAGGGTGCGACAAAAGGGAATAGTTAGACCCTATTTCAGGCTGCCGCAGAACCGCTGGATACGCTGGCAGGCATCCTCCAGCACCGCATCCGACGTCGCATAGCTGGCCCGGAAATATGGCGACAGGCCGAACGCCGCCCCATGCACCGCCGCCACGCCTTCGACTTCGAGCAGTTCGGTCACGAAATCCTCGTCCGTCTCGATCTTCTTGCCCGATGGCGCGGTCTTGCCGAGACAACCCTCGATCGACGGGTAGACGTAGAACGCCCCCTCCGGCGTCGGGCATTCGATCCCGTTGCACTGGTTCAGCATCGACACCACCAGATCGCGGCGGCGCTGGAACGCCTCGCCCGATTCCCTGATGTAGTCCTGCGGCCCGTTCAGCGCCGCAACCGCCGCCCATTGCGAGATCGAGGAGGGATTGGACGTCGATTGCGACTGCACCTTGCGCATCGCCCCGATCAGCTTGGCGGGACCGCCCGCATACCCGATGCGCCAGCCCGTCATGGCATAGGCTTTCGACACCCCGTTCACGGTCAGCGTCCGCTCCATCAGGCGCGGCTCGACCTCGGCAGGGGTGCAGAACTCGAACGGCGCATAGGCGATATGCTCGTACATATCATCCGTCAGAATCCACACATGCTCATGCTTCATCAGCACGTCGGTCAGGCCCTTCAATTCCTCGCGCGAATAGCCCGCTCCCGTCGGGTTCGACGGCGAATTGAAGATCAGCCACTTGGTCTTCGGCGTGATCGCGGCTTCCAGCATCTCGGGGGTCATCTTGAACCCCGTCTCGATCCCGGCCTCCACCGGCACCGGCTCGCCCCCGCCCAATAGCACCATATCGGGATAGCTGACCCAATACGGGGCAGGAATGATCACCTCGTCCCCCGGGTTCAGGGTCGCGACCAGCGCGTTGTACAGCACCTGCTTGCCGCCCGTGCCGACCGAGATATTCTCGCGCGCATAGTCCAGCCCGTTCTCGCGCTTGAACTTGGCGACGATCGCGTCCTTCAGTTCGGGGATGCCGTCGGGGGCGGTGTATTTGGTCTTGCCCGCATCCATCGCATCCCTGGCGGCCTGCTTGATGTGGTCGGGGGTGTCGAAATCGGGTTCCCCCGCGCCGAGGCCGATGATGTCCTTGCCCGCCGCCTTCAGCTCGGCGGCCTTCGTCGTCACCGCGATGGTGGGCGAGGGTTTCACGCGGGCGAGGGACTCGGCGAGGAAGGGCATCGTTCTGGACTCCGGTTGAAAACGAAGCCGTCTTACGCCGCGCCCCCCCGCCATGCAAGCGGCAGCGACGGGCACCGGCGGCGTCCGAAACGGATCTTCAGAAAGAATTTACCACCCCTGATTCAAAACAGGGAGAGAATCACCTGCACCGAGCATCACGACCATGAAAACAAGGCAGGGTACGGAGGCACCAATGACGACTTTCCACAATGACGGCCACGCGCTGAAGAGACTGCATGCCCGCATCACCGATATCCACGACGGCTACACCACCGTCACGGCGCATACCGGCAATATGGATGTCGCCGTCTTCTTCGACGAGTTGCGCCGGATGCACGAGCGGCACATGGCCCAGCTCGACCGGCTGATGCTGTCCCGCGCCCTGCGCCCCGGCGGCAACGGGACCTGGGCGACCCTCAGCCATGCGGGGATGACGGCGTACCGCCGGATTCCGGATCGGCTGGACGGCTGGGTCATCGACGCCGCGATCCGCAGCGAGCGCACCCTTCTCGACCTGTATGACGAGGCGCTGCCCGAGGTGTACGGCTACCTGCAGCGTCGATGTCGCAACACCACCATCGCCGAAGACCTGACCACCGACGTGTTCCTCGGCGCCGTCGAGTCGATCAATCGCAGCGTCGTCGTCGACGTCTCCATTGCCTGGCTGATCGGCATCGCCCGATTCAAACTCGTCGACCACTGGCGACGCGTCGAGCGCGACGAACGCAAGCTCGACGCCGTCACTGACCTCGACGGCTCGTTGCTCGACCCGTGGGAGAGCGAACTCGACGTGCTCCTCGCCCGCGACGTCCTCGGCCGACTCGGCGCACACCATCGGTCCGCACTCACGCTCCGGTACGTCGACGACCTTCCGGTCCGCAAGGTCGCCGAGGTACTCGGCCGAACCGAACAAGCGACCGAAGCCCTGCTCGTCAGAGCCCGCCGTGCCTTCCGCGCACAGTACGCAGGAGCGCAGTCATGAAACCGTTCGACCAACTCCGCGACGACGACCGCCCGATCACCCCGGACTCCCGTTTCGCACGCCAACTCCGAGCCCGGATCGAAGCCGAGCTCGCTCCGAACATCGATCTTCCCGACCGACTTCCCCACCAGACGGAGACATCGACCATGAGTGACACCAGCAACGACGCCAGCAACGACGCCAGCACCGGGGTCGCCCGGACGCGACAGATCCTCACGCCGTACATCAGCGTCCACGATGGGCCCGGCGCCCTCGACTGGTACGTGTCGGCCCTCGGAGCCACCGAGACCGTCCGCTACGTCGGTGACGACGGCCGACTGGGCCACGCCGAGTTCGTGCTCAACGGCGCCACCATCATGATGTCCGACGCCTATCCGGAGATGGGAGTCGTCGCCGCGAACAGCTACGAGGGCTCGTCGTGTGCACTGCACGTTGAAGTGCCCGACTGCGACGACATCTACACCCGGGCGATCGGCGGTGGCGCCCAGTCGCTCTCGGAGCCCACCGATCAACCACATGGGGCCCGCAGCGCAACCATCATGGATCCATACGGGCATCGCTGGATGCTGAGCCAGCCAGTCCGCACGCTGACCCACGACGAGATCAACGCCAACTACGACGACTTCGAGGTCATCTCCAGATCTCAGGATGACCACCGGTGATCTGAATCCTGTGATCGCCGGTGACGGCGGACACACCAACGACGCGTACTGTCAGCGGCATGGAAATGCACTTCGCCACCGTCTGGGAATCGATCGCTGACGTCATTGCCGATGCCCCGGCAATCACCACCGGCGACACGACCCGCACCTGGGCCGAATACGACGACCGCGGCGCCCGCATGGCCCAGGCGTTCACCGCTGCCGGGCTGGGACCCGACTCCAAGGTCGGCTTGTTCATGTACAACTCCAATGAGTACATGGAGAGCCAGTACGGCGTCTTCAAGATGCGCGGCGTGGCCGTCAACATCAACTATCGGTACCTCGACGAAGAGCTCTGGTACCTCCTGGACAACTCCGATTCCGAGGCGATCATCTTCCACGCCTCGCTCGCCGATCGTGTCGCTCGTGTCGTCGACCGACTTCCTGACCTCAAGCTGCTGATCGTCGTCGACGACCTGCTCGAGGGCGAGGAATGGGTCGACGTTCCCGGTGCGGTCGCCTACGACGATGTCATCGCAGCCCATGAACCCATGGAGCGGATCGAGCGCCGCGAGGACGACATCTACATGCTCTACACCGGCGGCACCACCGGCATGCCGAAGGGTGTGATGTACGCCGTTGGTGGGTCGACCGCCGGTCTCTCCGCCTCGGGGTATCCGTTGCTCGGCATGGAGGTGCCGGAGTCAGCAGAACAAATGGCCCCGATGGTCAACGAGTTGACCGATGCGGGCGGACAGTACACCTCGATCCCCTGCGCACCGGTCATGCACGGCACGGGGTGTTGGCTCGGCTGGTTCATTCCGATGCTGGGCGGCGCCCACATCGTGAACCTGACAGCTCGCAGTCTCAAAGCTCACGAAGTGCTCGAAACGGTCGAACGTCATGGGGTGAACGGGTTGACCATCGTCGGCGACAGTTTCGCCAAGCCACTGATCAAGGCCCTCGACGAAGGCAAGCCCGACGGGTCGACGTACGACATGTCGTCGATCAAGATGATGAACTCCTCCGGTGTGATGTGGACGACCGAAGTCAAAGAGGCCCTCATCGAGCGCATCGAGCAGGTCATCTTGATCGACGCGATGGGCTCGACCGAAGGCTCGATGGGCACACAGATCACCGCCAAGGGCGTGCCGACGGAAACAGCCAAATTCACCAAGGGGCCGCTCGCCAAGGTGTTCAACGAGCGCGACGAGGAAGTCGTTCCGGGCTCCGGCGAGGTCGGCATGGTCGCAGCTGGTGGCAACGTGCCACTCGGCTACTTCAAGGACCGCGACAAATCAGCGCGCACGTTCCGGGTGATCAACGGCGAGCGCTACTCGTTCCCCGGCGACTTCGCGACCGTCGAGACCGACGGCACCCTGATCCTGCTCGGTCGCGGCAGCCAGGTCATCAACACCGGTGGCGAAAAGGTGTTCCCGGAAGAAGTCGAAGAAGCAGTCAAGCGGGTCGAGGGCGTGCTCGACTGTCTCGTCGTCGGCGTTCCGGACGACAAGTTCGGCAACGCCGTCACCGCAGTGGCATCGCTCGTCGACGGCGCGTCGGTGCAAGCTGCCGACGTGATCGCGTCGGTCAAGAGTGAGCTCGCAGGGTTCAAGGCACCGAAGTCCGTGATCTTCGTCGATCAGGTCCCGCGTGCTCCGAACGGCAAGGCCAACTACAAAGCCGCCAAAGCCATCGCCGAGCAGTAAATCTCTAGAGCAGCTTCTCTGCGAAGAAGTCGAGGACGCGCTGGGCGCTGGCTTCGTCGCGCTGTTCGGTCAGCGTCGAGTGATCGGACTTCTTCGCACTCGGCAGTTCGATCGCGATGAAGGCGTCACCGAGTTCGTTGCGCAGCGTCGAGAATCGATCACCGACGAAGCTGTCGTCGGTGAAGCGCAGGCCGAGCACCTGGCAACCCTGCTGGGCACGCTCGATCACCGCGGCTTGGTCATCCGGTGAGAGGTTGAGATCAGCGCCGCGATCCTTGCCGATGGGCCACGGCATCGACGGTTGCGCGAGCACCGGTGCGAGCATGATGTCGTCGACCATCATCCCCAGTGCGAACCCACCGGAGAAACACATCCCGACCGCACCGACCCCCTTGCCACCCACTTCGGCGTGCACGTTGCGTGCCAGGGCGCGGAGCCACGCGATCACGGGCGAGGTCTGGTTCAACGCCATGGTGGTGAACTCCCTCGCGATGCAGACCTTGAGCATCGACTGGCCCAGATACCACTGCGACGGCTCCTTGCCAGGCGTACCGACCAGCGACGGCATCACGACCGTGAAGCCTCGCTCGACCACGTCGTTCGCGAACTGTGCGACGGTCGGCGTGATCCCGGGGATCTCGTGGACGACGAGCACGACCGGGCCCTCGCCACGCCGGTAGGTCGGAAAGGTCATGTCGGCGGCGGAGAACTCACCGAGTGTCCAACCGGCGAGCACGCCCGTGCGGATCGGTGGCGTGTTGTCGGGCATGGTCGGTCGAGTGGTGGTCATCGGCCCGAATTCTGTCAGCTCAGCGGACGGTGTCGATGTGTCGTGCCACAATCTGTTCGAGCAGTTCATGGCGACCGGAAACGGGTTCGGGTTCGTGGCCCGAGGCAACGAGGTCGTCGTGGATCTCTTGCAGCGTCACGTCCCCGTTCAAGATGTTCTGCGCAGCAGGCTCGGCCCAGCCGGCGTACCGCTGTGTGCGTCGACGGTCGAGTTCGCCCTCGTCGATGATCGACTGCGCGACCAGCAGCGACTTGGCCATCGTGTCGATTCCGCCGATGTGGCCGACGAACAGGTCGTCGCGGGCAATCGACTGACGCCGCAACTTGGTGTCGAACATCAACCCGCCCGACTCGAAGCCGCCGCCCCGGAGAATCTCGAGCATGCCAAGCGACATGTCCTCGACCGACCGGGGAAAGAGATCGAGATCCCATCCGAGCCGAGGATCACCAGCGTTCGCATCGATCGAGCCGAAAATCCCGGCATTCACCGCAGTGGCGACCTCGTGATGGAAGTCGTGGCCTGACAGCTCAGCGTGGTTCACCTCGATGTTGACCTTG
>ENA-ORXU01003274-ORXU01003274.1-marine-metagenome-genome-assembly--contig:-NODE-3274-length-10235-cov-8.543513_pt1 | contig 10235 bp, 12 predicted proteins | sample MGYA00237869_ERZ511484 | MGnify/ENA metagenome assembly ERZ511484 | reverse complement strand
CCTCCCACGCACCATTTAGCCGCGGCTCATACCCCTCGACCAGCTCTTCCCCTCAGCCCCCCCTGGCTAATATATTTCCGCATGCTTTGCCTGAGTACGCCCTGTTTGTTCTTGCTCAGAGACAGCACCAGCAACAGAAAGTCGTCCCTGCCGAAGGTCATTGTTTCTTTTTCACAGAGCAAGGTCGCACTCGTTCTTTTTTGCATCGCGACCTCCCCCCTTCTTCGTCGTTGGCTCTGATCTATTCTAGGCCCTTTGCGTTGGGAGCTTCGCGTAACGCAGAGAGTAGCCGTCGACAGGACAAGACTGACATGTCAGCGTCGTCAGTTTTCTGGGAAGCAAGCTGCACTTGCTTGGTCCATGATCCTCCGCACGATCCAGAGGGGCTACTGTACAAATTGTGTACTTCATTAACACACATTTGTTTTCAATGAGGACTGGTTGCCTGCTCTGCAGAAGTGGGCACGAGCCGCGTGCCCGGCTGTCGAGCATGGAGCGCGTCAACGTTGATGCACCTGTCGCCGAGAGGACAACGATGACGGGTGGCAGCCCACCTGGCCACACTAACCGAGGGGCTTCAGCTCCTCCGTGCATCCTGTGAGCCTCCGGCCCCAATGCGTTCTGCAGCGGTCAGTGTTCGCGGGTTCGCGGAGGAGGGGCGACGACGATGGTTGCTGACCCTCTTCGTTGGGGACGGCGGCGATTCTGGTCGTTTGCCGCGCCAATGGGGTAGTTGGTACGTCTGGGTTGGTGACAGCGGCACAGCTGGCTCCGCTGTTTGTTGATCTGTGACAGGTACAGGGTCAGTTTCTGCCCGACTTGCGTCTTGGTGGGATCTCACATGGCGAGGGAGGCGTCCTTCTTGTCGCGAGTCAGGGGCATATGGGCATCGCGCCTGCCACTCACAATTGACGAGTGTCCCCATCGTGTGTGCTGTCTCGACTGGCGACCACTCGCTCTTGTGCCTTGCGGGAACATATCGGGTGCCGGTGAAATACGTACCTCCAGGCAGCACCATGCTGCTGCCACCAGCCCTGTGTTGCTGTGCGCGTGGCCTGCGCGACTTGGCCGATCACCGCCGCGCGGACGTCGACCGGTCTTGGCGCTGCGCCGCTTCGACGGGCCTGTCCGCGTCCCCACCACCCCTGCCCGCCACCGTGGTGCTTCAGTGCTTTGTCGCTGCGCGCCACCGCGGCGCCGGGGCTTACGCGCTCGGACGCTCTGTCGGTGTGCGCACCGCAACGGGGCGGGCGCTGGAGTGGTACCGGCCTTGCGGGCGCCGTTGATCTCCGTGTTTTGTGCGTCGCCCCCGTGCTGGGCCTTTGTCTACGGCAGTTCGTGTGTGCATCGCCGTGGTTTGGGACTGCCACAATGACGACGGGGGGGCGCGGAGGGAGGGGGGGGCGCCGATCTGGTGCCGGTCGCAAGTCCAACGCGGCTCGTGCGGCGGTGCAAGCTGCCACCGACTCGACGCAAACACGACTGTCTGTTGGCGGTGGTGCTGCTGCTCCCCGTCGAGCCCGGAGCCAACCACCGCCGTCATGGCCTTCCGCAGGTGATGCGACGCCTCCAACCCCTCATCCCCCAGCTCCCCCTCCCCCTACCTCTCCCCCTCCCTCCGGGTCTGGTCGTGCGAGTGGAGCGCTCGGTTTTCTTCCTCCGCTCCCGCCCGCCTCGCGACGTGCTGGCGGTGTCGGTGCTGGACGTGGTGCTGCTGGTGCTGCTGGTGCTGGTGCTGACCGCGATGGTGCTGAACGCGGTGGTGACGAGGAGAACCCGAATGCGGACGAAATCTTACCCGTCGCGCGCGCCGTCGACCGTGGGCGTCTGTTTGTGGACGATGTCGACGTTGGTCATGATCCTGCCCCTGCACGTCCACCGGGTGGGCCAATTGTGCCCGGTGCCGTCGTCGACATTGACGGGGCGGCCTTCATTGCTGCCCCACAAGCGCGCCCTGCCGACGTACAGCGCCCAGCACGCAGCGGCCCTGCCCAAGCAAGCGGCGACGGCAGTGCCGCGCATGCGTGTGCCTCGTCAACAACAGGCGCGCAATTGCCCCATGCACTCGCGCTCCCGTCCCTGTGCTCGGCGTCTTCTCGGAATGGCACCAGAAAATCCCAGAAGACACCGGCAAGCACGTTATCCAAACCGCCGCTGCCGACGTCTGCTGGCCGTGGCCGGGGGCGTGGCCGCGGGCGTGGCGGTCGAGGCGGTGGCCGCGGGAGTGGCGGTCGAGGCGGTTGCAGGCCTGCTGGCGGTGGAGGACGCGGCGGACCTGGGGGCGGCGGACCTGGGGGCGGTGGAGGTGGCGGCGGGCCTGGGGGTGATGGAGGTGGCTGCGGGCCTGGGGACGGTGGAGGCGGCGGCGGGCCTGGGGCTGACGGTGGAGGTGGCAACGGGCCTGAGGGCGGTGGAGGCGATGAAGGTGATGATGAGGACCTGCCAGATGCCGACGAGCTCAGTGACGACGGCGATTCTCCACAAGATGGCGGTGTGCGTCGATCGGGAGGGCCGAAAGGCGTGCAGCTGGCGCACCTAGACAGATTCAAGGACGAGATGCTGGTCGGACCCCGAAACCCCCGCGACGTCAACTTGGTCCGCCTGCTGCCGAGCTTCACCGTCGACCCGCCTGACCCCTTCGTCGACTCCGAGCCGTTTGAAGTCGACGCCTGGTACAAGACCCGGATATTTGTGTGCGCCCTCTTTCACATCGACTCCTCCTTCATCCCGTTCTGCCCCCAGTGCAACTCCCGCGAGAGCAGGCACCGCGGGTGGTCGGGCTTCCGCCGAGTCGTGGACGTGGACCGGGTGTGCTACGCCGTCACCCGTCGCTACGAGTGCAAGAACGCCTGCTGCGGCGTCGAGTACCTGGGCTGGGACGAGCGCATCCTGGAGTGTGCCCCGGCCCACATCCGCATGACGTTCCCCGTCATTTTGACGCACCGGCTGGCTGTGACGGAGGCCGTCTTTGATCAGATGCGGTCGTGCCTGGATGCGGGCACCGGGTCCGAGCCATTTGCCAAGATGATTGAGGAGCAACACCGTCGCCGATATGACCGCTGCCGCCTCGCCTACCTTTCTCGCGTGTCCGCGCTGCGGAAGTCGCCGCAGACGGGGCAAACATCGATGGACCCGGAGCTGCAGAAAGAGCCGCCCGTCTTCTCCGCCTATGACGATCCAGAGGGGTTTGGGGGCGTCCACGTCACCGCCAAGTACCTGCGGACGCTCTACACGCCCTGCATGCGCGTGTTGGAGGGCCACATGAAGCGGAAGAACGCCAACGTGTCGGCAAAGATCCTGCCGGTCGACACCCCGCTACAACCGTTGCGTGATCAGGCGAAGATGTTTCACGACGTCAATGGGGGCTGGCTCCCCATTGTTGGTGGTGTGTGTCTTGGTGTGACCCTTGGGGGTCAGACCTCCTAGATCTCCTTTGGCGTTGTAAACTATATCAGTGTCCCAGCAATCCTGGGCACGTCCTGTATTCATGTCGCAACGAAGAACATTGCGACTCAGGAGCAACATGTGGAACTCCTCAACGGCACCAAGGTGCCGATCAAGAGAAGGGGAGCCCCCAGGGGGCGCCCCGATGCCTCCATCTGGGTGGTCTGTGCTTGCCCCGAGGGGCCTTCGGCTCAGCTGAAGCCGGCCCTGAAGACCTGGGTTCAACCTGGGACCATCGCTCACGTTCCCGTGAGAAGTACCTACACGGGGCATGGCCTCGTGAAAGGGCGGCCCGCTTCATACCATAAGCATGGCATACAGGTCGCCCAAGGCCCCGCCATTATGATGGCGAATGAGCCAGTAACCATCCAGGTGATGCACCTGGGTGTCACGCCGTTACGGTTAACGACAGATATGACCATTGCTTATATCGACGCCCATGAGGAGCCGACCTCTGAGGTCTCGGAGAGCGAGCTCAAAGAGCTGGCGACACCACCGAAGGGGGTAAAGGAGCCTCCTCTCCCTGAGTTAGACGTTTCGTTGGTGCCTACGGAGTGGTCGGGGGCCGTGAAGGCCCTCCTACAAAAGCATGCCTCCCTATGGGAGGGCAAGCTTGGCTTGATCCGAGGTGTGGAACACAGGATCCGAAAGAAGCCTGGGGCTGTCCCTGTGAGACAGCACCCGTATAAGGCCGGGCCTATGACCCGGGAGAGAGAGAAAGCGGAAGTCGAGCGTATGCGCTCGATGGAAGTGATTGAACCCGCAAGCGGGGAATGGGCTAGCCCCGTGGTTATGGTACCGCAGCCTGATGGTTCGGTACGCTTCTGTATCGATTGGAGAAAGCTCAAGTTGATGACTATCAAGGATGCATACCCCATCCCACGGATGGATGAGTGTGTAGACTCCCTAGGGGACGCCAGGGTGTTCTCCACCCTGGACTGTAACGCGGGCTACTGGCAAATACCAGTAGCCGAGGAGGACAAGCACCTCACGGCTTTCACGTGCCACACGGGCGCGTGGCAATGCGTGCGCCTCCCCTTTGGGCTATGCAACGCCCCTGCGATGTTCCAACGCGCCATGGATATGATTCTGGCTGGCGTGAAGTGGCAGATATGTTTAGTATATCTGGACGATGTGATCGATTTTTCGCGTTCCCCAGAGGAACACTTGCAGCACCTAGACGAGGTTCTGACCCTACTTGGGAAGGCGGGGGTCACCTAAAAGCCGTCCCAGTGCCACTTCTTCCAAGAGGAAGTGGAATACCTCGGTCATGTAATCCGACCGGGGCGGGTACATGTCCTGGAGAAGAACCTCCGGGCGCTTCGGGGTTTCCGTTATCCGGAAACCCAGACCCAGATGAAGAGCTTTATGGGTATGTGCGGCGTGTACCGCCACTTTGTAGCTGACTTCGCCAAGATATCGAAGCCCTAAATGGCGCTCACGATCACCAAGCTTCCTAAGAAGCTTCCTCCTCCTTCAAGGGAGGAGGTGGACGCCTTTGAGATACTCCGAGGACGTGTATTGGACGCCCCTATCCTTGCCCTGCCCAAGAGGCACGGGCATTACATCGTCGACGTCGACCCCAGCTATGAACAGCTGGGTTGTTGCTTACAGAAACAACAGTCCGACGGGGAATACCACCCCATCGGCTACTACAGCCGTGCGCTTCTCCCTGCGGAGAAGACCTACTTCGCTACGGAGATAGAGGCGCTAGGCGACGTGTGGGCGGTGACCTACATACGGTCCTACCTAGAAGGCGCGGAATTCGTGGTACGGTGTGATCACCACGCCCTTTTATCTGTTCTCACTAGTATGAGTCCGAATGCGCGGATTAACCGATGGCGACTCCGATTGTCGGAGTACAACGACGAGATACGGCATAAGCCGGGAAAGGACCACAAGGTGGCAGACGCGTTATCGCGCCTTCCTGCAGAGGGCCTGGACACCTTGCCTCTGGACGAGGACATCCTCGTCCTGGCTGTAAAAACCCGAGCTAGCGACGCCTTGAAGGAGGCGTCACCGGGGGAGGCTCCCATGGGGGCCCTATCAGCCCAAGACATCATCCTGGGCCAAGCCAAGGATGACTTTTGTCACGCAAGGCTGAAAGAGCTCGATGCTCTTCCGCCCCCCGACACAACTTGGAGTCGACAAGCGTTCTTCTTCCGAAAGAAGAACGGGCTACTCTGTCGCCGCTCGGTGTACGGACGGGAAACCCAAGTGGTTATCCCGGAGGCGCTAAAGGAGCGCCTCCTGATACACCAACACCAGTCGGTGCTAGCCGGGCATCCCGGCTCGAGAAGGATGTACAACCCCCTTCGTAGGTATGTGTACTGGCCGACGTTGGTCTTCGATGTGTACAAGCACGTGGAGCAATGCCCCGCGTGCGCCAAGAACCGCCTCTCGGAGAGAAGGCACACGACGGTGATGAAGCTATTCACCGCCGACGAGCCCTTCTCGGGGCTCGCTATGGACCTGTTGGGCCCACTGCCAACCTCGAAAGGTGGGCACAAGCACGTCCTGGTCATCTGTGACCGGTTCACGAAGTTGACAAGAGCCATCCCCTTGCGGGATGCCACGGCAATAACCGTGGCATCGGCCTTTACTGATACATGGGTTGCCGCGTATGGCATCCCCGACTCGGTCTTTACGGACAACGGGCCGCAGTTCGCCTCGGTATACTACCAGGGCATCCTGGGCTTACTCGGTATAGCTTCGAACTATACCTCGCCTTACCACCCGCAGACGAACGGACAGGTGGAGCGGTATTACCGCACCTTCGTTCGCCAGCTCCGCTGCTATGTAGCGGAGCACCAAGTCGAATGGGACAGCCACCTGTCCCTCTTTACCACTGCGCACAATAAGCAGGTCCACTCCAGCACAGGGGAGCTCCCCTTTGCTTTTGTGAGCCCGAGGCGGCTTCAAATTATCGGTATCGAGAGAATGCCTCGGCTAAGACAAGCCGAGGAAAGGCCTGTCGACGCCAGCTCGGCGGCGGAACGATATGTAGAGGACCTAGAGGTCCTCATACCGAAGGTCCGAGAGCACCTGGGTCAATCCCAGGCTGCGTACAAGCGTGCGTTCGACGCACGCGCTCGGGAAAAGAATAACCAGCTAAAGGCTGGGGACTGGGTGTATCTGGATGCCCACTCCCGCTCGCCGAAGAAGCTTGAATTCAAGACCCAAGGGCCCTACATGGTGCTACAGACCAATGGGTACCGGTTCATGATAGAGAGCCCTAGGGGCATCAGGACGGTAAGCAGTGACCATGTCACTGGAGCTTTCACGCCTCCGGCGCGGGACGCCAAGTGGAACCGTGCCCTTAGGGCACAAGCCCTCTTTAAGGAGGGGACCCATCGTAAGGATGGTCCAGAATTCGTGTTTGAAAAGTTTATCAAACATGGCCGGAATGATGACGGGCAATTGAAGCTCCTGGTCAAATGGTTCGGCTTTCCCGAAAAGGAAGACACGTGGCAATTTGCCTCTTCCCTCCCGAGGGAAGCCCTCCGGGAGTACTGTCTCCGGAAGAAAATTAAACTCCCCGCCTTGACGCGGGAAGGGGTATTCTTCTCTGACCAAGTCAAGAGAAGGGTACAGGACCAGCAGGCTGCCTGGCGTGGCAGAGAGGCAAAGAGGAACAAGAAGAGGAGCTAAGCCCTTTTAATCCCTACGGGGCCCTCTCGCACTCTCCCTCGTAGTGCGGCACCAGCCCTGCGAGGGGCGGTGAAGAGCAACAAAGACAACCCCCCAGAAGGAGGGGGAGGGGGCACAACGAGTGCCCCCAGACCACAAGTCAATAACCCCGTGAACGCGGGGCGTAGCCATGGCCATCGCCCTGGCTAGCACCCCCTTCAGGGGCACAGCCACGGCCATCGCCCTGGCTAGGACCCCCTTCAAGGGCATATTACTCCGGCCCCGAGGGGCACGGCGGGTTGGCCGACGGCCCCGTTGTCGCCCTATACAGGGGCATAGCCGGGGCACCAGAGCCCGCCCCAGAAGAGGGTGCGGGCGACGAACTCGACCCCACCCCGAAGGGGAAGGCGGCCGAAGCACCCGCAACAGCCCCATAAGAGGGCGCGTGAGACGAACCCGACCCCACCCCGTAGGGGGGTGTCGCCGCAACACCAGAGCTCGCCCCATAATGGGGCGGAGCAGGAGACGGCGGACGCTGGTGCGTCGCCGGTGAGATAGGGCCCGCGGTCAGAACCGCCGCCATTATGTGACGAATGGCCCACCCCGCCGAAACGGTGTCAGTCTCCGTCACTGCCACCCCGTACTCCTCCGCCAGAAAACCGGCGAAGTGACTCGGCTGTGCCCAAGGTGCACAGCCGGTCCGCCTCACGGTCCCCCATAGGGCGGGACGCAACCGAGACCATCTCGTTGCGGAGCCGCACGTAAGCGCGGCTCAAGGCCATAATGAGGGTATGGTCCACCCCGTTGTTCAGGATGGGTGGGAGGTCCCCGAGGGAACGCCCCGACCCCGACCACACGGCCGGTCCCACGGGTCGAGGGGTCCCCAGTTGGGCAGACCCCTCCCGAGTAAAAAGGGGCATAGGCCCCACCGGGGGCCCCGAATGCCCCCAGTACGTGGGACCGAGCTACTCCCTACGAGGGGGTAGGCACGACGCGCCCGCGTGTTCCGTGCACCCCCACGGGCGGTGTACGGGGGGCGAGCGACGCCCCCCCAAATGGGAGGCATCAAGCGCGAGGCCGCCGCCGCTTGAGTAGGCGGCGAACGCGCCGACGCCGCGGCCGAAGCCGCCGTCGCTTGAGCAGACGACGCAGGGGCCGACGCCGCGACTAAGGCCGCGGCTGGGCCATACCGATACGGGCCCGACTCGGCCAGCTCGCGGTCCAGGGTGCGGAGGCGCAGGTCGGGAAGAATGTCCCTCCCGTAAGGGAGGTGCGGGTCCCCAAGTCCCTCCGAGAGGGTCAAAACCCCCTCGTCGTCCACCGCCTTGGCGCAACGGAAGACCCCCCGGGGGGTCCCTTCCCGCTCCATCCAAGCGGCGTCAGCCTGCTCCTCCACGCGACGGAGCAGCACGAGCCCCGCCTCTAAGAGAGGCTGGATTGTAGAGTCCGCCGAGCATAAACGCTCGACCGTTAAGACCGCGAAGGCCTCACGCAAGGCCACAGGCAAGCGCCACAGATGCCCATGATGGCGGATGCTGCCGACAAAGACGTCGGCGACCTCTACGGCCCACAAGGTCGCCAAAATAATATGGTAGGGACCCCCGAGCGTCTCCCCCTTGAGTTGGCTGCCTTGCAGCCCAACCATTTGGGGAATCCGCGCGGCCATGCCGCGCGGTACTTCCACAGAGGCCCACCACGCCGGCGTGGCGGGGTAGAGTACCTGGCGGCGTGCCACTGAGATGTCACGCAGCTCGCGCTGCTCATAGAGCGCGACGAGACCCTTGTCATTGCGGCAGGACCACTCCCCCAAGACCGCCGGCATATAGAAGCCGGGGTCTGTCGCCCCCAACTTAGGGGGCAAACCTGGGTAGTACTCCCACGAGTAGTAAGGCGCATTACCCACCTCAGGAGGAAGCTCCCTGTTCACCAAGTGGTTTAAGACCTGACAAACCTGCCAATCCTCTTTCCGACGGAGGAAGGGGAAGTCCGTAACCGTCCCCTCGGGGACGGCATACAGGGGCCCATAGAAGGCCCGGATGCTCGTTCAGACGATAGTCATCCGATGGCTATCAATCTTCGCATACCGCTACTCCACGAGCGAAAGCCCCGGGAGTTCGCAAGGGAACCGCCGAAACTGGTCGTCCAGGACAGCCGGTGCCGGCCACGAAGCCGACAGGAGGTTGGCCGGAGTGACGTCAATCTCCTCCTCCGGGCCGAGCACATCACCCGAGCCGCCCTGTCGGCTATCGACCGCCATGGCGGCCGCGGCGTCGGCCTCACCGGCCGACGTCATCGGATCCCATAAAGCGGGGACCCGGAATGAAGAGGTGGGCCCCACCCAAGGGGGGGGCAAAGAGTCGTCAGGGACGCGGGGCTCAGCCCGGACTCGCGCTGTGAGCGCCGTCCCCAACAGGTGACGACCCAGACACCTACGGGATTTCCGGCACGCCGGAACGCCGCCCAGCGGTGACCGTCTTATGTGCCCCGACTCGGGGCCTCTCTCTCTAGCGCCCGGGCGTTCCCGTGCGATAGACCCCCCGGTGGGGGTGTCCCAAAGCACACCCCCAAGGGGGTGATGGGGGGGTAACAGAGGATACGAGTCCCGGGACTTCCCCCGGGGCCTGTCAGAGGCGGTGACACACCTCCCTCGGGCCTGCGAGACGCGGGCCCTGAGGTGGGGGATATGTGAGGGAAACCCCCTTGACTCGGATGACACGACCCCCCGGCCGGGGCCGGAGAGGGTGGGTCGCGAGTTTCCACGTAGCGCTCCCTGAGGGGGGTGACGTGTGGCGCCCCCTCGGGGAGGGTGCCCAGGGTGGTCCCCGACCACAATCGTAACACCCCCCCTAGGGGGGTGAGTGAAGGAGCATCGCCTGATCAGGCCTTCCTGAGGGGCCTGACACAGACGAAAGGGGTGCACGTCCCTTCGATCTGGGCCCCCTGGAGGGGCCGGGAAGCCTTTGGAAGCTTCCCCATCTGGGGCGGAACCCGGAGCCGGGATCAGATCTCGGCCAACGAGGATATTCCCCAGGGACTTCCATCTGAGAATTGGAAAATATTGGGTCTAAGTCCCTTGGGATTTAAAGGGACTTGCAAGTCCCGACTGACCCAAAACTCTATGGGCCAGATATCTCTTCCAGTGGAAGAGTGTCCTTTGATCC
>ENA-ORXU01003271-ORXU01003271.1-marine-metagenome-genome-assembly--contig:-NODE-3271-length-10243-cov-3.729982_pt1 | contig 10243 bp, 10 predicted proteins | sample MGYA00237869_ERZ511484 | MGnify/ENA metagenome assembly ERZ511484 | reverse complement strand
CCCCCCCCACGTACCTGTACATTCCCCACCGGTCGTGTGTGTCCGGGCAGGCGCGCCACCTGCCGTCGGTGCCCCACCGACCACACGCGCACGTCCCCCGACGCCGAGCTGAGCAGCACTCGCCACGCATCCGTCGTAAACCGCTCGGCGGTGCCTTCGGTGGTGCCGCTGAGCGTCTGCAAGACGACTCCCGAAAACGCGTCGAGGGGCACCACCCCCGTCAGGGTGCCAAGGAGCAGCGACCGTCCGTCGGGCAAAAACGCCATCGCCCGCACGCCTGGCGCGTCGAGCTCGTCGCGGTTCCGCGGGGGCCGGCGTGTGGGGGCGCCCTCCGCCCCTTGCAACGGCACGGCGGTGCCGAGCGAGACGGTCGTCCCCGCTGCCACGGGCTGTTGGGTGGCAGCCGCGGCGGCGGCTCCACCGCCCTACTCCCGCACCGTCAACGTGAAAAAAGGCCCCGCGTCTGCCTTGCGCTCATCGAACAGCCGCACGACGGTGAGGGGGTCCCCCCATCTTGGATGCATGTCGGGGTGGGCGGTGGCGAGGATCGCCTCCGACGGGTCGTACGTTACGAACGAGCGCCCGCGCACGTCCCGCACGAGGGCCCGCGGGGACGTGGACGACCCATCCCACAACCGCACCGTGTAGTCGAGTGACGCCGAGGCAAAGGTGTCAAAAGCGCCGCCGCCACCTTTGTCGCCAGGGCCGATGCCCCCACCGGCGCCGGCCAGAAGAACGACGGAGAGGCTCGTGACGCACCCCCGATGGCCGACGAACGACCGACAGCAGGCGTATGGTGTCGTCAAACACAATGGCCGCCCTGACGAGCATCGATGGTTGTGCACGAAGCTGCATGCAGCGCGCTCAATCGGTCAAACATCTTTCTGAGGCCAAGACATGGGACATGGCACTGCGCTGAAAGAACCGCGAAGCAGGAATGAACTGGAAGACGGAGAACAAGTGCAACTAGAACAATAAACAGAAAGCATCGAATAGACCAAATCAAGAAGCGTCCCACGGATACAAAGCATTCAAATAGTAGCGCATCTCCCGTCGGTCTTGTGGTGGTGACTCCGGCGACGCGGGCTTTGCCTCGTAGCCCCGCCGCTCGGCGAGGTCTTTGAAGTCAGGGACCACATGAATTAGCCGTCGGATGCGGTGGAGAGGCACTTGTCGTGCCACACACTCCGCCGCCCCATCAGGAACGTTCCACCGTAGCCATAAGCAGCCATGGCGCTCGAGCGGGCAGCCTTGCGTTGCATCCGCCGGCACCATCTCAACAACCAACGCCACGTCTCCCTCTGGCTTTCTTACTAGTGCCCGCACCTCTCCAGCGCGCACGCGGCTGGTCTTCTTGCCTGCATGGAATAATACCGCATCGAACCAAGGCGCTCCACGGTAGTCCGGGGTGCCACGCACAATCTGCTTGCACACGGTGCCGCAGTCAAACCGCGCGTCGATGGTCATCGACTTGGTCACCCTGACCACAGCGTCAGGATCCATGTGGAGCAGCGTGGCGGCGCCCGCCAAGCCTGGCCTCGCAGTGATGGCGGACACAGTGGTGCGGTCAAGGTGATACAACCGCTTCGGTGGCGCCGGGTGGGAGCCAGAAGCGGCCGTGCCGCTGACGCCCAGAAGCCTGTTGGCAGCGCCATCGGACGAGTCACCACTGTCCGTGCTCGAGCCCGTCGACACGCCGTCACAGCCGCTCTCATCGGTGGTGCTTGTGTCACTTCCGCTAGAAAAGAATCTGCCGCCGCTGTCAGAGGCGGCAGCAGCGGGAGCGGCGGCGGCGCGAGCAACTCGCCTGGCCGCCTTAGTCGCCTCGTCGTGGCGGTCTAGTCTCGTCTTGACAATGCGCGAGCCTTGCGCGTGACGGACCACCTGCCTCGTGAATGTCTTTGGATCCTTGTTGGTGCGCACGTAGTGTGCCTTGTCCTCCTTGTGTTTGCACTCGTTGACAGCCGTGTTGCTGTTTCGCAGGCTACCGTGGTCGCGGATGGCCTCAAACACATGACATAGAAGCCTGTGAATTTTTGTGCTGTTGATGGGGCCCAGCAGCGGGGTGACCATGTTGTTGACAAAAGAGGTTGCCTGCTCCTGGATGGCCGCGGCCTCCGCCAGAGTCATCTTTTTGGGGAAGACGGCACCAGCGTATCCGGCCATACGCTTGTACAGCGCGGCGTACGCGACGAACATGGCCGTCACGGCCTCGTCAAACGGCGTGTCGCCAAACGCGCGGTGATAGGCCGCCCAATCAAAGTTGAAATCATTTTGTACCGCGGCCGCCGTCTCGTCGTCGTCGGCCTCGTAGCCGCTCACGTCGGCGGGCTCCTCCACCGCGGCGCCCTGCTCAGCCCCCCGCTGGAAAGCACCAGCCACAACGGACGGGTCGACGTCGGGACCCTGGGCGGGGGGCTGCCAGCGCAGCTTGAAAACGCCGGGCACAACGAGCGGAAGGATGTATACTCCTCGTCGCTGCTCCCTGCCGGTAAATGTAGGTTGCTTCTCTTTGGGGCCGACCATGTAACTGTGTGTGGGGGAGAACGAGCACGACACGAGCAAGAAAACATAGCGAGGGGAGCCATCGGCATCATCAAGAAAGATCGTTGGTGAGAAACCTGTGCAGGTGCATGAGCATCGTTCTTCAGTGACCATCCCCCAAAATACGCCAAGAGGGGCACTCTCACGCGGATGGAAGCAACGACGTACCCTGGAGCTGCACGCGACGCCTTACTGCGTCTGTTGAGGTCCCGAGTCCGGGAGTTGACGACCCGGTACACGGCTGAGGGTGCGCGAAGAAGGGGGCTGCAGTCGGCGCAGACATGCGGAAAGACCTGCACCAAACGGCGCACAAGCGCTCGTGTGACACCGAGGTCCAGGACCTGCGGCAAGGAGAAAGGACGCAGGGGAAACCCGTCGACATGGAAGACCCAAAGGTGTCAGTGAGAGCCCCAACTGGTGCAGCACAGCACGAGACGGTCGAATCTGATACCAAAATCGACACCAAAACAAGGACGAACCGACCCACAGAAACGTACATGCAAAATGTCAAATCCGATAGTCCTGAAGAGCAGGTGGGGGGTCGTGCTCAGGCCGGCCATCGACGCAATTGCGGGCAAAAACCCGGTAATACTGTGCGTCTCCTCGAGTACCAAGCGGCGCGCGGCCCGGCGCGAGTAGCGACGGTGCCCATTGGCCTCGGCCTGGTCCCGCAGCGTCCGCAGCACGTTGCGGTCTTTGGCGTTGACCGCCCGCGGCGTCCCACAGTCCGCCAGCTCGACGTCGCAGTGAGAACATGGGTGCCTGCACATTCCCTGCTTGAAGGCAAATTCCGCTCTCTCCTCCGGCTGGTCGGAGATGTACAGCAGCAGCCTCGGAAAGGCCGTCAACGGCTTGCTGTCTTTGTCGTACATTGTAACACCAGAGTGACTGGCGTTCACAACCGAGCGGAAGGCCATGTACAGGACGCGCTGCAGGACGGCGCAGCGCCGAAGCTTGGCGCGCTCATCTGCTGCCGACTCGGTCATCTTCTTGACGACCGGCACGTATGCGACGGTGACCCATTGCGGCTCGTCGGTGATGACGTTGATCACTTGAATCCGAACGGGATAAAGCTTGTGAGCTGAGCAAGAGAGGAGCAGTCAATGAGCGAGGCCGTGCAACAACAGAGCCAACAAGGAAGAGCAGATAACAACAACAAGTAGCGAGGACAGCAGTAAACAGTACAGCGATACGATCGGGACTGGTCAGCGCTTGTCATCGCCGCGTCGATGTCTTCATGTCGCCGCCCCACCGCTCGCGCTCCCACCTCATCGCACTGAGCTGCTCATGATCTCCCCCGTGGAAAAAACAACAGCAAGCAGCGCGTACCCCCCGAGCCAGAAAGCACGTGGCTGTCGCTGTACACATAAAACCCGAGCACAAACTTGTCCGCTCCATTGCTGCAGACATCCTTCTCAAAGAGCCGGAAGACGTCGCCGTCCATGGCGGTCTCCCGCATCTCCGTCGACCCGGCCGGCCCGTCCGTGCCGCTCCAAAACTTGACGTCCTCGGCCTCCCGAACCAGCTTAAGCATCACGTCGAGCACGGGCAAAAAGTACGCCTCGTAGTGGACGCCGCCCTCCTCAAACTCGCACTGCTGCCACCCCTCATCGCTGATGGCCGCGTCGAGATCGGCGTTGACCGCCGTCTTGAGTGCATTTGTCGTCTTGAAAATCTCGTCCACTCTCTTGCGGCGTCGTCCACCCTTGCGCGGCTTCTCCCACTTCTTCATGAACTTGAAAAAGTTGTCCATGCCGGCCTCCGACATTCCAGGGCCGTTGGCAGTGAGTAGGTAATTCTCGAGCGCCCGCAGCCGGGACGAATTGAACTGGCCGCGCTTCGTGTGCATGTTGCGCCTGCGCCTGGAGGGCAAGGTCATCGGGGTTGCCCGCTGGTTGTCCTGCAGTCGCTCATAATGCGCGCGAATCGTCGTGCTCACTGTCTTGTACGTGTACTCTTGCTCCTCGTGTACCTCGCCGGGCGCCTCAATGGTACCGCCCTGCCGCTCTACTGGGGCGCCCAGCGAGCGCCGCGAGTACTCCAGCAAAGCAACTAAATCGGCTTCTAGGCGGCGGTTGTAATCGTCGGATGGCGTGACGGGTCCGTTGCCGCCTCCCGTAGAGTGCCCGCGCTCAGTGCGGCGTGGCGCAGGTTGGTGCGTGGGTCTGGATGACAAAGCACGCTGGTCCGCTACTCGCTGACCTGGCGCATCATGTGCCCCGTCACCTCCAGTCCCATCAGCACCGCGTACTCTATCGCCCTCGCTTGTCCCGCCCCCATGTGAGTGGGCCCCTCGCCGCTGTTCACCAGTTGGGCACCAGCGCTTGCTAGAGCGATCGTACGCCTCCCTTCGCGTGCCGTCATCGTGCCTCACCGTCTTGTGGCCGCGCATCATGTGCCACTTCAACCCACCTATCGCTGTCGTGCTAAAGTCACACAGCCGGCACTGTTGCACGAGGGGTAGCGACGAAGGTTGATGAGGTGGCGGCGGTGGTGGTGGATGCGGTGGGATGGGGGGAGGCGGAGGACCAGAAGGGGGAGTGGAGGGATCCATGGCCGGCGTAGTAGGGTGCGCTGCGGCAGCGAAGAAACCCACACCAATGCGTGGAGGTGTTAGCAATCGCCGCGGCGGGTTGACGGGTCTTCAGACAGATGGAAAGCATGCATCACCCTCTTATGAATGATACCACCCAGCGCATGGTCCCCTCAGCCCGCTCGCCACACCCGCTCCCAGACAGGAGTTGTCAAGGGATGACAGCCCAAGCACCAGAAAATGTTCAGTGCAAGCTGGCAACTCACAAGTGTCAGCCACAACACACACTCACCTCGTCGCGCTCGCCTGGGTCAGTTACGTGGAAGCACCAGCAGCACGGTCCCGTGTTGGCGGGAGATGCTCGGGGGAGCGCGTGCGGACGCTTAGGGTGGCCTCCTCGAGGTGCTGGTGGTTGTGCGCGCGGGGCGTTTCGTAAAAACGACGCGTCCGTGAAGCGAGCCTGCCAGACGTCAAGATAACGGTTACAGTCAGTAGTCGAGAGCGCGGGGGCCACCGTGCTGCGGCTCAACCCAAACGTCAATGTGCAGCCTCGGGTGAAGCCACGCCCACAGCACTCACCTCGCAGTCCTCATGCCGAGACGACAGTCACAGTGTGAAACTGTCGGCGCTGACAAACGGCCATATGGCGTGCCGCGCACCCTGCAAGTGCCCCCCGCTAACAAGCTCCGAGATAGGGACAGCGCACCAGTCGACCGTTTCGCTCAAAGGGGTCTCTCGGTTGAGCAAAAGGAGGCAGTGCGTGGGCGGCACAACGGCACGACCCGTCGAGCCCCGTCCTGCGATAGGGGACACCGACGTGACGCCCAGAGAGTTGTACATCGTCCACGTGTGTGGTGCGGGGCGGTCCCGCGAAGAAAGGCGACACGGACGCCACCAGCTGCCGCGAGCGCGGGGCCGAAGACGGTCGATGACGACTCGGAGCGTTGCAAGTCTGGCCCACCAAGGTTGGCAGCCGGTCGGCTGTCCACCTGTGCACTGATTTAACAGATCAATCAGCAGTTGCAAGCGCCGGTACCAGCTTCGGAACTGAAGAGATCGACTGGCTTTAGATCGTCATCTATTGGCTTGGCGTCCGTCAGGACAGACAGTGAGTGGGTCAGAACGAAGATGGAGAGTTTTCATTGGCCGCTTCTGTGTAAGATCCAGATATGTACCCCATAAGCTTCTGGCCCTGAGAGGACTTCTCAATTGTCAGCCCTTGATTCACGCGGTGGCGCCACCCTGCCAGAAGGGCTCGTGAGGTGATCCCACAACGGCTGTTGCCTTCGTCGCACCCTTGACGAGTTTCCACGACCCCGTCCCCCGCGCGTCCAAACCAGACGCCCACGGTGCCGAGAGCCATCACGTAGACGTCTCCTGACGCCAGAGAGGAGGGAGCCTCGTCCTGACAACGGAAGCCTGTGGGATCCAAGTCACTGGCGTCCGAACGAGGCATGGCGTGCTGTTCTGGAGAGCCGCGTGGGGCGGGGAGAGGGGGATCGGCAAGACACCGCCTGCGGCAGCACTCCGCTTGGACATTTGCTTGGGCCCTCTCACGATAGGACTGCTGTGGTGTTGACCTCGGGCAGCGATCTCTGTGCAGACAGGCGGCTCCCTGACCGTTTCGGCGGTTGCGCGTATTCTGCGGCCGGTTGAGCTTGGCGCCTTTCTCTTGGTCGCCGTTACGGCACTTTTTTCTTGCTCCCCCACCTCTTGGCGCGCTTTCCTGGCTCGTGGCCACGGCACCTGCTCCCACCCCCGCGCTCATGCGAGCAGTGGACTGGGGGAGGGCCACCCCTACGGCAGCCGGCTTCGCGTATATAAGGGATGCAATGTAGAGGCTACAGCGGCGACCCTGCCCGGATCATCCCCACTAACGCGTGCCTCCCTCGCGTGCCATTCGCACAGCGTCGCTCAGTGCTAGAGCGTCACCCCGCCCCTCTTCCCTGTTTCCCGCCCATGTTGCCCCCTGCCATGAATTCCAACTACCCGGGTTCGCGTGGCTCGCCTCCTGGCAGCCTTGATGACGGCAACTACGGCGCTCTGTGGTCCCCGCCGCCGCCACGCCGTTTTCTTTTGGATGCAATTGTTCCCGACCAGAGCACGGGCGCTGGTCTTGGCGCGCTCGCCGCTGCCGCGGCTGTGATGGATGGTGCCGAGCGGGCTGCCCCAGCGGCTGCTCCGCAGCTTTTGGTATCATTGCCGACGACTCAAGGCGACGCCGAGGCCCTTCACCCGCTTTGCCGTGTGGGCGCCGCGGCTGCAGCGTCGACGGCCGGCTCTACAACTCCCTCCCCTTTGCCCGCCAACACGGCAGCTGGGCGTGGCCCGGTCGCGCGTGTGGGGGCAGCGCGTCCGACGGGCCCCGCAATCGGTGCGACCTCCCAGCATTGCAACGCTCCTGGGCTTGCCACAAGTGGCTCGCGACGCGTGATGGCAACGCCTCCCCCGCCGTCCCACACGACTCGCGGTCTCCGCGTTTCGGCCGGTGCCGCCACGCTTCAAGTGCCGCCACCCGCGGGGGTGAGGGCTGGTGCTGTCGGCAGCACTGCCTTACAGTCGATGAGTAGCCCTTACTCTGCCTCCGCGCCGCCTGCGTTTTCTTCGAATCCTGGTGCCAGACTCGCATCCCCGCCGTCGCGCTCGCTCTTCCACACGGTGCAGCTGCCGCCCCGCAGGCAGGTCAACGGTGCCGCCGCGCGCTCTACCGCGGCGCAGCGCAAGACCCCGGCCACGTCCGCCCTTGGCAAGCGAGCGCAGCCTGCGGCTTCCAAGTCGGCAGGCAAGGCTACTGCCACGCGCAAGAGCCCGTCTGGCAAGAAGCCCCAGACCGCTCTGCAGAAGGAGGTGATGGAGGCGGTGAAGGTCGGCATCTCGCCATTCCAGATGGGGCTGGACCGCGTGGAGAAGAAGGTGGCTGCGATCACCGGCACCCTTGACGACCTCTACGACAGGGTCGACCGACGAAGCGAAGGGGACGAGGTGGCGGCCCAGTCGATGGCAAAGTTTGAGTCGGCGATCAACAACGGTATTGAGAAAGCCATGAAATCGGTCACGACGCTGGCTGCGTCGTCCACGACGCAACTTGCGGAGAACAAGAACAGCACGACGGCAGAGCTGTCCGCCAAGGCCAAGATGGACCTTGCCTTGTCCAACAAGCGGGACATGGAGGCCGTGCGCTCTGCGTTTGAGGCTGCAGTCAACGACAACTCCGGCGGGGCTACTGTTTCCCGCCAAGCGTACGTCGACACGCTGGCGGCATGGGAGCTCATGTGCTCGGCTGCCGAGAGCGTGTTGAAGCTGGGGGCCAAGGATGCCGAGAGCTACCTGCTGAGCACGCGGATCTTCCCCGCCTCCGCCGGAACGAGCGTTAAGAGCTGCACGGTGTCCTCCTGGTTCACCAACAGCGTGCCGCACAAGATGGACAAGTACCGCAAGGTCGTTCTTAAGGCCTACTTTACGTCCTTGAAGCGGGACTGGCGCACCCTCGGCGCCGCCGACGCTGGCGCGTGGCTGCTCCGCAACGTGTACCGCACCTCGACGCAAGGCAAGTGCGCCATCAAGGTGGCGTTGAAGGCGTTTTTTAAGAGCACGGGCCATACAGGTCGTATCGTGGCAGCCAACAGCGTCGGCGAGGACGGGCACCTTGCTTGTGTCCTTGGTCAGGTCAGCCTGGTGTGCGCGGCGGTGCGCTGGCACCTGGAGGTGCGTACCGGCAAGCGCGCTAGCGGGCACCACGGAAACTCGCAGACTTTTCACGCTCTGTGGCGTGATGAGACGAACGCCATCGACCTCTCCTTCCCATTGCACAACCGCGCGGCGAATGGCATCCTGCTGATTGACGGCGCCGACGTCCGGCGCACCCACACCTTTTCGGAGGAGGTTGTGTCCGCTCACGTGCCGGTTGCAGCGGGGGGGGCGATGCAGCAGGACGGCGGCCCCAGCAATGGCGACGACGCTGATGCAGCGCCCAATGCAGAGGACGGGACGGACGATGGCTTCAGTGACGACGGGGACTCTCAGGCGCACAACGGCGGCGATGCCGATGCCGTGGATGGAGCCGGTTTTCTGGCTGCGTCGTCGACCGGGCTTGAGCTTGGCGCCCAGGCTCCGGACGACGGCAACGACGCAGAGCTCCTTGCTCCCGATTCGGACGACGAGGATGATGAGGAGGACGGCGGTGGCATTGACTTGCAGTTCACAGCGGGGAACGAGGTGTAGGAAGTCGGGTGCGCGGGGGAGGGCGCTGTGGTTTTCCATGGCCGTGGTTTCTATTTCTGTTGTAGTGTGTGGGTTGGTCTGATGATTGTGCGCCGCGGGCGCGCTTGGTTCTTGTGCTGCGTACGCGCTCCTCTTCGTGGTTCATTGATTGTTTGCTCGCGCCTGTTTCCCATCGTCTCTCGACGTGCGCTCATGTGCCTTGGGCTGGACACCCGAGCATCCTTAAGAGCTGCCGAGTCGCTAGCGCCTCGGAGAGAGAAAAAGAAATGATCATAATGGCAGTCGCAGCGCATGCCGCTGGCCGGCGCAACCAGTTGCATCCGCAGTAGCATCATTCCCTCCGGCCGCAAGAGCATGCGCGCCGGAATTAACTCCGCACGATCGTCCGTCCCACCGCCCTCACGATGCACGGCTCTGTTCGGTCACGCGATTGTCAGGAGACCGGAACCCCATCGGCAGATGGATCCTTTTCCCATCCGCACATCCCCATCGAGAACGCCGAATAATGTCCGTCTTACCCCCCCGAGGATGGGGCCATCCGCCCCCCTCGAAATCGGGGTTTGGATGGGCATTATTGTCCAAGCCGACGATCCACAGCGTTGGCGGCGTGGCGGGAGGCACGAGGGTCGCTGGGCCATACGGGTGCGTGCAAGCACGTCTGGACCAGTAGCCTCGCCGTGTGTGGCAAGGTGCTCCGTCTGGTCCCTGTGGCAGCTGCGTGCTTTGATGCCTTGTGGTTCTGCGTGACGGCTGTCGGAAGAGGGCTGGCCCCGGCCGTTGCACGGGAACGTCTGGTGCCAATTCGCCGGGCGGGCGGCAAGGGTGGAGGGCCTTCGATGGCCGTGATCATGACGGCCGGCTTCGCCTTCATCGCCCGGTGGGTGGTGTGGACAGCGGCATGGCCATGCTCCACGGCCGTCCGCTCCAGTGCTGTACCACGCTGTT
>ENA-ORXU01003270-ORXU01003270.1-marine-metagenome-genome-assembly--contig:-NODE-3270-length-10245-cov-2.664732_pt1 | contig 10245 bp, 7 predicted proteins | sample MGYA00237869_ERZ511484 | MGnify/ENA metagenome assembly ERZ511484 | reverse complement strand
GAACTTTAAGCAAATAGCTGAGTTCGATGCGCTAGCAGCACAGAGAAGCAAGCAGTTCGCGATCGCAACCGCTATTCCTGGAATCCTTGCGTTCATCGCCTTTGGACTGACCGAAGTGATGCCTTTTTTTGGCCTGGTAGGCTGTGCCTTTGTGGCTATAGCCGTTGCGGTCAGTATTTTGGGTCAGCACTGGAAACGCTCAAACTTGCTCAGTATTCGATACGAGCTGCTACAGCAATTGATCGAAATGCTCAGTCGAGATATGGCTGAAAACGCAAGCTTTTATGCCTATTTAGATTTTTCAGGGACAATCATCAAGCGCAAGATAGCATCTCGTGAGCTGTACCCTCAAAGACGTGGTTGGGAGCAAACCCTCTATGAAGATCCCTGGATCTATCTTCAAGGTCAGTTTGCAGATACGACAACGTTTGATTTGAGCTTGGTTGAACATGCTGTTGTTCGCTCAGGAAAAACGTATAGCCGCAGTGGAAAAACCAAGCGTAAGCGCAAGACTAAGCATAAAGGGTCTGAGATTCAGCTCAGGCTTAGATTTCCGCGTAAAAGGTACGGCGCAATGAGTTTGCTACAGGCCGATTTGCCTCAGGCCGTGAGCTTGCCGCCCACCGTTGTGCTTAAGCAAATTAAGGCAAATGATCATCAGCTGTCGCTTCGTGTTAAAGCACCTGCAAATGCCTGCGATTCGGCAGAGGATCTCTATCAGCTGATCACTCAAATGTTCTTAAGCGCTTATCAGGCACTCAATCTTTCAAAGACGCTATCAAAGGCGTCAGTTTAGACGCTTAACCCACTGTTCCTATTATCAAAATCATCCTATATGTATCGTTACTACAAGCTTTGCATCAACGCCTTCTCTGCGATGGCGATCGCCCTAGTCGTCCTCGGCTGTAACAGCTCGACGCCTGAGACTGACAGCATAGCCACCACGCCTGCGGCTACTCAAACTTCAACCGCTAATAATGCTCAAGCTTCAACAGAAAAAATCAAGTTTAAGCAGGCGAACGGGGCTGAAAAATTCTCTCTTAAATTCAAGTCAGATGGCGCAAAGCTGGTAGATGGTGCTGATGCTGAGATAGCGCGGCTAAATTTAGATGGCAACAAAGTAAAAATTAAAGATGCCGCAGACGTTGTGATAGGTTACGTGGTTTCGCAAGATGGATACTGGAAGCTAGAGAATGCGGAACAAACTGAAGAGCTGTATGTATTGAGACGACAGGATGATGGCGACTATAAGCTAGAGACGGGTGACGATACGCCGGTGTATCGAGTTAAGGCGAGAGACTATGGATACGAGATTGAAACGCCTGCGAAAGAATCGCTGTACAAAGTAAAGGTGAAAAAAGGTAAGATTTCGCTGCGAGATGCTAGCGAGGAAACTGTGCTCTCTACCAAGTCAGCGATGACGCCTGCGGCCATGGTACCGTTTGGCTTTGACGTCCTTACGCCACCTCAACAGGCGGCTTTAGCCTACGCTGTGAATTTAACCGGAGGCCAGTAGGCTATGCGAGTGCAGCTCACCTGGACAGATCCTAATACGCAGCAGGTGCGATCGCCCACCCTAGAGCCCCCGATCGCCTTTGGCCGAGAATTCAGCGAAATGCCCAGCGCGCTCAAGGGCATTGCCGTTCGCCGCATGGTGCTCGCTGGCGATCAGGTCGCGCCTTTTCACGCAATCATCGCTGAGCACAAAGGCCACCTAGTCATTTCTGATCGCCAGGGTGGTACCAAAACATTCGTGAACGGAACCGTAGACAGCATACAGAGAGTCAATAATGGCGACACGATTACCATTGGCCCTTTTGAAATCGTAGTCGCCTTACTTACCTCCCCATCAGCAACGCAGCCACCAACTTCTCAGGCTTCTCAGCCAGATCCCTTCGCCGTTCCTATAGCAACAGATCCGTTCGCTAATTCTGTACCCGTTCAGCCACCTGCGATCGCAGCCAACGCCAGCAACGCTGCGGGTATGGCAATGGGCTTTGCAAATAGCAGCAGCAAATCCAACAGTCAGAGCCATCAGATGGATGATGGTAGCTCAGGGCCGTCCTGGTTTGACGCGGATGGCAAGTGTGCTCACAAAGTGGGCTTTTTGTTTAAGCGTCGCTGCGATCGTACCACCACAGAAGGCTGCCGTGACTGTCAAAATGGCCAGATCGATCCAGGCCAAAGCCGCTACCAAGACGACTACGCCTACTATCCAGGTTACGGTCGCTATGATCGCGGCCGCTGGGGACACGACTACTATCACCAACGCGACCATTACCACTACGATCCTCACAGTCGCCGCGTAGACTTTAATGAATCTGACGCAGCCAGCTTTGAGCAGGAAGGCGATCAGGATTACGAGATGGATTTAGACGCTAGCTGATGACCCTTTGATGGAAGCATGATGGAAACAGATTGCTGGTTTATCTACGCTCTCGGCAGCGGCTGGGGACATCTCAATCGAGCCTTAGCACTCGCTCAGTTAGCCGCAAAACATCATTCTGTTCATGTGTTGACGAGCAGCCCGTACGCTCAGCGGCTAGCACCCATTGTTCAGACGACAACACTGACGGTACACCAGCTTCCATCTGTTAACACGCTTTCTCAAGCACAACAGTTTGTTCAAAATTTACTGAAAAGCGTCGAATATAGCTGTCTGATCGTAGATACGTTTCCGCGTGGGCTCGTGGGGGAACTGGCTGAGTTTTATTTAGATTTTTTTTTAGAACCAAGCGATCTCTGTCGCATTTTAGTTCATCGCGATCTCAATCCAGACTATGTTGCCGCGAAGTCTCTAGCTGAGTTCACACTCGCGCACTACGATGGCATTCTCATTCCAGGAGAGCCCGATGTTTCCTTTGCCCAGCTGCCTCAGGCCCAGCTAACCGCGCCTTGGCTTAGTCGCGATCGGACAGATTTGATAGAGGCTGATGTGGTGCGATCGCATCTAAAAATCCCTGAAAACAAACCTCTTATCATCATCTGCGGAGCCGGTCAGCCCAAAGAACTCGCCTTCTTCGGACAAGTTACAGAACACATCGCTGCCGCTTTCCCGGCTGCAATCCTGCGATGCCTTTCTGCTCTCTGTCCGCCGACCTGCTCACCGGATAAATGGCTGTATCACTGGCCTGGTATGGACGTTTTGCAGCTTGCCAGTGTGGTTATCGGCAGCGGCGGCTATAACTTGACGCATGAATGCTCAGCGTTGGGCGTGCCGCTGGTTTCCTTTGCGCTACCTAGAAGGTACGACCGTCAGGCTTTGCGCATTCAAAAGTACGGGTATTTGGTAGAGAGTGTAGCGGAGGCGATCGCAACTATCGCAACTTTGCTGTGCAACAGCAAAACTGATATTCCTAACTATACCAACGGCGTGCATGAGGCGATCGCCTATATAGAGAGCTGGCGATCGCAGTGCTAATATTTGGCCTCACCGACATGAACTGCTATGCCTTCTAGCTCATCGCCTGCCGTTACCGCTTCTACCGAATCAGCAACGCCGCTGAAAAAGCCAAAGGAGCCGCCCAAAAGAACAGCTTGGCGGCAGTTTAAGCGCGATCGCACCGCTGTACTAGGGGCCGTTATACTTCTGCTCATCATCGTCAGCGTTATCCTCGGCCCGCTTCTCTACCCAGTTTCCTACAGCGACATCGACTTTGCTCGCGCAACAGCGTCCCCTAGCTGGCAGCACCCGCTCGGCACCAATGACTTAGGCCAAGATCAGCTCGCCAGAATGCTGTGGGGTGGCCGGGTAAGTATCGCCGTAGGCATCACCGCCATGCTGGTTTCTATTTCCTTAGGTACGCTTGTCGGCACGATTGCTGGCTTTTGCGGCGGCATCATAGACAACGCTTTAATGCGGCTAACCGATCTGTTCTTGTCGCTTCCTCAGCTGCCGCTGCTGCTGTTGATTATCTATTTGTTCAGAGACGCTGTACGCAGTATCGCGGGGCCAGAGCTAGGTATTTTTCTGTTGATTATTTTAGTGATTGGCGGACTCACTTGGATGTCTACCGCACGGCTAGTGAGAGCCGGTTTTTTGGCGGTCAAAGAGAGAGAGTTTGTGCAAGCTGCGCGATCGCTCGGTGCCCATCCTGTCCGTATCGTTTGGCGACATATTCTTCCTAACGTTATTGGCCCGGTCATTGTTGCTGCAACGCTGGGTGTCGGTAACGCCATTATCACCGAATCGACCCTAAGTTTTCTAGGCATTGGCTTTCCACCGGACGTGCCAACCTGGGGCCGGATGCTATTTGACGCACAGAACTACATTGCTAGTGCGCCACATTTAGTAATTTTTCCAGGCCTCGCTATTTTCCTGACCGTGCTCAGCGTGAACTATGTCGGTGATGGGCTCAGAGATGCTTTAGATGTGCGATCACGTTAGCGCTAGTCTTATCGGTTTCGTGACGGAAAAAGCAGCCGATGTCGGCTGCTTAAGAGAAAACCCTTTTTTAGACCTACCGATTATTCTGCTGACTCAGAGACGCTATCTGCTCGTTCTATGAAATCCTTAGAGGCTTCTATGAGTGGAATCATATCGGCACAAACGGCACCGCCGCAGGACTCAAGCGCCGTCTCTAAATCAGTAGATAGCTTATTGGCAGTTTCTACCGTGAGGCTGCCAACTTCTGTTGAAAGACCGCCAGTGTCAGTTGTAACGCCACCAGTGTCAGTTGTAACGCCGCCAGTGTCAGTTGTGACACCCCTAGACTGAGCCTGTGCCGTTGCAATAGGTAATGCACTGGTGAGTAGAGAACCTGCTAAGAGCATGCGGCAGGTTTGTTGAAATATTTTCACAAGAAAACTCCTGAATATGTGTGTAAAATGGTCATTCATTGTCAAGATGCACCAGGCTTTTACCCCGGGATTTAAGTAAGCTGGCAGCGTAATGTGACAACCGCTTTACGATCTTTACCGTGAGGAAAATATGTCTGAGAGCGAAACGCCTACACCAACGACGAACCTAGGGTCGCCATCGCTCTCTCCTGCAATATCACGAATAGCAGGCGTCACGACGAGTGGAAAATTAGCAAAAGGCGTAATAGAAACGCCTGCGGCTAAGTCTTGCCCTGTCCATTCAGTAATGACGTTGGCCCAAGGCATAACCTGTACAGCAGCACTTCCAAAAGGTGCAATTACAAAGTCTCCGTCAAGCGCTTGCTCAGTTGTCCGAAATCGTCCTGTCCCCGCGCCACCTGTCAGAATAAGACGACTGAACGGCCGATCGAAATCCTCGCGTAGTTTGACGATATGAGTAGCGACTGCATAGTACGTATTTTCAAAATCGTTAAACTCAATATCGCCGTTGACGTTCTCAGGCAGCCGGCCAAAATTGATGATGCCTTCTCCGCCAGCAGCCACTGCCCAACGGTTTCCCAGTCGCTTATGAACCTTAGCGTTAAGCCCACCACTTAGCGGCGGGCGACTTCCTCCAAAGCTAGCTGCTACATAAGACACTTGCAGACCAACAGATTTTCTAGCATCACCGATGCCAAATCCAAGGCCAGCGGTACCATCACGCACGCCACCGCCAAAGATAGTACCAGGATTGTCTCCTCCACTAAAGCGACTTCGAGACTGAGTGCTGAATCCTGCAAACACTCGCCCGCGATCTGCACCGTAGCCGGATGGATTGGAGAGTGTAATGCCTGGATAGGCTCTACGAGTTCTACTGCGACGAACGGGCGCTGCAATGCTTAGCTCTCGTAGCTCTTGTTGAATCTGTTGAACGGACTCTAGAGAAGGTAGTGACTGGGTGACCACTTCAGAAGTAATCGCCTCACTGCGCAGCCTGTAGTCAATAAATAGATTAGAAGATTGTTTTTGTCCGATATCGTCCACCTTTAGACTTGCTGCCCCTTCGTTGAGCTGTCCATCCGTGAGGAGTAGTGAGGCTGCTGTCGGCACGGCGGTGCCTTCGTCAAGGCGAGCGGACGCCACACTGTCAATGGTCTTGTCTTTTAGTAAGCGTTCGTTTGCTTGTGCGGAAAAAGGCAGGACGGCTGCGGCCCAAAGGAGCGCACTCGCTAGCGTAATAAGTTTCGCTCGCATGTTAAAAACACTTCCTTTTCTAGTTTTTTAGCGATTGTATGTAGCGATACCGCGAGCTTCTGAAGGGGCTTTCGAAGCGGGCATCTGTAGTCAGCAGACTGTATTGGTGAGCGCAATAGGATGGGCTGTTCGAGCAAGTGGTTGAATCTTTGATGCCAACAATCTATGAAATGCAGCTAGTTTTCCATAACCGGTTAGCGCCTTCCGTACAAACCCTTAGCCAAAGCATAAAGTTTTGAAAATAATCTAATATTCCGAGGAACTACTGAGATGGAGATTACTGAGAGAAAATTCTCTGCTAAATCAAGTTATTTTCATACTTTGCTTGGGCATTCAAGAGTAGGTCAGGCTTTGCGCTAGATCTGACCATCGATCAGTGCTTGAGATAAAGTCGAGTGTTTTCACTCACCGGTTCAATTGCTACTGACTTTGTATGGATAGGTGGTGTGTGAAGTTTCTATCGCTGTCTTTATAGATATTCGTAGACAGTTGTTCCGAGCTAAAGATGTGTTGAACGGTTTTGAGCAAATGGTGACTAGATTAAAGCTGCGGCAGTTGTTTTCGGTGGGCCTGACGGTTTCGCTGAGTACAGGCGGTATTGAACTGCTAACGGCTAACGCTGCTGTGGCACAAACTTTGCGATCACAGCCGCTGCCACGACTGCTAGAAACGGAGATGTTAGAAAGCGCGGTGAACACAACAGGTAGAGCGCTGATGAACAGTGCTTATGCTCTAGGCCCAGGAGATACGATCTCTCTCGAAATTTTCAACGTGCCTGAGTACAGCGGTCAGCAGCAGGTGCTTGCAGATGGTTCTTTGAACCTTCCGGTCGTTGGCCCGGTGAACGTCAACGGCCTGACTTTGCAGGAAGCTGGCGGTCTCATTTCATCAGCCTATAGCTCTGAGCTGCGCTATCCGCAGGTAACAGTTGTACTAGACTCGCCAAGACCGATGAGGGTCGCGATCGCAGGTGAAGTTGGCCAGCCGGGTTTGTATACGCTAACGCCTGCTGCTGATGCTCAATTTCCCACAGTGTCTCAGGCCTTGCAGCTAGCTGGCGGCGTAACTCAAGCTGCTGATTTACGTCAGGTGCAGCTGCGCCGCGCTAACGGGCTGAGCCCCGATCAGGTTGTGAGGGTAGATTTGTGGGCGCTGCTAAATAACGGCGATGTACAGCAAGATTTGGCCCTACGAGATGGCGACGCCATCGTCATTGGTGAGACGCTAGGTGTCAATATTGCTGAAACCAATAGGCTAGCGGCCTCTAACTTAGCTGCGAGTACTGAGCAAGCCGTTACGGTTGCCGTTGTCGGTGAGGTGTTCCGACCGGGCGCCTATGAGTTTGGGAGTCGTGAGACGCCCAGTAATGGTCGCACGACGGTCACGCAGGTTGTACAGAAAGCGGGCGGTATCAAACCGTCCGCCGACATCAGACAAATTCAAGTGAGAAGGCTCACGCGTAGCGGCTCGGAACAGCTGATTAATTTGGACTTCTGGCAGCTGTTACAAGCAGGAGACATCAGCCAAGATTTGGTGCTTCAACAGGGTGACACCGTAATTATTCCAGTGGCGAGTGCGATGACCTCTGGTGAGGTCGCTCAGCTCACGGCGGCTAATTTCTCGCCCGAGAAAGTGAGTATTAACGTCGTGGGTGAAGTTGAGCGCCCGGGCCTGCTTCAAGTTCCACCGGATACCACGCTAAATCAAGCGGTGTTGGCAGCTGGCGGGTTCAACCGCCGCTCTAGTGAAACCGTTGAGCTGCTTCGGCTTAATCCTAACGGCACGGTGACGCAAAGGGAGGTTGAGGTCAATCTCAATGAAGGTATTGATCCTGAAAAGAATCCGCTTATTCTCAATAATGATGTTGTTGTTGTCGGCCGTAACGGCCGCGCTAGGTTTAATGATTCATTGGACGCTGTAGTCAGGCCTATCTCACCCATTCTTCAGCTGCTAAACCCCTTTAGAGCGCTGTTTTAGATCACCTTTGTTCTTCTGCTATAGCATTTACCATTTCAATCGTCCTAGTAGTCTTCTTATCTGACGCGATCGCATGGAAACTTTTCAAGCCCCCTTTTCTCCTACGACGGCTCTTAACGGCAATAGAGGTGCCTCCACGCCCGTTGCTATTTCTCATGCCGAACCGTCTTCAATGCTGGCGGCATGGCAGCTGCAAGCCCAGCAAGAAGAAGATAGCGATCTGCGAAATCTGATATCGATAGTTCGCAGAAGAGTCTGGCTTATTTTGGGCGTAGCGGCTGTAGTGATGGCAGCTACAACGACAAGAACACTCAGGCAGCCAGAAGTGTATGCTGGCAAGTTTCAGGTGCTAGTGGAGCCTGTGAACGCAGATGAAGACTTTTCAGATTTAACCTCACTTATAGGGGAGCAAAGCGGTGGTAAGTCAGGACTGGACTATGCAACTCAAGTTCAGGTGCTACGCAGTCCTGAGCTAATTGAACCCATTGCTGAAAAGCTTAGCAAGACCTATCCAGACATCGACTATCAGACACTGCTCGAGAACTTAAATATCACTCGACTAGGCGAAACTAAAATTTTGCAGATAGGCTACACCAGTGATGATCCAGTGCAAATTCAGGTTGTACTCGACCAGCTCTCGCAAAGCTACCTCAAGTACTCTCTTGAAGAGCGTCAAACTAACCTTAGGCAGGGCATTAACTTTGTTGAAAATCAGCTACCTAACTTGCAAACGCAGGTAGATAGCGTTCAAGATCAGTTAGAAACGTTCCGCAGACAGTACAACTTCATTACCCCCGAAGTACAGACGGCTATGCTTTCTGAGCAAGCGACAGAACTCACGACTCAACGCCTTGAGCTTGACCGAGAGCTATCCGAAGCACAGCAGCGATTTGCAAATTTACAAGAACAGACGGGAGCGTTGGCTACGCTTGATCAAGCGCCCGTTTACCAAGAGCTGGTCAGTGAGCTGCGTTCAGTAGAAACCAAGATTGCTGAAGAGCTGACTCGCTTTGAGCCCAGCTCACTGTCGATTCGAGTGCTAGAAGAGCGGCGAGCGAATATTTTGCCGCTGTTGGAACAGGAGGCTCAACGAGTGCTGGGTACCCGGCAGGCGCTTGCGGTTAACACCTTGCAGGTAATGGCTGGACAAAGTAATACGCTCGCTGAAGCTGAGGCTAAAGCCGCGCAGGGCATAGAGTCGCTTCCTACGCTGATTCGTCAGTATACAGACCTACAGCGAGAGCTAGAGGTGGCAACAGCTGCGCTCACTCGTTTTAGAACAACCCGAGAAACTTTAGAAATTGAAGCTGCACAGACTGAAATACCCTGGCAGTTAATTGAGGCGCCCGTGCAGCAAACGGAGCCGATTTCTCCTAATTTGAAGCGAAGCTTGGTCATGGGGTTTGTGGCCAGTGTGATTTTAGGGTTAGGTGCAGCTCTGTTGTTAGAGAAGCTAGACGATGTGTACCACACCGTAGACGAGCTGAAGTCTGGCACAAAGCTGCCTTTACTGGGGACGCTACCTTTCAACAAGGCGCTTAAAGATAGTCGCACGGTAAAGAAAAGCGCGATCGCTAATCTAGCTGATAACATCTCTCAAATTCAGTTTGGGAAAAAGAACAGCTACTATGGCTATGGTGGTGAGAATAGTGAAGCCAGCTTCTTAGAAGCGTTGCGGGTACTGCACACCAATATTCGGATGCTGAGTTCCGATCGACCGATTCGTTCAATTGTGATCAGTTCAGCTTTACCCGGCGATGGTAAATCAACCGTGTCTGCTCAGCTCGCACAGGTGGCCACTGCGATGGGTCAAAGAGTGCTGGTTGTTGATGTGGATTTGCGTAAGCCACAGGTACATGATCGATTAGATATGGCCAACGAGTTAGGCCTTTCTAATCTCATTGCTGACGACCTGCCTTTAAAGGCTGTGATCCAGCAGGCTACACCTGACTCTCAACTATTCGTTCTCACTGCGGGTAAGATTCCGCCTGATCCAACTAAGCTGCTGGCTTCTCAAAAAATGCAGCAGCTGATGGGTACTTTTGAGCGATGCTTCGATCTGGTTATTTATGACGCGCCGCCAACTACTGGCCTTGCTGACGTTAGCTTAATTGGCCAGAAGACAGATGGTTTGATACTGGTTACTCGCATTGGCCAAACCAACCGTACGGTGCTGACACAAACGATTGAGACATTAAGCCTTGCCAAAATAAC
>ENA-ORXU01003266-ORXU01003266.1-marine-metagenome-genome-assembly--contig:-NODE-3266-length-10254-cov-3.571288_pt1 | contig 10254 bp, 8 predicted proteins | sample MGYA00237869_ERZ511484 | MGnify/ENA metagenome assembly ERZ511484 | reverse complement strand
GACCCGAACTACAACAATGTTATTCTCCATGTGGTCTGGGAAGATGATGCCAAAGTTTTTCGAAGCGATAATTCGGAAATACCCACGCTTGAACTCAAAAACTATATTTCTCAAAGTCTCTTGCGGGCTTATAAAAGTCTTTTCGATAAGAAGGGGGTCACTTTTATAAATTGTGAGAAGAACGTCGCCCAAGTCGATAGTTTTTTAATGAGGAATTGGCTTGAACGGCTATATTTTGAACGATTGGAACGTAAATCGACATTCGTTTTCGATGTACTACAGGGCTCAAATAACGATTGGGAAAAAGTACTTTTTACTTTGTTGCTCAAGAATTTTGGGTTAAAAGTAAATGGCGGTTCGTTTTTAAGTCTAGCGAATGCCGTGGATTTTCCGGTAGTACGAAAACTAAGGTCAGATACCTTACAATTGGAGAGTGTTCTCTTTGGAATGACACATTTGTTAGATGATGACGCCATCGTCGACGAGTACTATATTCAGCTAAAGAAAGAATTCCGACATTTTAAGAGCAAATTCGGGTTAGCGGAAGAAAGCGTTCAAAAACCGGAATTCTTTAAACTGCGTCCCTCGAATTTTCCGACGATCCGATTGTCACAACTGGCCAACTTGTATGGAAAACAACAGAGTTTGTTCAGTAAGATTATCAACACCTCAAGCTTAATTGAACTTTATCGGATATTTGAAGTTTCCGCAAGTCCGTATTGGAGCAATCATTTTACTTTTGGTAAAGTGTCTAAGAAAAGCACCAAAAAACTAACGAAAAAGTTCATCGACTTATTGATTATCAATTCCATACTTCCCCTAAAATTTTGCTATGCAAAACAATTAGGAAAGGATATCGATGAAGAAATAATACGAATTATAGCTCAAATCGGTAAAGAAGAAAATTCCATAGTCAATAACTTTAAAGAGAATGGGGTCACTATTTCGAATGCCAAAGAGAGTCAGGCTATACTTCAACTGTACAATGAGTACTGTACCCAGAACAAATGTTTGCGATGTGCAGTAGGCAATAGTTTAATGTCAGATTGAAAAGTTCAAGTGCCAGACCTGATTTTTTTTCAGGTATATAACCGTTCATGTTATTGTTGTCGATATCGGTGATCACTTATTTTAGGCTTGAATAGTCAAAGAGCTGATTAAATCGGTTGCGGTTCTTTTTATCATAAAATAAGTCTATTTTCTCTACTCTCCGTTCGTTATTCTTTTCATAATTTAGTATCGGATTTTTTTTGCACTTGAACTTTAAACTATGAACATTTTCTACGAAATTCTCTACTATTTTCAAAAGCGGGGTTTCGAGGTCTGCAGACGTATTGCCGAGCGTTTGGGAATTCGGGCGAGGGTAGTACGTACTTCTTTTATTTACCTTGCCTTTGTAACGCTTGGTTTTGGTTTTGCCCTATATCTTTTCTTGGCCTTTTGGCTACGGATCAAAGATTTGGTGTACACAAAGCGAACCTCGGTATTTGACCTTTAATTATGATGAGCCTCTTCCGTTCCAAGATGTATCTTGCCATAACCTTGATGGTGGCGGTACTGCTGTTTGGGGTATTTGGTTATCGCTTCATCGCCGACTACACATGGGTCGAAGCTTTCTATATGACCATTATTACCGTAACCACGGTAGGTTTTGGTGAGGTGAGGCCCTTAAGTGCCGATGCACAGATATTTACCGTATTTTTAATAATTCTGAGCGTTTTTATTTTTGCGTTCGCCCTTTCGGTCATAACCGAATATATTTTAAGTAGAAACTCGCTACAACTTTTAAAAAAGAAAAAAGTGAAAAACCAAATCGAGAACCTGAACGACCATGTAATCTTATGTGGTTTCGGACGAAACGGAATGCAGGCCGCCGAACGTCTAAACTCCTATAAAAAACCCTTCGTCGTTATCGAAAAAAATAAAGAAATTATTGAAAAGCATGAAGACGAAGTCCTTTTTGTCGAAGGTGATGCCAATGAAGATGAGGTATTGATTGAAGCTGGCCTTGAACGCGCACAGTGTTTGATCGCGGCACTACCTGATGATGCAGCAAATCTTTTCGTGGTACTTTCGGCCCGACAGATGAACTCCAAGCTTTTTATTATTAGCAGGGCTTCATTGGTCACTTCACAAAAGAAACTTCGGTTAGCAGGCGCTGATAAGGTTATTATGCCCGATAAGATCGGGGGCGATCATATGGCATCTTTGGTGGTCATGCCCGACCTTATCACTTTTATGGATAAACTTGGTACGGAGGGTGAACATACCACTAACCTAGAAGAAGTCGCCATTGAAGATTTCAGCGATCAAATGGAATGTAGTTCGCTGCGTGATCTCGATTTGCGCAGAAAAACGGGTTGCACGATTATTGGTTACATAGAACCTGATGGAAACTATATCATCAATCCCGAAGCAGACTTACAACTGCAACCTAAAAGCAAGGTTATTGTATTGGGTAGGCCCGAACAGATACGAAAACTGAACGAGATGTTTCATATCGGCTAGTTGTTCCTTTCGTTAATTCAACATTATTATTTGATTGTATAGCTATTTTTTAGGATATTGCCCAAGCTTCAGCTAAAACCTTTCGTAAAAAGCACCAAACTCCACAAAATATTATGAAAAAATTCACCGCATTACTTTTTATGTTTCTAGGATTCGTAACGTTTTCCCAGGAACTTACCGTTAAGCCAGCGGTGATGAATCCATCGAACAACATCAATGACGGAGTGGTCGATTTACAGGTGTTGGGCGGTACTCCCCCGTATACCTACAAATGGAGTAATCAAAGTACTCCATTATCCTCAAAAAAAGCAATGGGATTGGTAGAAGGTGTACCTTATACGGTAGTGATCAGCGATGCCGCCGGTAATTCGGTGACCAAAGTATATAAGGTTGAGGCAAACGCAATCACCGAGATATTTAATGGTACGATGACACCTGCGGTAAGTGCGTTGGGTTCTGTGCTTTTTTGGGATCCTTTTGCGGCGATAGGTATCTACGACCCGGTAGCCTACGCCGATGTAAAGTTGATCGGTGCCCCGGGTTGGTCGTCTGGTGTAGAAGATAAGTTTATTTTGAAGAAATGGTTAAAGAGCGAAGGCGCCAAGGTTAAAAAGGGTGAGGCTATTGCCCTAGTATCTAGCGATAATAATGCCGATAAGACAGTCGTCGCCGAGGCCAGCGGCGAGCTAAAGTACTTGGTGGAAGAAGGTGAGGTCATTTACAATTCAGAAAACCCAAAGCACGTTATTGAACAGGGCGCCCACTATCTGGCCGAGATAAAATACGACGATCCTGAGGTATTGACCCATCCTAACGGAGACCCTATTACAAAAGATATTCCTTTTATCGTTATTTGGTTGGTACTCGGGGCGGCATTTTTCACCTTTCGTATGGGTTTTATCAATATACGGGGTTTTCGTCACTCCCTCGATTTGGCCAAGGGAAAATATGATGATCCCAATGCACCTGGCCAAGTAACCCATTTTCAGGCCTTGGCGACCGCGGTATCGGGCACCGTGGGTTTAGGTAATATCGCAGGTGTGGCTGTAGCAGTTTCCCTAGGTGGTGCCGGAGCTACTTTTTGGATGATTGTTTGTGGACTGCTAGGGATGTCCTCAAAATTTGTTGAATGTACGCTGGGCGTTAAGTACCGTGATATTTTACCCGATGGCAGGGTCTTCGGCGGACCGATGAACTACCTTAGATACGGTCTCGAAAAAAGAAATATGAAAGGCCTAGGAAAGGTACTTGCCGGTTTATTTGCCGTATTAGGAATCGGAGCCTCTTTCGGGGGTGGAAACATGTTTCAGGCAAATCAGTCGTTCGAACAACTGGCGGGTCAGTTTCCCGCATTGGCGGGCAATGGTTTCTGGTTTGGTGTTGTTACCGCCATTCTAGTCGGTGTAGTTATTATTGGGGGTATAAACAGTATTGCAAAAGTTACCGGAAGGGTAGTGCCGATAATGGCATCGATATATATTTTGGCGGCTTTGGCGGTCATAATCATGAATATTCAAAATATCGGACCAGCTTTTTCTGCGATTTTTGAGGGTGCTTTCAACCCTTCTGCCCTGAAAGGAGGAATTATCGGAGTGCTGGTCGTTGGTTTTCAGCGTGCCGCATTTTCTAATGAAGCGGGTGTCGGATCTGCTGCGATCGCCCATAGTACGGCAAAGACGAACCATCCGCCTTCTGAAGGTTTTGTAGCGCTACTCGAACCTTTTATTGATACGGTTGTAGTATGTACATTGACTGCCTTGGTTCTTATATTTACAGGAATGCACGAGGTAGAGGGCATGGCGGGAGCACAATTAACTTCGGATGCGTTTGCAAGCCAGATTTCTTGGTTCCCCTACGTATTGGCCTTGGCGGTATTTCTTTTTGCATTTTCTACCATGATTTCGTGGTCCTATTACGGCATGCGTGCATGGACCTATCTTTTCGGGAAAAGCAAAAAATCGGAGATGATCTATAAAATGCTCTTCTTGGTATTTGTGGTCATCGGTGCATCGGTGAGTTTGGGCGCGGTACTCGACTTTTCAGATATGATGATCTTGGCCATGTCTTTCCCGAATATAATTGGCCTATATATCATGTCGGGTGAAGTAAAGGCAGATCTTGGCGAATATTGGAGAAAATTAAAAGCCAACGAACTCTTTAAAAAGCAAGAGCCGGTCAAAGAATAATAATAAGGCAAAGGAAGAAGGACAAAAAGAATAAAGAAAAAGACATTTTGTATTTTTCTAACGTCTAACGTCTAACGTCTAACGTCTGAATTAAAAGCGTGAAAAACATAAAATCCCACTTCAAGTTCAATAAACTAGAACGGAGCGGGATTTTCTTTTTGTTAGTCGTCATAGTGCTACTGCAAATAGTCTACTTCGCATTTCGTTCTTATACTGGTAGCGATAGCTCTGATTCCTTTTCTGTGGATGAAAAGATCCAGTTGAAAATCGATGATTTGAAGGAAAATGCCCTGAAGAAGGATTCCGTAAAAATTTATCCCTTCAATCCCAATTTTATTACTGATTATAAGGGGTATGCCTTGGGAATGTCAGTAGATGAAATCGATAGGCTCCATGCCTTTGGGGCACAAAATAAATTTGCGAATTCGCCGGAAGAATTCCAGAAAGTAACGCAAGTTTCCGATTCGCTACTAGCTGTAATCTCGCCCTACTTCAAATTCCCGGAGTGGACGCAGAAAAAGAGTGAGCAGTCCGCAGTTGGCACCAAGCAGCATTCACAGAAAAGAAATTCTCAAAATACGGTGAACAGTTCCTCCCCCGAGGGGATGTTAGTAGGGGCCTCCGACTTAAACAAAGCAACTGCTGAAGACCTTAAGAAAATCAATGGAATCGGGGAGAAGCTATCTGTCAGGATCATAAAGTTCAGAGACCGGTTAGGTGGTTTTCTTGTCGATGAACAATTATACGATGTTTATGGTCTTGAATCCGAAGTAGTGGACAGAACGCTCGCCCGATTTCGAGTGATAGAAAAACCGAATATAACTCGAGTAAATATCAATACAGCATCGGCCGAAGAACTGTCTAAACTCGTCTATATTAGATGGCATATCGCCGAACGTATAGTAGATTACAGGGAGGTGAACGGAGGTATTGCCTCTTTTGACGAATTAAAGAGTATTGAAGATTTTCCATCGGATAAGATCGCTAGAATAGCTTTATATTTGTCGCTATAAAAAAATTGCTATGCAGCGTATGTACTTCAGCGAAGAACATCAGTTATTTAGAGAAAGCCTTAAAGGTTTTTTACAGAAAGAAGTAGTTCCCCATATTGACAAATGGGAAGAAACCGGAAAAATCGAACCCTTCATCTGGAAAAAATTCGGTGAGATGGGTTATTTTGGCTTGGCAACTCCAGAAACCTACGATGGTTTAGGGCTTGACCTTTTTTACACAGTTATTTTACTTGAAGAACTTCAAAAGATAAATTCTGGTGGGTTTGCAGCGGCTATTTGGGCACATGCCTATTTGGCCATGACACATCTGAACAAAAATGCGAACGATACCCAAAAAAACAAATATCTGATTCCCAGTGTAAACGGAGAAAAAATCGGGTGTCTTGGTGTAACGGAACCCTTCGGAGGCAGTGACGTTGCCGGCATGCGTACTACGGCAGTCAAAGAAGGTGAGCACTATATCATCAATGGCTCAAAAACCTTTATAACCAACGGCGTTTATGGTGATTACATCATTTTGGCGGCCAAGACCGAACCGGCCGCGGGTAACAAAGGCATCAGCATTTTTATTGTCGACCTTAAAAGTACGGGCGTTTCTGCCAATAAGCTGAATAAATTGGGCTGGCGTGCATCGGACACTGCCGAACTTGCTTTTGATAATGTTAAAGTTTCTGAGGCCAATCTAATTGGCGAAGAAGGCAAAGGGTTTACCTTTATTATGGAAGCTTTCGCACTCGAGCGCTTGATAATGGGTATAAATGCGCATGCCAGGGCCGAATATGCCTTGGATTATGCCATGCAATATATGTCAGAGCGTGAAACCTTCGGAAAGCCAATTAATCAGTATCAGGCCCTGCGCCATCGATTGGTAGACCTACATGCAGATATGGATATGTGCAAACAATACAATTACGGGGTAGTTTATAAGATGAACAAAGGCGAATATGTAGTTCGCGAAGCTACGATCTCAAAACTGAAATCAACGGAAATGGCCGATAAGGTCGCATACGAATGCCTGCAATTTTTAGGAGGTTATGGCTATATAGAAGATTACCCGATGGCGCGTCTTTTGCGAGATAGCCGATTGGGACCGATTGGAGGCGGTACCTCCGAAATCTTAAAGGAAATCATAGCAAAAATTATAATCGATAAAAAGGATTATCGATCACCGGATAAACGATAGGCTATTTTTTGAGTTTCAAAAAATAGTATCAATATTGTGCGGTCGTATTTAAGGTTGAACTAGTTTAAGCTTTTCGTAGGTAAAAGAAAAAGTTTAAACGAAATCAATATATAGTGCTCATTTATAAATTAGTTTATATATTTGCACTTTAATCATAAAGAAAGGAGGTTGTAGCCAATGTTAATTATACCAGTAAAAGAAGGAGAAAATATCGATCGGGCTTTAAAACGTTTTAAGCGTAAATTCGATAAAACGGGTACGATGCGTAGATTACGTAAAGGCCAAGCATTTATAAAACCCTCCGTAGCACGTAGGGCACAGATACAAAAAGCACAATACATTCAAGGTTTAAGAGACCAAGAAGAAATCTAGATTCAATTTTAGATAGTGTACAAATATAATTCCATCAGCCATTTGCTGATGGAATTTTTCGTTTTAAAACTAATCTTTTTTTGTCTCTGCGCTTGTGCTGAACCGGTATGTCTGCCGGCAGACATACCGGGTTTGGAACGATTGAGCTACAAACTTTCTCACGGAACATTTCATAACAGGTAGGTTAGCAAGTTTGCGGCTCAAACTCCCCTTTCTCCGCAAGCGGATTCATTTCCCTATTCATCTCAAGGGGGGCAAAACAAGGTTTAGTGGGAAGTGTGCAGAATAACTGTTTTCCAGATAGGTACTCTTAACGCTAATGCGTCAAACTTCACTAACTTCGTGGTATGGCACTGCAGTCTTACAAATCCTATCTATCCCTAGAAAAAAATTACTCACGCCACACGGTAAACGCCTATACCAAAGACATAGAGGCATTTACCTTGTTCTGTGCCGATGAATATGAGCTAGCGACCATTGATGAGGTAGATTATTCCCTAATACGAAGTTGGGTGGTTCGTTTGGTCGATTCCGATGTTTCGAACCGCACTATAAATCGAAAAGTGGCATCCCTGAAATCATACTATAAATTTTTACAGGGTATCGGAAGTATTAAAGTCAATCCCCTCGCTAAACATAGGGCGTTAAAAACGGCTAAAAAGATTGAGGTTCCCTTTTCCGAAGAAGAAATGCAAAAGGTGTTACTGGAAATGCGATTTACCGATGATTTTGAGGGCGTGCGCGATAAGCTTATTGTAGAGTTGCTATACGCTACTGGAATTCGTAGGGCAGAACTGATCAATCTGAAAACAGTTGATGTCGATCTTTCGAGTAAGCTGCTAAAGGTTTTGGGCAAACGTAACAAAGAGCGTATCGTACCATTATTACCCACGACACGTGACCTTTTCTCGACCTATTTCGGTTATCGAAACACACTTGAAACGATAACCGATGAAGCGCATGTTTTTTTGTTAAAGTCAGGTCATAAATTGTATGAAACCCTTGTGTATCGCGTAATAAATAAGTACTTTAGTGAAGTGTCAACAAAGGTAAAAAAGAGTCCCCATATCTTACGGCACACCTTTGCGACCCATCTGCTCAATAAAGGAGCGGACTTAAATTCAGTAAAAGAGTTGTTAGGTCATTCAAGTTTGGCGTCTACGCAGGTGTATACACATAACAGCATTACCGAACTTAAGAAAGTACATGCAAAATCCCATCCTAGAGGTGAGGAGTAAAGGGGCTTATTAACATTGTTTAATTTTAAAACTTCAACCTATGAAAGTAAATGTGCAATCCGTTAATTTTAACGCCGATAGTAAGCTTATCGATTTTCTTCAAACCAAGATGGATAAGTTGGAAACATTTTACGATAAGGTCATCAGTTCCGATGTACATTTAAAAGTTGAAAATACAAGTGCAAAAGAAAACAAAATCGTTGAAATAAAACTTAATGTACCAAGGGATAAGTTCGTAGTGAAAAAGCAATGCAAGACCTTTGAAGAAGGTATCGATTCTGCGTGTAGTTCTTTAGAAAGAAAACTCATTAAGCGCAAGGAAAAAATGCGCATTCAGGCCTGATTAAAATTTTCTATATTTTGTTTTGATTAAACAAATAAATCTATACATTTGCAGTCCGTTAGAAATAGCGGACTTTTTTATGCGTAAAAAGGGGTAAAAGGCCGATGTAGCTCAGCTGGCTAGAGCAGCTGATTTGTAATCAGCAGGTCGTGGGTTCGAGTCCCTCCATCGGCTCGAAACATCCGAAAAATATTGATTTTTTTGGATGCTAGGGAGGAGTTGAAATTGTGAAGGACAAGAAGTTTCCCCTGAGCGCAGTCGAAGGGCGTCCCTCTTTCGGCTCTTTAAGTTCTTAAAAATTAGGTCGGGGAGATACTCAAGCGGCCAACGAGGGCAGACTGTAAATCTGCTGACTACGTCTTCGCAGGTTCGAATCCTGCTCTCCCCACTTTAAAATAGTTATTGATAAATAATTATTGATTTATTACGCGGGAGTAGCTCAGTTGGTAGAGCGTCAGCCTTCCAAGCTGAATGTCGCCGGTTCGAACCCGGTCTCCCGCTCAAAACTGAGTTAGCGTTTGTGGTATATCGAAGGTCAAGAAAGCTTGAAACCCGAAACCTTGAACCTGAAACCTCAAAAAGCCGACGTAGCTCAGGGGTAGAGCGTTTCCTTGGTAAGGAAGAGGTCACGGGTTCAATTCCCGTCGTTGGCTCATTAAAATTTGGCCAAATAGGGCAGGTGGCCGTGAAACGGAAAATATAATTTTTCGATCATGGGTTCGGTTGGCGAATCAATTAAGGCATTATTTGTACACTAATATATAACTAAGATTAAAATTCATTAAACATGGCAAAGGAAACTTTTGATCGTTCCAAACCGCACTTAAATATTGGCACTATTGGACACGTAGATCACGGTAAAACAACATTAACTGCTGCTATCACAACTGTTTTGGCAAACGCAGGACTTTCTGAAATGAGAAGTTTCGATTCTATCGATAACGCTCCTGAAGAAAAAGAAAGAGGTATTACTATTAATACTTCACACGTAGAATATTCTACTGCTAACCGTCACTATGCACACGTTGACTGCCCTGGTCACGCGGATTATGTGAAGAACATGGTAACTGGTGCTGCCCAAATGGATGGTGCAATTTTGGTTGTTGCCGCTACCGATGGTCCAATGCCTCAGACTCGAGAGCATATCCTTTTAGGTCGTCAGGTCGGTATTCCAAGAATCGTTGTTTTTATGAACAAGGTTGACATGGTCGATGATGAAGAGCTAATCGAATTGGTTGAAATGGAAGTACGTGAATTGCTTTCATTTTACGAATATGATGGTGACAATGGTCCTGTAATTCCAGGTTCTGCTTTAGGTGCGCTGAACGGTGAGCAAAAGTGGGTCGATACGGTTATGGAATTGATGGCTGCCGTTGACGAATGGATCGAGCTCCCAAAGCGTGATGTTGAG
>ENA-ORXU01003263-ORXU01003263.1-marine-metagenome-genome-assembly--contig:-NODE-3263-length-10257-cov-3.654813_pt1 | contig 10257 bp, 8 predicted proteins | sample MGYA00237869_ERZ511484 | MGnify/ENA metagenome assembly ERZ511484 | reverse complement strand
TAAGACTTGGGGAATGACTTAATTTGCTGACTGACCCATTCACTTACCTGCTTACGCTGCTGGGCATCAGCAACCTCATCTAAGCCATCTAACATCACCAAACACTGCCCTCGATTCAGCTGAGCTGTAAACCATCCATTGTGATTTAGCTTTGCAATTTCAGTTTGCTACTCCACAATCGTCGGTAAATCTGGCGCATTTTCCTGAGAAACTGTCTCTCTAATGTCTCGAAGATAGATGAGTATAGGCACCAGCCGATAGGCCCGCTTTTGGTAGTGCCGCTGCTGGTTCTTAGCATAGGTAAGCACTAGATGTTCTAAAAGTGTCGATTTTTCTGAACCCGGTGGGCCTAAAATAGCCAGGTACTGATGCGAAAACGCGCCTTTCTCTTTGATCAATAAATCCCAAATGCTGAGATCATTCTCACTAGCTTTGGCCTTCAGCATATTCGAAGAAATTTGTCCGATACTCTCAGGGCCAATTCTCAAAGGAACAAACACTTTCTCTAAGTTCAGTGCAAAAGGCCCTTTCGTCTTTAGTCCCTGCGTTCGATAGTCACGGCATTGGAAAATAAGCTGCTGATAGTACTTTCGCTTAAAGTTGGCAGTGACTAACCACCACCACTGCACGACGTGCTTTTCTAGCTGAGCGATTATCCAATCTGAAAGCTTATCAATACTAGGAGAAAGCTTTCTCCAAAACCAAGAAATCACCACTAAAATTAGCGCAATGACTAGAAAGACAATAGCCTTACGATCTTGCCCTTCTGTAAAGAAGTGAATTGAGAGGCCACCAAACAGACCAGGAAATCCTAATCCAAATACTAGTTCCTTCGATTTTTTCTTAAAGTCGTCCATCCACTCGCTGCTAGGCGGTTGAGAGGGGCCTGTCATAACGCGATCGCTCAAACACAGTTTTGCAAGTCATCGTATAATAAATATCTGTAAAATCTGGCTCAATTCACACAAACATAACAAATACATGGCGTTGGATACTCGCTGCTAATAGACCTCTACTAACATAGAGCTATTGCTTTTACCGCATGCTCTGATTCAAGGTGAACCCTGACCAATCAGGAATATGCCGTTGAATATCAGCAGGCTTGAGACAATAACTGAGTAGTGACAACAAGGGCAGAATGCGACGAGATTCTATTTTCTATAAGCTGTTTGCGCGATCACCCGCGACCCTTTTCGATCTTATTCCTAATCCGCCCACTAACGCTGCTGCTTACCGATTTGACTCAGTAGCCGTCAAAGAACCCCGTTTTGAAATTGACGGTATCTTTCTCCCGCCCGATGACACTATCGGCACCGTCTTCTTCTGCGAGATTCAGTTTCAAAGAGATCAGACCCTTTACGAACGAATTCTTGCCGAAGTCGCCCTCCACTTCTATCGCAACCGCGCTCGATTTAGCGACTAGAAAGTCGTCGTCATCTATCCTTCTTGCACTACAGAGCAGGACGAAACCTATCCTTACCGCTGGTTAATAGCCAGTGACCAATTCTACAGAGTCTATTTAGACGAACTCGGTGACATTCAACAGCTAGATCTGTGGCTAGCCGTTATGGTACTGACAACGCTTAGCGATGCGCAGTCACCCGTAGCCGCAAAAAAATCTATCCTTAGCCGCGCTCAGCAAGAAGCCCCATCTGAGACGAGTCGTGCCATTATTGATATGGTAGTCACCGTTATTTCGTACAAGTTTAAGCAGCTTAGTCCTCAGCAAGTAGAAGCCATGCTAGATATTACGCTTGAAGAAACCAGAGTGTACAAAGAGATTAGGCAGGAAGGTCGTCAAGAAGGCCGTCAGGAAGGGCAAAAAGAAGAGGCTCTACGCCTAACTTTTAGATTGCTAAACAAAAGATTTAACGTCCTCTCGGAAAATATTGCTCGCTCAGTCAACCAGCTATCGTTGCCTTTGCTTGAAGAGCTTACTGAAGCATTACTAGACTTCTCTGACATAGAAAGCCTACAAGCTTGGCTGCGAGAAAAGTCTGATGGTGCGCTGTAAAGAGTCATCTTTAGCGAGTTCTGTTGCGAATAAAGAGTTTCTCTAGCTCAATCCATACGAATAGCAGGGAGCTAAAGCCAACGCATATCAGCAGCTCCGAGATAGATAGGTAGTGCGTGCCGAAGAAAGTGCGTAGGAAAGGAACATAGATAAGCAGTAGCTGTAATGCGGTGGTCGCTATAACGGCGATGAGCACGTAAGGATTAGAAAATTGAGACATTTCTATCGCGAGCTTATGGCTTGAGCGAACGGCGATCGCATGGCCCATTTGTGACAAACACAGCATCGTAAATACCATAGTTTTCCATCGCTCTGGATTACCACTTTGCTGCGTGTATTCATACGCCCACAGCATGAGCGTAATGGCCAAAATCGAAAACACAATGCCCACGCGCACCATATACCAGCCCAATCCCCGCGCGAAAATACTCTCTTTGGGACTGTGAGGCGGCCTATCCATTACATTTGGTTCAGGCGGCTCCATTGCCAGGGCTAGGGCCGGAAAGCCATCGGTTACCAGATTCATCCAAAGAATTTGCAAAGGTGTGAGCGGTACGGCCACGATGGGGAGCAGCAAAGGCGACAGCGCAATCGTGATGACTTCACCAATGTTTGATCCCAAAATGTATTTTACGAACCGGCGAATGTTGCTGTACACCACTCGACCTTCTTCTGCGGCCGACACAATCGAGGCAAAGTTGTCGTCTAGCAGCACCATGTCGCTAGCATCTTTGCTTACGTCGGTGCCTGTAATGCCCATAGCTACGCCAATATCGGCCTGCTTTAAGGCGGGCGCATCGTTCACGCCGTCGCCTGTCATGGCAACAACTTGCCCCTGCGCCTGCAATGCTTGCACAATTCGCAGCTTATGCTCTGGAGAGACTCGCGCATATACGCTGACTGATTTGACGGTGTGTTCTAGCCCATCCTGGCTCATGGCCTCTACTTGTTGTCCGGTGTAGGCTTCGGCATTAACGTCGGTAACTAGGCCTAGTTCAAACGCGATCGCCCGAGCCGTCAACGGATGGTCACCCGTAATCATCACTGGCCTGATGCCTGCGTGCTGACATCGCTGTACCGCTGCTTTCACTTCTGGGCGAGGCGCATCAATCATGGCGACTAAGCCCAACCAAACGAGATCTTGTTCAGCTTCTTCTTCAGTCAGTTCTCCTGTAGCTGTGTTCTTGTTTTGTCTACTTTCTTTAGAGTCAATCTCTTCTACTGCATGAAAGGAAATCTCGGATTCAACGTCACTTAGCCACCGCTTACCGCCTTCCTTCTCCACTGACTCACTTTCAACCTGATCTGTAGGCGGCGTGGCTTCTAGTGTCTTATAGGCAAATCCCAGCACTCTTTTACCTTCTGAGGCTAGTGCCTCTACCTTTTGCAAAATCTCTTTGCGATCGTCTTCAAACAACATGCGACCGCCTCTGCCTATGCGATCGCACCGCTCCAACAGCATCTCCGTCGACCCTTTCGCAAATAGAACCGCAGGTGCATCAATCCCAAGCCGGCTGCTCTGGCGACTGCTCTTAGGCACCGACACCACCACGCTCATCCGCTTCCGCTCAGAAGAAAACGGAAATTCCTGCTGCCGTACAAACTCATACTCTAGCGCCCCTTTTTCTAATCCTGCTTTCGCTGCTAGCGTCACCAGCGCGCCCTCAGTCGGGTCGCCTACAATTGCCCAATCATCATTCTCCTTTTGCAGCGCTGCATCATTACACAGTACGCAGTTCAACAGCAAAAGCGCTAGCGTTGGCTTCTCCAAAGGTGAAATAATCTCTTCTCCTATCTCGAACGCTCCTTTTGGCGCATAGCCTTCGCCGCTTACCTGCACGTCTTTCTCAAACGGCAGTCCAGCTACCTGTACTGACTGCACCACCATTTTGTTTTGCGTCAGCGTCCCCGTTTTATCTGAGCAAATGGTTGTCACCGACCCTAAAGTCTCTACAGCAGGCAACCTGCGAATTAAAGACTGCCTGCGCACCATTCGCTGCGTGCCGATTGCCAAAGTCACCGTAATGACAGCAGGTAAACCTTCTGGTACCACGGCTACCGCCATACTCAGCGACACCGTAAGCAGTTCTTCAAACGCTGACCAGCCCAGCACGATTGTTCCAGCAACAACAACAATGGCTACTAGCGATAGCGAGCCGATCACTAGCACATTTCCTAGCTGTTTGAGCCTCTGCTGTAACGGTGTAGAAAGTACTGACACCGATTGAATCATCGTGGCGATTTTGCCTAGCTCAGTCTTCATGCCTGTGCACGTTACCAGCATTTTGCCGCGCCCGTGAACAATCTCTGTGCCTTGAAAAACAAGATTCTTTCGATCGGCTAAGGCAGACTCAGGAGAGAGCTTAACCATTGCCTGCTTTTCTACGCTGGTCGCCTCGCCAGTAAGGGCTGATTCCCTGGCCTGCAAGCTAGCCGACTCTATTAACCTGCCGTCTGCGGCAACCTGATCGCCTGCTTCTAAAAGCACTAAGTCTCCAGGCACTAGATTCTTAGCCGGTATTTGCTGCCTTCGTTTATCTCTGATGATGGAGACGTTGGGCGCAGACAGTCCTTTCAGACTGGCTAAAGCTTGTTCTGCCCTACTTTCTTGGAAGTAACCTAAGGCCGCATTGATTAAAACGATAACGGCGATCGCGATCGCATCTTTTGGAAATGCCCCCGCCCGCAAGTCCAGCACGGCAGCCACAACTGCTACGCCAATCAACATCAGCAGCATCACATCTGCAAACTGATCGAGCAAGATTTGCAAGCGGCTACGTCCGCCCTTTTCTACCAGTTCATTTGCGCCTTCTTCAGCCAGCCTTTTATCTGCTTCTTCTGCCGAAAGTCCTGTTTGAGCGTTGCTATCAAGCAGGCTGACGGCCTCAGTACTCTCAAGTGCGTGCCACTGCTGAACGGTAGACATAGGACAGGACTTCTTTTGCAGACAACATAGGTAAGCCCAAGTTTATCCTTGATTTGCGCTTTCATAGCGCCATAGCTCAACGGATTTGCCCTCGTAAGCGAGTCTGAATTGACGGCTATAGCGCAGATTCTCACAAAACTCTCATGCAGTAATAAAGCGAGTCCGGTAGAATTGTTTCTTATCAAACGGCTTCTAAAGCGAGCGACAGCAGTAAACTCTTATTCTTAGTGCGTGACTTACTATGAACCAATCTCCATCGGGTCTGTTGAAAGGCCTCAGCGTACTTAGCTCAAGCGCAACGTTGGTTGGCCTAAGCTGGGTTTTATCGGTATCTGCTGTGGCTCAGCAACGATCTGCTGAAAGTCCTAGTGTAGATACGCGCCTTTGTTCAACAGGCACTCAAGCTTGCAGCGTCTCGCCTGCGACCGCTATCCGCTCGGGCGGGCCACTTTCTGTTTCTGCATCTGAAGATGGCCAGAGCATTAATGCGACACAAGAATCCGTTTTTGAAGAAGTGGCTGATTCTGTAAACGAGCAGGCTGCTGCTGAAAGTAGACCTGTTGGTGTAGATCTAGGGCCGCTAGAGATAAACGCCAATACACCAGGCATCGGGATCCGAGACGTTCAAGACTAGCGCCAGATGCTCTTCTTTTAGGTTCCTTTCTGATCCCTGTACAAGTGACGAATTAGTGCGGGAAAAGGCGATCGCATAGAGCTACGCCCGCTAAGGTAAAAAGGTAGTCAATCCGGAGCAAGCGGATACCCAATGTTAGCGGCGATTTTTGATGCGTTTGTCGAAGCGAGCCCAGCAAGCGTAATGCTTCGGGGTGTGATGGAGAAAGTGTTTCGGCCTGAACGTATAGACGAGATATTCGAGCAACATGCCGAGGTTCAGTACACCCGAGAGCTACTGTTCTCTGATCTGGTAAACCTTCTAAGCTTGGTGGTTTGCGGGATTCATCCGTCGGTCAACGCAGCCTACAAGGCCAAAGCCAACGAGCTGAATGTGACGCGAAATGCCATCTACGCCAAACTCAACGGGGTCGAACCAAACGTCAGCGCTGCCCTCCTCAGAGACAGCACAGCAGAGCTAGCAGCGCTAGTTCGACAGATGGGTGGCGAGCACCCGCCGCTGCTGAAAGACTATCAAATCCGGATACTTGATGGCAACGCGCTAGCGGCTACCGAACGACGGCTAAAGGTTCTACGCTCAGTAGCGTCGGCCCCGTTACCTGGGAAGTCTCTGGTTGTTTTAGACCCTGTTCTACGGTTAGCCGTTGACATCTTTCCCTGTGAAGATGGCCATGCCCAAGAACGCCGATTATTTGAGCCAGTACTGGCCACTATCGAGCCCCAACAGTTGTGGATAGCTGACCGCAATATGTGTACGTTGGCTTTTCTGTATGGCATCGCCCAACGACAAGCGGCCTTCCTGATTCGAGAACACAAGAATTTGCCTTGGGAAGCCGTCAGTGACCTGCAATCAGCGGGCTCAGTCGAAGCCGGTAAGGTGTTTGAACAGACGATTCAAATTCAGCATAACGGCGAGCCTTTGCGCTTACGTCGAGTGGTGCTGCGCTTAACCAAACCCACGCGGCATGGGGACGCCGAGATTGTTGTCCTGACCAATCTGCCAGAGGCTGCTGCCAATGCGGTGCGGGTCGTTCAGCTATACCGAGAACGTTGGCAAATTGAAGGCTTATTTCTGACCGTGACGCAGAACTTTGAGGGTGAGATTGACACCCTAGCCTATCCAAAAGCCGCACTACTGAGCTTTACGCTCGCGCTGATGGCCTACAACATCTTAGCCACTTTAAGGGCCGCATTGGCTAGCGTTCACGGCGTCGGCAAGATTGAGTCTGCACTCTCTGACTTCTATGTTGTCGAGGAGTTACAGGGCACCTATCGGGGCATGATGATTGCCATTCCACCCACCTACTGGGGCGTTTTCAGCGAGATGACATTGCCCGAGTTAGCGGCGTTGCTCAAACACCTAGCGGCCCAAGTTGATCTGAATCGCTTTCTCAAACAGCCCAGAAAAAAGAAGAAGAAGAAAAAACCATTAGTGGCTGATGCCAAACATCCTCATGTCTCGACCGCTAAGCTTTTAGCTCGCGAAAATTAGCACTTGTACAGGGATCGTGGCTACACCTGAACGCAGTGAGATGACTGTCGATGCTGAAGCGACTGTTATCTCAGTTACAACAAGTGGCGAAGCGGCTAGCGGCTATACGTTTTCGGTCGCAATTGAGAGTCCTGATACGGGCTGCGCGCAGTATGCAGATTGGTGGGAAGTGGTGACAGAAGATGGAGAACTTTTGTATCGGCGGATTTTGGCGCATAGCCATGTAAAGGAACAGCCTTTTACGCGTTCGGGTGGGCCGGTTGTTGCAGATGCAGATGATGTGCTGGTGGTGCGATCGCATATGAACACAACCGGCTACAGCCCCAAGGCTATGCAAGGCACTATCAGCGAAGGTTTTGAGGCCATTACGCTACCGGCCAGCTTTGCAACAGATCTCTCTGAAGCAGCGCCACAGCCAGGTGACTGCGCGTTCTAAAAGGTGAAGCGATTGGTAGAATTAGTGTATAGCTGTAAAGGAGTTAAGCTTCAATGACGAGCCTGCTTTTCAGAGGTGCTTTAGCGCCAAATAAGGTTGACCTCTCGACAATTCTGCCGCAGCCGGAGATAACGACTGAGCAGTTCTACGCTTTTTGCAAGGCAAATCCAGAGCTGAGAATGGAGAAAACCGCAGCAGGAGAAGTGATTGTAATGCCGCCAGCTTTTTCAGATACGGGCAGCCGTAACTTTGAAATTGCAGTTGAGTTAGGCATATGGGCAAGACAAGATGGTACGGGAAGAGGCTTCGACTCTAGTGCGGGTTCTACGCTGCCAATAGGATACACACTACCTATGGGCAGAATCTGGTAGTTCGCTACCCAGCACTCTCGTTCACAGGAAAGCGATCGATCAAAAACGCTGCCTGCCGAGCTGTTGTTTTCACTTCATTAGAGAGATAGGGCACGTGCGGAATTTGTGAGAGAAAGTCTAGCGTGCGGCGTAAAATACGAACAATGTCACCTTCATCCAGGCTGGTATTATCGAACAAATCGGCCCACTCTGTTTCTAACGCCCACTGTTCTACGATTGCAATTAAATCCCACTCTAGCGCTACCGGAATCTGGATATCCTGTCGCCGCTGCTCTTGAAAAATGCGGCGTCTGAGCCCGCGCAGTCCGGCCAAAGCATCCACCACTGGATTCGTCGGCTGAAAGCGAATCCAGGTATCTGGACGATTGTTCTCCATTAAAATGCCTGCGCAGGCTGCCGCAAACTGCTGCGGCTCTAGCGCATCAAATTCTCCTGAGGCGATCGCTAACCCCAGCCACAGCTCATTCTCTCCTCGAATCGCCGCACACATTTGGCCCAAATCGGTCGGGCCATTATCGGCTAGGCACTCAAAGTTCTCCAGCACCTGCATCAGGCCCACAAACTCCTGCCAATAGTGATGCGTTTGATCCTCATACTTTTGCGTGCGATCCCATCTCTCTTCCTCAAGCCGCCTTAGCCGCTTTTGCTGCTTCACTACCGCCTTCGGATTCTCTAACTGTGCCACCGGGTTTTGCGACAGCTTTTCTTGTACCGCCTCCACCCGTTCTCGCTGCGCCTTCACCTCAGGGGCCTGCGCTTCAAAGCCCAGAACCTCAGGCATTTTAGAAAGCACCGCAGCCGTTTGTTCATCTCCTTTTTTTGAAGCTCCCGGCACCGAATTCAAATCTGCTGGCGGCGTTAGCAAATCGGTCTCTTTTACTCTTTCAAGGTCGCTGTGCATCAACACAATATCTCTCGCAGTCGCCACATACCAGCGGTTATCCTGACCCAGACACACTAAATAAGGAAACTGTCCTGGCCCTGGCAGCTTACTCACCAGCAGCGAAGGCAAAGGAACAGAGACCTTCACGTTTTTACCCTTAAGCGAAAGCACCGTGCCAGACATCGCGAAAGAGGCCGCTACCGGATCGCTTCCTAAGGTTTCTTCGGCCTGTTTCTGCAATATTTTCAGCAGCCTTTGTTCTTCTTTTAGCCAGCCACGTAGCTTTTCATATTCCGCGATCGCCTCATCATCCACATAGGCCAGCTGGTCTTGCAACACGGCGATCTCATGCTCTACCAGCTCAATCGCCTGCCGTTGCGGCGCCAGGTGCAGCGTTGCTAAGTACTGCCCAAAGCTGCGCTCAATCAGCTCCTGCGCTTCCTCCACCGTATGAATTTGCAGCAGGTTTAGCACCATACCGTAGCTAGGCGTAAACTGACTCACCAGCGGATCGGGCGGCGAAAGCGCCAGCCGGGACGCCTCTTTCGCCCCTTCAAAGGGTGACTCTACCGTTACGACATACCCCTCCTTATCCATCCCCCGCCGTCCAGCACGCCCTGACATTTGCAAAAACTCGGACGCGTGCAGCAGCCGGTGCCCATCGTCCGTTCGCTTAGACAGGCTCGCAATCACGGTGGTTCGAGCAGGCATGTTAATCCCAGCAGCCAGCGTCTCAGTTGCAAATACAACTTTGATAAGTCCCGCTTGAAACAGCTGCTCTACTAGGCTTTTCCAAGCCGGTAAAATGCCCGCATGATGGGCCGCAATCCCTTGATATAGAGCGTCTAGCTGATTATCTCGGACGGCTTCAGGATTGCGATGTACAAAGTCATCAATACGACGTTTTAACAGCTCAGACTCAGCTGCGGTTACTAGGCTCATATGAGCCACGGTTTGCACTGATTTATCGCAGCCTTTTCGACTAAAAATAAAGTAGATAGCAGGCAGCATATCCCGTTGCTGAAGTCTGCTGATAATGCCGGGTAAGGTCGCGCCTGCCGCTGGTTTTTTTTGGCCACGCTGACGGCGCGGCGGCTTGCGGTGGTTTTTGAGTCGAGGATGGATGCTCGTTTTGTCTGGATTGAGAAGCGGGAAAATGCCCTTTTCGACCGCGAAGTGAAAGTTGAGCGGCACCGGGCGAAAGTCTGAATAGATGAGGCGAGTGGGGCCGTGGACTTCGCTAATCCAGTCGGTGAGCTGTCCGCCGTTGGCCACCGTTGCTGAAAGGCCCACTAGCTGAACTTCCGGGGGGCAGTAGATGACGGACTCTTCCCATACGGTGCCGCGCTGCCGATCGTTCATGTAGTGGCATTCGTCTAGCACAACGGCCTGCACGTCTCGCAGTGAGGTACCGACCTCTCCGATGCTGGTCCCGTAGAGCATATTGCGGAAGATCTCGGTCGTCATAACGACCACGGGCGCGTCTCGGTTGACAGAGCTAT
>ENA-ORXU01003262-ORXU01003262.1-marine-metagenome-genome-assembly--contig:-NODE-3262-length-10261-cov-2.298115_pt1 | contig 10261 bp, 6 predicted proteins | sample MGYA00237869_ERZ511484 | MGnify/ENA metagenome assembly ERZ511484 | reverse complement strand
TTGAAGAGCTGACCCATAATGACCGCTCCATCGGCGGCATTACCCCGCGTTGTGCGCGTAAGGCCTTGGCATTCTATAAGCAATTTGTTCGCGGCACTTGCGTCACAACCGATGCACGCAGTGCAGAGATGACCAAGCTGGTCGAGAACGCCTATCGCGACGTCAATATCGCCTTCGCCAACGAACTTTCGATGATTTCGGACGCGATGGACCTCGATGTCTGGGAAGTGATCAAGCTCGCCAACCGCCATCCGCGTGTGAATATCCTCACTCCGGGCCCCGGCGTCGGCGGCCACTGTATCGCGGTTGATCCGTGGTTCATCATCAATGGCGCGCCCGATCACTCGCCGCTCATCCGCAACGGCCGCGAGGTCAACGATGCCAAGATGCATCATGTTGTGGCGCGTGCCGAACAGTTGATTGCGGACAATCCCGGCGTGCCGGTGGCGTGTCTGGGCCTCGCCTTTAAAGCCAATATTGATGATTTCCGTGAAAGCCCCGCCCGTTTTGTCGCTTCACGGCTGGCGCGCCAGTTTGGCGAGCAGATCAAGATTGTCGAGCCGTACGCAGGCGAACTGCCGGTCGAATTCGGATCAACCGGCGCAGAGTTGGTCGATCTCGACTATGCTCTGGAGAATTGCGGCATCCTTATTGTGTTGGTGGATCACGATATCTTCCAGGCCGTGCCCGTTGAAGAACGCAGCAATGCGCTCGTCTATGACACGCGCGGCATCTGGCCGGACCAACCCGCTCCTGACACCACCGTGTCACTGCGCCTTGCCGGCTGAGCTGCTCTAATCCGCTAAAGTCAGCCAGATTGGTCTGAAAAAACAAACGGCTCCTCACGTCGGGGAGTCGGCAAATCTTGCCACAACGTAGTTTGTGACCTAGGCACCTTGCGCATAACGCAATGGTGGGGGCGGACGCACGCCTCTTTATGGGGTCGAACAAAGCGAGCAGAAGTTCTCAACGAACTCTGGTTTGAGACTACGGACGGCAAGATCGACCATGCAACGGATTATTGATGTACTGATCGGCACTTTGGTGCAGATGCTCGAGCAGCTTGCTGTCTTCACAAGGCGGCAAAAGCGCTTGACGGTGCTGCTGATCGACTTGATGCTACTCGCACAGTCGATCTGGATGGCGTATTCGCTGCGGGTCGGCGAGTGGGCCTTCTACAACGAACCTATTTTGAAGTTTGCCGGTGCAGCGCTGGCGGTAATGCTTCCGACATTCTTCTTGTGCGGGGTATATAACACGATCTTCCGCTATGCTGGTGTCGGCATGCTGCGTACTTTGGTCAGGGCATTTCTGATCTATACAGTGGTGCTGGGCACAGTGTTCACTGTTTTCGGTATTACGACTGTCCCGCGTACGCTGGGCCTGCTCCAGCCTATGCTGTTCTTCATTCTGGTGGCGGCATCACGCATCGTTATCCGTGCGTTGATCGTCGATGTGCTGGAACGCTACAAGTTCGGCGGCGATGTGCGCCGCGTGCTGATCTATGGTGCCGGGCGCAGCGGCCAGCAATTGGCCAGTTCCATGCGCAATGATCCGCAGTTCTATTTAGTCGGATATGTCGATGACGACCGCCGGCTTGATGGCCAACGCCTTGACGGATTGAAGGTGCGCGGCACGGATGACCTCGAAAAGCTGATCGAGCGGTACCGGGTGACAGACATATTTTTGGCCATCCCCAGTGCGGGCCGCAAACGCCGCCGTGGAATCCTCAAAAACCTCAGCGATCTTTCGGTTGTAGTCCAGACCCTGCCCAGCGTTGCGGAGATGGTAGAGGGTAATGTGTCCTTCAACGATATCCGCCCGCTGGAGATCGAAGACTTGTTGGGCCGGGAGCCAGTCGCGCCGAATGAATTGCTGCTGGGCCGGACGATCGTGGGCAAGACGGTAATGGTAACCGGCGCAGGCGGCTCGATCGGCAGTGAGCTTTGCCGCCAGATCATCACCATTGGCGCGCGCAAGCTGATCCTGTTCGAAGTGTCCGAATACGGGCTCTATGCCATCCATCAGGAGCTGACCAAGGCTATCGCCGCCGAGGGCAGAACTGGTCCTGAACTGGTGCCTGTGCTCGATTCCATCCAGTCGGACGAGCGCCTGCAAGAAATCTTGTCGGTCCAGGCGGTTGATACTGTCTATCACGCGGCGGCCTACAAACATGTGCCTTTGGTGGAGGCAAATCCGGTTGCTGCCGTGCGCAACAATATTCTCGGCACCGGCGCTGTGGTGAAGGCTGCTGCTGCTGCGAAAGTGGCTGACTTCATCCTGATCTCAACCGACAAGGCTGTGCGCCCGACCAATGTTATGGGGGCATCCAAGCGGGGGGCCGAACAGATCGTCCAAGCGCATGCCGCACAGAATACCGGTACGCGCTTTTCCATGGTCCGGTTCGGCAATGTGCTGGGATCAAGCGGCTCGGTTGTGCCGCTGTTCCGCCGCCAGATCGAAGCGGGCGGCCCGATTACTCTGACGCACAAAGACGTCACCCGCTATTTCATGACCATTCCCGAGGCAGCCAATCTGGTCATTCAGGCCGGCGGCCTTGCCAGTGGCGGGGAGGTTTTCGTGCTCGATATGGGCAAGCCGATCCGCATCAGCGATCTCGCCCGGTTGATGGTGCGCCTGAGCGGGCTATCCGTGCGCGATGCCGAGCATCCTGAAGGCGATATCGAAATCACCGAAGTGGGCCTGCGCCCCGGCGAGAAAATGTATGAAGAGCTGCTGATCGGCGATAATCCCCAGCCGACCAATCACAAACGCATTCTGAAGGCGCTGGAGGGGCACATGCCTTGGTCCGATTTGCAGGAGCAGCTCGTCCGGCTGCAGACTACAACCAGCCCGCAAGAGGCGATTGCGATCCTGCTCACGATTGTGCCCGAGTTCGAGCACAACCGGGATAACAAGGTGGCATAAGCCGCGCGCGCTGCTATCTGCGCGTTGACCTGTTCCCTAACTTTGGCCAAATCCCCCCTATGACTGCAGCCGCGCATGCCATGAAATCAGGCGTATATTCGCCGAAGGCGCGCTGGATCGCGCTCGTCGCCTTTGTGCTTGTTGCGTTTCTGCTGGGTGGCAGCTCGCGTCATGACGTCACCTCGCTGATCGTCTTGCGGCCGCTTTCGGCGCTGTTTCTGGTCTATGCTCTAATTGGCATGTCGCGCGAAGCGTGGCGCGAGTTTCGCGGCCTTTTCCTGCTTTTGATCGCGCTAGTGGTGCTGATCTGGGTGCAGTTGATCCCGCTTCCACCCTCAATCTGGGCGAGCCTGCCGGCGCGCGAAGCGGTGGCTGCACTGGGGGAGGCTATGGGAATGGCCGACCTGTGGCGACCGATTACATTGTCCCCGTTCAAGACATGGAACACTCTGTTTTCGCTAGTTGTCCCGGCCGCAGCGCTCGCACTGTTCGCGATCCAGGAAGATGACGCGCGCAGGAAAGTCTGGATTGTGCTCGTCATCGCGGCTCTGGGCACAATCGCTCTGGGCATTCTGCAAATCCTCGGCGGGCGGGGTAGCACGCTCTATTTCTATGCTTACACCCAGCCCGGATACGCTGCCGGTTTGTACTCGAACCGCAACCATCAGGGCGTGTTTCTGGCCACAATGCTTGTCGTCTCCGCGTGGTGGTTCGCGTCGCTCAAGCCGCGCGAGCCGCAGGCGGCGCTCAAAGGCTTTATGGCGCTGGCACCAGTGGTGCTCATCATTCCGGCAATCTTTCTGGCCGGATCGCGCGCGGGTCTGATTTGTGCTGCGCTCGCCGCGCCGGTGGCGCTCTGGCTGGTCGGCACTGCGCCGCTGATGCCCGAGACCTTCACCTTTGGCCGCAAGAGGAAGATCTCCCGCAAATTCGTGATGGGGGCATTTGCCGGTCTGCTCGTTGCATTGGTCGGTGTGATTGCTTTGTCCTCGCGCGCCTTGGCGCTCAACCGCCTGCTGGCGGATGAATCGCTGGAGGATTTGCGCTGGGATGTGCTCCCGGTTCTCACCGAGATGGCGGGTGCCATGTTTGTCTCCGGCTCCGGCTTTGGCGCGTTCGAATACGCCTACAAGATCTACGAGCCGGACAGTCTGTTAAGCCCGAAATACCTCAACAATGCGCATAATGACTGGATGCAGTTCGCTATTGAAGGCGGCTTCGTGGCTATTGCAATCCTGCTTTTGTTGATCGCGGGGATCGCATTGAAAGCGCTGAAGGCTTGGCGATCGGATCAAAGCGAACTGCGCCGCCGGCGGCTCATGGCGGTGGCTGTCATCGGCTTGTTCGGGATCGCCAGCGTAGTCGATTATCCGCTCCGCACTCCCAGCCTGATGGCCTTCTTCACAATTGCCTGCGCCACGGTGTGGATGGGCGCGCAATCGGTGCAACCCGAAAGCAACAGCAAACGCCGCAGGTGACCAAATTTGCGGTTTACGGTTCGTAACGCACCCTCTAGTTGAAACGCAGGATGATAGGATCAATGGCACGCTTCGTTTTTTCAGCTTTGGCGGCCCTGCTTTTGGCAGGGTGCGCGAGCACTGCGCCGCTGGGCGGAGACGGCGTGCAGGTTCTCTCCGGCACGGAAATGCCGCAGCCGACCAGAACTGATCTGGCGACGGCAAGCCGGCCGTATCTGATCGGCCCGTTCGACAAGCTCAAAATTGACGTATTCGGTGTCGATGATCTGGAGCGTGAAGTGCAGATCGATGCCAGTGGCAGGCTATCTTTCCCGCTTGTTGGCGTGGTTGAAGCTGCCGGACGGACGCCGACCGAAGTGGCGAGCGAGATCGAAGATCGCTTGCGCGGACGTTTTGTGCGGAACCCGCAAGTCACGGTGAATTTGGAAGAGACTGTCAGCCAGGTCATCACGGTGGACGGCCAAGTTACCCGCCCGGGCCTGTATCCGGTTGTAGGCCGGATGACTTTGATGCGGGCTGTGGCCACTGCCAGCGGTGTTTCCGAATATGCCAACCTCAAGGATGTGGTGATTTTCCGTGAAGTGAACGGCCAACGATTGGCCGGGCTTTACAATCTCGAAGGTATTCGCCGCGGGAATTACGGTGACCCCGAAGTTTACGCCAACGATGTGATCATTGTCGGCGATTCTCCGCAGCGGCGCATGTTTGACCAGCTTCTTGGCTTGGCACCGCTGATTACGACGCCTTTGGTCGTAGCCCTTCGGAACTGATAGGACACACGGTCGATGGCGAGCAGCCCTTTCTCATCACCGCCGACTGCTGGCGAAATGCATTCTTCCTCGGCGTCGACTGACTACGCGGAAAGCAAATTCGGCATTCCCGCTGCCGAGCAGATCTTCCGCGGTATTCTGGCGCATAAGTGGATGGCGCTGGCGATTATGACGGCCTGCGTGCTGCTTGGTATTGTCGCCACCTTTTTGACCACGCCGCAATACACCGCAGTTTCACGGATCGAAATTAGCCGCCAGCAAGGCAACGTCACCAATGTTGAGGGCGTTGACGAGGCAGACCGTTCGCGGGATCTGGAATTCTACGATACGCAGTATTCGCTGCTCGAAGCCCGTTCGCTGGCCGAGCGGGTCGTGCGCGAACTTGGCCTCGCCAATGACGACGAGTTCTTTGAAGAATTCAACGTTGCGAGCGATGATGCGGCGCTTGTCGAAACTGCTGGGGATACTGTTCTTACCGCGTCGGACCGGGCGGCACGGTTCAAGCAGGCCACTGATATCCTGCTCGACAATGTGCAAATCTCGCCCATTCGCGGCTCCAGCCTGGTGGATGTCGAGTTCACCAGTCCGCGAGCGTCGATGTCTGCCGAAATTGCCAATGCGTGGGTGTCGCAGTTCATTGCTTCAAACCTAGCGCGCCGCTTTGATTCCACGGCTGATGCGCGCAAGTTTCTCGAAGACCAGTTGGACGACTTGCGAGAGCGCTTGGAAGAATCCGAACGTCAGCTTGTCAATTATGCGTCGGATAAAGGCATTGTAACGTTCGGCGGGGTGGAAAGCCCCGGCGGCGAAAGCCAGACTCAAGAAACACTGGTCTCGGCGGATTTGCAGGCCGCCAATGCCAACCTTGCGCGTGCCAAAGCCGATCGTATTGCCGCTGAAAGCGCGCTGCGCCAGTCCAACGGTGCGCGTGAAGCCCTGACAAACCCGACGATCAACGGCCTGCGTCAACGCCGTGCGCTCATTGCGGCAGAGCGTGAAAAGTTGCTGACGACGTTCGAGCCGCAATATCCTGCAGTCGAAGCGCTGACTTCGGAGCTTGCTGCGCTGGACCGGTCCATCCAGACCGAGGAGGGACGTTTCCGCTCCTTTGCGCAATCGAACTACAACGAAGCTTTGCAGCGCGAACAAGCGCTGGCCAGTGAAGTGCAGGGGCTAAAGGCGCGCTTCTCGGGTCAAAACCAGGATTCGATCCAGTACAACATCTACCAGCGCGAAGTGGCGACCAACCGCGAATTGTACGACGGTCTGCTGCAACGCTTCAAGGAAATCGGCGTTGCCGGTATCGGTACCAACAATGTTGCGGTCGTCGATCGCGCGCAGGTCCCGCGCTTTCCTTCGAGCCCAAACCTGCTGCTGAACCTGGCACTTGCTCTGGTGCTCGGGGCCGGCATCGCGGCTGCCTACATCTTCCTGCGCGAACAGCTTGACCAGAGCCTGCGTGACCCTGCTGACGTCAAACGTTTGCTCGGCGTGGCCTCGCTCGGCACTGTTCCTGAATTGGGCGATGTCGATGTTGTCGACAGTCTGGCCGATACAAAATCGATTGCGTCGGAAGCCTACTTCTCGATCGCTACCAATCTTTCCTTCCTTACCGCACACGGCACGCCGAAGAGCATCCTGCTGACCAGTACTGTTCCCAACGAAGGCAAATCGACTTCCGCTGTTGCGATTGCCCGGATGTTGGCGCGCACGGGCAAGCGGACGCTGCTGGTCGATGCCGATATGCGTAACCCGTCTGTGCACCTGTTCTTTGACAAGACGCATACCGCCGGCCTCAGCAACTATCTGAGCGGCGACGACAATATCGAGCAGCTTGTCTCGGCCACTGATCACGAGAAACTGGCGATCATGTCAGCCGGGCCTATCCCGCCCAATCCTGCAGAACTTCTGAGCGACGGCCGCTTTGGCGCACTGTTGAATTCCGACACGCTACCCTTTGATCATATCGTCATCGACGGTCCACCGGTTCTGGGGATCGCTGACTCGCCATTGCTGGCTTCCGCTGTCGAAGGTGTGATTTTCACAGTTGAAGCGAACAGCACCAAGCTGCGTACGATCGAATCCGCCATGGCCCGCCTGCGTGCGGCCAATGCAACCATCTTCGGTGCCATCATTACCAAGCTGGATAGCCGCAATTCCACCTACGGGTATGGCGAAGGCTACGGCTATGGCTACACCTATGGCGGTGACAAGGCAGCCTAGTGGCGCGGGTTTCGAAAGCTCCAAGAAGCCGCGCAGTCGGCTTCACAATTGCCGGTCTTGTGCTGGCGGTCGTATCAGCTGCCAATGCGGCGGGAAATGTGTTGCAGCGCCATGCACCGGCTTTGTCTGTCAGCGCTGTTCCTGAAAATGGCCGTGCTTATGCCGAGGCGGCACATGACGTGCTCAAGCTCGCGGTGGTCGAGAATGATGGCGAAATGCCCGAGCAAATACCGGCGCGCGCTGTCTTACTGGCCAAGCGGGGCTTCACCAGCGAGCCCTTGGCGCCGCAGAATAGCTGGATCGTAGCGCTAGACCGCGATGCGCAGGGTGACCGCGAAGGTGCGCGAGCTCTTATGCGTGCGGTCTCCACAGCGACCCGCCGGGAAAGCCCGGCCAATCTGTGGTTAGGCGAAGACTATGCCCGCCTCGAAGATGACGAGAATCTCTATCGTTACCTCGACCTGACTGTACGGACGAGCGCGAGCGCCCGCCCTGTGGTCTTGCCCCAGCTGGTCGGCGCCTTGGCGAGTGTGGATGCGGTTAAGCCTCTGAGCATTCTTTTAGAGGGCAACCCGCCTTGGGCTCGCGACTTCTGGCGCGAAGCTGTGCGCAGGCCGCAATTTGCCGGTAATCTGTCACGCCTTCGGATGGCACTGGGCAAGGCAGATGAAACCCGTGCGGCGTCAGCGGCTGAGGATACTTTCCAACTTTCGCTGGATCGCGCGATCCTGGAGTCTCTGATCGAGCGCAATCAATTGGCGGAAGCGGCGAGTTTCTATGGCTTTCTCTCGTCAAGTCAGCCGTCGGCAGAGTTCACGAGCGATTTTGCGCAGGCTCCGGTGTATCCCCCTTTTGACTGGGACTTGGCTCAGGAAGGCGAGTACGGTGCATCGGTCATCCCGTCGCGCGGACGGGTCTTGCTGAGCGGCATTAACGGCGCGCGCGGTGTAGCCGCCCGGCGTTTGCTGAAGCTGGAACAGGGGCGTTTCCGCGTTACTTTGGAAGGCATGACCTCAACCTCGCAGGCTGCGACATTGCAAGTGCGTACGCGCTGTGTTGGTGCGACTTCTGTGACGCCGATCCCCATGCAGGCAGAGGGCGAAAGCCTGACTGGCCAGTGGGAAGTCGCCAGCAAGCCATGCGACTGGTACTGGCTTGAGTTGCAGATCAACGTACCGAGCGATTCTGACCCGGCAGACATCGAGTTCTCGACTGTCTCGGTTAGCAAGCAATAGGACGCCGCCACTGCGGCGCCCTCATTACTCCACTAGCCATAGCGTTATTACTCAGGGTTGCGGACCACCGAGATAATGGAACCGCCCCACCACGGAATCCGCTTTGCCAGCCAGCGGCCCATGGTCTTTGAGATGAAGCGGCCTGGTGCGCCTGGTACCAGCGACACATGGTCGGTCGCCTCTTCCACGACTTCCAGACCGGCAATGCGGGTCAGGAAATTGCGGAAGTGGGAGGGGTCCCAGCCCACAACATGGCCGCGATTGACATAGTGGCGCTTGAGCATGTTCAGCACGAGCAGCTCGGGTCGGCCCAGATTGGGCACCACAACCACAGCAACGCCGCCCGGCTTGAGCAAGCGCGAAACTGACTGAATGGCAGCGAGCGGATCACGGATATGCTCGAGCACGTGGGAAATCATCACCACATCGAAACGTTCATCGATCACCTTGTCAGGCGCGAATTCGGTCTCGGAAAGGCGGTAGGTCTTTTCGACCTCGAACTTTGACTGCGCCAGATCCAGACACTGCTGATACGCATCGGCGCAGCTGATTTTGGCCGATGGCTGCAGTTTCTTGACTGCATGGCTCAAGTCACCGCGCCCACAGCCCAGATCGAGATAGCTCCCGTCTTTGCCGTACTTTGCAGCAAGTTCTGCAATCACGGCCTGCCGTGCGACCGGCTTGGTGTCTTCCAGATTGATATGGACGTTGCCGATATCTTCCCATGTGTCGACGTCGACGGTACTCATAGTAACTCCTTCAAACTGCCTCGCACTGAAGCACGGCTGCGGGGTGAAAGCTGGCTGTCACAGCCGATAGTTTCAAGCCGGTGCCAATCGGCCGGGTTCCGGTTGCGTATCTTGCCTCCGGTGGTGTGCCTTGGTCGCAAGTTCCGGTGCGCTATACATGACCGCAAGGCAAGTCCAAGCGGTAAGTGTCATCATGCCTTCGATGGTCGAACCTACGGCCAGCCCCATGATCGGAATAACCACCAGCTGTGATCGCCAGCGAATGGCGTCGATGACCATTGCGCCAACCACTAAGACGGACGCGACCAAGCCCGCCAAACCCATCATATACAGCGACGCCAACACAAAGTTATGGACGTAGTATTCGCCGACCTTCGCGCCGTAGCCCATGCCGATCAAGGCTCGGTCCGAAAGCCCCTCGATGGCAATCGTGTACATGTCGAGCCGCTGGGACGATGCCAGTGACATAAAGCGATCAATCAGACCGGTCTGGGCGACGGCAAACAGTATGGCGGCCACCAGCACCATCGCGAAAACCTTGAAGATTGGTTTGACATCTGACAGCACAAGAAATGCCCCGATCGACAGAATCGAACGGCGCGACTGGAACAGCAGGGCAAATATGAAGGCCTGCGCCAACAAGCCGAACCGTTTGGCTTGCAAAAATACCAAGAAAGAGAGCGCGAACACCTCTGACAGAGCACTGCGCAAGAGGTCGCGACCGGTGAAATCGTCCAGCGGCGCTCCGGACCACAAGGCTGCGAAGGCGGCTCCGGTCCGCACTGTAATGCGCTGAAAATTGAAGTTCGCCAGATCAGCCAGCTGTAAGCCTGATGTGAAGAACGCAAAGATAAACAAGCCCGAGAACAGTAATATTC
>ENA-ORXU01003260-ORXU01003260.1-marine-metagenome-genome-assembly--contig:-NODE-3260-length-10264-cov-2.882203_pt1 | contig 10264 bp, 7 predicted proteins | sample MGYA00237869_ERZ511484 | MGnify/ENA metagenome assembly ERZ511484 | reverse complement strand
TGTTTTTACCGAATAATCGAAAAATTCGGTAAAAATACCGAAGGCGATATAAGCACGATGGCTGAGTTGTACGCTCGCCCGGCTGCTCAGCCGATCTCCCTCCACTTTCCGGGCATCAAATTCCCCATACTGTAGTCGCCCACTTCCGTCCGTACCAATCGCAGTACGGGGTATCCTACTGCCGCACACATTCTGCGGACTTGACGGTTTTTGCCTTCAGTCAGCTGCAGTTGTATCCAAGAGGTAGGGATGTGTTTTCGGAAGCGGACAGGCGGTAGCCTTTCGGCAAAACCTGGATCGGCAATGGCCTGGACCTTGGCGGGACGCGTCAGATACGCCCTCTTTTTTATGCGGATCTCAACGCCTCGACTCAGCATATCTAACGCCTCCCCATCAGGGATACCCTCCACCTGTGCGCAGTAGCGCTTAGAGGTATGCGAGTCGGGATCGAGTAGGGTAGTCTTGAGCCGATTGTCGTCGGTGAGCAAGAGCAATCCTTCGCTGTCTCGATCGAGCCGACCTATCGGGTAGAGTTTTGGCGGAAGCTCAAATTCGGCTAGCGTTCGCTGTCCTGGGACCTCGGCGGTGAACTGACTGAGCACGCCATACGGCTTGTGGAGAGCGACAGTCACTCGTTACTGATCGCTCAACTTTTGCAACTCATTGAGCGTAGCCTCCGGTAGCACAGCGCGGATCATCCCCATTTGCTGCGGTGCAAATTCTATGAGCTTCCAATCCGGAGTTTTGTCACTTAAAATTCCGAGCAAACGCTTTGAGCCCAGGATGCGAAATTCGCTAGTCTGCGGCTTAAACTCAGGTCGACTACCAAGACTGTTCTCCAACATGGCCGCCATAAGCTGAAGACTTGAAGAGTCGGATCTTACATCTTCGGGAACAGGCAAATGCATAGTGTAGCCATAATACACTAGCGCATAAGCACCGGAAGAATCTTCAAAGCTCGCTCCGATCGAATCGATGGTCATGGCTCCCATACGTGGCGCGGTTGTAGGGTCGGCCATGGTCATTTCTATCGCCGCTACAATTTGCGCTTTATCGGCAAGCTCAAATACTTCTTCTGGTAGATAGTCAACAGTACGTGCCAAATTCCCGGCAGCGATGTGGCCTATAAATTCTTCGACCGTTATGCGAAGGCTCGAAGTATCTACCTGCGCAACAGAGCGGCTGGCAGTCGCAGCACAGATCAGCGTCAGCAGTACGATTCGGCTGAAAGGAATTAAGTGGTTAAAGATCATACGTTAAATCGAAAATGCATCACGTCGCCATCCTCGACGACATATTCTTTGCCCTCTACTTTGAATTTTCCAGCGTCTTTAACAGCAGACTCTGACTTGTATTCCTCGTAGTCGGCATAGTGAATCACCTCAGCACGAATAAAGCCACGCTCAAAGTCTGTGTGGATGACACCAGCCGCACCCGGGGCCTTGGTACCCTGACGAATCGTCCAAGCGCGAACTTCCTTCTCGCCAGCAGTGAAGTAGGTGATTAGGTCGAGCAGCGAATACGAAGCACGAATGAGGCGATTCACGCCGGGCTCGTTAAGCCCCATTTCCTCCAGAAACATTGTTCGCTCTTCCTCATCGTCTAGCTGGATGATCTCAGCCTCAATGTTGGCGCACACGAGGATCACTTGGGCTGCCTCGTCCTTAACAGACTCGCGAAAACGCTTCGTATGCTCGTTGCCGGCCTTGACCGAATTTTCATCGACGTTGCAGACGTAGAGCACCGGCTTGCTGGTGAGCAGAAACAGCTCTTGAACGAATGCACTGTCTGCTTCACTCTCTCCAAAGCTGCGAGCCGGTTTGCCCTGATCGAGGTGTTGTTTGAGCTTTACGGCAAGTTCGTGTAGCGCGACGTCTTCTTTCTTTCCGGTCTTGGCTTGCTTCGACAGCTTCTCAATTCGCTTGTCGAGGGTTTCGAGGTCTTTAAAGATGAGCTCGGTGTCGATGATCTCTTTGTCGCGCACCGGATCGACAGAGCCGTCGACGTGCACCACATTGTCGTTGTCAAAACACCTAACGACGTGGCAGATCGCATTTACCTCACGAATATTTGCGAGAAACTGATTGCCGAGGCCTTCCCCTTGACTGGCGCCCTTGATTAAGCCGGCAATATCCACGATCTCGATGGTGGTGGGCACCGTCTTTTGAGGGCTTACCCAGTCGGTGAGATTGTCGAGCCGCTCGTCAGGAACGGTAATCACACCGACGTTGGGATCCTTAGTCGCGAACGGATAGTTGGCAGCAAGTGCCTTGCCGGCGGTGAGAGCGTTGAAGAGCGTTGATTTGCCTACGTTGGGTAAGCCGACAATGCCACACTGGAGGGCCATAGGGTGGGGTAATTTGAGGCTTTCGCCAAAACAGCGGACGGTCGGACTGCCGCCGAAAGGCAGCAGTCCGACCGTCGAAAGCGGGCGCAAAGGTAAGGTTTTGGCGCAAGCCTAATTCACAACTTCGCCGCGTACAGGCTTCTCAAGTTCTTCCACCATGATAAGTCGAACTCGTGGAGAGGGTTCTGAGGACGGGTGAAGCTGCCCAGCTATCAATGCTAAGGCGAGTAGACTCTAAAGGGTTTCCGTGATTTGGCACTTCAGTATAGTGGAGATACATGGTCGAGCCACAGCGCGTATCTATGGTCGATGTTGATGCGTGGTACTTCTTCTGATCAGACGCCAGTAGGCGAGACTCAACAGGGTGTTGACGACAAGGCGTCCTGGACGGACTGGCTCAATCGTAACCAACGAGAAAGTTGGCAGATGGAGCTGCTGGTTACTGGGTTTGCGATTGTTCTCATTGCAGGCGCTAAAGAGCCGTTAGAACAGTATCTAGATGTGATTGCAGCAAATACTTCCGGTACTCCTACCGGGACAATTTTATCAACAGCTTTCGCAATGTTTATCCGCCTCGCGTGGGTGCTTACCATGACAAGCTTGGTTTTTGGGGCTCTACTGCGAAGTTTATGGGGATCGAGTATAGGAGTAAGAAGTTTTAGCGGCGATATTGATTGGTCTTCGTTCGATCTCGCACCAGAGTTCTCTCGTTTCCTTCACCGTCGGGTACCGAGCTTCGATGATTATATTCTTAGGCTCGAGCAGGTATGTTCTAGTATTTTCGCGCTTACGTTCTTGCTGGTCTTTGCAGTCGTTGGTGTATCGATATTGTTTACTGTTGTATCAGTGATCCTTATGGGGGTAAGCTTTGTCCTCGTAAAGGCTGATCTTTCTATTCCAACACTTGGGTTAGTTATCGTCCTGCTCAGCTTAGTACTCGGGCTTTTCCCATTACTATACGCAATCGATTTTTTTAGCGGAGGTGCGCTAAAGCGCCGGGGTGGCATAGCCAAAGTGTATTACCCCGTTTATCGACTATTGAGCTGGATGGTATTTGCCAGAATTTATCGTCCGTTATATTATAACTTGGTCGATAATTCATTTGGTAGGAAACTGCTCCTATTCACTATCCCATATTCTATTATTATACTTAGCGCGCTGGTGTATCGAGGAGAGTTCTTTACGCCTCTCCTAATGCGTAGCGAAAATTTTGGTGTGGGTGCCTATGAGGAATACGGGGACAATGACGCGCGTGCGCCTGGATTTCCGTACCTCAACACGATGATTACTGACGGAGATTACGTTGTGCTGCATATCCCCATGACCGGCTACGTGTACCGGTCTTTAGAGCGTTGCGATAGTATCGGCAAACAGCTTAGCATGCGCTCCGAGCTCGCAGCTGATCGCGCTAAGAGCCGTCGCATATTTAGCGACTACTTATCCTGTGCAACCGAACGAATCTATGTCGGGCTTGACGGCAATCCGATCGAGGTCAATTCCTTCATACTAACCACCCCGGGCCCAGAACTTCCAGCCGAGCTCGTAGCTACTGTAAAAATAGACACTCTGGGGCCCGGGGCCCACTCCCTTGAGTTTGCTCGACGTCGAGGGGAGAATCGACTAGACGACTGGTCCAGTATTCCTTTCATCATCCCCTAAGTTGAGTTAGCAGGTTGTCGAACGCAGCACCCGGACTCCCCACAAGCCGGAGTGAGATCGAGTATCCGTCACTAGGCCTGATACAGTGTTGGAATTAAAGGTTTAATCGCAACGAGCGAAAGACTTGGCAATTGAGCCTGTTATTGCCAGATTGTGCAGTGGTACTGCCGGCCCAAGCTTTCGAGCTACTTATGCAGCATCTCAATACGCTCATGGCACACTACGGATGCTATCATTCAGCAAATCATGAGAGATCAAATACATTGAGCCACACCGCCTCCAAATCCTTCTTCGTGCCGTGAACCACCTTGCACACGTACATCTTTCAGGGGATGATCCCGACTTGCTGGTCGGCAACCTATCGGCAGACTACCTCCGGAAACGCGAGTGTCTAGAACTACCGCTTAAGCTGCAAGACGGCGTGGTGTTGCATCGGCATATCGATCATCAAACTGATAATCACCCCGCTATCCGTAGATGTTGGGCGCTGCTTCGACCGGCGCACGGGAAGTACGCCTCTGTGATATATGATATCTACTGTGACTATTTGCTCTCCACGCGTTGGCACCAATTCTCTCGTCATCCGCTTCAGGAAGTGACCGAGCAGGCATACAGAGCGCTAAGATCTCGCGGAGACCGCCTTCCGGACAGTCTTGCCGCTCGCTTCGAGCGGATGATTACTGCCGATTGGCTACGCCAGTACGGCACATACGAGGGGCAGGCCTACGTTTTTGAGCGATTTGGGAGACGACTCAGCAAGCCCGACTTGTTAAAGGGAGTAATAGATACCCTAAAGGCAAATGAGGATGTTTTGGCGAAAGCCTTCGAGACATTCTACCCGTGGATGCAAGCTAGCTCGGCCGAATTGCGGGCTTCGTTGCGCGCTCCGAAATAGGGAACCCGAGGCTTAGCCCTCGAAGTGGAAACTGATCGTAAGCGCTCGGCTCACCACCTTATCCAAAATCAGGCTTTGATTTAGCCGATCGTCGTAGATGAGGACGTTGCCTAAGCCGTGCGAAAACTTGATCTCAGGCGAAAAGATGAAGTACGGGAAGAAGAATTGCATTCCAGCTCCAATCTCTACTTGAAAATCGCTCGGGCTAAAGCGGACCAAGTCTTCGACCGTTTTCTCGCGGGAGTCTGAAGCCACGTCATAACTGTACTTGACTCCGCCAAGTACGAACATGCGCACATCGTTCCAAGGCTCGGACTTGTAGCGAACTTGGACCGGGAACTCAGCAAATACGCTGCTAATTTTACGTGGACGAACAACCTCTTCTCCGTTCTTGTACATGATTGAACGACCAGCGAAAGCCAGACCCGGCAAGAACCGAACGTCGATATACTCACCCACTTTCAGGTTAGTGACAATCTTAAGGTCGAGCCCAGGGTCTCGGTCTACTTGCGTAGAAAACACGGAATCGTTACGAATAAAATCTTCCGAGTGGAAGAGTTTGTAATCCGAAGAATTGTATCCGAGCGTGATTCCGAAGTAGTACGGCTTGCTCTGAAATTCGCGGTAGTTGTAGCTGCCTCTCGCCTTTTGGGCATGAGACTGAGCTACAAACCCCATCATCAATGCGGCGGCTAAGAGGAGGGTACGGTAGCCGTGTAGACGGTGCATATGCCGAGCGTGAGGGATTGCCAGTTGGGTTGTACAAAACCAGCAGATTCTAGCAAGTTTCCAAATTCCTTGCCATCTGGGAAGGCTTGGACAGATTCGTAGAGGTAAGCGTAAGCTTTAGGGTCACTACTCCAAACACGACCTATCCATGGAAGCACGCGTCCGAAGTACAAATTGAACGCCTGTTTTATCGGAAACGTACGAATCCGGGAAAACTCGAGGACGACAATTTTGCCTCCCGGACGAGTAACGCGACAAATTTCTTTGAGTCCACCAGCCACGTCCTCGAAGTTTCGCACCCCAAAGGCTACTGTAGCGGCATCGAAAGTGTTGTCATCGTAGGCTATGCGCTCGCTGGCGCCGAGTTCTAAGGCTATGGTGTACTCCAGTTTGAGCTTCCTAAGTTTTTCTCGACCTCTGCCCAACATCTGGTTGCTGAGGTCTATGCCTGTTACACGTGCGTCAGGCCGCTGGCGAACGATCTCTATGGCAAGATCTGCAGTGCCAGTAGCCATATCTAAGACGTGAAGTGCAGGCTGCTGCGGCAGCATCTCCACAGCGGTTCGGCGCCAATAGCTATCGATTCCTAGCGTGAGCACTCGATTGAGTTGATCGTAGTATGGGCTGATGTTGTCAAACATCCGCTCTATCTGGCTTTGTTTGCCGAGATTTGGAGGGGTCGTGTCGTCTACCGGCTGGTAGGGGGTCACGGGTGTACTCATGAGGTGCCAATTACTGTAGCAAGGGTACACTTCTAGCAGCCTTGTGGTTCGCAAAAAAAACCCTCCCCAGCAAAGAGCCGGAGAGGGTTGGAATTGGGATTATAATGTGCTAATAAGGTGTTGAGGTCACGATAACCGCCCCTCCTATAGGTCGTCGACCTTTCGGCCAACTAGTGTTTCACAATGGATCGTACCTCCGTAGTACCGTCGGCACTGATGAAGCGTAGGAAGTAAGTGCCGTTGGCTAGACCGCTGAGGTCCAGCTCTTTGGCACCGCTTTCGAGTACACCTTGCTGTACAGTCTTCCCGTAGGTATTCTGAAGCGCAAATTCGGTGTTCCCGCCAGCAGCTGTTGCCAACTCGACCATGAGTCGATTGCGGACTGGATTAGGGTAGACTTTGGTAGCCATTCCTAGCTGCTCAACATCAAGTTCAACAACTGCACTAGCAGCAGGCTGCGTACTTGGTGCTTCGTGAGAGATGCGATACCGCACAGCGCCCGTTGGGGCGAAAGCGTCAACGTAGGTATACGTGATCCAACGGTCCAGCTCCTCAGCATCGATAGCGTCGATGACCTCAAAGTCTTCTTGCTCGAGCGCCCGCTCGATGTTGTAGTAACTGCCTTCTACGTAGCTCACACTGCGCCAGGTTAGCGTATTGGTACCGTTAGTACTCCGAGCGTTGAGCCCTTCAGTTTCTCCTGGCCCAAAGCAGTTGCGGGAAAAGACCCGTACTGAGTCACTAGCAGTGCAGCCATTTGCATCAGTAATCGTGAGTAGCACGAAGAATTGCTGGCTGTGGGTGTTAAAGTCGACTCCGTCAACTACACGGCCCGTTGCATAACGAACATCAGCAAACTCTCGGAAGTCCCATTCGAAAGTTACAGGAGCCGTCGAGTCAGCGGTGAATGTGTAAGTGTTGCCGTCTGAGATACAGACGTTTCGGGGCGCGCTGGTGATCTCTGCGTTAGGGAGTGGATTGACCGTCTTGGTCACCGGATCGGTAGCACCAGTAAAGTCTGCACAACCTGCCACTGCCGCCAGGCGGATGTAGTGCCACGTTGTAGTAATCCCTGAAGGAGCATATCCTGCTGCGGTAGCACCTGGGATGGTTTCCCAACTAGGATCGTTCGGTCCGCGGTAGTTGTTGCTGCGCGAACGGAGCCACTGGTAGCGAGCGGCGCCGGTTGGCTCGCTCATAGAAGCGATAGGCATCGGTACCTCTCCACGGCAAACCGTTTCGTCTGCTTCAATGCTACCTGGAGTGTCCACTTCGCCACAGGGGCTATGAAGTCCGAGGTCCACATCGACGATGTCTTCTGTGTCAGCGGTCACTACGATGTCGTCCGAGCGGAGGGTAACTGGATCGAAATCGCTGTCAGCAACATCGTTGCCAGGTACGTTGTCTTTGGGTGATACCTCGTAGGTAGCAGCGATCGGAGATGAACTCTGGTCGGCGACCACATAGTAAGTTCCTGGAACCACGTCGGTAAGGAAGTATTCGCCGTCCTCGTTAGACACCACAGCGTCGATGAATAAGTCATCACTGCTGCGGAAGAGCGACATCGTTACACCCTGAACAGCTACCTCGAACGGATCTTGGAAGCCGTCGTGGTCGGCATCGTAGAAGACGAGGTCGCTGATGGTGATTGCACTAGTGCGAGGAATAAAGCCTGCATCCGTATCAAAGTCGCCGATACCGAAATCTGTCACCTCTCGAGCAATCAAGAGGCTCACGGGGTCCATGTCGGAGTCGATGCTATCGTCCGCGCCCTGATTAACTGGACTGAACAAGTAATCTCGGAAGCGTGGCAAGTCAAAGGAAAGTGTGTAGTCACCCTGGCTCGGAGGCAGCTGGTCAAATTGGTAAAGTCCGTAAGCATCACTTGAAGCTGTGAAGTTGACTTGTAGTCCGTTGAAGTCTGTTCCGGTAAGGGTAACGATAACTCCTTCGAGTCCCGGCTCACCGGCATCCTGAATTCCGTCGCCATTTTCATCCTCCCAAACGAAGTCAGAAATCATGCTTGGCTCGATAAGTAGTGTATCGTGTGTTGCTACGCAGTTTCCGTCGCGAACCGTTACCGATACAACACCGCCGCCAAGTCCAGAAAGCGTAGCCGCTGTGCCTACCACAGCGCCGTCTTGCATCCACTCGTAGGTGTAATTGCCAGTGCCTCCAGTTACATCAGCTATTACAGCACCGTCGGCCGCATCGTATGCACTAATGTGGAAGTATTCTGGGTAGAAGCTTGTAGGGCGCGCCGTTACCATGAGTTCTTCTGGGTCCTCGAAGGTGAAGGTTTGCTCAGCCTCACAGCCAGCAAAGTCGGTCACGACTACGCGGTATGTTCCGGCCGAAAGACCCATGCGGTCTTCGGTGGTAATGCCCGTAAGCACACCATTGTCTTCCCAAGCAAAAGTGTAGGGAGGCAGTCCTTCTGAGATCGTGAGATCGATGTCTGCTGTTGCAGCACCAAAGCACTCTAGGGCAGTAGTGTCGGCCGCGATTTGAGGCCCTGTCGAGCTATTCTCAACGAGGACATCAGCAGATTTAAGACACCCTCTCGCATCTTGAACTGCTACCCTGTAGGTGCCAGCGGTAAGATTTGTAGCGATGGCGGTCGTTTGCGCACTCGGATCGGACCAGAGGTAACTGTATGGTGCTTCGCCACCAGTTGCAATCACCTGCGCAGACCCGTCATCTGAGCCTGGGCACGTAGCATCCACCTTGCTTGTGGTGAGCACAAGAAGTGCTATGTCCTCAATGGTTGCGTCGGCCGTGACCGTGCAGCCTGCTGCATCTGTAATGTCTACTGAGTAATCGCCCGCAGGCTGGTTGTTTAGTGTTTGTACGTCGTTTGCTACTACCGTTCCCCCTCTTGTCCAAATTAGACTGTATGGCGCCGTGCCACCAGTAATGTTAGCTGCCAGTGTGCCACCATCCTCACGACAGATGGGCTGTGTGACATCAAGGCTTACCATGAGTGCATCAGGCTCCGCGAGCAAGATGACAGCCATTTCTGTACAGCCATTGTCGTCAGTGATAGTCAATGTGTATTCGCCGCGTCCTACGGCCGCGAGTATTGGGTCTGTACCAACTACTGTTGCACTTTCATCTGTCCAGCTATAAGCGTACGGTGCTAGGCCTCCCGTGACGGTGCTGCGTATGTCGGCGGTCTCATCCCCGTTGCAGCTGATCACATCAGCCTCCAAAGCAATTTGGATCGGTGCGGTGTCGTCGAGGTCAACCACCAAGTCAACTTGGCAATCGTTGGCGTCGAATACTGCTACTGCGTAGGATCCGCCCGGCACGTTCGAGGCGGTTTCTGTTGTACTTACATTCGGTGTCCAAACGTAACGGTAAGGTGCCACCCCCCCGGTCGGTGCTACCGTAATGCTTCCATTAGCTTGGTAGCAAACTGGATCTGTCTTCGATAGCGTTGCCGCAAAACGCGCCGGCGGGGCGAGTTCGAAGCTTGCCTCGACAGTACAGCCGTTGGCGTCTGTAACGACAACTCTAAAATTGCCTGCAGATTGGTTGATCAGTGTTTGTGTGGTTTCTCCACCGTCCCAAGCGTATGCATATGGCGGTACTCCACCGCTAGCATTGACAAACACAGCCGCATCGTCCTGAAAGTTGCAGGCATCAAAGTTGGCGGCTATCGTAGCAGTTATTGCTGCTGGTTCGCTCAACGTGATCACCTCTATGGTTTCACATCCATTGGCGTCTTGTATCGTAAACGTATAGTCGCCAGCGGCGAGGTTTGTGCGAGTTAAGTCGGTCGAGCCGTCCTCCCATTCCAATCGCTGGATAGGGTTTGCTGCGTTCTGAATCGTGACAGCAATTTCTCCGTCATTGCCACCTGCACAAGTAATGTTGGTGACATCTGCCTTTACTGTTGGATTCGCGAAT
>ENA-ORXU01003257-ORXU01003257.1-marine-metagenome-genome-assembly--contig:-NODE-3257-length-10269-cov-2.625392_pt1 | contig 10269 bp, 9 predicted proteins | sample MGYA00237869_ERZ511484 | MGnify/ENA metagenome assembly ERZ511484 | reverse complement strand
TTGACCATGGCATCTCGCAAGCTTTCTACTTTATAGAAAGCCTTATACATATCCATGATGCGCCAGTAAACTACGGCATCAACGGTAATACTGACATTATCGCGGGTGATACAAGACTGTGCAGGAACATCCAGCACTTTTTCTTTAATCGTATCTTTATAGACAATCTTATCGATGAAGGGGGTAACAAAGTTTAAGCCAGGCTCTAGTTTTTTCTTATGGCTTCCTAAACTTTCAACTAAATATTCTTCTTTTTCTTTAACAATTTTGACCGATCCAGCGATGGTGGATGAGCCTAATAATAATAAGACTAAGGCAAAAAACTGTCCCATAAGTAGCTTCTCCTAAATATTAATTAAATATTGCTGAAATATTGCTGTGGTTATACTCTTGTATTAAAATGCCCAATTGGTTCTACTTACTTATTCTCGGTCGATCATTCTGCTGGGCAGAACAATTAATGTGTTTCCCTGCTTACGAACTATATATACAGGCTCGTTGGGGGCGATATCTCTAGTTTCATCGGCGCAGATGGCTCTCCAGGAGTTTCCTTCATAAATTACCCTTCCTGGGCTTCCTGCGGGAATACCGCTAATGGCGGTAGCTTCTGAATCATCCCCTGTAATGGATATTTTCCGCTTGGGTGTAAACAAGCGTCGCGAGAGCATGATCAATCCAGTAGAGAACAATAGCCACAAACCAATTAATAAAGTATATTGTGGCAAAAATATTGAGACAATCGCCACTAACAAAGCAGCAATACCCATCATGAAGCTGACAAAGGCAGTGGGAAAAATGAATTCCATTGAACAGAGAATTCCCGCCACTGTTACAATTACCCAGAAAAGAGTCGGATCTGCCATAAACAGTTAATTTTTAATAATCTATTTCAATTTTAGCTGTGGCATTTGACAAGATGCTAAACGGTAACTCTTTTTTATTAAGCTCGGAGTTACTACTAAACGAAACTGTTTAAAATCCCCTTAAAATCCCATCAAAATTCTCAGTAAAAAAGCATTGAACTAAAAATATATAGCCCAATGCCGTCTCTTATCTATTAGATTTTGATAATGGCTTAGAGACTCAAAAACGATATCTCTGTGAATTAAATACTAGGAATGATCCCAATCTGGCTTAATTGATTTACGGTGATTGAGGTAACGATCCACCGCCATCGCCGCAATACAGCCATCTCCAGCAGCTACTACTGCTTGCTTATAGGGAGTGTTGCGAATATCACCGATTGCCCAAACTCCAGGAACATTAGTAGCCATATCTTCATCTACCTTGACTCCTCCATCCTCGCTATATTCAACCTGGTCGCCAGCAAAGTCGGTAATGGGTTTAGAGCCGTTTTGATAGACAAACACCCCTTCTACGTCTAAGGACATTGGTTCGGGAGTATCTTTCTGCTTAACCTTGACTGCGGTTACTCCTGCATCTCCCCCTTCGATCGCAGCCAAACGAGATCGTCGCCAGTGCTTAACGTTAGACATGGTAATCAAGTCTTGGGCGTGGTAGTCATCTTTGCCTGGATCTTTAAACGTAATCCAATGCACCATCGAAGCAAACTTAGTCAAAAATTGTGCTTCTTCTACCGCTTCGGCATTTAAACCAACGACTGCCACTTCGCGATCGCGATAAAATGCGCCATCACAGGTCGCACAATAGCTTACACCCCGACCCAGAAATTCGGATTCTCCTTCAAAAGCAGTGCCGCTTCGCCCCATTGCGCCTGTAGCTAAAACTAAAGCTCTACCAGTAAAAGTGCCTTCTGGGGTATAAACTTTTTTGATCTCATCACTAACATCAATCCCAAAAACTTGAGCGCGTTGATAGGTAGTGCCATACTCCACAGCCTGACTTCTCATACTGTCTAATAATGCCTCGCCACTCATTTCTCCCGACACGCCAGGATAGTTCGCAATTTTGTGGGTAATTGCCAAAGCCCCCACCGCAGGATTCTTATCTAAAATAACGGTTTTGAGGTTGGCTCTTGATGTGTAGAGCGCACAGGTACAGCCCGCTGGACCCCCTCCGATAATAACAACATCAAATTCAAGTGTTTCCAAAATGCCAATCCCCAGCTGTTTGTTAAACTAATAGATATATGTATTTAGGATACATCTGCCGTGGGTCTTGAGACAAATATTCTAGTTAAAAGTACGTACTTTTGTGACGAGATTTTCTTTTCGCCGATCTAATGCTGGATACAAAACACAAGCTCGAACAAATTGCCGATTCCCAACCATATTCATTGCTGTTTGCTACCATTAGCGGCGCTCATCTATATGGTTTTGCTTCTGCCGATTCTGATTACGATCTGCGCGGAGTACACATTCTGCCCTTGCCGCAAATAGTCGGACTATATCCCTTAGAAAATACCCTTGAGGTATCAAAAATCACAGACGGTTTAGAGCTAGATTTAGTTACCCACGATTTGCGTAAGTTTTTTGACCTGCTGCTTAAACGCAACGGTTATGTACTAGAACAGCTATATTCTCCGTTGATAGTTCGGACGACGGGCGAACACGCGGAATTGAGGTCGATTGCGACTAACTGTATCACTCGTCATCACGCCCATCATTATTTAGGCTTTGCTCGGACTCAGTGGCGTTTACTGACCAAAGAAAGTCCACCTAGAGTCAAACCCCTGCTGTATTTATATCGTGTCTTGCTAACGGGGATTTATTTAATGCAAACGGGTAAAATTGAGGCTAACCTTGGTAATCTCGATCGCGAGTTTAATTTAACCTATCTTGCCGATTTAATTGCGTTGAAGATTGCAGGAACGGAGAAAGAAAAAATAGAGAATATTGATTTAGAGTTTCACCAGCAAGAATACGAGCGTTTGAGCGAAAAGCTGTTGCTAGCTTCTGCAAATAGTCATCTCCCCAATACTCCTTCCGCCAAGAATGCTCTTAATGACCTTTTGATTCGAGTTCGTTTGCAGTAAATATATTTATTAAATATAGGTTGGTGGGCATCGACTAATGTTTTGTTAGATCCAAATCTGCTAGATTGCCTACCCGAAGATTAATTTAAAGCTTTTTAGTATTGCCAGCTTTGACCCAACCTTCTTGACCATTCCAGGGTAGTTGAACTCGTTGCCATTTGCCATCGGTCGAGTTTTCCAGAATAAAAATGGTAGCTTTGGTTTCAATTCCACCAACTCGCTCTGCATCAATCTCATGTTCGGCTCTTAGACTCAAACCTTCGGGCCAAGTAACAGTAGCTCGATAGGCATTCGGTGGTATCTGAGGTTCTGGAGTTACTGCTTCTACGGCAACAGATTCGGGTTCGGGTTCGGGTTCGCTATCGACAGTCGATTCTAATGGCTCAATTTCAGTTTGGTCGAGGTCTGAAGTTACCGCTTCTTCCGCTACTTCTGTTTCAGAAAATACTGGTTTTTTGGGTAAGACAGACATTCTTTGATAGTAGGCAAATACTAGCGTTCCTGTTGTTCCCGCAATCAGACTAATGCCTAAAACAAAGCCTAAGATAAACTGAACGGTTGCCGATAGACGTTTGAGAAAAATAGATTTGGTCATCCCTAGTTAAGTTGACTCTGAATGCGATCGCTTAAATCATTGTTTTTAGAAGCCAGTCGAGCTTTTCCTGCTGCTACCCACTGTTGCAGGAATTCGATTTGTTCCTGCGCAGTTTTGGCAAGAGGTACAATTTGACTTGCCGCCTCTAGAATATCATCCGTGGTAAAGTCACGATTTTGACTAAAGCCAATGTGCATTGCCTCAATGATAGTTTGCTCGATCTCCGCCCCAGAGAAGTCTGGTGTTTCATATGCTAACCGCTTGGCATCATAATTGCCCAGATTATGGGGACGTAATTTTGCCAAATGTACTTTAAAGATGGCTTCTCGCTCATCTCGATTGGGCAAGCCAACAAAAAATATTTCATCAAACCGACCTTTACGCAACATTTCAGGTGGGAGAGTCCGAATATTATTCGCCGTAGCCACCACAAACACGGGAGTTTTCTTTTCTGCCAGCCAGGTAATAAATGTACCAAAGACACGGCTGGTGGTACCCGAATCACCCTTGCCGTCAATTCCTGCAAATCCCTTGTCGATTTCGTCGATCCAGAGAATACAGGGAGATAGAGCTTCTGCTAGTTCGATAGTCTGCCGAGTGCGAGATTCTGATTCGCCAACCAAACCTGCAAACAAACGCCCTACGTCTAGGCGTAATAAAGGTAAATGCCAGTGATGGGCGATCGCTTTTGCCGTTAGAGATTTACCCGTCCCCTGTATGCCCACCAGCAACAGTCCTCTTGGGTTGGGTAAGCCATAGGCTCTTGCCTGTTCGCTAAATGCCCCTCCACGGCGCAACAGCCAGCTTTTGAGGTTATCTAAGCCACCAATATCAGAAATCTGTTCGGTAGCGGGGTAGTAGTCAAGAATCTGCGTCTGACGGATGGACTGGCGTTTTTCTTCGAGAATTAGTTCGACATCTTCTTCTTCCAATTTACCGTTAGTGGCGATCGCTCTAGTCAATACCCGTCTAATTCTTTCTAGTGAAAGTCCTTGGGCTGCGCGAACAAGCTCATCTAATAGCTGTTCGGACATATCCTGATTAGTTGCAACAGTTAAATTTTGAATCTCGGTTTTAATTTCGGGAGCTGTGGGTAAAGCAAATTCAACTACGGTAATAATCTCCGATAGCTCTTCAGGTATCTGTACCTGGGGCGCAATAATAATAATATTCTTCGGCTGGGATTTTAAAATTCGCGCTAGATTGCGTAGTTCGCGCGAAACGGCAATATCTTCTAAAAACCGCTGAAAATCTCGCAAAATAAATACTCCCCCAGCGTTTTTGGGCATCCCGCTAATAAATTCGAGTGCCTGGAGAGGATTGCGCTTGCCAAACCCCTCATTATTCGGATTCTCCTGATAGCCGTTTACAAAATCCCAAACATAAACGTTACGCTTCCCCAACTTTGCTACCGCTGTGGCGATCGCTTTTTCGGCTCTTTCTTCTTCTCTGGTAGGTAAATAAATTAGGGGATAACAGGCGCGTAACAGGAGAGAAAACTCTTCGTTAAAGTTCATTATTGAGATTCAATTATTGCTTGTTGCTAAAAAATTATCCTATTCTTAATATACGCTCGATTGTTGAATCGGCTGCGTTGAAAATTGTTGGTTTTTGCTAATAGCTATTATTAAATCGAGTTTCAAAAGTGTCTATATCTTTCTTTGCTAATTCTCAATGCCTAAAATAGACTATTTACGCATCAGTTTAATTGATAAATGCAATTTTCGTTGTCAGTACTGTATGCCAGAAGGCATGAAGTTTGATTATGTTCTCAATCATGAGCTACTTACGAATGAAGAGATTTTGTCTTTATTGCGTCAAGTTTTTATTCCCCTCGGCTTTACCAAGTTTCGTCTGACGGGTGGAGAACCTTTGTTGCGTCCAGGCTTGGTAGAGTTAGTTGAAAATATTGCTCAATTACCAGAAACGGAAGATTTGGCTCTAACTACCAACGCTTTTCTGCTATCAGATTTGGCGCAGCCCCTATATGATGCTGGCTTGAGACGGATCAATATCAGCCTAGATTCTCTAGATCCTAAAACCTTCGACCGCATTACTGGCAATAAAGGTCGCAGTCGTTGGCAACAAACTTGGCAGGGTATTCAAACCGCACATCAGGTCGGATTTGACCCCTTAAAGCTTAACGTAGTGATCATTCCTGGTTTAAACGATAAGGAAGTCTTAAACCTGGCCCAATTAAGCATTAAACGTCAGTGGCACATCCGTTTTATTGAATTTATGCCCATTGGTAATCCCGAACTGTTTGGCGACAAAGCTTGGATCGATTCAGAAGAGTTGCGCCGCCAGATTCGCGCTAAGTGGGGACTAATGGAATCAGATATTAAGGGCAATGGCCCTGCTGACGTGTTCCAAATTCCTGGAGCGAAAGGCACTCTAGGCTTTATTTCGCAAATGTCAGAATGTTTTTGCGATCGCTGTAACCGCGTCAGACTATCTGCCGACGGTTGGCTACGTCCCTGTCTACTGAATGAAACTGGTCAAATCGATCTCAAAACTGCCCTACGTAGCGGTGTAGATCTAGCAGAATTGCGTAGCGAAATTGCCCAACTATTATTATTAAAGCCCGAAATTAATTTTAAAGAGAGGGACTCTGGTACAGATGGAAAGTATACACGTACCATGTCCCAAATTGGAGGATGAACTAAAGGAAGAAGAATAAACAGGATCGAAGATCGATTTCACTTTATCGCTCAACTTATAAAGTCACTCAATCGAGATCCAAATGTCATTAAGCCATTCTTGAATAGTACTCAACCACAAGTAGTTCATTTACTTGAAGTGCTACCCATTCGCGTTCGATTTTGCCATTAACCTTGCCAGTTAGAGCCGCTTTATCGAATTCTAGGTGACTGGGCAAGTTAGCCAAACCAGGATATTCCATGTTGGTTTCTACTAATTTGCGAGAGCGATCGCGATCTCGAACCCTAATTAGGTCTCCAGGACGACATTGGTAACTGGCGACATCCACCACGCGACCATTTACTGTAATATGACCGTGATTTACTAGCTGACGAGCCGCAGGAATTGTACCAGCCATTCCCAAGCGGAAAATTGTGTTATCCAAACGCATTTCTAGCAGTTCCAGCAAAGTTTGCCCTGTCGAACCCGCTACGCGACGAGCTTTACGGACATAACGAACTAGCTGCTTCTCGGTAACACCATAGTTAAAGCGTAGCTTTTGCTTTTCTTCCAGACGAATTGCATATTCAGAACGCTTACGACGACTCTGACCATGCTGACCAGGTGGATAAGCTTTACGGGCGCTCTTTCTGGTTAGTCCAGGTAAATCTCCTAGACGACGAACGATCCGTAGACGCGGACCTCTATAGCGAGACATATATTATTTCCTCTCTAGTTTACAGTTATGAATCTCCAAATATATAATCATACACGAGTTTGAAGATATAAACGAAAATTTCAGATTTAATTTTAAGGCGATCGAGCGCAAATTTCTAGGGAAATTTTTAGATCCGAAAAAAATGAGCTGGATCGTTTCCCAGCTCACTTTCAAAGATACTAAATTTCAACTAAATTTCACAACCCGATCGGTTGATTTAGCTAGCTTTGACAAAAGTAACATCACGTCCTTTAGTTTCCCAGAAAATGTTGTGAATCTTTTGGACTGCATCCATCAATTCCCCTGCATGCTCGGTGCTAACCTCCACTTTACAAGCAGAGCAAAGTTTTGCTGCTTTCCAGAAAGTATCGTGCAAATCAGGATATTTTTCTAAGTGTACGGGCTTAAAGTAGTCTGTCCAAAGAATAAGCAAATCTTCTTTAGTTTTTTGTGCCTGTTCTTCTTTAATGGCAATATAACGCGACAAAGTGTTGTGGTAAGAAACCATTGCTGCATGGTCGTCATGAGAAGGTTCTTCAAGACCCTGAATTTTTTTAGTCATGGACACAACAGCTTCAGCAGTAACGCGAGCCGAAGCAGGGTCGTAAACACCGCAAGGACCATCGCAGTGGGCATGAACTTCTGGTGCAGGCAAGAAATGCTTGATTTGAGAAATTACTTGTTTCAACATCATAATTTATAGGTTCGCTTTGTAGAATGTGCTTCCGTAAACGAATTCACTCGGAACGGCAAATAGTTTGAGAGGGGCTGTTTCTCCATCCACATGAAGAATATGCCTAGATATGTCGCTGACAATTATTCTCTTTTCCTCTATCGACCTTTAGCTTAGTTCGATCTAGGGTTGATTTGCAAGATGCTCTATCTCAAACTTTGCTAATTTAGGATTCACATCTGTAAATTATTATTCTTGCTGCAACCTGCATTTTCCTACCAAGCCGATAGCTGTCTCTGCTTTGAAGACAGCTATCAACATCTTCCTAATTTGACTGTTACTTGTCTGCTACGGGGTCTACCGTGTCGATGACGCTCAGGCTGCCATCTTCACCAACTTGCCAAACATCATAGCTGCCCACAACATCGCCGTTTTCATCTATATCGACATTACCGCTCGCACCTTGAAAATTAATATCTTCACCATTGCGGACTAACTCCATTGCCTCGCAAGCATTGCTAACTTCTGTCCCTGGAGCATTCGCGACTTCTAAAACTTTGCTCTTAATTCCTTCTCCCGTATTCGCATCGCTGGCTTCGGCTGCCAACATCATCAACACCGCAGCATCCCAGTTGTGAGGAACATAGGCAGTTAATTCCTTATCTGTCTTTTCGTTCCACAAAGCCGTAAAATCCTGTAAGGCAGCGCCATTTGCCCCAGGAACAGTACCCAATGCTCCAGCAATAATCGATTTCCCATCGGCAGTTTTACCCACCTGATTAACAAAATCTTCGGAATAAACTCCATCGGTCAGCAAGATTGTCACTCCATCACTCAAGCCCTGTTCAAAAGCAGACTTAAGCAGCAAACTACCCGTTTCCGCATATAGCACCCCAGCTACGGCATCGGGCTTATCTTTAAAGGCGTTGCTAGCTTCCGTATCCAGAGTTGCCGCTTTAGGGTCATAGCGTACTGGCTTGCCGACTATATTGCCGCCACGATCTTTAAACGCCTGGATAAACTGTTCTTCAAAGCCCACACCATAATCATTATTGATGGCGACGGTTGAGACATTTTTAAACCCTTGTTTCTCAGCTAATGCAGCCAATGCCTGAGATTGATAAGTGTCTGGTGGTGCAGTGCGGGCCCAGAAGCCGTTTAGCTCGCCATTTTTCGCCCGTTCGGTAAAGACAGGACTCGTGCTACCAGGAGATATCATCATCACTTTGTTTCGCACTGCCACATCTACTGCTGCCCCCGACACGCTGCTGGCAAAAGCGCCGACAACTCCCGCTACCCGATCGACCTCTGCCAGCTTGGTCATAGCACTACTGCCCGCTCCTTCGTCTGTTTGACTATCTTCCGTAATCAGACTGACCTGGGCTTCGTTGACACCACCACATTCGTTAATCGTATCTACCGCTAGCTGGACTGCTGCGGGCCAATTTTGACCGATGGAAGCCAGATCTCCCGTAGTCGGGGCGAGAGTTCCCAATTTCAAACCATCGGCATTGACATTACCGCCTCCTGCCGTAGAATCTCCTCCCTGGCAAGAAGTAAGCAAGACTCCCGCGCTCAATGACATCAAGGCAAGCATTATTTTGGAGTGTGAATTGGTCTTACCAATCCAATTAAACTTTTTCATTTCTAATTTTTCTCCGATTCCAGTCAGGCTTAATAGATTGGAATTGTACTCGAAAAACTAGATATGTCGAGCCTAGTTCGAGAAAAGCCATCAAAAAAAACAGCTTCTCTACAGGTTTGACCGATAGTTTATATTCTTGACTCAATATAATACGGAGAGGGGGGGATTCGAACCCCCGATGAAGTTTACACCCCATAACTCCTTAGCAGGGAGCCGCTTTCAACCGCTCAGCCACCTCTCCAAATTTGTCGCTAACGCTCTTATCGCGCTATCGATTTTGAATTATAGCAGATTTAATTTAACTAGGGGAGAAAATAGCCCAATTATGGCGTAATTTAATTTTTACTAAAGATCTCAGCTAACTATGGCGATCGATATCTACTCAGCTCGCGATCGCCAGATGTCTGTTAGAAGATACGTTTGATGTGACTCTATGTTCTTAAAATCTCCCACGAGTTTTGCTGGGAACAATGATTAAAGGAATTTGAGATTGGTTTGATTTAGCGATCGCCCTAGCTACGGCTGGGTAGTCCGATTCCTGTAAACTACCGATAAATATCCTCTAGTTCGGCAAAACCTAATTAGATTCATCAAAGCTCAGAAGTGAACTTGGCTACGAGGGAATTGCCAATAGCCAGGACGGAGCATCCTATTCAGTTCTAAACTTGACTGAATTTGCGTGAGAGGGCAAACCTTCGGCTTGAGCGAGGATTTGAATTGTACTCGACATTTGCTTCAGTGCCGTTGCCGAATATTGAATTAGGCTCGAATGCTTCATGAACGTTTCCACTCCTAACGCCGAGGCGTAACGAGCCGCTCCAGATGTGGGCAGAGTGTGATTTGGTCCAGCTAAATAATCCCCTGTAGCTTCGGGAGTCATGCTACCAATAAATATTGCCCCCGCATGACGTATTTGCTCGATCAGATCCCAGGGATCGGCGACCTCTAGTTCTAAATGCTCTGGTGCAAACAGGTTCGACAGTTCTGCTGCTTCCGTGAGGGAGTCGACCACCACAATCAAGCCGTAGTGAGCGATCGCCTT
>ENA-ORXU01003252-ORXU01003252.1-marine-metagenome-genome-assembly--contig:-NODE-3252-length-10293-cov-4.767815_pt1 | contig 10293 bp, 13 predicted proteins | sample MGYA00237869_ERZ511484 | MGnify/ENA metagenome assembly ERZ511484 | reverse complement strand
GCCCATGGAGTGACGGCGGCCGCAGCCGCCCAAGACGGCGCGGCTGTAGTTCGAGGAATGACAGCTACCACGCGCGCGCGCGTCGTGCGGGAGCTCGCAGATGATGCAGTGATTCTCATTCGCAATGTGCGGAGGCGTGCAGGCTGCGGGAAAGTGCGGGGGGGGAGGGGGGGACGGCACGCCGCTGCTCTTGCAGCCTGGCTACCTTCAACCCCCCCCCCCCCCCCCTCCTTAAGTGTCACCACAGCATTGAATCCGAGGCAGATGCCGGATGCGGATTCGTGGATCAGGTGGCGCCGGTCGCACTGACAAAATACATGAGGGGGAGAGAGGCACGCAGGGCGTCAATCTGTGGCCAGCAGCCGCGAAGAGAACGGACTCGTCTTCATCGCGCGACCGACCAGTTCCAGGCACAAGATCTCGACAGCGACTGAAGTAGCATCGCTAATACAAGCATAATAATACGGTGTCAGTATCTAGAATAGGTCAGGATCTGTTACGGATCGGCAGAGACGGAGAAAACGGAGAGATTCTCGAGGCACAAAGAATCACCGAGGCGTATCTCAGCCCTAGAGGACCCTTCGAGCGCATTCTGTTTTTCTCTAAGTACCATGCCACAGAGACCAGTCATGTAGCTTCTCATGGCCGAACAATGTATGGAACAGCACATAAAACTCCTTTTTCATACGCTTTAATGCATGGAATACACCTTCGGGCCCCTTCCGTAAGATGCTGACCTCGCAACTGTGTGCGAAGCACAGGGAAGAGGCGACCGGGTTGAGGGAAGGCATTGACCGTGCTCAGCGTCTCGAGACGGTTCCGATGGTGTAAAGTTGACGAACCGGACGGCGCGCTCTTCCGCTGCGCAAATTGTTGTGGGCGAAATCGCTCTTTTCGCGCCATCCAGACGGGTCCGCGGGCTTATTACCGAGCGTTTTACAATAATTGCGCGTTCGCGCAAAAACACCTGATAAGCACCACTGCGCTGCGGTGGTGGAGGTAGCCTCCATGCGCACCAGCGTGCGGTACAGTAGCGGCACGCCACACGCCGGGGTATGTGACCGTCGACGGGTGGTTCCGCCTGCATGTAGGCACGGCTGTATAGCAGTTTTCGCCAACGAGGAGCGAGCCTCTGTGGCGCTCAATAATACACGCCGCAGCTTGAGCGTCAGCGCCAAGCACACAAAAAAAGCAAAAAAACACGGTGGTTTTGTGCAGACGATGCGGTTGGTCAGGGTATCCCACGCATATTCTCAGCTCAAGCATGATCTAATCTCCTGTGACTCTTATTCATGGGAGCGATCAGGCCACAAAAGCGGCCTCGCGCTGAATCGCGATTCACTTTTCTTTCTTGTGGGCCTCACACTGACTCATGATTCATCACCAGGCCACACAACTCGCGGTGGCTCACCGCAAGCGCCGCGGCTCGCCGTGGCTCGCGGTGGCTCGTAGCTCGTCGCGGCTGGCGGTGGCTTGTACCCACCGCGACGACGATCGCCCGGGGGCTTTGAACGGCTACCCGGTCTGCGACGACGGCCATGGCTGGCGGCGGCAACGTTGACAACGCGCCAGGGCTACAGTCGTTCTCCACAAAATCTTTCAGTCCCACATGTTAACATGTACCTCAAAAATTACACCTCGAGCAAAGTCGACGGTCTTAAAGTTGGCTTCAGTGCGAGGCAGCTCATTTCCATGATCTATTTCAAGCTGTCTGTGGACCACCACGCTGCATGAGCAGTGAGAGACTGTCTTGAGACGCCTTCGCGAGACACAAGGACCTCTTCTGTGCCTCACTGCAAGTTTTTTGGCTCCTTCAGACCGTAAATACTCACGTGGCTCCTGCAGCCGCTGTTAGAACATCTCCACCAATACGGCCAACCGCCAAAGCCAACGGCCACGTTTTTGCGACGTGCGGCCCTATCCTGTGGGCTCTGAAAAGCCTCCTCCAAGATTGACGGCATCACCTCTCAAGCATGGGCAGGCAGGCGTATAGTCGCGATATCGCACCATTCTGGCGGGGTGGCGCGATTCCGATCGGGGGACTGCTTCGAACGGCTTTGTCAGCAAACCGGTTTTGATCAGCACGATGGACAAACAAATCACAGGAACTTCTAGTGATGGTCGCCGCTAATCGGTTAAAATGAAGAGCTATAAGCAGGTCGATCCAGAAATTTATCGACAAGCTCCAGAATTGTCGGCCAAAGGATGACGCAGCGTCGATCCGGCGGTAAACTGTTGCGCCAAAGCGATCTGGCAAACACACTCCGTCTTCTTCTGCACTGTTTTCTCTGTCCGCCTTTGCCGACCACCCTCCTAGTGCAGTTATGCGTGACTCGGACGATGACCAGGCAATGTGTGCCAATGCCGCGGCTTTCGCCAACGATGATGACGACGACGTGGCTGCAGCCGTGTTGGCGGCAGAGCACTACCTCGGACTGCTGGTCCATATGATCGATGACTTTGATACGCGCCGTGGGAGATCGCTTCCCGGGAATGCACCCAACAAGCAGCGCGATTTCGTGTCGGAAGAGAGGGGACTGATGAGGGACTACTCCGGAGTGGAGTGGATCCGCCGGTCTATGATGAGAAAGGCTTCACCCGCCGTTTTCGTCTTCCCCGCCTTGTTTTTGACCGTGTGTACCGTGCCTTGTCGTCCGAGCTGTACGTACTTTCAGCAACGTTTGAACGCAACAGTCCAGCCTCTGGAGGCTTCGACTTTGCAGAAAATGACTGCAGCTTTGCGCGTGTTGGCTTTTGGAGTTGCGTATGACAGTATGAGTGAGTACGTTCGTTGGTCCGAATCAACTGTGTGCAAGACTGTGCATCACTTCGCTCACTTTGTGGTTGACAAGTACCACCCTGTTTATCTTCGCCAGCCCACTCTCCCAGATCTGCAGCGCATATTGAGTGACTATGAGCAGGCTGGTTTTCCGGGGTGCATGAAGTGCGTTGATTGCTCTCACTGTGTGTGGAAGAAATGTCCGATATCTCTACATGGTCAATACCAGGGAAGATCTTTGAAGCGATCCATCGTGATGGATACGGTGGCGGACAAAGATTTGTATCTTTGGCACTTATATATTGGCCTACCGGCAAAATTGGTACAACAACGACTCAACGTGCCCTGCAAACAAACAGAAAAACGAACAGAGAAAAAACTCTAACAAACGCGCCGACAACGCGGCAGCTGCGGCCGCTGACCGCTGCATCGCCGCTGCCCCTTGCCGCTGCCGCCGCCTTGTGCCTTGGCGGCGGTGGCGGTGACAAGTCGCGGCGGCGGCCGACGGCGCCGCAACGCCCGACACCGTTGCGGCTTGCTGCCGCCGCCGCCGACACCGGGCACGTCCACCGCACGTCCGTTGCCTTCCCCGTCCCCGTCAGCTCCTGCGCGTGAGGCTGCCGTCGTCGAAGTCAACTTGTTTGGGCTTGTCCACGCCGCCGTGCGACGTGGCGTCCGCGTCGTAGCCGCCGACGCCTGGCCACAGGGCGGCGTCGACAAGCCCGAACGAGCCAACGACGTCGGTGGTCGCCGAAGGCTTGCAGGCTTTTGGGGCTGGCCCGCGCGGGGGTCGGCTCGGTACCAGCTCCGTTACAGAGGGGCCCCGTTTCCGGTACCTCCGCGCCGGCAGCCACCGGCGCCACCCCCTGCACCGCTGCGAAGGGCTCCTTCAACAGGAATGCTGCCCAGCGGTGGGAATACTGCCGCGGTTGCGTGTTGATGACGTTCGCTACAACAAAGCGCAGCCGCAAAAGAGGGTGCTCGAAGTGGGGACAGTGGAAACGGCCTCAACTTATCATCATGGTCTGTTCATTAGTAGCGAAAGTCAGGCACGCCGCCACCCCGAGAACCAGAACGCTCACAATCACTCCCCTCCGCAGCCCAGGCCGCACTCCATCCATGACCACCAGCAATGCCGAAATCACACTCTCCCTCCCCTGCTCGACCACCGTCGTCCCCATCTGCTCGGATACCGTACCCTCGACGCGCAGGCACCCCCCCTCCATAGTTCTCAGTCGCGTGGGTCGCACGCAGATTGCGCGGGGGACCAGCGGATGCTGTACCCACCTCTCTCGGGCTGTCGCCAGGGGAAGACGGTGCCGCGCGGGCTGATGCCACTAAAGCCCGTGCGGCCAATCGCGCAGCGCAAGCCGCAGCACGCCGCGTCTCCGCCCGCACGTCGGCGTCTGCGACCTCCTGTGAACTCTGGGTTTCGCCGTCCTCTCGCTCTCGTGCTGCTGCATCGTCTGCCCTTCTGTCGCTGTCCAGCTTGTCGTCGGCAGCCATCTCTGAAATCGTGTGGGCTGCCATCCGATCCCGAAAAGCTCGCCCTTTTCAAGTTTCTCGCATGGAGGAAGAGTTGTAAATCTTGTTGCGTTCCATGTCCCTCAAGATTTGCACCTTGAAAGCAGATGCCTCCGTCAGCGTCTTAATACGCTGAGCGACGAAGGCAGACGAAGCGAGCATTGCCGCTAGATCCTTAGACCGTTTGGACCCATTGCGGGAGCTCCAGGAGTCCCTGCAGGCAAGGAGGGCTCCTCTCCTCCACTTCCGTCATGACCCGGCGCCAGAGGCCGGTCATCGCCAGCAGCATCGGGTGCCTCGAGAGCATCTATGGCGGCCACGCCAGCAGCAACAGGGACGCCGCCCGCACCTGCCACCACTGGCCGCGCCTGTACCCGTCCCGCGCTAGGTGGTTCCACGTCGCAAACGCACGGGTGGTGGCAAAAAAAAAAAAACCAGGATGACAAATGAGCGAAGTCTCCTCACGAACCGGACACGTCAGTTTCAAACTCTGGTGCCCTTGTACCGTTCATCTCCGCAACAGCCATATGCTGAATATCGAGCTCTGTCATTTCTGTGTGTAGCTTGCTCTTCACAAACTTGTGGCATGCGCTCGTCCTCGAGCACATCTGCGTAATCACGTCAGACCATTGCGCACGCACGGTGGTCATACTGCGGGCGTGCCAATACCAGGGGTCATCCCATGTAGCAGGATGGCTCGTGCGCGCCCCCAAGAAATCAACATGCATGCCAGCGTAAAACGCGGCCCCCGTCATGTTGATACCCAGGTGCGTCGATGACCGCACAATAAAAGCACGAGTGATCTCCACTTTCTCACCCTCAGTCCACCTGGTACTCTTTGTCATTGAGCCGGGGTACGCTAGCACACCGACGCGCTACATCGATTCTCTGCGACGAAGATGGGCGCGACGTCGATGAAGGACGGTAGAGTGTGCGACGAAGGTGCGAGCAAGCGCCACCCACGTCAAAAGAAGGGCAAATGAGCGAGATCGACCGCCTATTGATAAACTTTAGTTCTGCAATGATGGGGTATTTCAATACATGCCGTATATATGTGCGATCGATCGAGACAAATCAAGCACCTCTTTCGATCGCGGCGCTTCTAGAGATTGTGTGCCCGCCACGGGTCACGCAATGCATTGGCAAATGATTGGCGAGAATGCAACCATGTTTTGGCCAAGCGCTTTGAAGCTGCGCTCAATAGGCCTGTTTGGACTAGTGCTGCGGTTCAAGCTACAAGTCTGAGGCTGTCGCGCGTCCGGAACTCGAGGTGCAGTAGCTGATTAGAATATATGAGAAGTGCTTTTTTTGGACCGTCACACCGCCGTCACACACTAGTTATGGACCCCTTTTCTCCACCGATGCCCCCGTTGGCCAAACGGTGCCAAGTTTGTCTGTTTGGACGGTTGGAGCCATTGGTGGTGATGCTCTCAGGAGGAATCTCACGCTGCCAGGTGTGACCTTGCGATCTCGGACAAATGACGACAATCGCCGGCGCGATCGTCGTTGCATTCTAGCCAGATATCGCCCGATCGCAGGGCTACCTGTGCCCAGATAACAAGTACAGACTGTGGTAGTCCGGCGCTTCGGGTCCAATTTGCGATCATCCCGTTGCTCAGCGCCGTACTACTTGATTTCACAGTGCCATAATTTAGAGTGGCACCACTCGGGCGCATCTGAACCGGTCTATATTGCGAGATGAGTCAGGTCGCATCGCACGAGGCGAGGTCGCTTGGCCGGCAAGCCGCTCTTGGCCATGCACCAGGCAGAGCTCTCCTGGTCATAGGCTGGCTGCTCTGCGGGGGTGTCCAGATAGCATGGCACAAGCCGCGGAAGTCACGTCGGGGGTGTCGTTTGGGCCGCATTCGGCCACTTCCACCCCTGGGCTGGGAACGGCACGGGCCGGGCCTAAGAGTGGGACACGAGTCCGGGAGGACAAGCAGTCAGACCCTCGTGCGTAGCCTGCAACCGACCTCCGAAGCGGCCCCGCCAAGGGCTGGGCCAAAGAGGCAGGAAAGACCCGCGGAGAATCTGTCGGTGGGCCCCCGTGGGCAGCACTCAGCTGGTCCGTACCCACCTTTCCCACGACGTAGGTGGGGCCACAGGGAAAAGTACGCGTGGCGAACGATCCGTCGGCGACCTCGCGTGGGCCACATTGATCTCGCACCAGCCCCGTCTACGTTGCTCGTGGGGCCCATACTGTAGTGTGCGTGGCCAATCAGCAGCAAGTAAGAGGTTCGGAAATATTCCTCGGCATGCCCCTGTCAGCCTCTTTCGCCTCACCCATGCCCCGGCTCTGCCGCGGGCACGGCACGGAATATACCTCGGCACGCCCCTGTTGGCCGATTTTGGCGCACCCTCGCCGTGACGCGCGTGCCCACCAATTCCAATCCACTCTTCCACCCGTGGCGTCGCCACTCCTGGGTCCCACGTCTCGCGCACCATCCCATCTACCGCGCTGGCTCCCTTCTCGTGGTATTTTGGCCGAGAGCTGGCCTTCTACAAGGATATTCTCCTCACGGCTGCCTCTTTCTGCGTGTTGCGCTTTGCGTGGAGCCCGAGGCCCTGTACGAGCGTGATATGGCTGAAGCTACCAAGAATGTCCATGACGCGGCCAAGAAGATTGTTATTGTGATCAAGGGCGAGCTTGATTCTTCGATGACGAGCAATGGCGCGGCCAGCACGTTGGCCGCCTCGCGACGTCTGGTATTGAGGGGGGCCGGTGGCTGTGGGAGTGGGAAGCGAAAGGCTGACGGCTATGAGGTGGTCGATCAATTGACCGAGAAGAAGTTCATTATGGACGGAGAGGCCCCGGATAGCAGGGGCGGTGCTGCGCGCAACGACTCTTACGGCGCCGTTCAGGCGTCTAGCATGTCGGCTCCGCTCAAGGCCGACTTGGTCGACGCGTCCGCCAAGAGCTGCAAGATTCCTGTCGATGAGCTTTCTTGTGCGCTGAAGGCTGTAAACGCGCTCGATCTGAAATGGTCAATGCGCACGCAGCGAGCAGTCCTCCGCGGCGCTGCTATAGAGAAGCGCGCCATTGCATTCCTGTTGGCCGAGCGTATCTATGCCGCCTAGCTCCGAAAGGAGGCCGTAGAGAAGGTCTACTTGAGCGTGGCGCGCCGGTCACACTTGACCCTGAAGGTAGCGGAGGCTTTTGGGCCGCACGGAATGGCCTACGTGAACAGCCAGGCCATAAAGGACGTGTAGAGGGGACCGTTAAACGCTGCCACGATCATGACTATGGCCGCACCAGCTGCCAAGGCCAGGGCGACTTCGGCGGCAGCGGTGGAAACAAAGTACGGTGAGGAAAAAGGCAGGGCCGTCGCTGGCTGGACGGGCGTGCTCGGGGCGGTCCAGCGTACTTCCGCCGCGGCGTTGATGAGGATGAGCAAGCCGCCGCGGCCTTGGCTGCTAAGACTCAGCGGGGGCGGGCAAGGCCGCAGCAGCCTCGGCGGTTGAGACCGACGACGATGAAGTTGTCAATTTCAACGTTTTCTTTGCGAACCAGATCGAGGCTGCGGGTTTCGCTGGTGCGGCGGGGACGGCGAAGACAACGGAGGAGCTGTCAGCGTACGAACCGAAGATGGCGACGTGTGGGGGGCCAGCCACCGCGGGGAGTGAGGCGGATGCGGCTGCAGTGACACCAAAGCGGACCAACGAGGTCCGCCGAGGCTCCTTCGCTGAACATGAGCCTCCCCAGGACGGTGCAGAGGCTCGTGTGGCGCGTCGGGCTGGTTCTCTACCTTCTGTGGCAGGTGTGCTGAAAGCAGAGATCTTTTGAAGGTCCGGAGTGGGCCTTGCGGCTTGGCGAGTGACGAATTTTGTCGCCTGGTGGGGATGAGGCGTCAAGGTTTGTGATAATTGCACAGCGGCGACTTGTACGACGCGGCCGAGTACTGTGTAGTGGCCGGGTGGCCCAGTGTGAGACTGCTTGTTTTGTTCTGGATGAGCGGCCGCGTGGACAGCGTGGCCGTAGATTGTGCAGTATTTGTAGCGATTGGCGTAGTGGTGGTCGACGCTTCGTCGAGCGCTGGTAGATGCTGCGCGCCTGCTTCATGTTCTCGCATTTGAAGAAGTCGTTCTTCGTATTGTTTCGTTTTTTTTTCTTTTTCTGGCAGAGGACACTGGTTAAATCGGCGCTGCTCATCATCTTTTGATTTCCTGCTCCTTTGCAGTACGTTCGTTGCTTCATGTTTTTCTGTGGTTCGACAAACAGTGGACAACACGAAGAACCCGTCTGGCCATGCAGAGGCCAGGGCTTTGTACGTGCCTTTCAAGCTGCAGCACATGGTTCCAGCACCCTTTCGACTCTTTCGCTCACCAGGGCCACCAGTGCTGCCCGCTTCCCATCGTTTCGTCTGTGCGTGTTCGACCCGTGGATTACTCAGAAAGTTCTTTTGTCGCTTCCCTTTGTATCTCGGACGCGTCCTGAAACCGGCTGGGCTCCCCTTGTATTCAATCTGCTTTTGTGATGCCGATGACCTCGTTGTCCGAGCAATGAATGGGCGCCGCGCGGTGCCCTGAAGCGGGGCCGCAGGTGTCAACAGGCGTTTCCATGAACGTTCATCTCTCACGCTTCAGAACAGCGAGAGCGGCAATAAAAGTGGCGTGGCCGAGATCGTGCAACGGCGTGTTCTGACTGGTTTTGAAGAAAAGATGGCTCGGCGCCACGTATTGACCGACTTTCATGCTTCAGAAGCACGAGACTGGCAGCGGCGGTCGCATGGCCCAAATCACGCAATATCGGGTTCTGATTGGCGCAGAATAAGCAGTGGGACGGCGCACAGCGATGACCAGATGTTCCGCTTGAGCACCACGAGACCGACAGCTGAAGTAGCGTAGCCCGTTCTTATTGCTGTCTTTCCAATTTTGGTCGATGCCGTCGATGTCAAGAAGGGTGATCAACTGTGCGAACGTGCGTCTCAGCCATCCATTCAGCCGGATAAAATGGATCGGCCAATGGGCAGTTGACCCGGACCCTGTCTCGACTTCAACCAGATCGTCCAAAATTGGGAAGACAGCAATAGTTCAGCTTCCTGAGCTGTGACTGTTCGTGTGATGGCCAAAGCTTTAAGAAACGAGCGAGCGCCTGTGCTTTGGTGTGACGCGGTACTGAGGAATTGTTGCGAACAATGATGCCACTTGGAACGCGAACTGCGATCCATGCTGCTTGTCCGGTCCCCGCTTCGGCCAAGGCCAGCCGACCAGCGCCCGCCGTCTACTCCTTTTGTCGTGCAAACCCCACCACGCTGACTGTCAGAGCCATACGCCCCCCCCCCCGTTCCCTTCCGCGACGTTCTCCCTAGCTGTGCTTTTCCCCAGCTGTGCTGCCGCGCACCTGACGCCAAGCTGGGCGAGAGGGTCTCCTCCGGTCAGTGTCGTTGGCTTGGGTGCTGCGTCCGCCGTGGCGTCTCCAGACCGTGAGTTCGGTCGACGCTCTCACCTCGACACTAATTTTGATTGACAGCACGTACTTCCATTGCTGACCTCCAAAAAATGGCGCTTGCAGTGGTTGCAATCATTCAACAGCTTACGTGGATCAATGAGAAGGCTAGAAGTCATAAGAGCTCCTCGCACAGTCTCCCCATGCAGCTCTGCGCACTGAAAACGCACATCAGAATGTTAAGAGATCTGGAGAAGCTTTATCATCTCATGAGAAATCACAGGTCTGGCCCAGAACCCTCTCCATGCCCTCTTCAAGCCAAAGCAAACGGCCCAAAAATCTCAGGAAATCTCATTGTGGGTTGCAAAGGCTCTCCGTGACTCCGGCAAGACACAGTGATTCGCCTGCAAGATTCCTGGCGGCAACTTTCTGCCAATATTGCTGATCGCCGAATTTTGTCCTGGGAGACAGAGACAGAGACTAGAGAGCGTCGGCAAGTCAAATGTGGGTCGGCGGCGTGGATCGACGACACGTTTCGTGCCACGTAGCAGCCGTTACCCACATTTGGAACCCATTTGTGGCTATCTGGGTCATCCGACCCACG
>ENA-ORXU01003251-ORXU01003251.1-marine-metagenome-genome-assembly--contig:-NODE-3251-length-10294-cov-3.597534_pt1 | contig 10294 bp, 9 predicted proteins | sample MGYA00237869_ERZ511484 | MGnify/ENA metagenome assembly ERZ511484 | reverse complement strand
GAGTCCCGCTCGTCTTCTTCCTCCCATTCGGCATCCTCAATGTCACCGCGCCCGTCCTCCGCGTCCATCCAGGCGTAGCGGCTTTCCGCGTCGCGGCGGGAGCTTTCCTCGAAGGCTTCGCGCAGGGCGCGGGTTTCGGGGCTCATCATCGCTTCTGCACGCTCTCGCATCGTATCCAGTTTTGCATTGAGCGATTCCAGCGAGGAGTCCTCCTCTGCCGTGTCCTGCGCTAGGCGGTCCCGCTCCCATTCCTTGCGCCATTCCTTCTTCATCTGGGCAAGCCGGTGCTTCTCCAGCGCGTTCATCCCCTTGGCTCCGTCAGAGGCGAACCGCTTTGGCGCGCGGTTGCGCAGCATGAACATCAGCAGCCTGTCATTATAGACGGTGCGCGTCCCGATGATCTTGCCATAGGCGTAGACGGGCACCTGGTAGACGGGCACCTGCACGCCGTTCAGCGCGCGGTCCATGGCAACGTCCTCGATCCGCTGCACGCCAAGGTCTAGCGCGGCCTTCCAAGCGGCGCGGAAGGTTGTCGCTTCCGGGTGGCGGCGCAGGAGATAGGCGCTCTCCGGCGTCATGCTGACGCTGTTCGCTGCTGCACGGACGGAGCCGTAATCGGCCAGCGCCTCTATAAACAGTTGCTGGCGTTCGGGCGTCCATCCATCATGCCGCACGCATTTGCGCGGGACCGGCGTAAAGGCGGGAAGGGTGGCGGTAGGTTTGGCTTTGGGCACGGCAAAAGGCTCCGGCGGGGCAAGGGGGCCCGCGGAGTGCCTGTGCGTGTACTATGTAGAAAAGCGGTTTGCGGCCGCAGATGTTAAGAGCCGTTGTTGGCGTTCTCATATTGGGTAGAGATCGTGTCATACTGCGTTTCGACCTCATTGCCGAGCGACAGCATGGTGCCGGCCAGTGCAACGGCGATCAGCATGGCAACCACGCCATATTCCACGGCAGATGTCCCGGCCTGGTCGGCGATCAAACGGCGAATAAACTGCTTGGACATGGCTGCCCCCTACCTCAAAGTTCTGGTTTCGGCGATCTAGCGAAATAAGGTTAAGATCGTGTTTAATTGTCACGCTTTGGCGGCCGGGCGGTTTACATCTTTCAGGGCGATCTGAAAATATGTCATTGGAAATGCGCCGTTAATTACATCATGGCAGAGATCTGTGCAGCGCAGAAAGTCCGGTTTGGCAATTGTTTCAAAAATGTCACACGATTTCGTCTCGTGTGAAACTGGCCCACACAAACATTGTATGTCGACCAAGGTTCGTGTTTTGGAATGCATCCAGAAAAGAGGTGTCGTTACCTGACCGCTGTGACCCCAGTTTTCGCAGGTCGGGTGCCTCCTTTCAGAAGTTTCTACGCCTTATCAGGAGTATTTGAATGTTTAATCGCAAGACCAAGGCTTCGCTGCTCGCGAGCTCGGTGATCTTCGGATCGCTGATCGCGACGCCAGCAGTGGCCCAAGACGACCCTACGATGGAGCCTGCCTCAGCAGAGCCAGATCGCATTGTTGTGACTGGTTCGCGCATCGCCCGTCAGAATGTCGACACCGCCGCTCCGGTTGCAGTTGTCGATTCTGAAGAATTCCAACTGACCGGTACCGTCAATGTCGAGAACGTGATCAACACGCTCCCGCAGGTTGTGCCTGGCACGACGTCTTTCTCGAACAACCCCGGCAACGGTACAGCATCGCTGAACCTGCGCGGCCTTGGCGCTACCCGCACACTGCTGTTGGTCAATGGCCGTCGCTGGATGTTCTATGATGCGAACCAAATCACCGATCTTAACACTATTCCTCAGTTCCTGCTGGAATCCGTTGATGTTGTGACCGGTGGTGCGTCGGCTGTTTACGGTTCGGACGCTCTTGCTGGTGTTGTCAACTTCCGTTTGCGTGATCTTGATGGTGCTGAGCTTGGTGGCCAGTATTCGATCACTGATCGCGGTGATGGCGATCGTTACCAGGTCCATGGCGCAATCGGCACAGATTTCGCTGATGGCCGCGGTAACGTGACTGTCTATGGTGAATATTACGACCGTCAGGACATTTTCCAGGGCGACCGTACGTTCTCGAACTTCGCACTTGGTGGTTCGCCGCTTCAGCAGCTGGGTTCTTCGCTGCCGCCTGAAACACGCCTTACTTATCAAGGTGATGGCGATGTCACAGGAACTTCGTTCGAAGCCAACAACAACCTCGCGATTTTCGGTTCGCCGGGATCGCTGCGTGCATACGAGACGCCACGCGATCTGTATAACTACGCGCCGGTCAACTATCTGCAGCTTCCGCAAGAGCGTTACATGCTTGGCGGTTACGGCAGCTTTGAGGTTGCCGAGGCTCTCCAGCTCTACACCGAAGTCAGCTACGTCAACAATCGCGTTGATTCCGAGCTCGCTCCTACGCCGATCTTGGTCAACACCACGCTGGACATCGACTCATTGGTCGCCAATGGCTTTATCGATGCTGCAACAGAAGCTGAGTTCCGTCAGCTCGACGCCAGCGAAACTGGTGCTGATCTAAACGATGGTACGGTTGCTGTGCAGGTTCGCCGTCGTCTTCAAGAAGCAGGTGGCCGTCGTAACTTGGACGAGCGCAATGCCTTCCGCATTGTTGCTGGTGCTCGCGGCGACATTACCTCCTTCCTGAGCTACGATACGTACTACATGTATTCGCGCACACGTAACGCCAACATCCAGCAGGGTAACGCCTCTGTTTCGCGTTTCACCGCTGCGATCAACGGAACTGCTGATACGCAGATCAATATCTTCGGCCGTGACACGCTGACGCCTGATATGGTGGACCAGTTCCGCATTCAGGCGCAGAATGGTGATATCTCCGATCTGCAGGTCGTTTCAGGTGTGCTTTCGGGAACATTTGGTGACTTCGCACTTGGTGCTGCTGAACCTATCGGCTTCGCTGTCGGTACAGAGTACCGTGAAGTGAACGCACGTTTTATTCCTGACGAATTCCTTGCTTCGGGCGACGTTGCTGGTTTCAATGCCGGTCAGCCGACTGAAGGTGGTTACAACGTTCAGGAAGTGTTCGGTGAGCTTAACATTCCGTTCGAGACCGAAAACGGCATGCGTATCGAGCTTTCGGGCGCGGCACGTTATTCCGATTATTCGATCGATCTGGTTGGTGGTGTCTGGACCTACGCCGGTGGCGTAGAATTCTCACCAATCGACGACATCACATTCCGCGGTCAGTACCAGCGTGCTGTTCGTGCGCCAAACGTGAACGAATTGTTCCAGGGTACAGCCATCGGCTTCCCAGGTGCGAACGATCCGTGTGCTGGTGACGGCGGTGCAGGTAATGCTGCAACTCCGACCGGTGCGCTTCTTGCGCTCTGTTTGGCCAATGGTGTTCCAGCTGGCAATATCGGCAACAACCCTGTTCTCCAGCCAGACGGCCAGATTGCAGCATTGTTCGGTGGTAACGCGAACCTTTCCGAAGAAACTTCGGACAGCTACACGTTCGGTGTCGTTCTTCAGCCTACCGCCATTCCTGGCTTCACGCTGACGGCTGACTATTTCAACATTACTGTTGATGATGCCATCACAACGATCAGCCTTCAGCAGGCTCTGGATATCTGTTTCAACGATGTTCAGGATCTGTCGGCTGTTCAGTGTGAGACGTTCCTTGGCACCCGTGACGCTCAAGGTGCGTTCTCGCGCGCTAATCCGCCTGCTCTTGGTGGCGCAAACATCGCGTCCCTCGAAGTGTCGGGTATCGATCTTCAGCTCGCCTACGGGATGGACCTCGGGTTCTCCTTGCTCGGCAACGGTGCTTCCGATCTGAACCTTTCGCTGCTGGCGACCTGGACTGAAACGGCCAACACATCACCTGATCAGTCTGATCCCACCAACATCGACACTTGTGCAGGTGAATTCGGTCTGACGTGTGGTGAGCCGACACCTTCCTTCAAGTGGACGGGCCGGGCCAGCTATGTTGATGGTCCTTTGACCTTCTCCAGCCGCTGGCGTCACCTTAGCGCAGTTGACGATGATGCCGGTGGCAACTTCGTTGATCGCATTGGTGCCTACGATCTCATCGACCTCACTTTGTCGTATGACTTCATGGAAACCGTTACTTTCACCGTTGGTGTGAACAATCTGTTCGACACCTTGCCGACCACTCCTGTGTTCGACGCAAACGGTGTTGTGACCAACGACACGAACACCCTGCTTTTGGGTGACTTCAACAACGCAGAGCAGTCCAACACCTACCCGTCGACATACGACGTGCTTGGTCGCGACTTCTTCGCATCGGTTCTGGTACGCTTCTAAGCGTCACAGGATCGGGCGAAAGCTCGACACAAAAAGGGCGGGAGACTTCGGTCTCCCGCCCTTTTTTGTTGTGAATTAAAAGGTTAGGTTGGGAGGCATCAATGCGGCTTGGCGCCGTCAATCATGCGGTGAGGGTATAGGTTCGGTAGTCTGCGAACGGTTTTGGATAGTGACCGTCCGTCACCATGGCGTTGCCGGTTTGGGCAAAGCCGGCGTCTGACATTGCTGCATCAAAGCTTTCAATATCGCTCGCGGTTGCTGCCGCAAGTTCCAGTGAAGCAATACGGCCAAGCTCGTTCTTGGCCTGCGCTTCAATATCATCGAGCACAGCAGCCACGTTTTCGGCCGCTTCATTGCGGCCAAGATGCAAGCTGTGCCGGATCGCCTCGGCAATTTCCCATGCGGCAGAGCCGGGTCCATGCGCGGCCGCGCCCTTTTCCGGCGCGTCGATAACGGCCTGCGGGATGGCGGCAATTCCAGACTTTCGCAGTGCAAGGCTGCCCCGCGCTATGCTCGGCAAATCATGTTCCTCGATTGCCCAGCGAATTTGGTCTCGGCGATTACGATTGTGCGCGACAATGGGCCCATCCAAGCGATGGGTAAGCAGGCCAACCCTGCCATCCTTGCGCAAAACACGCGCGGTTTCGACGGCAATAGCGCCGATGTCGCCGTATTCGAAGCCGAACTGGCTGGTGACAGCGGCGAAAGCACCATCGGGGAAAGGCAGACTTTCCATGCTCACACCACCCTTCAGCGTGATACCCCGCGGAGCATTGGGGAGGATGGTTGCCCGGTCGATCCCAGTCAGCTTCAAATCCCGGCGAGCCGAGATGAGGTTCGACAATACGGCGCCATCACCGGTCGCCAGATCAAGCACTTTGGCGTTCTTGGGCAGCGGCTTGGCAAAGCTTTGCCAGACCTGCCGTTGGCGATCTGCAATGCCCTGCCAACCGGCGGGCATGCATCCGCCATTCTTCGCATTGCTACCATCCTGCCGTTCCCAGAAGGTATTCCACGCATCGTGTACATTGGTATCGGTCATTTTTGATCCATGTGGGGTTGGACGTCGAACGCAACTGTCATGCGGCGCCCTTCGGAGAAGGGGCGCGTCCCATGGAAAAGCGTGCTTGGGAAGAGCGCAAGATGACCCTGCTTCGGCTCCACCAATTGAAGTGGTTCCAAATCGAGGCCTAGGTCTGGTGGAGGGCGGCCCACTTCAAGCCAGCCTGCGCTTTCATCATCATCACCGGAATGCCGGGGCAGGTTCAGGTAAAGCGCGGAGGACAGCAGGCCCTGCGGATGGATATGCGCCGTATGATAGTCACCACCACCGGCCAGGCGCACCGACCATGAATTTGCGAAACCCCAAGGCGCATCGCGATCGCGCAGGAGGGGGTGGTTGCTGTCAGCAGGCGGCAGGCCTGCGCGGTATTCCTCAAGTGTTGAAAGGACGGCGGCGGCCAATGCCTGCAATTCCGGCTCTGGACGTTGGAAGAGTTGGCCACGTGTTTGCGTACCACCGCGAAGCGACTGGCCAAGTGGGAAGGGGCTGCTGTCATGCAAGGTTTTGAGCAGTTCAATTGCCGAAGGCAGGACTGATTCTGCGTCATGCAATTCCAGCAATTGCACCAATCCGGTCTGTTCATGCAGCCACTCAGCGCGCGGGTCGCCGGTCATCCGCCAGACAATCCCGCGATAAGCCCAGGTCGCGATATTGCGCGGGTTGTGCTGCAGGGCGCGCTCCAACACTTGCTCGGCTCGGTCAAGCCGTCCGGTACGGATCGCAAAGCGTCCCTCATGTACCCAACGCTCTTCACTGTCAGTCGGGTCAGCCGCGTAGAGCCGTTCCGCTTTTTCGATATCCCCTGCGGCGCCAGAATAGATCGCATCGAGCAGCGCAAGGCGCGGGTTACCGGCAAAACTTTGCCGAGCGCGCGTAATGACATCGGCTGCTTCCGAGAAATAATCGAGGCCGAACAGCTGGGCCGCATGTTCAACCGGGATATTCGGGTCCTCTGGCGCAAGCTTTGCAGCGTCGGCGTAATGCGAAGTGAAATCCTTTTCCCCGGCCGCAAGCCGCATTTGAGCGACGAATTTCAGCGCATCTGGCCATTGCGGAATCTTGGCGAGCAGGGTGCTCATAATCTCTCGCGCGTCTTGCGAACGGCCCGCTACATCGAGTGCCTGCGCCTTGCTGTACCACATGTGTGGATCAGTCTGATCGAGCTTGAGCGCGCGGTCGAACCACTGGACGGCGTTGCTTTCACCGCGTTCCAGCGCGACTGTTGCGCGGCCTTGCAAAGCGCGTTTCCGCTGTGGTTCCAGCGCCAATGCGCGGTCATAACTTTGCGCTGATCCGCCAAGATCACCCGCTGCGCGTTCGGCAAATGCACGGGTCGACCAGTATAGCGCGCTGTCAGAGGCCTTTGGCTCTATCGTTCTCAACACCGCCAGAGCATCGCCATGTTGGCCTGCTGTGGCCAAGGCCGTGGCCTGATCAATGGCGAAATTGACGTTGCCGGGCGCAAGGGCGTGTGCCTTCCCGAACCAATCCGCTGCTGCCGCTGCATCGCCCGTGTCGAGCACCATCTTTCCTGCTGCGTGATGCAATCCTGCTTCACGGGGATGCTCTGCGATGCCTTGCTTGATTATGTCGAGCGCCAGTGTCCGGTTGCCGATCTGCGCGGCAGTCTGCGCTTGCATGAACCAGGCTTTGGGGCCGCGCGTGCTCATTGATCGCGCAACCATCCGCTGATGGCATAGCGGCCCTTAGGTGCGAAAGGCGGCACATACGTCACCGCGTGGGCCTGTGGCACGCGAAACAGGTTCAACGTGTTGAACTCGGGCTTGAAGCCGGTTTCAATGTTTCCTTCTTCATCGAAAAAAACCAGATAGCCGCCCCAGTCCGGATACCAATCATCAATGGTGAGATTGAGGACGTAGGCAACCCGCCAGCCTTCGGCGACGTGGCTGTCGGTATGCAAACCAAGGAAATGCTGCGCGCCAAAGCAGCTGGCATGGGCATCGGCCTTGGCCAGTTCTGGTATGCCGGTAACCTCTTGCATAAGGCCGATAAAAGGCTCTGCATTGAGATGTTCCAGCAGGACTTCATGCGGCCCATCAGGGTCCCAACCGCCTTGCAGAGCCTCAACTAGAGAATAGCGCAGCGCGCGATAGGCATAGTCGCGCTCAGCTGCTGCCTTGTCGGTCGCTTTCGCCAGTTCCATTGCTTGGCGTGCGGTGTCTTGCTGGCGCAAATCTTGCGCTCTGAAACCGTGGGCTTTGCCATCAGCGCCCGCCTGCAGCGCCATGCCCCAATCGGTGTGCGAATGCAGAATTGTGCGCAGTTCGCGTGCGGTCTGTTCCGTCAGGATGTTTTTGATCTGCAAGCGGTTCGCTTGCGCGAACTCAGCAGCCAACGCCGCGCGGTCGAGATCGGGGTTCAGTTCGAAAAGCGCTTTCGCCATGGCGCGGCGTATAGGAAAGCGCAGCCTGTTGCGCCAGCCCCACACCGGGCAAAAAGGAGCCCGCCGCATCGCTTCCGGTGGACGGAAAGACGATGTGACGGGCTCTGGAAGACCTTCGCATTTGCCGGGGAGCACTTACCCTGCGCCTGGCGGCTTGCGAGGCCCTATCCGGTTGAATGATCAGCCGCGGCGTTCCTGCGTTTCGACCAGAGCAGCGACGCGCCGATCAAAGCTGCGCATGTTTTCGGCGAAACAAGCGCGGGCTTCGCGGGTAGGCATGAGCGAGCCCGTGTTCCTGATGTCCATGCCGCAAGCATACCGCGCAGCGTTGCGCAGACGGGCGTGGAGCCGGTCCTGACCGCGTTCGGTCGAGAGATCGAGATCGCTATATTCGACCATCGCGATTGTGATGGCGGCTTCATCATTGGCGAGCGCCGGTGTGGCAGCCATCGTGCTGGCGAACATGGCTGCTGCAAGGCTGCCTTTCAGAATATTGGTCATAGTAACTCCTCCTCTTGCGCTCCCGGCCTGATTGGGGGGTGGGGGGTGACCGGAAGCGATGAGTGTTTTCTAGGAGAGGTAATGTTGAAATGATCGCTCATCTCGACCGGCAAACACGCAATATCGACAAAGCGCAGGGCAGTCCGACGACTGACATATTAGGTCCGACAAGCGTCTACGTTTGTAGTTGCGCAGTAGTAGCAGGTTATTTGGGATGGATCAGACGCCTTCACTTGGCGTTCAGCACAGGCATAGCTATAGGCAAGGCATGACATCGACCAAATCGCTTCGCGGTGCCCTTGCGGCTGCAACCTGTGCCCTTGTTCTGACCGGCTGTGGCGGCGGCAGTTCCAACGAACAGACCGATCTCGCCTATGTCGCGCGGGATGTGGAAACGCTGTATAATGCCGCCAAAGAACGCCTCGATCGTGGCGATTTGGCCGTTGCGGCTGCGTTGTTTGACGAAGTGGAGCGCCAGCACCCCTATTCACCGTGGGCACGCCGGGCGCAGTTGATGAGCTCGTTCTCATATTACGCAGCGCGGGAATACAATGCGGCGATCTCGTCCGCTTCCCGGTTCCTGTCGATCCACCCGGGCAACCAAGATGCGCCCTATGCCTATTATCTCATCGCACTCAGCTATTATGAGCAGATCAGCGATGTGGAGCGTGATCAGGCCATTACGCGTCAGGCGCTCGCCGCGCTGACAGAGATTGTTCGACGCTATCCGCGCAGCCCCTATGCTGCCGATGCGCGTGTGAAAATTGATCTCGTGAATGATCACCTCGCTGGCAAGGAAATGGAAATTGGCCGTTTTTACGAACGGACCGGACAATGGCTTGCTGCGCAGCTGCGTTTCCAGAACGTGATTGACGATTACCAGACCACCAGCCACGCGCCAGAAGCGCTATACAGGCTTGTGGAAACCAGCCTGTCCATCGGCGTTCCCGATGAAGCACAGCGTTATGCCGCAGTGCTGGGTGCCAATTATCCGGGCAGCGAGTGGTATGAACGCGCTTATGATCTGATGGAAGAGCATCAGCCAGCACGCATCGGTGGCTAGGCCAGCTTTACGCTACTGCCGTTTCCCGGCGGTTCGCATCAATCAATTCGTCGAGGTCGGGCAGGTGCAAGGATTTACCCAGCTCTAACCCAGCGCGTCCGTTATGTGCCCAGCGAATCGTGCCAGCCAGCCTTCTGCCGCAATTGGTATTTAGCGACACGCTTTCACCAACGGTAAACTTACGTCGGCCAAGGTTGCTAATACGCGCACCGTGCTGCGAAAGCTCGATAAGCAGGCAAGGGGCTGGCTTGCGCCCTTGGCATTCCAGTGTTGAGGGCATTCTCAGCGCATAACGTCTGTGAGCCCGTATCGTGAGCACCGACATGGTGACCATACCTTTTGTAACTGCGACCTTATTCGAGCATATATTCGTTAAAATTTGCTCAACCTCCACCATTCCGCGACGAGCTATCGTTGCGCCGGGACGGGTGGAGCCTTATTGGTCGTAGCTTACTTCATGCTGACGACCCTTGCCATCCGGAACATCGTGCTGATCGAAGCGCTGGACCTGACTTTCAGGCCGGGCCTTGGCGTGCTGACGGGGGAAACGGGTGCGGGCAAGTCCATCCTGCTCGATGCGCTTGGTCTGGTCTTGGGCGCACGGGCGGAAACCTCGCTTGTGCGCAGCGGAGAAGATCAGGCGAGCGCCACCGCCACATTTGAATTCGATACTCTGCCCGCTGCCATTGCAGATGCGCTGGGCGAGGCTGAAGTGGATATTGAGCCGGGTGAGCCGCTGATTGTGCGGCGGCGACTGAAGGTTGATGGCGGGTCTAAGGCCTTCATCAACGATCAGCCGGTTAGCGCCGCGTTGCTGCGCCAATTGGCGGGCGCTCTGGTGGAACTGCACGGTCAGCACGATGATCGCGGCCTGGTGAATCCACGCGGGCATAGGCTGCTGCTTGATCGCTTTGCGGGTGCAGACGCGGCGCGTGTGTCTACCGCTTGGGAAAAATGGCACAGCGCACGGGCGGCGTAG
>ENA-ORXU01003250-ORXU01003250.1-marine-metagenome-genome-assembly--contig:-NODE-3250-length-10298-cov-3.119851_pt1 | contig 10298 bp, 6 predicted proteins | sample MGYA00237869_ERZ511484 | MGnify/ENA metagenome assembly ERZ511484 | reverse complement strand
AAACTGTCTCCATCTTTTGAGTAGATAAAAAACTTATTCGATCCATTATCGGCAACCACATAGGTAGACCCGCTTACGGCCAACTCCCTCGGACTTTCCAAATCTGCTGTACTAACAAAATCTGCCGAAACATCGGTGTCTTCCGTTAACATGCTTACGCCGTTGTAGGCCTCCAATTGAAGTGCCGAACGAGATGCTTGAATGATAACATCATCGTTTTTATCATAATAAATACCCTCTGCCGCTTCAGAGGATGTTCTTAGTGTAATCAAGGAATCGCCGGTAATACTATATTTAGTGATGTCTCCGTTGGCATTATTGGTCACATAAAGCTCTGCCCTTCGACCAAGTTCCATTTCCATTTCTTCCTCTTCCATTTCCATACCTTCTTCACAAGGTGTACAACTGCCGCCACAGTCAATACCGGTTTCGGTACCATTCATAATACCATCGGTACAGGTCGCAGCATTTTCTATCAAGGTATCATCGTTCGCACACGAAAAAATAATCGCAGTACAGGTAGATAGAATGCTATAGGTTAATATTAATTTGATACTCTTTACTTTCATAATAATGCTTTTTAAACGTTAAAAGTTAATTTGAAAAACCAACCTTGATTTAATTTTTAATTCGCTGTTTTTGAATCCGCACAAAAAAAATAAATCAATGCGTATTATACATATTAATATAGGTGAGGTGGAAATTTCAGCCCTAAAAGTGAATTATTCCAATTGAAAAACTAGCAGCTTTTAGCGGATGTTGTTGTATAATTGAAAAGTAACCCATTTAGTAGCATTGCATATTTGACCTACCGGCCAAGATATAGAAATAGAGCCAGAGGATTCAATCAATTTTTGCCTCCTGCGGAAACATTACAAACTGTAAATAGTCGAAGAATGGAAAGAAAGAGTATTAGACCTCATCTTCATTTTAACAGAAAAACCATTTACTTTTCTGAAGTAGATTAAATTTCGATTCCGCCTATTCCACCGAAACCTTGACCATTTGTTTCTTTGTGCCTCGTTTGGCATAGAAAAGCAAATCATTACTGGCTTCATCGATTAAAGGCCTCGATACCATAATCGGTAGACGTAACTCTTTATCGTCGACCAGTTTTTTATAGGAAAGGTTTCCGTCGGCATTGACCTTGATAACGAACATATTCGGGTTTCTGCTAAATCCCTGTTTGAAGAGAATACGCTCGTTGCTGATTTTCTGTGGGTTTTCCCCAGAATTAATAAAGAAATACATGTCTTCACCCTGACCGTAAGCAGTATACGAAGCATAGGAAGCATCGCCCTGCGTGACTTCGGTTTTGTTGATATTACGTGCCCATTCCATCTCGCCCGATGCATTCAGTTTAGCCAGTACGATGTCGTTGTAATGGTAGCGGTCGACAATCTGTGTTCCTCCCGAGCTTATATCCTCTCCTTTGGTCACAAAATACTCTTCGGCACTGAAAAGTAACCCATTACTTGGCGTAACATGCACGCTTTTGAAAATTAAATTCTTGATTTCGGTATCGACCTCCCTCCCGAATTTATCCAACATAAATTGCTGTGAAAACGGATTGTATTTTTTGGACTTCACGCTCAGGGAATTTGCATCCAGATTAAAGTAAACAAGCCCATTATAGCGATTGTCCTTCCGATCGGCATAGAAACCGATAACTTTCAAGTCGTTGTTGGACAAAATCGGTTTTAACGATTCGGGAAACCTTCCGGCATCTATAAACTCTTGGGTTTTATGCCCGGTTTCCGTAACCTTGACCAACTCATATTGAAACCGGCGTTCTTTCATGTCGGATCTTCTTTTCTTGAAAAAGGCTTTCCCCATCAAATAGACCGCTTTCAGGTCGCTTGACACTTCTATGTTTTCAAAAGCATAGTTTTTTTCCTCAATGGCAGATGTAAAGTCGTATTCGAACTGTTTTCTTAAATCCGTTCCGTAGAGCAAGACCTTATATTTCTGGTCCCTTCGCTCGCGGTAGTGTATCGTTATGGCAAAAGCCGTTCGCTTATCGTTAAAGTGGGTTGCCGTCGAGAATCCGTTGCTGAAATTACGGTTGTACTTATTGACCGCTAGCGGATTAATTACCTCTTTGGAGGGGATAGAAAGCAACACCCTTTCAGAAAAATTGAAATTGGATATCGGGCTTTGGTGTATGACATAAGAATAAGCCTCTTTGTTGATATCGTAGGTCAGTTCAAGCAAATACAATTGACCGTTCTTCACGAAACCATCGACCATGTGCTTGCCACCGTATTTATAATTGTAGTCATTGATAAGGTTCAGGTCGGCGTCATAAACTTCGATAAAATGACCCTTGGGCCGCAATGGAAACCCTCCGTAATATGTTCGCACCAATACGGTTTCACCTTTCGAGGCACTTTCGATAGACAATACGGTCGAATATTTATACCTATCGGAATAATTTTCGCCCAGACTATAGTTTACAGGTATTTCCTGAGCCTTGATAACAGAAAAAAGAAAAAGCAACAGTATCGTACTTTTCAACCTGAGGTGCCAGTTATTTACCAAATATCGGGATTTGGCATTTGAGGTTTGAGATTTGGGATGCATTAAGTAGGTTTTTGCGACATGCTATTTACCGGGGAAATCAGCCTTTCGCTTTTCTAAAAAAGCGGAAGTTCCTTCCTTGAAATCCTCGGTTCCGAAACAGGCACCAAATGCGGCTATTTCGCTGGCATATCCATTACTATTCTTAAAACCCGCATTTACCGCTTTTATTGCGTAACCGATGGCGACAGGGGAATTATTCGCTATTTTTCCGGCAAGTTTTTCACAAAACTCCAGCAGTTGTTCTTGAGAAACCACATGATTGACCAGGCCATAACTCAAAGCACGTTCTACATCGATCATGCCTGCGGTCATAATGAGCTCAAGGGCCCTACCCTTGCCGATCAGTTGGGGCAGGCGCTGTGTACCCCCGTAACCGGGAATCACGCCAAGCGAAACTTCCGGAAGGCCTACTCGGGCGTTGTGACTCGCCACTCGAAAATGACAGGCCATGGCAAGCTCAAGTCCTCCACCAAGGGCAAAGCCGTTCACCGCGGCAATGACTGGTTTGGAAAGATTTTCCACAAAGTCGAACAGCAATTCTTGTCCCAATGCGGACAGCTTACCGCCCTCCTCTTCCGAGAAATCGGCAAATTCAGAAATATCTGCACCTGCTACAAAGGCTTTTTCGCCGCTTCCGGTCAAGATAATGACCTTGACCTCCTCATCGGCCTCTAGTTCCTCAAAAGCGTCGTGGAGTTCTTGAATGGTTTCGCGGTTTAGGGCATTGAGTTTTTTAGGACGGTTGATGGTAATCTTAGCCGTTGATTCCCTTTTAGTAACTAGGACATTGCTATAGTTCATTATACGTACTCTTTTATTTAAATCTATGTTTGCATTCTATCTGCTTCCCTCGGAAATCTTACCGTAAAAACAGTACCCTTTCCAGGCTTTGAAGTGAAATCGATATTGCCCCGATACGTCTCGACAATAGTTTTGACCATGCCCAAGCCTAGCCCCATTCCGCTGGATTTTGTCGTGAACTTGGGCTCGAATACTTTTTCCTTAAATCCATCTTCGATACCGATACCGTTATCGGCAACACATATTTTTACAAAATTACCATCAGTAGCCACGGATACTAAGATACGCGGCGATGCCACCTCTGGAACTGCCTGAATGGCATTCTTTACCAAATTCGTTACAACACGAATCAATTGTGTACGATCCAGTTTAGCGATGATTTCCTCTTCCTCAGAAATGAAATGGATGTAATTTTCATTAAAAATATCTAAGGCCAGTTTTACGATTTCGACTACGTTCAGCGTTTCGTTCTGTTGCGCCGGCATTTCCGCAAAATTGGAAAAGGCCGATGCAATACTGCTCATCGTATCGATCTGTTGGATCAAGGTCTTCGAATATTCGGCTACCTTGGTTTCTACATTCGGGTCTTGGGGGTCGAACTTGCGCTGAAAACTCTGAACGCTCAAGCGCATCGGGGTCAATGGATTCTTGATCTCATGGGCGACCTGTTTGGCCATTTCCCGCCAGGCCTGTTCCCGTTCGCTACGCGCCAATTTTACCGCACTCTGTTCCAGTTCATCAATCATAGCGTTGTAGGAAGTAACCAGTTTTTTGATTTCCTCGCTGGGATTGTCGATCAATATTTTCTGGTTGCTTTTGGTAAGGTGCGTTCTGCCCAGCATATCGGAAATGGTCTGCAAAGATCGGGTGATATAGGTCGATATAAAATAAGCAAGACCGATAGCAATCAACAGCATCAAAAGGTAGACCCCTGCCAAGCGGGTCAAAAACTCTCGAAGTTCCATATTATTGAAGGAGTCATCTTCATAATAGGGCAAATTCAATATACCGATTGGTTTGAATTTTCCGTCGTGTATATAGGTATAAGAAGCCCTATAGTTATCTCCCGCTAAGGCCTTCTCGTCAACAAAGCGTTTGTTTGCGCTGGCCTCCAGATTATTCAAAATATAGGGGTCGAGACAGTTTGAAATAGAATCGACCTCAAACTTTGCCCTAGAACTTTTAATAAGTTGCCCCTCAAGGTCATAAATATTTAAGCGCTGGTTCTGAACATTGGCAATTCGGTAGATTTCCTTGTAAAAAATATTCGCCAAATTTTCAGTGACTACCGGGTAGGTCGTCTCCCGCAATACATAGGCTACACTCTGCTGTACTTGCTCTTCTTTACGTTCTAGTCGTTCTCTATGATAATCTCTAGACTGTTCACGAGATTGGTAGACCGTAACCCCCACTATAAGTACCGAGGCAATAAGTACCAAAAGGATCATTGACACGAAAATGCGTGATCGTAGGGAAAGTTTCTTGAACAATGGCCTGAAGTTTAACGCTATTCAAAGGTAGCAAATATCGAACCAAGTTTCAGTAAACAGTTGACAGTACCAGTAGGCAATTTATTAAGTAAAAAAGTCTCAACTGCCTACTGCGAACGGTGACCGCAAACTTCACTAGGCTTCCGGATTTTTATTGCGAATACGTTTGTAAATCTTGATGCCCAACATCAAAAGAATTCCCAGAACAATAATTCCTAATACGCCAAAAACCCAACTAAGACTGTCTCGTAAGATGACCAAAAAGATTACAGCAAAAAGAATCAAAGTTGCACCCTCGTTCCATATCCGCATATAATTCGAAGTGTATTTCACCTCATTACGCTGTAACTGTTTGAAAATGAGATGATTTTTTAAGTGATAGGCAATCAGCAAGACAACGAAGCCCAGTTTAACGTGCATCCAAGGTCGTTGTAACCACTGCGGCATCAGTACTAAAAGCCAGATGGCGAACAAAGTAGCCAAAATAGCCGAGGGCCAAGTGATGATATACCATAAGCGTTTGGTCATCAACTGTAGTTGCTTTGTCAAAATTTCCTTTTCGGGCGATGGTTTTTTGGAAGCCTCGATATGATAGATGAACAGTCGGGGTATATAGAAGAGCCCAGCGAACCATGTAATCACGAAAATTAGGTGCAACGCTTTTATGTAGTTATAGATTTCGGCCACAGACAGGTTTTGGATTTTGAGTTGACAATAGTTTAGTATCCTGTTGTCATTATTTAAATTTTAGTCCACAAATAAATAGTTCAGTTTTAGCTGGTTGAATGAAGCATTGAATTCTTGAATTTCTTTTGAAATCAGTGCATCGAAAGTCTTCAATTGTGCATCGATTTTGCCTGTCAATTCATTTTTTACCGCGATGTCTTGGTCCGTAGGTGGAAAATCGTCTAGGGCCACTAGGCTATTTAAGTGCCCAAGTTTATTGGTGAGTCGTATGGGAAAATTCAATGGGTCTTGATTGCTCCGGTTTTTGGTCTGATAGAGTGCTTTTTCGACTTCCCCGAATTTTTCTTTCATGGTTTTGGCTTTTTGCACCAAATCTTCGGTCTGCGGATTATCTTTATACTGTTTCGCAAAGGCATCCAGCTGCTCGGTAATCTTCCGTATTTTTTTGATGGATTGATGGGCCTTATCTACCGTCGTATTCACATCGCTTACAAAATCATACTGTTTTTGCATATCAGCTACGGAAACTTCCGCACGAGGGTCTGGAATAATCTTAAAGGTTTCCGAAGTTGAGGTTCCATTCACGTTCAAGTGTACGGAATATTCACCGGGTACGGCTTTCGCTCCACTCAAATTGGCCCACCAAAGAATCATTCCATCCAGTTTTTCGGCACCTTTTCCCCGGGTATCCCAAACATGGGTATTGCCGCCCTTTTGCACCTCTAGTTTTTTCTCTTTTTTCTTCGATGAATTTTTAAAGGATGCCAAAGTATCGCCGGCCATCGTGGTATAGGTTATAGCCACGCTATCTTTTTCGGTAAGTTCTTTTAGGTAAAAATGAGTTATAACCCCATTAGGATGGTTCTGCCCCTCGGTCAACGAAGGTTTTTCAGGGGTACCTCCCTTGGTTCGATAAGCATTTTTAGGCTTGTACAGCACTATTTCTTTTCCTTTTTTATCCTCGCCCAATTGGTGCAGTACGGTCAAATCATCGATAATCCAAAGACTGCGCCCTTGGGTGGCAATAATCAGGTTATCATCTTTTATTGTTAAGTCGGTTATGGGAACAATCGGGAGGTTGAGCTGAAACGGGCTCCAATTCTCTCCATCATCGAAAGAAATATATATTCCAGCTTCAGTACCTGCATAGAGCAGACCCTTTCTCTTCGGGTCTTCGCGAACGACCCGCGTGAAATGTTCATCAGGTATACCGTTCGTTATTTTTTTCCAAGTTTGACCATAATCCTCAGTCTTGTAGAGATACGGTTTAAAATCGCCCAGCTTGTATTTCGTAGCCGCGATATAACAAGTACCTTCTTGAAAAGTGGAAGGTTCGATGCTGTTGATCATGTTCCATTCGGGCATATTTTCAGGAGTCACATTTTGCCAATTTTGACCTCCGTCCCGTGAAACGTGAACCAGTCCGTCGTCGCTACCGACCCAGAGCAGCCCCTCTTTCAAAGGGCTTTCATTGGCCGCAAATAGGGTACAGTAATATTCTACGCCCGTGTTGTCTTGTGTAATCGGACCACCACTGGAAACCAGTTTCGTCGAATCGTTTCGGGTCAGATCTCCACTTAAAAGTTGCCAACTTTGACCTTCGTCCGTACTTAGGTGTACATGATTCGAAAAAGTGTATAATTTCTTCGGATCGTGCTTACTGAAAAGAATCGGAAAATTCCATTGAAAACGATACTTCATCCCTTCGGCTCCGTAGCCCATGGGGTTGTCGGGCCATACATTTATGCCTCTCACCGTGTTGGCCTTATGGTTAACGCGGGTTAAAAACCCCCCATAACTTCCGCCGTAGACGATATCGTTGTTTTTCGGGTCGACCGCAATATGGGCCGATTCGCCCCCTGCCGTTTCTTCCCAATCATCTTCATCTATGGTATTGCCATCACTGCGATGCTTAATGCGGATGGTAGAATTGTCTTGCTGCGCGACATATATGCGGTACGGAAATGAATTATCGGTCGTCACCCGATAAAACTGGGCGGTTGGTTGGTTATAATAAGTACTCCATGTCTCGCCACCATCATAGGAAATCTGGGCACCGCCGTCGTCACCGATAATCATTCGCTGTGAATTCTTGGGTGCGATCCACAGATCATGGTGATCCCCATGGGGCGCATTGAAGGTGTTAAAGGTTTTGCCGCCATCCGTCGACTTATGATAGCGCACGTTCAAAACATAGACAATATCTTCATCTTCGGTATCGGCATAGACCCGCGTGTAGTACCATGCACGTTGTCGTAGTTTACGTTCTTCGTTGACCATTGTCCATTTTTTGCCACCATCATCACTTCGATAGAGTCCACCTTTTTCCTTGTTCTCGACAATGGCCCAAACCCGTTCTGAATTTTTTGGGGATACCGTCACGCCGATAATCCCCAGCGTATCCTTAGGAAAACCTTCGTTTTTTGAAATCTCCGACCAAGTTTCTCCGCTATCGGTACTTTTCCAAAGTGCGGAACCTTCACCTCCACTGCTAAGGCTGTAGGGCGTACGTTGAGCCCGCCATGTCGAGGCATACATGATTCGCGGATTATTCGGATCGAGCACTAGGTCGACGGCGCCTGCTTGGTCGTTGACAAAAAGTATTTTCTTCCAATTTTTGCCACCATCGGTACTCTTGTAAATACCCCGGTCTTCAGTTGGTTTATAGATATTGCCCAAAACGGCGGCGTACACGATGTCATGATTCTTCGGATGTATTCGGATACGAGGCACATGACGGCTATTTTTGAGTCCCGCGGAAATCCAAGTCTTTCCGGCATCCTCCGTCTTCCAAAGGCCGTATCCTGAAGATACATTGCCACGGAGTGTCTTCTCGCCCCCGCCAACGTAGATGACATTGGGGTCGCTTTGGGCCACTTCTACGGCACCGATACTTCCACCAAAATAACCATCTGAAATATTTTCCCAGGTACGTCCTCCATTTATAGTTTTCCAGACTCCGCCACCGGTCGCTCCAAAATAAAACAGATTGGGTTCTCCCGGCACTCCGGTAACAGCAGCGGAACGACCTCCACGAAAAGGCCCTATGAGCCGATATTCCAAACTGGAATACAGTTCATCGGGATACATGGAAGTTGCCATATTGGATTTTTTCCTTTTTTGAGCCGTCACCGAAAAAGGAAATAAAAATGCCAAGAACAGTAGTAGGGTAATCGTAGAGTAGTTTTTTCTCATGAAGAGTGTATTATTGGTCCGACTTGAATTCGTCCCAATAAATATAGCAACAAAAGAAGCAAATAAGGAAGAATCGTATTTAGCTATTTCAAAATATCGAAAATCTTGACATGAACCGAATCGATAGGGGTAGTCGAGCTTCTTTTGTCTGGAAAGTCCTGAAAGATATAGCGTAATTTTCCTTGCTCGTCAATCACCAGAAATTTTGGGGATTCTGGAATGGAAATGTTGTCAATATACCAGTCTATGCATTCGTTCAGCACCGGAAAATCTGCTTTTTTTGTGATTCCTTTTTCGCCGTTCTTGGCAATCAGGGCAACCGCATTGTAACTACCGGTCTCTACAAGTTTGTTCATTGATTTGATATGTGAATTGCGTACCTGTACCGGGTCTTTATACAGCCCCACTACCGTATACTTTCCCGAAAAGTCTTGTTTGTAAACAGAGATGCCCCTGTCATCGGCAAAATTGAAATCGGGAAGGGGCCGGTCTAAAAAATCAAATACACGATAGACCCGATCATCATCGTCTTCATCCATTACTACTATTGCAATGTTCTCGATAATAGAATCTTGGGCCATTACCCTTTCGAAAGTCTTGTAGGTAACGACTTGAGGGTCGTACTCCTGTGCCATTAAGGCCAGCCCTTTCTTAAAAGTGTTTTCGTCGACCACATCGTTCGCAATCTTGAAGTATTTTTGCGCAACTATGTTTTGCAGAGAAAGCAGCGCAAGTGTAAGAACAAAATATTCGAAAATCTTCATGATTTGACTTCTTAACTGCACTAATTTTAACCCTCTTTTGAGGTTCCTTGTGCTAAATGTAATGAAAAACCCTAAATTGAAAAAGTAGTTCGAAAGCAACAAAAAACAGGCTAAATGCTTAATTTGGGAGCTGTAACCAATATCCTAGAAATTCAATGGCAGAAGAGAAATTTGTAACATCCGGGCCATCGGAACGACATACATACAAAGACCCTCTATTATGACCGACACAAAAATTCTTTCCCCCGAAGACCAACTTACTTTACAGAAGGCCAAACAAAAAATGGAGCGGGTCGGTTGGGCCATGCGGGGCCTGAACAAGATGGGAAACCTTATCGAAGGTCGAATTCAGATGCTGCCCCAAAAACAACAGAAATGGCTGCAACAAATTTCATATAACGTATTGCATACCGTTGTAAAGACCAATTTGTTTTCTATGAAAAATGCCAAGGAAAACACATTGCCATCCAATATGATCTATAAGGCTTTGGTCACTTCTTCAGGTGCCATTGGTGGTGCCTTGGGAGCTACAGCCTTCGCGGTAGACCTAACACTGGCCACTAAACTGATGATGCGTTCAATCATGGACATTGCCCGTAGCGAAGGCGAAGACCTCAGCGAGCTTGATACACAATTGGCCTGTTTACAGGTATTTGCCCTTGGCGGAAAGACCAAACACGACGACAGTCTCGATACCGGATATTATGCGACACGTGTCGCGATGAGTACGACCGTTAAAGGAGCGACCAAGGTGAGCAGCAAGGCACTTGCTGCCGTA
>ENA-ORXU01003248-ORXU01003248.1-marine-metagenome-genome-assembly--contig:-NODE-3248-length-10301-cov-2.714984_pt1 | contig 10301 bp, 8 predicted proteins | sample MGYA00237869_ERZ511484 | MGnify/ENA metagenome assembly ERZ511484 | reverse complement strand
GAATATCGACAGACCTTATTTACAAATGGAAACTGGGCCAGCCAGGCGGTTGTTTTTTCTGATATTGGGAGTTGGCGCGATCCGGGTGGAGCATTGAGTGATCTGGCAGATACGGATCAACTGCGGCATTTTTTTGGAGCGGGTATTCGGATTATTTATAACCGATTTTTTCAAGCAACTTTTAGATTAGACTATGGAGTTGATATTTATAATACTTCAGAACGAGGATTTGTGATTGGAATGGGGCAGTATTTTTGATGGTTAAAAATTCACTCGATATAATAGTAATGGAATAATAGACAATCCCTGCTCAATCACTACATTTTGTTGAACCGGATCAAAATATATATTTCGTTCTCGCAGCGCAAGCGTTGTATTTTGAATATCTAATTGAAAAGTATGGGTTATATTTTTTCGATTTAGTTGTACTTTGATACCTGTATCCAGGCGACGAATACCTTTAAGTCTTTCTGAAAAAGGGCGTTGAATATCATAAATCGTCCGTCCTGCACGGATAGAAGCGTTTAGGTCGATAGGTGTGTATGGTTGTCCACCCTGAAGAATAAAACGTAGATTTACACCAAGTATATTTCTTCCCTGTTTACCAAATTTAAATTCCTTTCCAGTTGATACATTCATACTTACCGCTTGATCAAAACGAGTAGACAATTCTGTAATCCGATCATTAGAAAACGTAGAGTGAAATAAGGATAGCGTTCCTAGCACATAATAGCTTTGCGCAAATCTTTTTTCCAACGTCCATTCAATACCATAATTTTTTGCAGTACCCAAATTAATCCATTGCTGTGGTCCAATAAGATTCCATACGCTTGAAGAATTGACCTGTGTCAAAACACTGATATTAGATTCTGCTACTGGTACGTTGTAGAGATATTGAAAATAAGCCTCAGTTTTGAGATAGGTGTTTTTTCCTAATCGGTATTGCCATCCCAATCCGGTGTGCAGTGATTTTATAACATCTAGATTTTGATTACCTGCTACTGGATTTCCTTCAGAATCTGTTCCTTTTACAAAATAGTAAGCTTCATGCAATAACTTACTATGTCGCGAAGCTGAGGCCAAAAAACGATGTCGACTATTTGGCTGCCATTGAAGGGAAAGTCGAGGTTCAAAAGAATAATTTTTATTGATACCAAAGTAAATACCATGCAATCCGACATTGAGTGTCAGATGGTTTTTCCAGCGATGCTTCCATTGGGCCTGTAGTTGTGTGATGTTGGTGTAACCTCTTGCCTCTAGCCTTGCTCGATTGCTTCCCGGTTCACCATTGGGTGGAGTATCTTGATATAAATATCCAAAGAAGCGATGATTAAAAGTTGCTCCAAATCGCAAAGTTGACCTGGCATTAACCTTTTTTGTCAACGTACTAGTAATGGTAAACCTATTATTATTAATTCCCTCAAAATATTCTGGAACTGAGGTAAATGGAAATCCTAAATTATTATTAAACTTAAAATAAAACTGATCATCAGAATAATCCCAATGGCTGAAGGCAATAGTTGACTTAATAAAGGTGTTATCAGAAATAGATTTTTGATGTGACAAACCTACAATCCCCAACCGACCATTTTCTTTCCATCCACGTTCAATAGCAGAAGTATCGGCAACTAGATTATCGGGATTGGGATTACGTACACTTTGGTTCACTCCACCCAAACCAAAAAAATCAAAGGTATGTCCATTCTTTGCAGGTAAATGAAGTTTAAAAGATACATCCTGAAAAACGGGTGGAAGTACACCTCTCCCCGCTGGATAAATCCCGAATTTTTTCAATAAAGCCAACGTACTAAAACGGTAGTTGACCAAATAAGAAGCATTATTTCCTATATTTAACGGACCTTCCGCCGAAGCCTCCAGTCCCAATGTTCCAATCATAACACTGTATTCCCTGGTGTCTGTATTTCCATTTCTCATTTTCAAATCAAAAATTCCTCCCAGGGCATTCCCAAAATCTGCTGGATAAGCTCCTGTATAAAAATCAGAAGTAGCCAAAGTGGTACTACTCAGCATACTAATCGCACCGCCGCTACTTCCCAAAGTTGCATAATGATTGGGGTTGGGAATATCCACTCCTTCCAGCCGCCATAAGTTAGCAGTAGGAGAATTACCTCGAACACTGATGGTATTATCGGTTGGATCACTAGTACCACTGGTGACTCCAGCATAATGGGTGACCATACGTGCGGGATCTTGAAAACTAGCTGCAAAGCGGCTCGTTTCCTCTACAGAAAATGAACGAGCAGAAGTGAGTGCCATTTCATTTATTGGACGACCATTTTTCGGATTGGCCTTGATAATAACTTCATTGAGTTTAGTAGTCAGTTCCTCTAGCCTCACTTCAAGTACCAATTCTTTTCCGGCAATCAGTAATAAATCTTTGAGCTGGGTAGCAGCATATCCCACATAGCTGACTTGTACAGAATGTCTTCCTGTAGGAATTTTTGGTAAAAAAAACTGTCCTCGTTCATCCGTGATGACACCACGAAGTTCGCCCCTCATATTGATCCATACACTGGCGCCTACCAGCGGTTGGCTGGATTCCTGATCGAGTACAAATCCACGGATAGACTGGGTCACTTCCCATTCTTTAGCAGGGATGGGAATATTGGGTTTGAACTGGGATAATTCCTGCGCATTTCGGGTAGCTCTACGCAAAATAATCTGTTCACCGATCACCTTATACTTTATGGAAGCTTCGGCGAAAACAAGATCGAGTACTTCTCCTAGCGAAGACTGTTTTACATCAATGGAGACGGGTTGTTTTAGAGATAATTTTTCCTGACTATATGCAAAGGGAATATCGTATTGAAGATGTAGTTCCTGAAGCACTTTTTTGATAGGAACATTTTCCACTTTTAAATTAACCGGTACCTCCAATACTGCCTGTCCGTGAATGGCAGGGAGCCATCCTATGCACAAGATCAGCATAAGGAGTAGAATTCGCAATAGCTTATATTTTAATTAACAAACAAGGTATCAAAAAAACATCATATTTAGCAGGATAGGATGTTAATAAATACACGTATTGTTATAGATATTGCAAAAAGAACAAGTTCGGGAGTAAGGAAGTTTTAGAATAGGAATTAATTAAGAAGGGACTATTAAGTAATTTTAAGCCATTATCATTCACAACCAGCACCTTTTATGATTACTTCTTTACCATTTTGACTAAATTCCAAACCTAGTCCAAAGGAGAGACTTTCAATTGCATCAGAAAGTTGGCCTCGATTAAATTGTCCAGTAAAGGTGCAATTTTCGATTCCAGATTCATCCCAATTAAAGGTTATATCATAAAAGGAAGCGAGGGAAGGAAGTAGTTCGCTTAAGGGTTCGTCTTGAAACTGAAGGGCTTGTTTTTGCCAGTTAATTGTATTTAAAGCGATATTATTTGATTTGAGTAACTGCTTTTCTTTACCCATATAAATGCCGCTTTCTTTGGGTAATAAAATTAGGGAACTAGCTGCTTGATCGCGTTCTGCAAAAGAGACTTTACCTGTAAACACCGTGACAGAGGTTTCGTTCTTGGTATTATTAATATTAAAGCTGGTACCTAAAACTTTGGTTTCAGTAGCTGAAGTGTAAATAATAAAAGGATTGGCAGGATCGTGAGTAACTTCAAAGAAGGCTTCACCCGTAAGGGTTAGTTCACGAGGGGAAAAGTCTTCTTCGTACGAAAGCGTCGCTCCCTGATTCAGTATTATTTTAGATTGATCGGGTAGGGTAACTGCTGTTCGTGCTTCGGTCGCAACGATAGTGGTAGGAGTAACAGATTCATTGGTGAAAATCTGCCAACCCCAAAATGCGCCTGCGAGTAAGGCAATTGCCGCTGCAATTCGACCTAAATTGTATATCCATGATCTTCGACCTTGACTAGTAAGCGAAACAACGGGCGTAGCTGTCCCGATTGAATTTTCAAATTGACGGTATGCTTTATCAGTATCCACTGTAATAGAAGGAGTAAAATTAGCTGAATAATTCCATCCCATAGCAATTTCCTGCTCAATTTGTTGATGTGCAGAATCTTCCTTTAGCCAGACATTGAGCTGTCTTTGCTCTACCTCGGTGAGAGATCTGTTTAAAGATCGGTGAATCAGTTGTATATATTGTGCTTCAGTCATTTATGATTTACTCCTGTATTGATACCTGTTTTAATACTACATAGACGGATAATATGGAACTAACCCTAATCGTTTTCCCTATTTTTTTTAATTACTTTACGAAGGGTCTTCAAGGCTGTGGTAATATGCGCTTCTACTGTCTTTATCGTCACGCCTAGATGGTCAGCAATTTGTTTATTGGACATATCGTTTTGACGACTCAGTACAAAGACGGCTTTACATTTTGGCGATAAGCTATCAATGGCTTGATGAATTAAAAGTTCTAACTCTTTGTTTTCCAGTTGCTTAGCTGCATCTGGTGCTGGTGTTGCCAGATGTTTCAAAGCGCTGTCTATATCTACGTTTTGAATTTTCTTTTGTTTCCGAATATCGTCGAGGCAGGCATTGACACAGCTACGCCGGAGGTAGGATTTTAAGGCGATATTGATATTCAGTTCATTTCTTTGTTTCCAAAATTTTAAAAAAACATCCTGCACCAAATCCTCTGCCCGTTCCTGATCCCAAATCATTCGATAAACTACCTGCACCATTTCAGCGAAATACTTCCGGAAGATATATTCCATAGCCTTCCGACTGTCACTTTTTAACAGGTCGAGGAGTTCTTGATTGGTATAATCGGGTGGCGTCAAATGAGGTGTGATTTAGTTTATCAACAAAGATAAAAAAGTTTGCGAGTTACCCATACGACCGTTACAATTAACCCATTTTCCATTTCAAACTTTGTAACTTGCCCCATCTTTAATGTTCATCATGATGGCAATTTTATTAAAAATAATTTTCTGGTCATGCACACTGGCTGTGGCACATTCCTATGTGCTCTATCCCTTGCTATTGAAACTATTGACTACAGGTAAAACATTAAAGTTACCTCCTTTTTATAGTGATGCAGAGACTCCAGATGTGATTGTATTGATGGCGGCATATAATGAGATTGCAGTCATCCGCCAAAAACTTGAAAGCCTGCTGGCACTCGATTATCCAACTGATAAGATTACCATCATGATCGGCTCTGATAATAGCACAGATGGGACAAATGAGATGGTGGCCGCCTACGCGGAAAAATTTCCGCGCATTCAATTTTATCCTTTTACAGATCGGAACGGAAAGCCTCGTATCATCAATCGCTTAGTTGATCAGGTTTGTAAAGAAATAAAACTAAGTGATGAGTTGATGTTCTTAATGACGGATGCGAGCGTAATGTTAGCACCACTTACCTTGAAGCGTTTAGTTCGTCACTTACGTGATCCGCAACTGGCTTTAGTGGATACCAATTTGCAGACTACCGGATTGGCTACCGAAGGAATATCATATTCAGAAAACCAATATTTATCTGGAGAAGTATTACTAAAGTATAGAGAGAGTCTACTTTGGCAAAGGATGATTGGGCCATTTGGAGGATGTTATTTGATGCGGAGTAGTTATTATCAAAAAGTCCCTGAGCGGTTTTTGGTAGACGATTTTTATATTGCAATGAAAGTATTCGAACAGGGAGGAGGAGCAATTAATGATTTGGAGGCACATTGCTATGAATCGGTTTCGGATGAGATGAGTGAAGAATACAGACGTAAGGTACGGATAGGTGCAGGGAATTATCAAAATTTACAAAATTTCCGGCATTTATTATGGTCTCCCATTTATCCACTGGGTTTTGCGTTTTTTTCTCATAAGGTGCTGCGATGGAAAGGCCCTTTTTTTATTATCTTTGCGTTGATAAGTAGTAGTATTTTAGCAGTCAGAGGATATTCATTCTTCAAGGTACTGGTAATCTTACAAATAATCGTTTGGATAGGCATTCCAGCCTTGGATATTATGCTCCGAAAATTAGGCATTCATATTCGAATCTTTCGACATCTCCGCTATTTTGTTTTTATGAATATCGCATTATTACACGGTTTTAAAAATTATTTACATGGAATCCAAACCAGCATCTGGCAACCCACAAAGCGATCTTGAAGCTCTTCATTTGGATACGATTGAAGAGGCTATTGAGGCAATCAAAAAAGGAGAAGTGATTATCGTCGTAGATGATGAAGATCGTGAAAATGAAGGTGATTTTATCTGTGCTGCCGAAAAGGTAACTCCGGAAATTATCAACTTTATGTCCACGCATGGTCGTGGCCTGATTTGTACGCCGATTGAAGAAGAACGAGCGGATGAGTTACAACTCAATATGATGGTTGCCCAAAACACGGATTTACACCAAACTGCTTTTACCGTTTCTATTGACCTGATCGGACAAGGTTGTACGACAGGAATTTCTGCCTATGATAGAGCTACTGGAATCAAAGCCTTGATTGATCAGACCACCAAGCCTTCTGATTTTTCTCGTCCAGGACATATCTTTCCACTTCGGGCAAAAATGGGTGGTGTACTTCGTAGAACCGGACATACCGAAGCGGCGATTGATCTATCAAAAATGGCAGGTTATTATCCCGCAGGAGTGGTAGTAGAAATTTTGAATGAAGATGGTACAATGGCTCGTCTTCCTCAGTTGCGAAAAATTGCAGATCGACATAATTTAAAACTCATTACCATAAAGGATCTGGTAGCGTACCGGATGCGTACCGAGCGACTGGTGCATAAGGAAGTGGAGGTAAATTTACCAACCGCTTTTGGTGATTTTGATGTATTGGCTTATCGCCAAATGACGACTAATGATGTACACCTAGTGATTCGTAAAGGTGCCTGGAAAGCAGATGAACCAGTCTTGGTTCGGGCCCATTCCAGCAATAATACCGGAGATATTCTGGGTATTCTTTTTGAAGATCATGGCGGCCAAATCAAGCGATCTCTCGATCTAATTAATCAGGCAGGAAAAGGGTTGCTGCTCATCATGAGACATGGGGAGAAAGGTCAGGACTTGATTAGCCAATTGAAGGCATTGAAGGAAACGGGCAGTGCCAGAGCAAACAATCCTCGTTCTACCGCTATGACGCAACGCGATTTTGGCGTCGGTGCGCAAATTCTTCGGGATCAACAAGCGACCAAGATTCGACTCATCACCAATAATCCTAAACGTAGAGTAGGATTGACCGGATATGGATTGGAGGTAGTAGAGGTTGTGGAATATTAACAACCATAACGTGGAGATTTATCTATAGCAGAAAATAATTAATTCCGTTTTTTGACATCCACATAGACTGGATAGTGGTCACTATATCCGCCATAATAATTTTTCCCACCATAAGTTTTATTAGGACGTTTTCCGTATTTTTTATCTTCGTAGTTGAGATAATCGGGTTGATATATTTGAGCGTTATCTAATAGTAAAGATCCTTTTAGGAGATTTCTGGAAACGATAATTTGATCTAGCATATTCCAATTTTCCTTGTATCGGTAAGTGCCTTTGCCAGCCATATCGAGTGGTTCGGTGAGGTTGTAAAGGTATTGCTTATTCGAAGAATTTGCAGGGCCTGCGCCAAGGTGAGTAGTGATGGAAACGTTGTCGGTTTCGTCATTAAAATCGCCCATGAGGAGGATATTGGCGTTTTGGTTTTTATTAAATATCGCATCGGTTTTTTTACGAAGTTGTGAGGCAACATAAATTCGTTTGGGTTGGCTCGCTTCAAGACCACCACGACGGCTGGGCCAGTGATTGATAAAGATATGAAGGGTATCCTGATTATTATAAATCCCTTTTACATAAACAATATCTCTAGTGAAATAATCTTTTACAACATCCTCTGGAAAGTTAATTGCAATTGCTTCCGAATCTAATACCCGAAACTTATCTTTTTTATATAACAATCCATTGTCAATTCCACGTCGATCTGGAGATTCGAAATGGATGACCTGATATTGATGAGGTTTTAAAAATTGACTAGCTGCCCAATCCGTTAGTACCAATTCATTTTCCACCTCACAAACACCCAATATATCGGGAAAATCCATTCCAACAACTACTTCTGATAACTTATTGATTTTCAGTTGATATCGTGACTTAGTCCACTTTTTATTTCCCTCAGGCGTAAATTCCTCATCATTTTTTTTAGGATCATCAAAAACATCAAAAAGATTTTCTACGTTGTAAAATGCAAATCTACCTATTGTCGTAGAATCGTTTGTGCTGAGTTGTTTTTGGGATTTACATCCAACAATAAATAAAAGCAATCCGATGAAAAAGAGTAGGGGAGTGTAAGCTGAATTCTTTATTTTAAAAACCATGGTATCTGTTAATTTCAAAAAATTATTGAGGAGTATAAATAGCTTTTATGGCGACGGTAATTTCTCGTTTAGTACGAGTGGTAATTGTCACTTGTCCTTGAATTTTCCAGGAATCATCCTCCATTTTTTTGCCTTCCATACAGCCATTTTCAACACCATAATATCCACCATCACGAGAGTAGGCAAGTGTTGCATAAATCATTTTAGCAGCTTTTAATTCTTCATCCTGGATTTGAAAATTGGTTAAACTGGAAGGAATTTCAAAAAACAATTTTTCGGTATATTCATCATCTGCAATTCTAGGATCATCCTGGTAAGTTCGATTCATTTCGAAAGTTTGTGCATATCCCGGAATTATTTCTGCACTCGAAATATTATCTTGATACATGGAGATATTGACAGTGTGTCCTTGCCTGGAAGAGAAGCTGCAATCCATTTTTGGTTTACAAATTTCCGTATGGATTTCCCCTTCTTCGTTTGTTGGACATGAAAAAGTATTGTTTGGTAAAGCAATTGAATCTTCTTTTTCCGTATTATTTTGGGTTGGAGTTGGAGTGTTACATCCTACAATAATGAACAGGAGAAAACTAATCAAGCGATGCATAAACAGTATTTTTTAAGAATTTACCTAATATACGACCTTTCAATTTTACATTCTTCTTTGCAACAATAAAAAATCTGCAATTACCAATGCCGCCATTGCTTCTACGATTGGAACGGCACGTGGTACCACACAAGGATCATGGCGACCCTTACCAGTCACGACTGCCGAATTACCCTCCGTATCTACGCTATCCTGTGCAGGTATGATGGTGGCGACAGGCTTAAAGGCACAGCGAAAATAAATATCCATACCATTTGAAATACCTCCCTGAATACCGCCACTATAATTTGTTCGGGTAATAATTTTTCCATCTACATTTTCAAAAATATCATTATGCTCTGATCCTCTCATTGTCACGCCACCAAAACCACTTCCATATTCAAACCCTTTGCAAGCATTTATTCCCAACATAGCGTTAGACAGGCTGGCATGTAGTTTATCAAAAACCGGCTCACCTAGTCCCACGGGACATCCTCTTATAACCGCGGAAACCACACCTCCAATCGTATCGCCCTGCTTTTTAATTTTTTTAATCAACTCAATCATGGATTCTGCCACTCCTGTATCTGGACAACGAACTGCCGTATTTTCTGTAAGGCTCAAATCCAATTTTTTATAATCCTCATCACATTTTATGTCTCCGACCTGACTAACATACCCTTCGACGGTAATATCCTCTTGTTTTAAAAATAGCTTGGCTACCGCACCTGCCGCTACCCGTGCTGCCGTTTCCCTTGCAGAACTTCTACCACCACCCCGATAGTCGCGCAATCCATATTTTTTTTGATAGGTAAAATCTGCATGAGAAGGCCGATATTTTTTAGCAATATGACTATAGTCTTTAGAACGAGCATCTTTATTTTGAATAAGAATAGCGATAGGCGTACCCGTAGATTTTCCCTCAAAAACGCCGCTTAGAATTTCCATCTGATCTGCTTCCTTCCGCTGAGTAACAATCGCAGACTGCCCGGGGCGACGACGTGCGAGTTCCTCTTGTATAAAATCCTCATTTATCTCTAGTCCAGGTGGACATCCATCAATGGTTACACCGATAGCCTTGCCATGGGATTCTCCGAAGGTAGTGATCTTAAAAAGTTGTCCGAATGTGTTTTGTGCCATAGACTTGGCAAAATACAAATATCTTTCTTTATTGGAGTTTAATACAGCAAATATTCTTAATTCAATAGTTATCAGGTACCTCTCTTTGGAACAAAAATTTAGAAAAATTTGTTTCACCAAAAAACTACCTACGCCAGTCCTGATAATATTTTGGCTTTTATAGTTTAAAATGAGGAACTTTGCCGCCCCATAATTAGAATATAGATGCAACTCGTACCGAAAGATTTTTACGAAAAGATAGAATTTGATAAGATTATCCAGTTACTGCTCCGTTA
>ENA-ORXU01003247-ORXU01003247.1-marine-metagenome-genome-assembly--contig:-NODE-3247-length-10306-cov-2.326425_pt1 | contig 10306 bp, 5 predicted proteins | sample MGYA00237869_ERZ511484 | MGnify/ENA metagenome assembly ERZ511484 | reverse complement strand
CTGGTGGTGGGTCTGCTGCGGGTGGCGGAGCTGCTGCTGGTGGTGGGTCTGCCGGTGACGGGGGCAGCCAGGGCAATGCAGGGGGAGGCGCTGACGACCGCCAGGGCAACCGCGGCTCGGCGTTCGCCCTGGTAGCCACCATGCTCGGGGCGGCGGGCAACTTCGGTCTGCTCGTGCTCATCCAGACCCGCTACGGCGAGCGGGCTTTCGGTGTCTTCTCCGCGATCACCGCCATGTTCGTGGTGCTGTCGATCGTGCTTCGGCTCGGCTCGGAGACCGGAGCGACCTACTTCATCGCGCGGCTACGAGCCGCGAATCAGCGAGCCGACCTCAGAGGGCTCATCCGCTCGGCCGTGATGCCGGTTGTCGTCCTGTCGTGCCTGGTTGCAGCGCTGGGTCTGGTGTTCGCCCAGCCCGTGTCCAACGTGCTCGCTCCGGATGCGTCACAGGAGTATCGCAACATGCTCCTCGTCGTGATCGGGGGCATCCCGATCGCTGCGGTCGGCGAGACCTTGCTCGGCGCCACCCGTGGTTTCGGCAGCATGCGGCCCACCATCTTGTCGTCCCAGCTCGGACGCCAGGTGGGCCAGCTCGTCACGGTCTCGGTGGTGTCGCTGTTCTCGGCCGACCTCGAACTCCTCGCCGCTGCATGGACCCTGCCCTATCTGGCCACCGTCCTGTACCCGGGCTGGTGGCTCGCCAAGCACCTCGCCCCGAGGGCTGACGACGACCGCCAGCTCGCCTCCACCAGCTTCGGCGAGTTCTGGCGCTACTCGGCGCCCCAGGCAGCGAACTCCAGTGCCCAGAGCGGCTTGGAGAAACTCGACATCATCTTGATCGCCCCACTCATCGGCCAGGTGGAGACCGGCGTCTACAACATGGTGAACCGGCTGGCCCACGTGGTCGCGCTGGGTTGGTTTGCGATCAATTCGGCGCAGGCACCGGTGTACGCAGCGCGGTTTGCCGAGGGGAAGAACGCTGAGACCGGCATCCAGGCCCGGAAGGTCGCGGGCTGGATCGCTTTGGCGGTGGGGCCCGTCCTCTGGTGTTTCATCGTCTTCCCCGACCGGGTTCTGCTCACCTTGCAGTCGAACGCCGAACTGGGCTCTGGGGCCCTCATCGTGCTCGCGGTCGCCCTCCTGATGGCGCTACTCGCAGGACCGTCGGAGAGCTTGTTGCTGATGTCGGGAGGCAGTGCGACCGCCTTCTTCAACAACATCTCGGCCCTGGCGATCAACCTGGGCGGCAACCTGATCCTCATTCCCCGCTTCGGCCTGGTTGGCGCAGCAACGGCCTGGACGATTTCGCTCTGGTACGTGCGGACGCTCGCTGCGATCCAGATCTACCGACGCCGCGGCGTCGTGGTGCTGGGGCGCGCCACGCTCGAGGCGATCGCGATCACCGGAGTCGCCTTCGGCCTGGTCGGCACCGTGGCCCGAACCGCACTCGGCAACTCCTTCCTGGTGATGGTGCTGACCGGTGTGATCGGACTCGTCGTGATGGGCGTAGGTGCACATCTCAGGCGTGACCGACTCTCACTCGACGAGCTGCTCGAATCGCTCGGCATCGGCGGATCCACCCGGCCAGCATCGCCAGCATCGCCAGCATCGCCCGTAGCCGAGGCCGGCGCCGCGCCGGCTACCGCCGTGCCCCTCGCCCCGACCGAGGCGTCCCATCTCGGTCCGCCGGCCCCAGCGACGGTGAGCCCGTCGCCCGGCCCGTACCCGAGGAGCGGCGAGGTCATGGGCCGAGCCCCCGTCCCTCTGATCCAGTTCGGAGCGGGGACGGGGGAGCTCGACCGCCCCACCCCGGACAGCGAGGCCGGATCCACCCCGGTCGACCGAGCCCAATCTGCCGGTTGGGGACCCAACCCTCCCGAGGCCAACGGCACACCGGCGAACGGCAGGTGGGCGGATGGCACGTGGGCGGATGGCACGTCGGCGGACGGCGCGTGGGCGGACGGCACACCGGCGGACGGCAGGTGGGCGGGTGGCGCGCGGGCGAACGGCTCGTCAGACACCGTGCCGGAAGGTCGGCCAGGCGGAGACGGCCTCTCGTCCAACGGCACGTCTGCCGGAACTGACGGCGACATCGTCTCCAACGGGCAAGGTCACGATGCCAACGGAGTGGACACTCGACCCAGCCCCGACCCGGAAGACGATGGCCCGGGCGCCTCGGGTGGCACCCCGCCTTCGTACGGGAGCATCTGGGGAGCAGGCGCTCTCCTCGGCGACGGCGACGGCGCCGGCGATGGCGATGGCGAGGGCGCCGGCGATGGCGATGGCGAGGTGAGCACGAAAGCTGATAGCCACGCGGCATCCGCCGAGGACCGCCCGCTGCCGAGGAGAAGGCTTTGAGCCCAGACCAGCATCTCGTCTTCACCATCAGGAGTCGAGCGGCCCTGCTGAGTACGGGCACCAAGGCGGATCACCGCCTCCTCCTGACCGCCGTGCCGGCCATGGGACGAAAGGGCGTGGTGGCGCAGCGTGCGCTCGATGCAGCGGTCGATCTGCTTCCCGAACGCTACCTCGGGCGCCTGCCCCTGTTCGCGAGGGTCGAGGACCCGTTCCCCCTCCCGGCCGCCGAGATCGAGCGACTGGTGCACAGCGTGCGCCAACGCTTTGACACCCCCTTCGATCGCGTGTTGTGGCTCCTCAAACCCGTGTCCAACGGCGAGAATTGCGTGGCGGGCCTCCTGATGAGCGGCTCGACCCCGCTTGCTCACCTCCGTGCCATGCCTGCTGAGCCAGCGCCTTCTGAGCCAGCGCCTGCTGAGCCAGCGTCTTCCGAGCCAGTGCACGCTGAGCCAGGGCCCCTCGGATCAGCTCAGGCCCGAGCAGTGTCGGCGGGGTCTGTGTCGGACGAAGTACCACCCGCCGAATCCGTGGGAGTCACGAATCGCGAGCAGGCGGTGAGTCAGCCACCGATCGCAGGGGGAGGGGGAGATCGCGGCGCAGCTCCCACCCCGAGTCGGCCGTCCTCGCCCTCGACCGGTGTCGAGTGGCCCGTGGTGCTCGACCGTTGGAAATCCGATGCCCTCGATGTCGAGCTCACCTCCGCCTTCGCACTAGAGCGTCACGACGCCACCGATCTCGATCTCGACAGCCTCCGGCGGCTCTGTGACGACCTGACCGCCTCGCTCACCATCGAAGGTGCGCCGCCCGAGCCAGGCTGGGCGCCCATGCACGGCGACCTGACCAGATGGAACCTGAGAACCTACGCGGATGGCCGTCGGGTCCTGTTCGACTGGGAGCACACAGGATGGGGTCCGCCCGGGGCCGATCTCGTGCGGTACGCAGCGACGTCGCCCGACCCGACCGAGCTGCTGTCGGGTCTCGACAGCGTCACCCGGGCGAGCTGTGCACCGGCGGTGCGACACTGGCGGAACGTGGCCGAACGGAGAGCCGCTGGTCATCTCGACGTGGCATGGAAGGCCGCAGACTCGCGCGCCGAGCTCGAACGGCTCGATCAGCTCGCCAGCCTGCTTCGCTAGGGGTCCGGCTCCGCCAGGCATCGAGGTGGCCCCCAACGGCTGAGCTGGAGTGCGCACCCGAGGGCCTCACTCCCAGGACATGTCCCGGCTGAGCAGATCGGCGAGCTCCTCGTTGAGTGGGGCGTAGTGCCGCCTGAGTTCATTCGTCACCTCAGCGGGCGGCCGCGGGCTCGGCGCAGTGGCGTTTCGTCGTTCGCTCGAGAAGGTGTGCGAGCCGACCCCGAGGAACTCGGCAGCCTGGCCGAGCCAGCGGGGGGCGTCGGCGTAGAAGTCCTCGCTTCGGATCACCATCACTCGTTCGAAGCGCTCGATCCAGGGGCGCAGTCCGTTCACGTACTCACCCTGGAGCCGGTAGGTGAGGTGTTCGTGGGCTTCGGTCGGGCTCATCGGGTAGGTGCCCGACAGGCCGCGTTGGCTGCGTGAGGACTCGGCGTCGAGCGCTGCGGCGAAGTCCTCCAGAGGTTCATGGCCTCGGCGGCGTTGCTCGTTGAAGTGGGACCAGGCCCGCTCCACCGGGTCACGGAGCACCACGAGGATCCGGGCGTCGGGAGCGTGGTGGGAGGCCACCGCCGCAGCTCCGTCGGCGAAGAGGTACCAGGGAGTCGTCTCGCCGGTCACCGCAGGGTGATGTCGGGAGCCGGCATGTCGTCGACCCGCCGCGGTGACGAAGTGTGATCGGTACCAGGCCTCGGAGCATCCACCGTCGCCGAGGGAGCGGACCCACTTGCGGTGCTCCTTCATCGGCAGACGATCCGCAGACGGGAACAGGGGCAGGATCGAAGGGTGTTGCAGCAAGCCGTAGTGGAAACTCGTCGATCCGCAGCGTTTTCCGCCGATGCCGATGAATTCCGGCGCGGGGCGCCAGCGTGCAGTGGCCATCCCGTAGGTCCGAAAACCTCGTTCGGCCGCGGCTCGGATGGTCGCACTTGCCGATGATCTCTGGTCGGAGCTCATTTCTGCCGACCAGCGGCGCAGTCGGTCATCGAACGGTTGCCGCTGGGCTGGTGTCACGACGAATCACGACGGTCCAGGCGACGATGAGGAGGAACCAGACATTGCTGCCCGTGCCGGACTGGGCCAGGTACTGGGCGGTGATGCCGTTCACCAGCATGGCGACGGTGAGGGCCAGCAAGAGTGGTTGATCGGCGTGTCGGCGTGCCCGCCAGAGGTTCTTGAACAACAGCACCAACAGCACCAGGAAAGCCCCCATGCCCAGCAGGCCGGCGCTGACCAGGACCTCGAGATAGGCGTTGTGGGAACCGCCGAGTCCGATCGAGTCGAGGAAGACCTCACGGGCGGAGAAGTAGCCCGAGCCGGTGATGGGGCGCTCCTTGACGATGTTGAGTGCCTCCGACCACAGGTCGGTGCGCGAGTTCAGGTTTCTCAAGTTCGAGGTTCCCTCACCACGCACGATGAAGGAGGTGATCGCACCGCCGAGCACCACCACCACGACGGGGATGGCCGCGGCGAGTCCGAGGATGAGGTCGCCTCGTTTGCCTTTGGCTCTCGACCATGCCATCGCCATGCCGGCCGCAGCGAGCGCAAACAGCGAGCCTCGGGTCTGGGTGGCGACCAAGGCCACGAGGTGGGTGACGAAGAGCAGGGGGTAGGCACGGCGGGGGAGGAGGCGAGGTGCGTTGGATCCCTTGCCCAAGTGGTTGGCCAGGATCAGCACCGACACCAACAGCAGCGCTCCGCAGGTCACCGGGTGGGTGTAGAGCCAGTGGAACCGGCCGACCATCAAGGGGGTCGGCCGCCGCACGACGATGCCGAGCGCGATCCACGACGTCACGACCACCACGAAGGCGTCGGCCAGGCGGTGCAGGTCGTGGCGAGTGGCCCGTGCGGCGAGCGAGTGGGCCAGGCCTGCGGTGATGAGGAGTTGGATGGCGCGCGCCAACGCCAGGTTCCGGCTGGGGGCCCATCCGGCCGACAGAGCGAGGATCACCGACGAGACCCACATGGCGATGAGCAAGCTCGAGTGGCGTCGGTAGCGCGGCGGGCGGGCCACGTTGAGGATGAGCCAGGCCCCCACCAAGCCGAACGCCATCAGTTCGAGCAGGATCGCTGCGTCGAGCGAGCCACCCCCGAGGGCGCTCTCGAGGTCACGGCGGCGGATCTCGAAGTCGCCTGCGGTGATGAGCACGATCGTGGCCAGTGTCGGCCACAACAAGAGCTTTGACCCCTGGCGCGTGAGCGCTGCGACGGGTCCCCGCTCGGCAAAGGGCCCTGCCGGCTGACTCGGCGCCGTAGCGCCCACCTCGATCGCGGTCACCGAGAGGTGGCCCACTTGGTCACCAGGTTGGCGTCGGCGCCGAACTTGGCGACCGCAGCCGACTGGAGCAGTTGCTCATAGGCGTCTGCGACGGCGGTGACGCTGAAGGTGTCCATGACCCGCTGGTGAGCGGCCTGGCGCATCGCCTGGTCGTCGGTGGCATTCGCGTCGAAGGCGTCCCGGACCCGGTCGACCAGGTCGCCGTCGGTGAGGGAGAAGAAGGTCCCGGTGCCTTCGAGCGTCTCGGCGTTGAAGTCGGTGTCGAGCGCACAGATGCGGGTTTTCGCCCACATCGCTTCCACCAGGGAGGGGTTCATCCCACCGACCGAGTGGCCGTGGAGGTAGACCCCGGCGTGGTGGAGCAGGTCGAGGAAGGTCGCTCGGTCGTCGACGTGTCCGATGACGCGTACCCGCTCGTCGTTGGCCCGAACCGCTTCGATGCGCTGGGTGACGGGTGAGTCGTAGTTGGCCTTGCCGAGCACCACGATCTCGATGTCGAGGTCGGACTTCGACAGCAGCTCGGCGGCCACATCGAGGTTGTTCTCCGGGTTGTGACGGCCGGCGATGAGGGCGTAACGGCCCGGCGTGACGCCGAGTTCGGTGACCGCCGAGGGGTTCGGGGTCCACTCGACTGCGGGGAAGCAGTAGGGGATCACGGTGGCCTCGGCGTTGAACTCGTCGCGGTAGATCCGTGCCATCGCGTCGCAGTCGGCGACGAGGGCGTTGGCCGTGCGACCAGCGACCTTGGCCGAGTTGTAGAAGACCTTCTTGGCCGTGTCGCCCCACTTGCCCCTCAGCCATTCCTGCCCGTCGACGTTGAGCACGACGGGTTGACCGGTCCAGCGGCTCAGGGCGCAGAAGGCAGCGTTGGCCACGTTGACCACGAGCAGGACGTCGTGGCGCGCCACCCGGCTCGCGAGGCCCGAGATCAGACCGTGGCTCAGGGTGTTGAAGCTCTTGCCCTCCACCGCGGGAAGCAGGCGGCGTTCCACACCCTTCCATGGGGTGGGGTCGAGACCTTCCCCGGTGCGGCAGTAAGCGGTGACCGAGTGGCCCCGCTCGACGAGTTCGGGGAGCAGGGTGGTGAGAAAGGTCTCATAGCCCGAGTAGGTGGAGGGGACGCCACGGGCGCCGTAGACACCGATGTCGAGAGCGGTCACTGATCAACCTCTGTGGAGTTGGCGGGGTGGGTGTTGCTGGAGTGTCGGGGATGGGGTTTCGGGATTCGGGCTGTGCCGACGGGGGCGGCGGTGATCACCGCTCGAGCGGCGACTGCTCGGTCAGGCTCGGCGGACTCCGACGCCTTCGCCCAGTGGCCAAGAGGCCATCGGGGTGGTGGCTTTGCCCGGGCCCCTGAGCAGTCGACCGGTCTCGAAGGTGTAGACGTAGCCGATGATCGGCATGCCGACGTTGTCGAGGAGGCTGATCGCGTTGTCGGCTGCACCGGCATCGGTGCCTTGGCGGACCACGAGCACGATACCGTCGCTGTGGGCGGTGAGCTTGAGCGCAGTGGAGTCGACAGAGAGGGCGGGGCAGTCGATGAGGATGAAGTCGTACTCGTTGCGGAGTTCGTCGAGGTAGGAGTCGAAGTCCGGCCTGAGGCGGAGGGCGACGAACGTTCCGCCCTGGGAGGCATCGGGGGCCCAACGCATCGCTCGGCCACCAGCTGCGGTCTGGGCGAGGGTCTCGATCTGGGCGGCGGCGATCGGGGCTCGTTCGAGCTCTGAACCCGCTTGGCCCAGGTGGGTGGTCGCATCCACGATGAGGACCTTGAGACCCGAGTCGGCTGCGGCGAGGGCGGTGTCCTGGAGGGTCGTGGTGGTCCCGGCCTCTGCTTCCACGCCGGCGAAGATGATGATCTGGCGACTGCGCACGTCGGGGTCTTGATAGCTCTCGACCAGGCCGAGGCGGTGTTCGAGGCCAAGTAGAACGACCTCGGATGCAGCGTCACCCACTCCTGCATCGCCTCGGCGACGTGGGATGCGACCGATCAGGGGAATGCGATGTCGGGAAACCAGGCCTTCGGCCTGCTCGATGCGTGGGTTGCGGTCGGCGAGTAGCCAGGCGGCGACCAAGCCGATCGAGAGCCCGAGGAAGCCTGCGACGAGTCCCTTGGAGATGGCGGAGAACATGGCGTTGCCGCCGGAGCGTTCTGTGCTCTGGACGAACGAGACGCCGTCGTCGTAGGTCACGAGGCCGGATTCGAGATCGGCCAGTCGCTGGCGTAGTTCGGCGCTGGAGGCGTCTTCGTCGCCCCGAGCGGCCTCGACCGCGTCGCTCAGCTCGGCCCGGTAGTTCTCCAGTAGGTCACGACGGGCGGTGGAGTAGGCCGCCAACACGCTGTTGAGGCGGTCTTCGGCTCTTCCGGCGGAGGAACCGGTGGCCGAGACGATCAGGGTGCCGCCGTCGGAGCTGGCCCGGGCGGAGACCGCTGCGGCCAGGGTCGACTCGTTCATGTTGAGCTGTTCGGCGGCTGCGTCGATAACGGTGTCGGTCCCGACGAACTTCGCCTGGCTCCCGAGGAAGCGTTCGGCGTCGCCTCCCACGGGGCGGTCGGGGTAGGCGGGATCGATGCCGAGCGGATCGGCGAGCACGAGTTGGGCCGACGCAGTGTGAGGCGGAGCGGTGAGCAGTCCCCAGCCGAGTCCCAACAGCGTCATCAAGGCCGCACCGGCGAGGATGAGCAGCGGGTACCTGCGCGCGGCGGCCACGAGGCTCGGGGCTGAGGTCTCGTTCTCGGCAGGAGTCGGAAGGGTGGCAGTCACGTGTTGTCTGTCGGTCGGCCGACGCCGGTGCCTGAATGGTGCGAGGCACAGGGGGCGTCGAAGTCGGAGGAATGAGTCGAAGAGCGGACTCCTCGGTGAGACGTTCGGCCCATGACGCAGCGCTCGCGACGAGGACGGCCCAACGACCCGCAAGCGACAGTCTCGCGCTCAGAGTGCCCGAGCGCCCCTTCACCCCGGCGTTGAGTGGCAGGAGGCACTCGGAGTGACCGGAAGCCTCGCTCGACGCACAGTCGTCGGCGGCGCGCCAGAGAAGCTTCGGACGTCGCCAGATCCGTCCGTCCGCCGCTGAGCTTCACGTCCCGAGAACTAGTGCACCGAACGCAGCGTCGAGCGGGCTCGTATCGCCGACTCGTATCGCCGAAAGGCCCTGGCTCGTCGGGTCGAGCGGGGCACGTGGAGCGGGTGACGAGAATCGAACTCGCATCATCAGATTGGAAATCTGAGGTTCTACCATTGAACTACACCCACGGGCGGCGACGACCTTACCGGGATCCGAGGTCGACAGCGACCCACCGACGACCCGGCGCAGCACGGGTCCGGCTCGGAGCTGAGCAGACCGTGCCGATGCCCACCGAGGCCGGGGCCACCGAATCCAAGGCCCACCGAAACCGGCCACTGGAACTCGCGAAGCGCGTGGAGCGCTACTCGGAGTTCGCGGGCGGACTGTGCGCAGCAGTTCGCCCGGTCACCGTGTTGTCGGGGCGGCGGGATTTGAACCCACGACCTCCTGCTCCCAAAGCAGGCGCGCTACCAACCTGCGCCACGCCCCGTGACCGGTCGGGCAAGCCTACCGGAGACCTTGGGTCCCGGACCGAACCCGTTGGCTCGATAGACTGCGCCGCCGTGAAGACCTCCGTCGAGCCCGCCGAGGGCAACAAAGTGAAAATGGTGGTCGAAGTCCCCGAAGGGGATCTCGTTCCTGCCATCGATGCTGCATTCAAGAAGCTGGCCAAGGAGGTTCGTCTTCCGGGGTTCCGGCCGGGGAAGGTGCCGCGCAAGGTCCTCGAGAGCCACTTCGGGATCGAGTACGCCCGGGCCGAGGCCCTGAGGGACGCCGTTCCCGAGTTCTATGCGTCGGCTCTGAGTGAGACCGACATCGATGCCATCGCTCCGCCCGAGATCGAGGTGACCGGCGGTGAGGTCGAAGGCGATGTGATCTTCGACGCCGTGATCGAGACCCGTCCCGAGATCACCGTCGACGGCTACACCGATCTCGAGGTGGCGATCCCCGCCCCCGTGCTCGACCAAGAACTCGTCGAATCCCAGATCGACATGCTGCGCAGCCAGAGCGCCAGCCTCGAACCGGTCGAGCGCGCCGTCGCCGACGGGGATGTGGTCACGATCGACATCGAGACCGAGCTCGACGGCGAGCCCCTCGAGGGCATGACGGCCGAGGGCTACTCCTACGAGGTCGGCCAAGGTCTCGTCGTTCCCGAGATCGACGAGCACCTCCTCGGCGCCTCGATCGGCGACGTGCTCGAGTTCAGTGCCTCGCCCCCCGACGACGGCCACGAGCACGACGAGGACTGTGATCACGACGACGATCCCGTCCTCGACTTCAAGATCGTGGTGTCCGAGATCGCCGAACGCGTGCTGCCCGAACTCGACGACGACTTCGCCAAGGAGGTCTCGGAGTTCGACACCGCCGAGGAACTCACCGCCGAGCTCACCCGTCAACTCACGATCCGCCAGATCGCCGAGTCCAACAACGCCCTCATCGAGAACGTGGGTGAGGCCTTGGCCGACCTGTCG
>ENA-ORXU01003246-ORXU01003246.1-marine-metagenome-genome-assembly--contig:-NODE-3246-length-10309-cov-8.145231_pt1 | contig 10309 bp, 19 predicted proteins | sample MGYA00237869_ERZ511484 | MGnify/ENA metagenome assembly ERZ511484 | reverse complement strand
GCTGCCGCCGCCGCCGTCGCCGCCGGCAAGCCCGCGCCGGCGGCCGCGCCGGCGCCCCGCGCGCGCGCCCAAAACGCGGCGAGCAGCGCGTCAAAAACCTCTGGCGTCCCATGGAACCCGTGAACGACGACGAGGAGGTGCGTCGCGGCCGCCCTCCCGTGGGCGCCCCCGCCCGCCCCGTCGGCGCCCGCCGTGCCGACCACGTGCTCGTCAACGTAAATGCCGGTGGAGACGGCGTCGCGGGAGTTGGGCACCAGCGTCGGGCCGGGCGCGCCGGCGGGGGGGGGGAGTCCCGCGCCAGACATTGTCGGCCCCGCGCGCCAACGGCGGCGGGGGGAGGCAGGGGAGGGGGGGGGACGGCGACGGCGACGGGGGGCTCCGCTGCCCAGCGCCGCCCACCCGTGACTCGGGAAGAGGCGACCGTTGCGGTGGGTGACCCGCGGGACGTAGCAGCCCCCACCGCAGCGGCAGCGGCGCGGCGGCGCCAAATACGACGACGGTTGTGATCGAGGCGGCGGCCGCAGCGGGTGGGAGCGGCTGGCCAGCCGTGGCTGGCAATAACCGTAGCGGTACCGCTGGAGGAAAGGAGGCGCAGGACGGGCACGGCGCCAGGCGCGGATGACCGCCGCGTTCGTCGGCAAGCATGCCACCACCGCCAGTGCTTCCGAGGGCGACAGCCACCGAGCAGAGTGCGACGGTCGGGCAGACAACGAGGTGGCGGGTGGAAGGTGGGACCGGTGGCGACCACTGGCTGCCTGGTTGGGTGGCTTCTGTATTGGGCGGCCGCGGCGGCGTGTGAGGACATGACAGCACGAAGAGGTCGCCTGCCTTCCGCAGATGTTTCCAATGAAGCGATTTGACCTGCATGTTGGAGTCGCTCGCAGTCGACTGAGCGCCAACCAAATGGATCTCCCGGTCGCGGTCCATTGCGACGTGACCAAAGAGCATTCTCTGGATGGTGTGATCCTACAGAAGGGTGCGTTGCTTTCCTGCTTCTCTGTGCGTGGACGCAATGAAGCCGATGCCGCTGTCGCGGCTCAGGCCAATCCCACCGAGCGTTTCTGGGAACACACGGGCATGCGAGAATATCTGATCAGCGCAGGCATCTTGGCCGTCGTGCGTTTACCCATCCCTGCGTGGTCCGGAGGCCTCCATCAGCATCACTCCTTGCTGCACAAGACAAGCAGTAAGTGAGGAGATCGACCGCTTGTGGACTTTCGCTGTTTTTTCGCATGCTGAGCAGGTGACGATGGAGCGGGGAGGGCTAGGAGGTCTCTCGGTGGGGATACCCGGCGACTGGAGGGATGGGGCTCGTTTGTTTTGTCGCCTCACGGGCAGCGGGGCTCTGAGCGGTACCAACGTCTTACCCCACCACAGCGCGCCTGTGGTTTTGACCTTCCCGCACCCCCTCCCTTCCTTATTTTTTGTGCCACCGCTTCCACACTCACGCTACTCACATTGGCTGGGCCCTCCTTGTTCATTTAGCTTGCCCACGCGCTCCACAGCATCTTCGGCATGGCGTGCCGCTGCGCCGATTGCGGTGCAGTTGCAGCAACGCTGCTGCGGTCGGGGAAAAACGGTGTTCCGGCTCGGTGCAACCTGTGTGCCTCGCGGCGGCGTTCTGTGGCGCCATCGGGTGCTGGCACAACGGCCACGCTCGGGAAGCGGCGGCATGGAGGTGCCGCCTCTGCAGGGCCGTCGACGTCGGCCCCCTTTGCTGGAAAGATGAGCAAGGTGGCGACAAGTGCGCCTCCCGGGTTGACGCATCCTAGCCCGACGCCCCCCCCTTCGGACACCACCATGAGCGGGCATTCTTCTGGGGATTCCTCGGGATCGTCTCGTTCGGGCGGCTCTGAAGCACCGAGAGCGCCGTCGAGCCCCGACTTGCAGTTGGAGCCGTGTGCACGCGACGAGACCGGCAACACGACTGGCACAGTGCGCGCCGCGTCGGCGCCCGTGGGCATCACGACGGGCGACACGACGGCGGTGGAGACAGCCGGGACGACTGGCCACGCGTCGGCCACAGTGGGTGCCGCGTCGACGCCGACGGGTCACACGACGGGCGGCAGGACGGGAACGCTCGGCGTCGCATCTGTACCTGGGGGTGACGTCACGGGCAATGCGACAGATGACTTGACGGGCACCAAAACGGCCCATTTGCGCACCACCACGTCAACGGCGCCTGGCCGCGCGACGCTCAGCGCGGCGTGCACCGCGTCGGGCAGGCTAGGCGCCTCCTCGACGCCCTCGGGCGACGCGACCAGCGCCAGGACGGGCAAGCCGGGCGCCGCGTCCGAGGCCGGGGGCGTCGTCATTGGCAACACATTGGGGAGCACAGCAGGCGACGTGCGCGTCGTCTCGTCGGCGGCGGCCTCACGTGGTGGGACGCACAACACAACGGGGAATACGACGGAAAACGCGAAGGGCACGTTGGGGGCCACGGCGTCGGCGGCGCCCAGCCTTGGGACCAGTAACAGGGTCCTCAACGCGACCGGCACGATGAGCCCGTCGTCGGCGCCTGTGGCCAGGAACGGGTTTGGAGAGTCGACGCCAGCTCGAGGTCCTTCTTTCGCAGAGCGCGCAGCTGCCGGCATCGCTCTCTCCCGTCGAGCGCTTCTTGGCGGGCGAGTGCTCCCTCCTTCCGGTTCGTCGCGTGTCCCAGAGTCATTGCGTGCAGCGGTTGGCCCACGACACCAGCATCAACCTCTCGGGTCTCCCATCCCACCGGCGCCTCTGTCTGAGTCCCCCTCGCCTCCACGTTGTGCTCCTCGGCCTCTGCAGAAGTCCAGTGGCGCCCCTCCGTTACGCGGCCCGGACCAGCCTCCTCATCCTCTTCCCGTCGAGCGCGACGATTGTGAAGACGTCCCTGACCCCGAGGAGTTTCGCAGCTTCTCTCCGCATCAGGTCGGTGCAGCGGTTGCTACTTTTGCGGGGGCCTTCCTCTCCCCCGTGCGGCAGATGGAGCTGTATAGTGCCTTCACGTTGGGCGCCGTCGACGGTAACATTGTCGGCGTTGTTGCTGCACAGGAAGACATCCATCGCGTTGCAGATACGGTCATGTTATTTTACCGCCGCGCAAACGACGGCTGCGTGCCATACGGCACCGAGTGTCGGGTGTAGCGCTTCCTGCGCCGTATGCGCTAGCAAGCGTGTGTTGTGTTTATGACATTACCGTCCTTTATTCTATGCTTGGAGCGGGTGGAGTATGGCGAATGGCGGTCGCCACGGTCGTGTCAATGCGAGTTTTCCCAGGGCGTGCTCCGAGAGAGAAACGTCGAAAGATGTACTGTTTGCGAGTTCCGAATTAGTTCCGCACTCGTCCGAGAGGCTTCGACTTTACCGCTGCCCGAAGCATGTGCCTTGTCCCTCTTGTGCTCTCGTCCGGTGCAAGCGGGTGCCCCGGTCACAAATCGTTCACATCGCGGCGTGGTGAAAAAGAAACAACGCCCCGGCTGCCCCAAACAGGTCAGACACAAGTGTCTCGTGACACGAGGGCACCAGGTTTCAGCACGCACACGTCCATGGTTGATTTTGTCAGCTCCTCCTTTCACGATCTAAATCCAACTGGACCCCCCAGTCACCCGCGTGTTCGATTTCGCCACAGGCTGGTGATCGCAGCGACTTGGAAGGACTTGCCCGTGTCGGGCTTGTCTTCCACAGGTGCGCAATGCACGCCGTCAATGGAAGAGACTGTCAGTGCGCGCCATGGGCCAGGGTTCAAGACTACCCAGGTTGAGTGTGCGTTCCTTCAGGTGGCCACAATGACTCAGTGGAATCCGTGGCAAGCCTGCGAGCGGCACTATGACATCGACTGCCGGTCATGAACGGCTTCTGTGTGACTGCTGGCTGAGCGCGCTACGTACGGCCGCTATTTTTCGAGTGCCCGATCGCGGCCACTTTGAAAGACGGGCTAATCTTTGTCCCCGGTTGAAGAACCTCTCTGACTTGCGTCCTGAGTCCGCGATCCTGCGCCACATGTCCTTCCCATCAGGACCTAAGGCGGTTGGGTCAGTGCCGAGTGCAACATCAGGGACCTCAAGAGCCTCACTCGCGTTGACCGAGTGCAGAATGACGGAGAGTGCAACCCTGTTGGGGCAAATCGAAACGAAGAGGAGCAAATCGATTCCTGATGCGCAGCGCGAGGGCCCTGTCACTGCCGACGGCGGTCAGTCTGGTGGTTGGCCGAGGATCATCGCCAACGTGTCTACAATCGACTGTATGGTTTGACGATCTCGACGTGCTGGTGCTTTTGCCCTCGACCAATACACGTGATGGAGGGCTGGTGGACGGCGACGCTAGGATCGCCTGGGTGAGACGGGATCGCGGCGACGCGGTGGATTTCGACAACAATGAGGTTGTCAACGGGGTGCTCCTTGTCGCTGGATCCACATCAGATGTTGCAAGGGACGCTGAGCGTGTTGGTAGCGCTAAGGCTGCCCTCCACGGCCGACTGAGCGACCGGCGCCTTCCGCCCTCGTGCGGACACCTGGTGTGGGACGACGCGATGGGACCGTCAGCGGGCGCGCGTGTCGACGCCGTGTCTTCGTGGGTGCGTTCCACCGCGGTCTAGCCGCCTTCAGACCAGAATGAGGTTTGGAGAGAGAGGTTTGGAGAGAACGGTGCGGGAGCGCTTTGGGGCTGATGGTGTCGGGATGCGCATGCTGTGGCTCTGAAGTTGTGGCAAAGACTGAACCGTGCGTGATGGCGATGTGAAACATCTCTTTTTTTTGTGCTGGGTCGTCCTCTGCCCTGAGCGCTCCACTATCAAGCATCGTCCCCCCTAGATCAACACTCGTGCTTCTGTGACGATTCAGAGCGCCCAGGTGCGGCCAAGGGGTCCGCACATGCACAGAGTAAAAAGCCTTCTTGGCACTGTTGTGGCGGCCGGTGAGTTATGAACGTGTGCCGCAGCAGACGAGAGGAGTACGGGAGCAACGGCACGTACGTGCCTGCGTACTCGCATTACAAAGTTCATAAAAGAGGCAACACAAGAAAGCGTTGCTTGCGCCTGGTGGACCAATGCCAGCTTCTCAAAGATTGCGTCACTCCCATCCCAGCACTCCACCGTCGCCTCGCCCAACATTCTCACCCTCCATCGAGAGTCCCATCACTCCACCGTCGCCTCGGTGAACCTTCCCACCCGCCATCGAGCATCCCCTCGTAGCCCCCTAACCCATCCACTGTTTTCGTCCTTCCATCCATTCCGATGAGCCTTGCCGCAAGTGAAGCCTGCATTGCGCATGACGAAGTAGGCCGACGGCCCTTTCCGCGTTCATCACTATCGAACCGGCCTCACATCTGCCGCCCAGCGCGCTATTTGTCTCATGCCAACATTATGCGTTCCAGTTGTGCACGGTGAGCCGGGAGGCGTGGAGCTCTGCGACTAGTAATCCCACTGCTCTTGGGGCCGAAGATGACCGCCAAGAGCACGATGATCAGAGGAGGAACAACGGATAATCTTAATAGACAATCGGGAACCAAGGCGAAGAAAAAATGCGCCCTCCTCCTCTCTGGCACCCGTTGGCGTTTCATGATGGGGAGCGGACACGACTCATGGATGCAACGTACGGCATCAAAGGAAACACGCGCAGTGAAATACACACTTGGTGGACCAATGCAAGCGGCAACGACGGTGGGAGGTGGGACGACAACAGGGGGTGGGGCGACAACCGTGCGCTGACACAACGATGAGCGGCCGAGCAACGACGATGGGCAGCGAAAATATGGGTGGCGGGACGACAACGGTCGGCCGCGACGAGCGATAGCGAGATGACGACGGTGGGAAGCGACGACGGTCGGCAGGGGACGACGACGGTGGGCGACGACGACAGTCGGTGGCACGACGACGACGGTGGGTTGGGACGACGGTCGGTGGCGGGACGACGACGGTGTTCGGCGACGACGATTAGCGGTGGGGCAACGGCGGTTGGCGACGACGACAGTCGGTGGCACGACAGCGACGGTGGGTGGAGACGACGGCCGGTGGCGGGACGGTGACGGTGGGTGGCGACGCCGGTTGGTGGCGGAACGATGACGGTGGGTGGGCGGCGACGACGGCCGGTGGCGGGGCGACGACGGTGGACGGTGACGACGGTCGGTCGCGGAACGATGACGGTCGGTGGCGGGACGACGAAGGTCGGTGGGCGGCGACAACGGCCGGTGGCGGGGCGACGACAGTGGGCGGTGACGACGGCCGGGGGCGGGACGACGACGGTGGGCGGCGACGACGGTCGGTCGCGGAACGATGACGGTGGGTGGGCGGCGCCGACGGCCGGTGGCGGTGGCGGCGCGACGACTGTCAGTCGGGGCCTGCTGAGATCGGGACCGTGATCTGGGCCGCCCAGGACGGCGCTTCCAGATCGTCATGAACGTGCGGCGCGGAACGAGCACCACGGTGGAGATTTTCGGACGACTCACACTTCCTGTGTCGACGCTGCAGACGACCCGATTGCAGTTACGGTCCAAATGCGAGACCGTCATCCCACCTCGCCTTGAAACGGCGTTGGGTAAGCTGAAGTGGGCTTCAAGGGCCCCCTTCGTTTCGCTTGAACGAAAAAGCGCAATTGACATTCCACTTGGCAGGCAACCCAGGGGGCTTTCTGGATTAAGGTGCATGGTTAGTCATTTTTGCTGACCCTGCGACAGGCGACTGCCACGAGGACACCAATTATGGCCCCCACTCTCATGGCCGAGACGTTGGTGGCAGCCACTGCGGGAGTGTTGAGTAGCCACTGGGCTGCAGAAGCTGTATCGGCTCTATGAGGGCGTCGCCAGAGCCGCCCGATCGCACTTGCGACGCTCTGGGCTGCCAGTCGTCGTGGATAGAGGCGGCGCCTCGCTGCTCAGCTGCCGACAACCACGCCTGCAACCCAATAAGGGTACCTCGGTGAGACACAGAATGGAGACGTCAGAGACGATTACTTCGTCGGGCGATGCATGAATCAGAGATCCTTGACACACTTTTACGGCCGACGGCGCTCGGCGTCGACAGGTGATGCTCTTCATCGGACAGACGTGCCGCTTCATTTGGTTCGTATACTGTCGTCACAGACCATTCAAAGGGCTTCTGTCTTGGTGCGCATCAGACTGGTGCCCTCTTGTCGCCAAAGACGTCAGTCTGTGAAAAAAGGAACAGAGAGCCCAAGGATCGCCGCGCACACGACCAAGTCGGATGCAATACTGGCACCTCCAACAACTTCACTCCAACTGCCAGTGTGGTGGGGCTGCGCGTCGCGGCTCTCCGGTGGCCCTTCGGGGGCTACCGTGAGCTTGAGGGGGGGCCTCTTGCTGAGTGGAGGCGTCGAACGCCAACCTGGAGATACAAGGCACACGCGTGGCAGGAGCCCCACTACCTTCTTTCCTGCATTGTGTGGTGGACCAGTCCTGATGGGGCTCTTCCACCCTGTCACACCTTGTGCGGCTGTGCCGGGTCATCGACCCTTCGGGTGCGGCCTCTGTCCAGTGGCCTTGGCGGCACGAAGGCCGCAGGTGCTCGGCCGTGGCTCGTGTCTTTCCCTTCCCCGCCTCCTTGCATTGTGTGCATGCACGTGGTCCGGCCGCAACGGGTGCTGCCCCACAGAGCCTCTCGCCGTGCTCTGCGGTCACGCCAACTGAGCCTTTCGTCGACACACGCGGCGCGGACGTCCATGCGACGACCGGCTGTATCGACGCCGACGCCAGGGACGCAAACACGGTGACGGCCTACATCGCCGCTGACGACGAGTACCGCGACGCGACTGCAGGAGGCATCTACACCGACGGCGCCATCGTCGACGCTGAGACCGTCCGCATCGTCGCAGGCGGCACGGGCGCGGACAAGCGCACCACCTGCATCAACACCGACGCGGGGTCCGCCGTCGGTGTGTTCACGGACGTTGCGTGGACCGAGAGGAGGACCGCTTGCACCGACGCGTTCGACTTGAGCATGCGCACGGCGACCGTCTGCGTCGACATTGGCCAGGGAGCCGACAGCATCATCTTTATCCACGTGGGCGGGGACCGTGAACAAGGCTCACACCGACAGCCCCATGTTTTCCGAAGAGCAGCGCCTCCGAGCACTCCACTTTTGCGATGAGGGGTACGCCATCGAGGACGTCGCCATCTTCATCGGCTGCTCAACTCATTCTATCGACCGCTGGCGGCGCGCTCTCGCAGCCACGGGCTCGGTGTGGCAAGACGCTGCCATGCGGAATGCGCATGCCGACGCCGCGGTGCGAAACGAGGACCTCGTGCGCGCTGTGAAGATGCTGGTGGAGGCGGAGCCAGTCGCCTTTTTACGCGATCATGTCGACCTTCTCGTGACTCTGAGCACGTACTACCCAGATGTAGACCACCGCTATGTGAGCTCAGCCACCGTCCACCGCATCTTACGTCAACTGGGTTACACCCGCAAGCGGGTGGAACGCCTCTTCCTTGAGCGCTCGGAGCAGGATCAGCGGGAGTTTGCCGTCATGATCAACGAGCTGCCACTACGCTGCCTCGTCAGCGTCGACGAGACGCATACGGACGGCGGAGACGTTTATCGCAAGTACGGTCGTACATTGCGCGGAGCGCGGTGCGAGCTCTTGGACCGCGATCCGCGGACGGTGCCAAAGACGAGCACCATGTTGGCAGTGTCTATGACGCAAGGGGTGGTGTGGTCCCAGACTGTTTTGCTTGGTCCGGCTCAGACGGCGGATGACTGGCGCCTCTTCCTTCAATGCCTCGACACAAGAATGAGCAAGTACGTGCCGGGCTTGCCTTGGGCTTTGCAGCCCGATGCATGCGTTGTCTTGTATGACAACGCTGGTATCCATGACGAGTCCGGCGACGCCTTTATGCAAGAGAATGGCATTCACCACGTCCGCCTGCCCCCGTACTCGCCCAACCTCATGCCCGTTGAGGGTGTGTTTGCCGAGCTCAAGATGCACGTCCAAGATCTTGTCTACTCAAACGGGCAGTACTTGGACAAGCCCATGCAGCTGATGGCTGTGGCAGTGGCGCGTTTGACTCTGCCTCAGATTGCCGGCCAGTTCCACCGCATGGCGGAAAACGTGGCGGAGCTCTTGTGAGGAATGCGTGCTCGTATGGTTGCTTTCCTTGATCGCGAGTGTCACTCTTTTCCGCGCTCTGCCTGACCGACTCTTCTTTTGTTGTCCTGTTACTCGTCATACTTTCCAGCACAACGTGGGTATGGATCACCTGTTATTGCTTGTCGAGGTCGTGTTTTGCCACACATGTGCGCCCCACATGCAGGAGTGAGCGCCGCGGAAGGTGGCAGGCCGCACACAACGAGCATTGTCCGTGGCGGCTTCCACGGCCGGCACACGCCTCGCTTGGTTGGCCGACGGCTGGCGGCTGCCCGGCGCGTGGCGGACACCGCCGCCGCCGCCGTCGCCGCCATCCCTCAGCCCCGGAACCGCTCCGAAGACGCGCGCGCTGCGCGTGGTGGCGAGGCGACGGCGGCCGCACTGGAGGACAGCGGAGAGAGGGACGGTAGTCGGCCCCTGCCGCGACGCGTGCCGTCGTTCAGCCGCTGGTGCCTTCGATGAGCGCGGGGCGCAGCGCCCGCTTGCATTCAGACACCGCGTGGCCGTCGGTTTCGGGCGGCCGCTCGCCGCCACCCCCCCCATCGACGCCCTTCTCCCCACCCCCAATGCAGCGACAGGATGGCCGCGATGGCGGCGGCGGTGGCGGCGGCACCGCCCGTCGCCGCGGCGGCGTGCCAACATCCGCAGTCGCGGCGCGACTGTGGTGTCCGTGTCGCGCTGCTGCCGCGACACGGGCATGTGGGCGTGCGGCGGTTGACACCGACGCGCCGCCGCTCTAGCCGCCACTGCTGCCACGCGGGCTCTGTCGAGCGCAGGCGGGCGACGTCCGCTCCCTGTGGAAGCGGCACCACGATGCCTGGCGGCATTGCCGCGGCGGCGACGGGTGGCGACCGCGGGACAGCTGTCAACCCGCACGGCCTGCTGCACACGACGGTTTTGGTGCGGCGTAGGGGGCGGGGGAAGTAGGGGGGGTCAGGCGGCACTGGGGTGGAGTCGGTCGGCGGCTTGCCCCTCGTGTGGACGGCGTGGACTGGGTTGGAAAGGCAGTGGGCACCTGGAAGGGGCCGTTGGTGGTGTTGCTCATTTTGGCTTGATTGTTTCTCCGTGGGACAGCCCTGGTTGTGAATGTTTTCGGTTGACGTCCTCTGACGATGTTCGCTGCGTTCTGGGTCTTCTGTGATGTGCGCCGCTGATCAGCGGCGCGGCGTGACACACCATCCCCCCCCACCATCCCTCAATGCTCCCGTCGCGTCCTGGTGCACCGTCCGTCCCCCCCCCCC
>ENA-ORXU01003245-ORXU01003245.1-marine-metagenome-genome-assembly--contig:-NODE-3245-length-10310-cov-3.443565_pt1 | contig 10310 bp, 8 predicted proteins | sample MGYA00237869_ERZ511484 | MGnify/ENA metagenome assembly ERZ511484 | reverse complement strand
GAGCAAGTCCCTTGATCTAAGTATATGTGTGCATCACTACACTTTGAGAGCACCCTGTCCTAAAGGCCAGGGAAATGCAGACAGAAGTGAGCAGACAGAAGCACACCAACAGACGCAGATTGCAAGACCATTCATGAGCGCGTCTCCCCTCCTCCAAAAAAACAAAAGTATTGAAAGAGACATGCAAGAAACAAAAATCAGAGGCGGCCACAACACACGGGTACGCACATGCCCGCGAGGGCAGTCAGCGTCCACCCACCCCCGCACCCCGCGCTATCCGTGCATCCTCAAACGTATGTCTGAGCTCGGCATCACTCGCCCGGCCGCCCCCGCAGCTTCCGAGCCCCGCTGCCGCGGGGAGGTGCGACGAAATATGTCGCGCCGCGTCGCCGCACCGTCGCCCCCGTCGGCGACCGCGTCAGCACTCGCCGTCGGCGACGATGCGTCGCCGGCGGCGGCCGCCCCCGCCCGCGCCACCGCTTCACGCCGCCGGCGGGTCGACACCCGGGACGGCGCGCCCGCTGCCGCCGCCGTCGAAGTGGAGCCGTCGTCGACCAACGCGGCCGACGATGTCCCAGCCGTCGCAGCGGCGGCCGATACGGAGCCTGTCGCGGGCGACACAGACGCGCCGCTGTCGGGGGTGGCCGCCGCCCGGCGCCGCCGGGTGCGCGTCGCCGGCGTGTCGGGTACCTCCACCGCCCCATTCTCCGCCGCCAGCTTGGCGGCCCTGCGCTGATGCCGAGGGCTGGCCGCGCTGGGCCGTGCCGCTTCAATAGAAGAGACGGCCGCGGCCGCCGCACTCGCCCGACGATTGGTGTCGACGATAAGGGCGGCGGCGGCCGGGACATCCTCGTCCTCCTCCATGCTTCTGAGGCTAGCTTCCGCATCTTTAGCCGTCCCCAACCCATCGTCATCTTGTCCGTCCTCCCCCCTGCTGGGGCCTGCGACATCCGGCACAGGGGCCGCGGCGGCCGCACGGCGAGCCAATGCCATGGGGGGTTTGGTCTTGAGAACCCACTCGTCCCCCCCGCGCCAAATAAGGAACGGGCGCAGGGCGACGCGGGACACCCACCCCGCCTCTCGCCCGTCTGTCGAGACGAGAAAGCCCTTGCGCGGCGCAGCGCCGCGGACGACGCCGACCAGCCACGAGGCGCCCGTGCGCGCCTCGACGGCGTGCCCGATTTCTGGCGCCCACCGGCGTCCGAGGTGCGCAGCTGCCGCAGGTGGTGCGGGGCGCAACCGAGAGGCCGGCACAATTTCTCCACCGTCTGCATTGGTGCCGTCGGTGACGCCGTCGCCAACGGCGACCGTGTAGCTCACACGGTACGAGATGCGAGCAGCCTGCGGTGTCGACGATGCCGTGGGCGGCAGTCCGGGGGAGACAGCCGTCGAGCCCCGCCGCCGCTGCCGGGCGACGCGGACGAGCGTGCGGGCGGCCGCCGACACGTCCCCGCCGTCGCCGTCAGTCGGCGGCTCGGCCGCCGCCGCGGCTGCCGCGTCTTCCGCATCAACGTCCACGTCAGGCGAGGCGGCAGGTCCCGCAAAAGAGCGACGACCACTGGACGCAACCGCGTCGGCAAACGACACAGAGCGGCGGAGAGAGCGCGTGGATCGCCGCGGCGACGAAGCCGCCGCGGGCTTGGTGCCCGACCCGCCAGCAGCAGCCGCCGCCGCCGTCGGCGCGGTCACGTCCGTGTCCTCGTAATCGCTGCGTGCCCCCGACGTACGACCGCCTGCACCGCCGCCGCCCACCGCTACCCGCCGAGCATCGCCCAAAGCGTGGGCGGATCCGCCCTTGGCGTCCCCGGCCCCATCCGACTCAATGAGCCCCCCGCCCGGTGAAGACGGGGACGGGGACGGCGACGACTCTTTTCCCGCAGGCCGCACATGGACGGAGGAGCCGAGGGAGAAAGGCACCTCTGTCGACACGCGGCTGACGACGACTGCGGGCGCCCAGGCACGGCCGGCGATGCGCCCCGCCTCCAGCACTTCCACCACGTCTCCAGTCGCGTACTCCCGCTGCGAGCTAATGCGGGGCGTCGGCGGAACGCGCGCGGCGGAGGTAGGGGCCCGGCCCGCGCCCTCAAAGTGTACGCCGCCTGCAGCGCCAATGCCCAGAGACAGGACGGCCACGGGCGGCGCACCGCCGGGCACGCCGCCGCCAGTCGCGGCCGTCGCAAGTGCACGCTCCCGCAGACGCGGAGAAGACCGCGGCCCGCTGCCGACACCGCGTCCGCGGGGTGGTGGGGACGCCGCCTCCCACCCGCCTGCGGGGGCCGTCAAGCCCCTGGATGTGCTGTCGGCGGCCGCTGACAGAAGCGCCAAGTTGCGCAACCGCGGGCTAAACCGCAGGCCTGGGGAAAAGCCGCCAGCCCGCAGTGTTGGGGACCGCGCCAGCAGCCGCCCACCGGCGCGCGATCGGGATGGCGATCGGCCGGCGGCAGCTGCCCCTCCGCTCGCGCCACGAAAGGGCGCCAGGGCAGCGCGACCGCCCCATCCACCGTCACCACCGCCGCCGCCGGGCCCGGACGGCGATGCCTGCCAAAAGTCGCGGCCCGCCAACTGGCCGCCTACGCTCGAGACGGCCGGGAGTGCCAAGGACGGCAGCGCCCTCAGGGCAGTGCCTCGCCCCGTGGGCGGTCCGGACGGCGCAGCAGGCCCGTCAAACGCCGGCAAGTTTCCAAAGGCGGTGTCAGCGGCAGCGCCGCTCGGCGGCGTCGGCCCCGCCGGCGGGTCGGCCAAACCCAGTGCCGGCGTCACCGGCATGTTGGAAGCGGCCGCGGAGGCCGCCACCTTCGCCGCAGCTGCCGCCTTGATGGCCTTGCCCTTCCCGGCACGAGAAGTGCGCGCCCGCTTGGGCGGGGGCACAGGCAGAGAGAGCCCCGGGTGAGCCGCCGCCATCAGGCCCGGGGCAGCACCGACCGGCGCCTGGCCGCCGACACACAGCACCACATCTGCATAGACGTCACTGCCACCGCCGTCACCGCTACCGAGCCCGCTATCACCGCCACCGGTCGCCCCAGCCGTCGAAGAGTCCCTGACTACAGTGGGCAAAGCGGCTGTCGACGCCGCCGCTGCCACAGCCGCCACGGCGGCCGCACCGGGCCCACCGGGCGGCAGTGGTGGTCCCTTTCGGGTGCGCTTGCCCGGACGCGTCGCCGACTTGGACGGAGAAGCCGCAGCGCCGCCGCCAACGCTCCCGTCCGCTGCGAGTGACAGACCGGAAGCTTGCAAGGCAGGCGCCGCCGCCGCCGGCGCAGCAGGCGGCGCGGCAGTATTCGGATACGCCACTGGCTGGCCAGCTTCTCCGATGTCAACGTCCCCCACTCCAACGCTCGGTCCGACAGGCGGAGGCGCTCCCTCCCTCATCATCATCCCACACCCTCCCAGATCCATGGGAACGGCGCCACTGTGGAAGTGCAGCGAAGACAACCCCGTTCCCCCGACGCCAAGCCCGGCCTCCGCAAGCGCTGCCGCCGCAGCCTCCTGCGCCGCGGCCGTTGCGGACTGATAGTCCCCAGCAGCCAAGACGTGGGCAGCCGCTGGCGGGCCTTCCGACGGCACGAGCGCCACGGGGTGTTGTGAAACCCCAAAGCCCGCTGGGTCAGCTGCCTGAAGCGGCACCCCATCACTCGGCGTAGGTGAGAGCAGCGCGAGGCCGGCCGAAGGACCCTCGCCACTCGGACCCGCGCTGCAAGCAGAGCTACCAATGGTCCCCCCACCCCCACCCGCCCCACCCGAGCTGCCTCCCCCCTTGGCGCCCTTGTTGGGCACTCGCGCTCGCCGGTTCTTGAACCACAGCACCACCGACTGTAGGGGCATCCCAATGCGGGCAGCGAGGGCGGACAATACCTCCGCGGCGGGGCTCGCGGTGACAGTAAAGACGGTGACAAGCTCCGCTAGCTGGTCGGGCGATGCGCGGTAGCGCTTCTGCTTTGGCTTGCCGGCCTTGTTGAGTTCCACCCGCGACGCAACGGGCGCCGATAACGATGGTGGAGGGGCACCGGCCAAGGCCCTGGGCCCCCCACCACCACCCCCGCCGCCGACGCCGACACCCCCATCCCCGTCGTCCCCGTCGATGGGAGCTCCGATGCCTTGGCCCGCGCCACCGCTGAGTGGGGAAGGTGCGTAGCCGTCCGAGAGGGACAATCTCATCCCAATCCTCGACGACGATGGAGGGTACGGTTGCAATCCTCCGGAGCGGGCTCCGTACACGCCCGACATGGGCCTGCCACCCCTGCCCATGCCGTCATGATGGTATGCGTGGCCGGTTGCCGCCGCAGCCGCCGCTTGCTGCTGTTGTTGCTGTTGATGTTGCCGTTGCTGCTGCTGCTGCTGCTGCTGCCGTTGCTGCTGTAGTTGCTGTTGTTGCTGCTGCTGCTGCAAGCTCAGCATCCCCCCCCCCCCCCCCCCCCCCCCCCCCCCTTCCACCGCCGCCGGGATACCCGGACGCGGATGCAGCTCCCATCCCGTAGTGATGCTCGTGCATCGAGTGATGTGGGGGTTGCCGCGAGGGCTCCCCCCCGCCACTCATGCCACCGCCGCTGCCACTCCCCCCCGGCGTCAGCGAGAGTAACGCCGCTGGAGGGGGCAGCAGCCCTTGGCGGAGACGACCGCCTCCGCCGACGCCGCCGCCGCAGCCCATGCCTACAGGAGGCAGCCCCGATGGTCCGCCAAGGCCGCCACCCTGCGGCGGCATCGGCACTACGAGGCCACGCAGGTCCCCCGGCGGGAGCAGATGAAGGCCACCGCGGCCACCAATGTCGCCCCCATCGGCACCAGGACCACCTGACAAATGCAGCGGGTGGCCAGACGGGACACCCGGGACGGCGTCGCCTCCGCCTCCGCCGTCTCCACCACCGTCGCTTGCACAGCCATCAATGGGGCCGTATACAATTCCACTATGGCCGGCACCCGCACCGGACGGGTGGCCACCCACAACCCCTCCCGCCCCATCAGATTCCGCCACCACACCCATGGGAGGCGGCAGAACACCCAACGACCACCGGGTCTAACCAGTCGCGACGGCTGCAGTGCCGCTCAGAATCCGTATGCACTTCTCTGTCGCTGTCCACACCTAATCGCCCAGCGTGTCCGCCGTCCCGAAGTACCCACACACCGGCCCGCCGCTCGAGCACGGTCCGGAACAGCACAGTGGCTACGACAGCGGCCAACAGCTACAGAGGCGTGGCAGGGACGCCAACGTCAGTAGACGTGGTCGCGTGCTTACCCGTGCCACGATGGCGCAGGGGCGGGTGGCGCCTGCCGAGAAGGCATGCATGGCGGCAGTAGAGGCCAACGACGGCTGGGAGGGACGGCTTGTCGTCCAGCCGTGCCGACGGGGGGCGGCGGCCCAGCCACGTCGAGCGCTACTGCCGTCCGTTCACAGGTGTCGCGCAGAAGTTTCCTCGGGTTTTTTTTCGTGGGGGCATCGCCGGGGAGCCTATGCGGACCCTCACTTCCTGCGGCGGCTTGTAAACATGGGCGACCGGGGGTGGCGCGGGAGACCAAGAGATAGGAAACAGGCGGGAAATTGGTGGACGAGAAAGTCGCCTCCTCGCAGCCGCAACGTCGCGGCCGCGGTACTACCGAGGGCATCGGTGAACGAGGAACGATGCACCGCTATCGGCACCCGGCGAGAGAGAGGAAATAAAAAGACGCAGAGAAACGAATACCAAGACGAAAAGAACAAAACGATTAGACGGGAAGAGACGAGGGGGAACAACCAAGACGAGTAAAGTTCAGACCAGCCGCTTCACTCTCCCCCCTTGCGGGGGGGAATGCAAAAAAATCAGAAAGAGAAAACGGAAGACCACCAAAAGAGACGACTTCCCAAAAGCCCGGTGCCCGCCTGCCTCGTCGACCACTCAAGCCGCTTTCTCACCGGCCAATGCTCACGGGACGCCCGCCACCACCCACTGCCACCGGCTTGCGAAACGCCGGCGACGTGCGCCCACATCGTGGTGGCCGCTGCCGGTGCGCGGCCGACCACGACGGGGGCAGGGGCGGACGGCGGCGGCCGCCGCGGCCGCCTGGCCACCCGACCGATGATCGCGACGGCGGGCGCCCTGGGGGTGGAGGGGTACCGCCGGCGGCGGCAGCAACGACCAGCGGGCCACCCGCGGCAGCGACCGCGGCGACGACAGCCGACACGGCAGGGATGGCAACGGGGCACTCCAGGCGGCCGACGCAGCCACCACCTCCGCGCCGAGCGTCGCCGCCAAAGGCGCGCGAATGGATGGGTCCGGTCAACGTAGGAGGGGGAGTCCCCGACGCCGCCACCGCGCCGGCCGCCATGGCCATGCCCCAGCCCGGTGCCACGCCTGGCGGGGGGGTCCACGGTGCGGCGGCCATGCCGACGTGGGGTGCCCACGCGCTGCCTGCGGGCGCAGGTGACCACTGGCCTCCGGGTACTGGGGACCAGCCGCCCGTCGGGGTGGGTGGCGGCGGCGGCCGCTCGACAGACGCGGGCACAAGTGCCTCCTCGGCCACTGCAGCCGTAGCGGCCACGCCTGCGCTGCACCACCAGACGCCCGGTGCGGGCAATGGTGCGGGCGCAGCCGGCGCCGGCACGTCGTGCCGCCACTCGGTCGTGTCCTTATCACTGGAGCGGCCGACGCTCAACCGCAGCCCCCCCCGGACGGCCTCATACTCCCCACCCCGCACTGCGGTAGCGTACCGCAGACCGTCGAGGACTGACAACTCCAAGCCGTTGAGTTCCGCAACGCCGACACCACCTACAACCGCCCAGCCGCCATTGGAGAGGTGCGCGTCCTCGTGCGTCTTGGCCGCGACCAGCAGCGCCGCAAGCACGAGCCGGTGGACGGTCAAGCCGTTGAGGGGCACAGACGGGGCGGCGGACGAGGGGGATGGCCGTGGTAAAGGAGCCTCAAAGCCGACAGCACTCAACCGCCGCCCATCAACCCCCAAGCCCGTGAGACGGATCAAGTAGACGACGGCGAGCACCCACGTTTCGGGGGCCACACCCCCATACTCCCCCAACCGCTCTACGTACGCGTCAACGCCAACGCCAGGCGGCGCGGCGCCGTGGAAAAGGGTGGTGCCCGCCCGGGACGCATCAATGCCCGCGCACACACCCCCGGGTCCGCCCCAGGGCGTGCTCTCAGCGCACGGCGCATGACCGGCGGCCGCGCAGCTGCGAGCAGCCGCAGCGACCGCAGTCGAAAGCCATGCCGTCACAGCACCAGCGGGGGTCACTGGTGGGGCGGGGAATGGTAGCGTCGTCACGGTGGTGGGGGATGTGGGCGGCGGGTGGCGAGGTGGGGCCTCCATGACGACCCGAGGAAGGGAAGGGGGGGGAGGGGGCACACGCTACGATGCTACGAAGGAGCAGATCGCCCGGTAGCGTCGTAGCAATGGCGCGACAAGTGGATCGGATGCTTCGCCTCGCGAGTAAAGCGGGGTGAGTGTTCGTGGGGAAGGGAGAATACTACAATGCAAATCAGCGACAGTGTCGCGAGCCGTCGCACGCCGCAAGCGGCGCTAGTTCGACGCTGCGCGTGAAGAGGTGCCGGCGGGCAGCTTCTACAAAGTGCGCGCCCACATCCGTCCACCGGGTGGGAGAGCTCCCGTCGATCGCACCCGACGTGCACGCGGCGTCACGGACGCCAAGCGGCGACGTGGAGGGCAACACCGACCGACCGAGTCGGTCGGTTGGGGGTCGGGCGGTCGAGGGGCGCGCACCCGGCCACGCGGGACGGAGTGCCGCCCGAAGCCGAGAAGGGGGGCGAGGGGCACGACGGTGTGGCCGGCGGACCGACGGCGACGGCGGCGGTGGCAGCACGAGGGGCACGCCGCGCGCCCGTCGGGCCGCGACCGTGAGAAACGGCGCCGTCGAGAGGGGGTGCGGCGCAGGCTGCGCTCGGGCAGCCGTGACGGTGGGCGCGTGTCCAAAAAGGACGTTTGGGGCGGTGTCTGCCTGGCTGGCAGCCCCGAGAGCGACTGGACCTGCCTCCCACGGCCTGTCCAGCCACAACCGTGACCCGTCCAACGCTGTGCAGGGGAGGGACTCGGCTCGCCCCGCGCGGGGGCGCGTGCCGCCTTCCAACCAGTCGGTTTCCAGCTGACGACGAGAAATTGGCGCCCGACGAAACCAAAAAGCCGCAGCCGTTGTCGTCAAGGGGCCTGCACAGGTCACCCCGCGCACCTCCTGCTCATGCATTGGCACGTGGGGTGGGTCTCCGTGACGGGGGGTGACCTGGCCTTTGCCTGCCACGGCGGCAATTTGGCCACGCACGCACGGTCTTTCCGCCCCCACCTTTCCACACGCCCTTGAACGCAGTGTCGGGAGGTGGCGGCGGAAGCAAACCTGCGGGGGCCGATAGCGACAGGTGGCTCGACCGGGACGGTGTTGCCGTCAGGCATGCCTGCGAGGCCCCCCCTGGCAACACCTGGCGCGTCGCTGCTGCCAGTTGCGCGGTTGGTTTCCCCCTGCTGGCGTGGAAGGCGTGGTCCTCGAGCCGCCGCGAGAGAAACGGAGCACGTGTGCACGCCCTGAAAGCAGCTGCTGAGCTTCGGCGGCGTTCCAATTGGCTGTGGGAGCCACCTGGGTGTGCGACACCTCGCGAGTATCCGAAAGGGTTTCCCAGGGAGGCGGCCTGGACGGTCGTGACGCCTCGCTCGTTGTGTCAGATCTCGGCATTGTTTTCGTTAAATCACTGGGGGTCGATCCAAGCCCTTTCGACTTGCCGAGCGGACGCGCAGCAGCGGTCCGAGCCGCCTCCATTTCTGGCGGGGCAGAGCGTCGTGTCCCAGACGCTGTGGCGGGAGTGGGAGGAGCTGCGCTTCCCACGCTGTCTCTCCTGCATCGTCAACGGCGCTTCGGCGCTCGAGGGGGGCCGCCGCCGATTTTGTCCCCCCGCTCGTTTCCCTGGGATCGCGTCCGCGGCCGCGTGCTCGCCGCCCGCCAGCCGTCCAACAACCGCCACCACGACTGACGAGAGGCGCGGTTTGGCGCGGCACACGTGGTGCGCATTTTCTTTTGTGCGGGCGCCGGGCAGGCGGACAAAACCGTCTGTGCGGTCACGCTGGGACCGCCCTTTTTGGAACGGCGGGGCTGCCACCACCCTCTGGCGGTTCCCTCGCCCTTTCTATCGACGCCGCCGCCGAAACGAAGCCGAGGCGCTCCACATCTTGACGCACGGTGGCCTCACTGGAACTAGGAAAAAAGGTCCGGAGATACAAACAATCAGGCACTGTCTCGCGTTTGAGCTCTACTTATCCTCATCACTCTTCTTGCATCTCAGCGCGTTTTCCTTTCGCATCTCAGCGCGTGCCTCTCGCATCTCATCTCGGTGCGTTTGGCAGCTATAAGACCTGCTGTGGCAGAACAACGTGACTGAGGTAGTGGGTCATTTTGTCCTCGTTCCACTGCTCACACATGCACGGATAGCAAATGGGGCCTTTTGGAAAAGCAGTGGGCATGGCCATTCGGTCACACCGCTGTTCCTACGGCTTGTGGAGCTCTTTATACAGACCAGTGAGTCGTCCCTTCAAAGATCGACAATCGGCAAGATGCTGGTTGTCTGTCAACGAAAATCAACCGTGACGGCTGGTTTGTTTCCATCTGTAGGCTCTTTGCGACGTGCGGCCGCTCCAGGTCCGTGTGTGGGCTTTCCGTGCCGAGACCGCCGCGACGTTGCCACGTCCGGTGGCAGTGCGAGGCGGGCGTGTGCGAGTGCTGCGCGCCGGGGCCGCCGCCGTCGCTGCTCCGCCGACGCGGTCGCCGTCGATGTCCGCCGTCGAGGACTGCGCGTGCCTGCCGGTGGAGGTGGGGACGGAGGGGGGGCACCGTGCGTGTTCTTTGGCAGAGGGGCGCTGCCGCGGTGGTGTTTGACGCCATTGCGTCGCCGTTGTGCGACGTCCAGACGGGCGTCTGGAGGCACTGACGCGGGCCGCAGCCCGAAAAAAAACACGGAGGGGATCCCGCTTGGCCGTGCCAAGCGGGGTCCCCTCTGTGTTTTTTTCACATTCATCCATCGGGTGTGTAAGACACAATTAACTTTTTCAAGTTCGACGGTGATCCACGTCGGCCAGCGAGCTTCCCCGCTGTCGATGTCGAGCTCAGAGCCACTACGTACGACTCCCGTGTGGACCTCCACTCCCCGCCATCTCCCCGCGGCTGGTGCTTTGCCCCCCCGCAGGCCCAAGCCGCGTTTTGGTGGTCGCCCCTTGCACTGGTTGACGTTCCCCCTTTGACTTGCCTGCGAGTGTGCCCCGTCTCACCCGCCACCCACCTCTCGCCACCCGCCGCCGTGGCGCCGGCCGACTCGCCGGCAGCCCCACCCCCC
>ENA-ORXU01003242-ORXU01003242.1-marine-metagenome-genome-assembly--contig:-NODE-3242-length-10324-cov-3.031326_pt1 | contig 10324 bp, 3 predicted proteins | sample MGYA00237869_ERZ511484 | MGnify/ENA metagenome assembly ERZ511484 | reverse complement strand
GTAATGCACGGAAATTGGGTTTACAATAGATTGGATAGAAAATTTGTATTAAACAAGGCATGAAGGAGTGTAAACTCCTGAACCGCCTCGCGGATGGGATGCAAGGACGATGCCTTAGCATCGGCGAGTATTTTTAACGAAGGGTTATACAAATTATTCATTCAGGTTATTAGTTAGCTTAATTCCGTGCATTACTTTTGGGCAATCCTACGTTGTTCTATTTCAGTCATTATTCTATGTGCTACTTTCAACGCCCGGTAACCATCTTGTAAAGTAACCCTTATTGGCGTGTCCTTTTGAATAGCAGTTACCAGTGATTCTAATTCCATTTTAATAGCATTAGATTCGGCAATATCGGGCATTTCTACATGAATAATTTTGGTTCCCTGATTGGTTTCCAGTTCAAAAACGGGTAAGTCTTCTGAAATGTCCACTGTGGCTTTGTCGTATAAACGCACGATTTGAGCTTGTTTGTCTAAAAAATCCAGACTTATGTAAGCATCTTTCTGAAAAAGGCGCAATTTCCTCATTTTTTTTAAAGAAATACGACTGGCAGTAAGATTGGCTACACATCCATTTTCAAACTCAATCCGGGCATTGGCGATATCCAGTGTATCACTGACTACTGCTACTCCACTGGCACTTATTGTTTTTACTGGTGCATCTACTACGCTAAGCACCAAATCAATATCATGGATCATCAAATCAAGAATAACCGATACATCCGTTCCTCGTGGATTGAAGCTAGCCAGTCGATGTCCCTCTATAAACATGGGCGACAGTAAGGTATCAGACAACGTTAGAAAAGCGGGATTAAATCGCTCTACATGTCCTATTTGTATTTTTGAAGATTTTTGTTCTGCTAGCTTAAGCAGCGCTTCTGCCTCAGAGAGCGTGTGGGTGAGTGGCTTTTCAATAAAAACATGTTTGTCCATTTTTAGCGCAAGCAAGGCCAATTCATAGTGCGTAACAGTAGGACTTACAATGTCAATAATATCTACTGCCTCCAGCAAGGATTCAACGGTTGAAAAAGCAGGTATTTTATAAGTACTAGCAATATAGTTGCTACGTTTGGAATCAGGGTCATAAAATCCAATCAGCTTCAGGCTGTCAATTTCCTGAATACACTTCACATGTATCTCTCCCAAGTGTCCCACACCGAACAGTCCAATTTTTAGCATACCAGGTTTTTTTAAAAACTGGTGCAAAGGTAAGAGACTTATTAGACTTGACAAAAAATCCCGAATCTTGATATGTATCAGGATTCGGGATTTCTATTTAAGGTTATTTTAAATAGATATGCTTATAGAAATATTTGATTATCTCAATAGCGTCACATCTCCAGAAAAGAGTTTACGCGTACCATCATCAAATAGCACTTCAACAGAATAGATATAAACACCTGTACTGGCTAGTCGATTACGAATTTTACCATTCCATCCAAAGTTCTGTCGGAAAGGATCAATATCTCTTTCTTTATATACTATACCACCCCAACGATTAAACACACTTACGGCAAGAATCTTATCTACGCCATCTCCTGCATAAACCCGGAAACGATCATTTTCTCCATCACCATTAGGTGAGAAAGCACTAGGAATATATACTGGTAAAGTTTGATCAACAACTACTGTTACGCTACCTTCACCCTGACATCCAAATTCATTTTCTGCTTGTACATTATAAGTAGTCGTCTCCCACGGTCGTACATACGTTATGAAAGTATTGGTATCAGGAGCTGCAACCGAAGAAGTAGTTGACCATATAATCTGACTGACCGCCTGATTAAATCCAGTTACGAGCTCTACACTATCTCCATATTGAAGATATTGGTCTTCACCCAAATCCACCGTAAGTTGATCTGGTTGATTAATGATAACTGTATCTTCCGCAATACAACCATTTGCATCGGTAATCATTGCAAGATAAGTACCTGCTCTCATTCCGAAGAATTCATTAGCGATGTAGGATGTTTGTACATCAAAGTCATATAAATAATCTCCCGCTCCTCCTTGAACATTTACAAATGCTGCGGTCCCATCATTACCACCAAAACAAGTAACATCTGATGTAATAAATTCTGCAGTAATTGAATCTGGTTGATTCAAGAAAAATGAATCCTGTGAAACGCATTCATTTCCATCTGTCATAGTCACATGATACCAACCTGTATTCAGGTCATCAACTTCATTTCCAGTATCACCATTACTCCATACGTAAGTGTATGGTGTAATTCCATTTTCAGGACTTACGGATAAGATTCCGTCTGTCTCTCCCGGACAAGAAATACTTTCCTCTAGACTAATCACTGGTAAAATATCTGGCGTACACTTACATCTTACTTCATCCGTTATGATAACTGGATTACAAATCGTTCCATCATTGATTTCAAAATAATAGGTAGCACCACTCGTCAATGGTTCACTGACAAATGTATTTCCTGTCAAGCGGCCTGGTGAGCCGTTTACCTGATACATAATTGGATTTCCTCCTGTTAATTCAAAGCTAATCGTATAAGCTGTTCCTTCTTCGTTACAAGTAGAAACAAAATTAATCGTATCTGGTCTTTCTAATACATTTACAGTCACAGACTGTACACCGTCAAACACGTTCCCTGCGCAATTTGGTGAATTAGTAGTTTGAATACTTATTAGGCTATAAGTTGTGGTATCCAATGGCATAACTGGAATGCTATGGCCATTTTCAATTCCTGTTAAATTAAAAGAATTGATACCATCTGTGTAACTCACATCATAAGGACCTACTCCTGTAATGTCGAAATAAATTGCATGATCGCTACCCGCACAAATTGTCGTATCACCTAGAATATCAATCATAGGAACAGGTGTAAATATTACGGGTTGACCGGGTGCAACCATTAGACAGGGATTCATCGTTCGATCTAAAATTGGAACTCCTGATCCGTCATCATCACCAGCTACTGCAGAAATATAATAAGTCTGACCATGAACTAGCATACTGTTATAAGCAAATTCAGGAATGGTATTAACCAATAGAATATTACCTAGTTGATTTCCTGGTGCATCATGCAGAACAAAGGCGAATGCATCATTTCCATCCAGTATCGGCATTCCAGTGTAAGTACCTACTGCAGTCGTTCCGTCGCATACTTCAATTAGTGAATTATCCATCATCACCGTTTCAGTCGTACAATCACAAACGTGTACTCCTTCTACTGTTTGAGGATCACAATTGTTTGCATCATTAATAATAAAACTATAAGTATCTCCGCTTGGGATAAAGTCACTGGTAAATAAATTAGTACTAGCATCATAAGTACCTGCACCATTGACCATATAACTATTTGGATCACCAGAAATAATATTAAAGGTTACTTGATATTCTGTGTTAGTGTTATTACAGGTTACTTGAATATTGTCTACTACAGGTGATTCAAGAATCGTTACTTCTGCAATTCCACTACCGGAACCTGCACAAGCTGCTCCTGTATTATCTGTAATAGAAACAATAGAGAAGGTAGTAGAAACAACTGGACTCACTGCCGCTGTTGCTCCATCTGTAATATCTTCAATGGTAAAATTATTTGCACCATCCGTATAGATCACATCAAAAGGTGGTGTACCACTGGTAAAGTTAAAAGTTAAAATTGCATTTTCACCACGACATATTGATCCCATTCCGGCAATAGTTCCTCCGGGTGTCGCATACCAGGTTACTGGAACGCCTATACTAATTGTCGTACAAACATGTGCGAGATCAATTCCCCCCATCCCATCATCAGGTCCAGCAATTGCAGAAACATAATAAGTCGTTCCTGTTGTCATATTGGGAAGAAAATTAAAATTCCCTGTTGTATTTATTCCAAAAATATTTCCTATGGTTCCTCCTGCATTGTCATGCAAAATAAATCCTAGAATATCACTAGCTACCAGTACCTCATCATTTTGATGTAAAGCAGCGGTAGCAACAGGACTGCCTTGGCAAACTTCAATTGGAGAGCTAGTATCCATCGTTCCCGCGTCAGTACTACAGCCGCAATTTCTAACACCAGAAACGGTAACTGGAGGACAACCACTGTTATCCGAAACAGAAAAATTATATGCTGTTCCATTATTAATAAAGTCACTAGTAAAAACAGAACCATTTAAAGTTCCGTTTCCGGTAACGGTATAGCTGGCTGGATCACCACCTGTTATTTCAAAAGAAACTGTATATCCTGTTATACTGACATCGCAGGTTTCATTTATGTTCATTGCAGTAAGGGTAGGATAAAAAGTAATATCCGCGCTGCCACTTACAGTTCCATCACAACCGTTATCATCGGTTACAGAAACGAGTGTAAAATTTTGAGATTGATTAATCAACGTATTTTCCTGATGACCATCATTGATATCAGTTAATGTAAAATTATTGGTGCCATCCGTATATTCTACGTCGTAAGGACCACTGCCTGTGAAGTTAAATGATAAATCAACATTGGTATCTCCACATACTGAATTATCTCCAGTCAAACTAGCCGAAGGAGGCGTATGTACAATTATTTCTACCGGGTTACCTACAATATCTCCCGGACATCCAGTCATATCAGTTAATGATACTATTGAAAAAGTAGTATTGGTATTTACTGTTACCAGTTCCGTCGCTCCATCCATGATTCCTGTAAGTGTGGTATTATTAGTACCATCTGAGAAGACCATATCAAAAGGGCCTGTTCCGTTCAGATCGAAAAATAATTCGGCCTGATCTCCGGGGCATACTGGGCCGTTACCGTCAATTTGCCCAACTGGATTATTAGTTTCGGTTACAGTTATGGTAATAACTTGGTCACACCCTAGAGGTGTTTCAGCTCGCAGGTAATAATCCCCTGGACTAGATACATTTGTATCCGTCAGTTTTAACACGGTAACTCCAGATTCTGCAAAACTCAAATTATTATAATAGTCTAATACGACTAGGTTAGCGTTATTGGCATCAACGAATGGAACAGCTGCTAAATCAACAGAAGCACCTGAACAAATAAAGGGATGATTAGGAATAGATATTTCTGGTTGTCGTTCGATATCAACATTGATTAGATCTACATCAAAACAACCGTTTTGAGTTTCAAATCTCAACCAATAAGTTCCTCCCTCTGATAAAACAGGAGAAGGTAGTTCATTTATATTATTGGCAGCATCCAGACTATCTGTATAATAGGTTCTAGTGCCAGGTCCCCATCCTCTTTCAAGGACAACTACCTGACTGTCTAAATTAATTAAAGTAGGTTCACAAACACTAGCGGGATCCCTTACCTCTACATCCACGTGTTCAATATCTACAAAAACAGATTCGAGGTCATAACAATTCATACTCGTCTGCACTCTAATCCAGTAGGTACCCGTAGTATCTACTACCGGAGGATTAATTATTGGCCAACCCATATCAGCATCGGCCATAGTAGCGTGATAACTTATCGCTCCTATAGCACCATTAATATTCAGTGGTATAGTAGTCAAATCTACTGTTTCAGGTGCACAGGATACGGCAGGATCATTAGCTGTTACTTCAGTTGCAGGACTGGTAGTAACGGTAATACAGTCCTGTGGCCCAGCACCACAATCGTTGGCAACAGTTACGCAAAGTTGTCCTCCATTTGTTCCCCAGTCAATAGTAACTGAGTTTTCATCGGTATCACTGGTTATCATTCCATCGCCACCGGTTAAAGTCCAATTAAAGATAGTAGCATCTGGACTATCTACTTCATATGTTACGTTAGGCGTATTTTCACAAACTGGATTATCTCCATTAATCGTTGCTGACATTGGTGGACTTGGTAGCACGGTGATGGTTGCAGATTCTGTAAAAGATTCTGACGGTCCAGAGATTGTAACAGTATAATTAGTCGTGGTATTTGGTGTAGCAGTGGGATTAGAAATATTAGGATCATCCAATCCAGTAGCAGGGGACCAACTATAGGTATAAGGACCGTATCCAATGGCAAATGCTTCTAACTGTGTGCTTTGTCCCTGACAAATAATAGAATCAGGAGCGGTTGCAGAGGCATCTCCTACTCCACTTAAAATAGTGATTCTATAATCGCAAATATCTGCCCCCCAACCATCAATATGAATATAATATATTTGACCTTCTATAAAATCGTCGGAACTCCAATTTGAAATAGTGGGACTACCGGGATTTATACACTGTGTAGAAGGAACTGAAAAATTAACACAGTCATCAGTGGTAAAGATATGAGCTTGAATTCCACCGGGATTACCAGATCCATCGGAGGCACAATTATATCCTTCGATTTGCATTTCAACAATATTACTAGATGGAATAAATGCGAGCCAAACGTTATTTTCAATATTGGCACACCATTCATCTATTTCTGCTGGAAAAGCATCGTAGCCACCTGTGGTTCCACAGTAGCCGTTTAATTCATCAGCAGATAATAATATAGCATCGCTACACAAGTCTCCGGCTAACAAGTTGCCTTCGCAAGAAGCTGGATTTCCTGCAATAGGTGCTTCCTGTGCATAGGTACATAAGGTAAATGCACCAGGATTATTATTTCCATTTTCCCATACTCTGATCCAGTATGTTTCTCCAATATTAGCAAAAACATTTCCATCATCAATTCTTACCCGTGCATTATTTCCACCACCACTATTATCATCACAGTCTATCAAGGTCAGGTTTCCACAATCATCACCACTATACACTTCCATCGCTCCATCAAAAGCCGAGATAGAGTTAAGTTCTACGATAATGTGAAGTCCATTGCTCGGCATAACTACAGTATACCAAAGGTCTCCACCCTGATAGTCTCCGCAGGTCGGATTAGCAAAACCAGCAGAAGCAGTTGCACCAATATTAGTTTCTGCTGAAGGTGTACAGGTAGTACCAGTGATAGGAAGATTACTAGCCGAACAGGGTTCATCCTGCGCCCAACTTATAGTGGCTACCGATAAGGTAAATAGTAAAAGGGCAAAAAGGCGTAACCCTTTTCCAATAGGAAGATTAAGTTGACTCATATTAGCACGTTTAAGCCGTAGCTGATTGAACTACGGTGGAGATAAGCAGGAGTTTGCCTCCCCGGAACAGCTTTTTTCTCCTTTTTTATTATAATTTCGGATAATAAAATATCCGACACAGGTGTTTATGCAAAAGTTTTGCCACTTTAAGCATTTGAATTATTAGGTTTATTTTTACTTTGGAAATAAATTTGCAGAGGAATTAGATAGTTTAATTAAACAAATTGGTTGTGATGAAAAATTTTATACTTCTAATGTTGGTGGTAGTGGTGAGTTTGTATTTTGTAAATGCAGATGAAAAAGAAGTCTCCACCTCGGAATTTTTCTCCGCTGATACAGTTTCCAAAGGGGAGATTGACCAAATGCTTATTGATTATGGTCAGTTTATTCATCGTACCAAGGCAGACACTAGCGTAGCTGAGATGTTTCCTACTATTCCTGAATCAAAATATCCTTTGATATTTAGGGCTTATCCGGATTTTGTGGCTGATGGGTTTGATTTTCCGGTTGGGAAGCCACACGGACAAGATTATTACAAGGCACAGAATTTTGGTGATAATCGCCATTTGGGAGAAGATTGGAATGGACGTGGTGGTGGAAATACGGATTTAGGAGATCCTGTTTATAGTGCTGGAAATGGATTAGTGACCTTTTCTAAAGATGTCTGTTGTGGATGGGGAAAAACAGTAAGAATCGTCCATCATATCCCGGGTCATCCTGAACATCCTTATATAGAATCTATTTATGCTCACCTTCATACGATGGATATACAGGTAGGAGAACTAGTAAAAAGAGGAGAAAGGATCGGAACCATTGGTAATGCTAATGGCCGTTATAATGCACATTTGCATTTTGAAATGCGAAACTTTATCAATATGTCGTTAGGCCCTGGATATGGCGATGATATTTATGGATATCTAGTCCCGACGGATTTTATATATGCCAATCGACCTCGTTAGTATACTCATCGTTAATTTCTTATCGTTCAATTATTATTTTACGATAAGCGGTGGCATTTTCACTTTGTAACTGAATAATATAAGTTCCCGCAGCCAGATATGTCCAGTCATAACTTCTTGTGAATACTCCGCTGAAGTTTTGATTTTCTGTAAACAATACTCTACCTAACACATCTATTAGTTGAATCTCTAAATTTCCTACTGGATCGCCGGTCAGTTGAATGGTTACAAGGCCTGTTCCCGGATTGGGATAAACAGTAAAACCTACCTTTTCTTCTAAATCACCTGTTCCAGTTGTATTGATCAAAATTTCCTGTGTGGTAGTTATTGATCCACAAATACCTATTGCCGTTAGGGACAATGTGTAGGTTCCATTCTCAGTATAAGTATGAGTTGGATTTTCCTCACTGCTTACCGTTCCATCTCCAAAATTCCAAACATATCCCGTTGCATTAGCAGACGTATTATTAACAACAATAGAATCTTCAAAAATATCCACTGTAAAGTCAGCCTCCGTTTCTGGATAGATTTCAACATACTCAATTTGAGTACTTGTATTAGTCCCGGAGGTATTCGATACCATCAAGGTTACCGTATAGGTTCCGGGCGTATCGTAAGTTACTACTGGATTTTGTTCTGTAGAGTTAGCCGGAGTTCCTCCTTCGAAGGTCCATAACCAATCTTGTGTATTTTCAGAAGACTGATCCTCAAAAATAACTTCAAGCGGTGCACACCCGGCACGTACCATTGATGTAAAATCTGCCATCGGAGCAGCAGTAATGGTAATCATTCGCTCAATCGTTTCAGTACCACACTCACTTACCGCTGTCAATTGTACTAAATAATCACCTTCATTTTGATAAACGTGAATTGGATTAGTTTCTGTACTGGCATTTCCATCTCCAAAATCCCACATAAAACCAGTTGAACTTGAAGAAGTATTATTAAACAATACCTGACTTACATTTATTTCAACTGTAAATTCTGGGCTTGGAGCATCTATTACCGTAATTAAATCAGATTGCATAATTACATCTTCACCTGCTCCATTACTGGCAACTAACATAACCGAATAGGTTCCAGGATTATCATAAACAATGGTGGGATTTTGTTCTACGGAAGTAGCTGGTGTTCCTCCTTCAAAAGTCCATTCCCAACTAGTTGTATTTGAAGATGACAAGTCCGTAAAATTAACCATCAATGGAGAACAGCCCATTGTACTGGAAAGGGTAAATCCAGCCACAGGAAAATTAGAAATCGTTATCATTTGCTGAGTCGTTTCGCTTCCACAGCTGTTCGTCGCAGTAAGGACTACGGTGTATTGCCCATCATCTCCATAAGTGTAAATTGGATTGGTTGCTGTGCTCGTGTTGCCGTCTCCAAAATCCCAGATATAACTCGTGGCATCAGCAGAAGTATTGGTAAACGTAACCGTATTTTCAATCATAGTAGTTGTGAAAGATGGTATTGCTAATGGAGCGACTACGATGTAATCTGTTTCTGTTATTGTATTACTTTCCGTTCCGTTACTCGCTTCTAAAGTCACCGCAAAGGTTCCTGCATTATTATAGGTTACTGTTGGATTTTGTGCTGTCGAACTCGATGGCGTTCCACCGGGAAAACTCCAATTCCAGCTTGTCGTATTCGTGGTGGACTCATCTGAAAAATTAACCGTCAATGGTGCACAACCGGAAAGAGCTGAACCGCTGAAGGCGGCTTGTGGAGCAGAAGATGTCGAGACGATTTGTTGAGTCGTTCCACTACCGCAATTGTTGGTTGCTGTTAGAATTACAGTGTATTGTCCATCATCTGTGTAAGTGTGTACTGGATTAGTTTCTGTACTATTATTGCCATCTCCAAAATCCCAGGTATAACTCGTCGCATCAACAGAAGTATTGGTAAACGTAACTGTATTTTCATCCAGACTTGTCGTAAAGGATGGTACAGCCAATGGCGCTACTACGATGTAATCTGTTTCTGTTATTGTGCTGCTTCCCGTTCCGTTACTCGCTACTAAGGTTACCGTGAATGTTCCTGCACTGTTATATATTACCGTTGGATTTTGATCGGTAGAAGTGGATGGTGTTCCACCTGGGAAACTCCAATTCCAGCTTGTCGTATTCGTCGTGGACTCATCGGAAAAATTAACCGTTAATGACGCACAGCCGGAAAGGGCTGAACCACTAAAGGCGGCTTGTGGAGCAGAAGATGTCGAGACGATTTGTTGCGTCGTTCCACTACCGCAATTGTTGGTTGCCGTTAGAATTACAGTGTATTGTCCATCATCTGTGTAAGTGTGTACTGGATTAGTTTCTGTACTATTATTGCCATCTCCAAAATCCCAGGTATAACTCGTCGCATCAACAG
>ENA-ORXU01003238-ORXU01003238.1-marine-metagenome-genome-assembly--contig:-NODE-3238-length-10334-cov-3.791362_pt1 | contig 10334 bp, 12 predicted proteins | sample MGYA00237869_ERZ511484 | MGnify/ENA metagenome assembly ERZ511484 | reverse complement strand
GATCGGGGAATCGACTGGCGGGAAACCGTTCACATTGCATGGCTACTCGCCACTCGATCGCGCCTCCTGGATCACCCGCACCATGGGCACCCCACCGAGCTCGTTCACATTGCATTGCTACTCGCCACTCGATCGCGCCCCTTGCGGCCCCGCACCATGGGCACCCCGCCGGGCTCGTTCACATTGCATGGCTACTCGCCACTCGATCGCGCCCCTTGCGGCCCCGAGGCGCTCTCCGTCGGTCATGCCACGTGCAACAGGAGGCGGCTCAGGACTGCCACCACCTCGTCGGGGTGCTGGTTCACTTGGCGCCACGTGAAGCGGATCGTGCGCCACCCTTGGAGCAATGCTCGTTGATCTCGGCGCCGGTCGGACTCGAACGCAGCTGCGTCGGAGTGCCATCGGCGGCCGTCGAGTTCGATGGCGATCCTCTCGTCGGGGTAGGCGAAGTCGACCCTGCCCGGACCGGTTTCGCCTGCCCAGCTCGCTGGATACTGCGACACCGGGTCGGGCAGGTTGCTGCGCCGAACCAGATCGAGGAAGCGTCGTTCGAGTTCGCTCTCGACCGGCGCGTCTCGCCGCTGATCGAGCAACCGCCGCAATAGGACCACACCTCGTCGGCCGCAGCCTTCGGTCGCCGTCAGGGCATCGAGCTGATCGATGGTCAGCCGACCACTCACGAGTTCGTCATCGACGACTCGCTTCAGTTGCTCTGGGTGCAGGAGGCACGCCAGGTCCAGCACTGTGCGCCGACGACTGGTGCAGCGCCAGCCTCGGACGTCCACGAGATCATCGGCGAGCGGAGAGGTCACCCGATGGATCCTCCACGGACCCTCCGGTCTGCGTACACCAGCGGTCGAGAAGTGGATGCTCGGGCCACGCACACCGCTCAACGGCCCCATCCCGTGCAGCCGAGCCGCACTCAGATGCGACACGACGAGTTCTGGGGGCGCGGAGCATCGCAGCAGCAAAGATCCCGGAGGTCGACAGGGGTCGGCCAGCCAGCCGGTACACGCCTCGTGTCACCACCATCCAGTCGCCGCGTCGGAGACGGGAGTCGATGGTGGGTTCCGGGATTCCACCCGCGAGGAGTTGGGTCCGGGCGAACACGCCGTGCTGTTCGTCGGAGAGCGCCGTTGCGATCTGCTGGGTATCCGCCATGGTTCCACCCTGCCAGGGGACAGTGACACTGACCCGAGCCGGATCCACTGGCGGGAAACCATTCACAATGCATGGTTACTCGCCACTCGATCTGCATGAGGCGGCGGCACGAGCAGCACCGAGCAGACTGGGCGGCGGAATCCGGACCGAGCGTCGGCTTCGAATCATCAACACGTCGTCTCGTCACTGCGAAGGAGTGCGTCATGGCCGCCGTCGAGTTCACCGTCACACGGGAGTTCTCCGCCCCCGCCGAGTTGTTGTGGGCGGAGCTGATCGATTGGAAGGGCCACGAAGACTGGGTGCCTGCCACCCGCGTCGATGTGAGCAGCGCCGACCCTTCCGAGGTCGGCTCCACATTCGTCGCGTGGACCGGTGTGCGTCCGCTCGTACTCGAAGATCGGATGCGGGTCGACGAGTGCGTGTGGCACGAAGCCGAACGCCGTGGCGAGTGCGTGGTGGCCAAGCTCGGGCCTGTGTTGGCGGGACGAGCCGGGTTCACCGTCGAATCCGTCGGGTCCGGGAGTCGGCTCGTGTGGTTCGAGGACGTTGCGATCAAGTGGCTGCCATCCCGCCTCGGCCCTCCGGTGGGACAACTCGGCGCAGTCGGACTCAGCTTCGCGATGCGCTCACTCGATCGACTCCTCCACCAGAAGAGTGTGGGCAGCAGCCCGACCAGCAGCCTGGGTCCGATCTCCTGACCGGACAGTTCAGCCTCTGAACACCCACTCCGACCGGCGAACTCACAGCGGCACCCAGCGCCGCGCGTCGGCAGAGTCGATACACCCACTCCGACCAGCCGAACTCACGGCAGCACCCACCGCCGTGCGTCGGCGGAGTCGATACAACCACTCCGACCGGCAAACTCACGGCAGCACCCACCGCCGTGCGTCGGCGGGGTCGATGGCGGGGAGGGCCAGACCGAGTTGATCGCACCGCCACGCTGGCGGCTGACCACATCGCTCGTGAGCCCAAGCCCTACTCAGATCCGCCGACACCCAGCGCGAAGTCGAGCCCGGCCCCCACCGCTGCGACTTGGGCGTCGATGCAGGTCTGGGCGCTTGCGCTCGGGCTGTCGGGGTAGACCTCGGTCGTGGTGGTGAATCGGGCGTCGGTCATTCCTGCGCACAAGCCGAGTTCCACGAACGGGTAGTTGATGACCCCGTGCTGGGACGCCTCGGTGCCGATGATCAGACCGTCGGCATCGGCCGGGGCGATGTGGGTGACCGGTTCGACCCCGGCGATGACCGCTGCCTGGAAAGCGGGTTGGAGGTTGACGCTGTCGCCGACGGTGTAGAAGCCATCGGGAATGAGGCCCGGTTCGTACTGCTTGCCGTCCCGGGCCGCCGCAGCAGGGCGGAACTCCGACTCGTCGGTGTCGGTGGTCTCGTGGAGGTCCATGTGGGCCAAGAACTCAACGTCACGGGACTCGACGAAGGCCATCAGAGCTGCGGCCTCTTCCGACGGGCTCTCGGCCCGGAAGGAACGGTTGGGATCGACGCAGTTCGGGTTCCAGCGGTTGATCGTCTCGTACCCCCACGGACTGACGCACGGGGCGACCAGCAGGTTGATGCGGTCCCGGTACGCCAGCGCAGCGTTCTGAAGGAACCCGAGCGCCCCCTGCACTCCGCTGGTCTCGTACCCGTGGACGCCTCCGGTGATCAGCATCCACGGAGCGCCGGGTCGGGTCGACCGAAGGGTCACTGCCAGCAGGCGGTAGCGATCGGGGTCGAGGGGCAGGGCGCCGTACTGCTCGACCTCGAACGGACTGTCGAGGGCGCCGACCGCTGCGAGGACTTCGTCGGCATAGGAGCGCTGGACCGAACACGTCTCGAACCACGCCCGCCGTTCCTCGTCGTTCCAGGGCTGTCCAGGCGTTCCGATCGGGTAGCGGCGTTCCATCAGCTGAGTCTGTCGAAGAGACGGGCGAAGGGTGACCTCGTGCAGGCCACGCCTCTGCTTGATTCGTGCAGTGTCTCGGCAGTCATGGCCTGGGTCTCTTTCGCTATCAGGTAGCTGGCGAGGTCGCTGGTGTCGACCCTGTAGTCCCCCGCATCGGAGATGACGACGCCGGCGAGCTCGAACCGTTCGTCGATCGAAGCCATCGCCGCGTCGCCGTGACGGGGATTGACGAGAAGGGTGCCACCGACCCTGAGGTGCCGGGTGGAGTGTTCGCTGATGAACCACGCAGCGGTGCTGGACGTCACGGGGCCCCCTCTCCGAAACAGACCATGCCACCCGCAGCGCTCTCCTGGCGAGCGACCACCGACGGGCGGCGCAGCAATCGAGTGAGTGAAAAACCGTCGTGGGGAGTGTTTGGCACTCACTCGATTGGTTCGCCGTCGTTCGGAGCGGCCAAGTGCCATCGAACCGAGACGCCAGCAGCCAACTTCCTCCCGTCGCGAGACTCAAGCACCAGAGGTCGGCCGGCGATTCGAGCGCCATCAGAAGTGGGAAGCACGCTCGACACCGCTGACGCTGCATCGTCGGGGCCGAACCCGGGTGCGTGACAGCTGAACACGAGGAAGCGATCGCTCCGGCCCGTGGGGCTGGACGGCGGGCGTCCGTCGGCTCGGGACTCGGGCGGCGTGCCGAGCAGCTCACCGCACAGCGCCAGCAACTCGGGGAGGTGTTGGGCGAACTTGAAGGCTCGACCTTTCGGTCCGTGCCCGTAGGTCGGCGGATCTGCGATCACACCCTCGTAGCGGTTGCCTCTCCTGCACTCACGCTGGGCGAATCTGATCGCGTCCTCGACCAACCATCGGATCGGGAGATCGGCCATTCCCGACGCTTCGGCGTTCCGTTTCGCCCAGGCGACCGTGGGCGCCGATGCGTCGACATGGGTCACCTCGGCACCCGCAGCTGCTGCGGCGAGGCTCGCACCGCCGGTGTAGCCAAAGAGGTTGAGTACACGAGGCCGGCCTTTGGGCATGGCGTTGCGGCAGCGGTCTACCTGGCTGGCAATCCAAACCCAATTGGCTGCCTGTTCGGGAAACAGTCCGACGTTGCCCGAGGCGCTCTGCTGCAACAACAGCCGACTCCTGCCGTGACACACCGACCAGGGCACCAGGCCCTCCTCGATGGCCGAGCTGGCGGCGGAACCAGCGTCAGCGCCACCGCCGGCAGCGGCGGCAGCGGGGACAGCGTGGACAACGTCAGCGGCGGCGGCAACGGCGACCGCGGCAGCGGGGACAGCGGCAACGACAGCGCCACCGGGGACAGCGTCAGCGGGGGAAGGACCATCGACGCTGGCGGACCGGTGAACAGGCGAGGGTTGCTCGCCGCCTACCGACCACTGCCCCGCTGCTCGAGGTGCCTGATCGAACCGGGCCGACGCTCGGCCCCACCCTTCGGGATCTGCGATCGCGATGCCATCAGCGGCGGGGCAAGGGCGGTCCACCAGCTCGGTGCCGAAGCGTTCGAGCTTGCGGCCAGCACCGAAATCGATCAGCTCGTACTGCTCGGGCTCAAACATCGAGGCGAGCCGGTCGGCGCCGGCAGGGTCCACGCACGCTGAGAGCCATCGGCCGACCGTAGCGGGGTGCGCCGATCGCCTGGAAGCCACCCGAACTTCGATCGAGACTGTGGGACCATCACCGCATGACGAACCCTCTCGTGGTGGTGGATGCCCAAGCGGGCCTCGGCCCTTTGGCAACCGCCCCTCGCAACAACCCCGGGGCCGAGCAGGTGATCGGTTGGCTGCTCGAGCGCTGGCGCAAGGTCGGCGAACCGGTGCTCCACGTGGTGCACGACTCGGTAGAACCCGATTCGTTGATCAAGCTCAGCCTTCCCGGCGGTGAGTTCCACCCGTCGTGTCGCCCCGAGTCCGACGAGCCCGTGATCATCAAGCACGTGAACTCGGGCTTCATCGGCACCGATCTCGAAGCCCGACTCCACCAGCTCGAAGCCGATACGGTGACCTTCGCCGGGCTCACCACGAATCACTGCGTCTCGACCACCGTGAGGATGGCTGGCAACCTCGGCTTCACCACCTGGCTCGCCGCCGATGGAACCGCTGCGTTCGACCACGACAGTTACGACGGGACGGCTTGGCCCGCCCAGACCGTCCACGAGGTCGCACTGGCATCCCTCCATCGCGAGTTCACCACCGTGGCTCCCGCCCACTCCATCGCCGAGGAACTGTGGGGACGTGAGCTACCGGTCAGACCGGACGGCCGGCTGGCTGCGGGACCGCCGGCTCTGGGAGGGCCGGCCACGGGACGGCCGGCCACGGGACGGCCGACTGGCTGCGGGACGGCCGGCTCTGGGACGGCCGCGCCACCAGGCGACCCCGCGCCCGAACACGTGCGCTCGCCTCGACGAGCCGAGTCCTAGATGGTTAGTTCCAAGGGGTCAGTGGTCGTAGGCGGTCAGTGATCTGGCTGGTCCGTCACGTTGGGTGGTTTCGTTGTGCCAGATCGCTGCGGTCAACGCGAGGATTCGTTGGAGCACGCGTGCGGCCACGCCGGCCCGGGTTCGGCCGCCGTGTCGTTCGAGATCGAGTTGGGCTTTGAGGGTTTGGTTCACTGACTCGATGGTCTGGCGCCATGCTGTGAGGAATGGTCGACCTCCGCGTGGCTTCTCTGATTTCAGGTTCGGTCGGATCAGGGTGATGCCTGCAGCGTTGAGGTCCTCTTCGAAACTGGCGCGCCGGTAGCCCTTGTCCGCGATCAACGTCGCCCCTTCGGTGGGCAGGCCAGCGAGGGCGATCATGTCCAGGCAGGTGTCGCGTTCGTCTGCCTTGGCGCCGGTCAGCGCGAATGCCAGCGGTAGACCGACAGTGTTGGTGACCAGATGTAGGCGCAGCCCCCAGAAGAACCGCGAATGTGAGGCGCAGTACCCGTACTCGGCGTACCCGGCGAGGTCAGACCGTTTCGTGGTTTCACGGGAGCGGCCGCATTCCACTGGGGTGGAATCGACCAGCCACAGATCATCGGTCGATGACGGGCATGCCCGGGTCAGGGCTCCGATCACGTGCTGGAACAGTTCACCGCACCGGCGGAGGCGCTTGTTGTAGCCCGAACGGCCAGGCAGGTACGGGAACCAGGGTCGCAAGTGGGCGTTCGCGTGCCGGATGAACCGCTGCTCGGAGGTGAACCCGAGAAGCGCTTGGATCACGGCCAGTGTGAGGAGTTCAGCGTCGGAGAGTTTTGGTGCGATCCCGATGACAGGACGCTCTGGAACCCACTCTGGGTGGTCTTCGAGGAGGTCATCGATCGTGACGTAGAGTCGTGTAGCGAGGGTGTCCAGGTCAGGGTTCATTCGCTGTGTCCTTCGGGATCAGGGTTTGTGTAGACCCCCTGATCATGGACACCCTCGTGAAACCAGTGGTGGATGATCGCGCGGAGCGCGCGAACCCCTTGGAACTACTCGTCTAGGTTTGGTCATGGACAATCCCACCCTGACCCGTCTGACCCGAGGGGGCTCGGTCGAGTCCGAGCATCGGGGCGCTTGGGTGGTCACCGACCACGAGGGCCGTGTGCTCGATGGAGCCGGTGACCCGACCCAGATGATCTTCGCCCGGAGTTCGAGCAAGAGCCTCCAGGCGCTACCCGTGATCGAGTCCGGAGCGGCTGACCACTTCGGGTTCTCCGAGGCCGAGATCGCCCTCGCCGTGTCGTCGCACAGTGGTGAGCCCGAGCACGTCGAGGCGGTGACCGCTGTGCTGGCGAGGATGGGTCTGGATCTCGGTGCGCTCGAGTGCGGACCGGCTCGCCCCTGGTTCTCGGCTCTCGATGCGCCCACGAGTCCGGCCCAGCACTGTTGCTCGGGCAAGCACATCGGCTTCTTGGCCGTGGCCATGCACCTCGCCGGCATCCCCGATGGCTACCTCGATCCCGACTCGGAGGGTCAACGTCTCGCCGCCGCTTCGGTGACGGACATGACCGGTTGCGCCGACCTCGAGATGGCGACCGACGGGTGCAGCGCTCCCACCTTCCGGCTCCCACTCCAAGCCCTCGCCACCGGCATCGCTCGGATGGCCTCGCCCGAAGGCCTCGAGCGCGAACGCAGCGCCGCATGCGAACGGATCTGCGCAGCCGCCGCTGCCCACCCCACCCTCATCGCCGGCTCGGCGGGGCGTCTCTGCACCGATCTGCTCGTGGCCAGCGGGGGCCGTTGTTTCGCCAAGATGGGAGCCGAAGGGGTCTACGTCGTGGGCGTCAGGGGCAGCGGCGAAGCGCTGGCGGCGAAGGTGGACGACGGAAGCGAGCGTGGCCTGGAACAGCTCGTGTTGACCGTCCTGGCGGCACGAGGCCACCTCGAGAAGTCCGAGATGGACCAGCTCAGCTCCTGGCACGACCCCATCCTTCGCAACGCCGCCGGTCTGCCGGTCGGTTCGGTCGAGGTGGTCGGCGCTTCCTGAACTCGGCGAGCCGGTTCTGGCCAGCTACGCCCCAGTGAGCTGAGCGATGGGCGCGAGCCCTGGCCAGGACCCGGCTGGGTGGGCGTCTCGAAGGGACGTTCTGGTGGGTCGGCCCACGTGGGGCGGTCAAGGTGCTTTGGGGTCTGGTGATTCGGGGTCTGGTGATTCGGGGTCATGGTGATTCGGGGTCTGGAGAGGTGGTCGGCACTGCTCCGGCGTCGAGGAAGGCAGTGGCTGCCTCTTTCGGCGTGGGCACCTGGTCGCGAGCGAACTCATTGATCTGCTCTCGTGCGGATGGTCTCGGGGCACCCGCCGAAGGAGCGTCGGGCACCGAGGGCGCTCCTCCTGAGCCGGCGCTTGGGGCTCCTCCCGAACCGGCAGTCGGGGCGTCGGGGATTCCGCCACCCGAACGGCCGAGACCGAGACCTCCGAGGGGGAGGCCGTTGCGGAGCCGGTCCACCCAGGCCTTTGCCTTCTGGGCGACTTCGACGAGTTGTTGGGGGCCCCCGTTGGCCACCCACATGGCCACGCGGCAGCCCACCTTGCCCACCCAGAAGGCGCCGCCCTCGTTTTCCAGGGCGTCGAGATCGAGCTGTTCTCGGATGGTGCTGCCCACGAAGTCTGCGAGGAAGGTGGCGGTGTCCTCGGTGGCGGCGCCGATGAGCTCGCGCCCGGTGTCCACCACCTGCGTGGTGAACGCCACCGGGTCCTGGGCGAACCGAGCCGCCTCGGAGATGAGGTGTTTGGCTCGTTGGATCAGATCGGTGATGTTCGAGATGCACCCCCGTAGGGCGTTCCAGAGGAGGTCGGCCACCACTCCGAGTTCGCCAGCCAGCTCACAACCGCCCGACGCCAGATCCGATGCGGTGGAGGTGACCCACCCGTCGAGATCGATGTCGGCCCCGACGAGTCCGGCCGCTCCGTCACCGGCCCGGGCGAGCAGCCCCACCGGGGACCAGCGCGCCGCAGCGCCCACAGCGTCGCCGAACTGTTCGCAGAAGGCATCGGCAGTGGCCCGATCGGCCACGTCGGCCGGAGAGGGGCCACCGTCTGGTGCCGACGGAGGTGTGAGATCGACCTGACCCGACTCGATGCTCCATGCCTGGACCTCGCCGACCGTGCTCGTCCACGGGGTGGGCAGAGAGGTGACCTCTGTGGGGCCGGCCTCGCCCGAGAGCGTCGAGGTGAGTTCGAGCTGGTACCGGTTCCTGACCTCGATGTCGACCGGTCCGTTGCGTTGGAAGACGGTGCCGCATGTAGGGATCTCGGTGATGGGCGCCCCGGCCGGGCGTGGTGTGCCCGGACCGGTGCAGGCCGTGGTGACTCCGTCGATGAGCCACTCGGTGCCGACCGGGATTGCCACCGCGGTCACGGTGACTCCCGCCTCGGTCCAGGAGTCCTGGCGGGCGATGAACTCGGTGTCTCTGACCGACAGCCAGACGGGGAGGCCGACTGTCTGGGGGAGTTCGAGACTCGGTGAGGTGGCCGGCACCGGCCCTGCGAGACTCTCGGCCCAAGAGGTCGCCTTGGTCACGAGCCTCGCGTCGGCCGCCGCCGCCGCTTGGGTCACCACCTGGGTGGGCGGGGCGTCGAGGAATTCGAGGGTGCCCGGCTCGCCCGTCGCCGGGTCTACCCACGGTGTCTCGCAGAGCACCAACAACCACTCGTATGCAGGATCGGCCGGGCCGAGGTCGACCCCGCTGGGCAGGGCCCGGAGGTGTGCAGCCAGGTCGTCGGTACCCGAGGAGCGGACCTGGGTGGGTATGCCGTTCGGGGTGCTGTCGCCGTCGATGTCGCAGGCGACACGGGGATCCGCGGCGAGCGTGGCCGACGCCCAGGTGCCCGAACCGAACGGCGACATCGGGGCACTGGCTGCGCCTGCGGACGGGGCGAGGACCGTCGGTGTGATCCCGGCGATCATGGCGATCACCAACCACCACCAGACCCACCGGTTGGAGTTGGATCTGCCACCTGGACGCCGCCTGAAGGTCATGACCTCACCTCAGCCCACGCGGGGCCGGCCCGAAAGGGTCCAACCAGACCCCCGGTCACCTGATGACGCCTTCGGCGTGGTCGGGGCCCCAGACCGAAATGGGGGTTTCCCCCACTCCGACAGGTGGGGAGCTGGGCCGACACTGGTCACATGGAGACCACGCACTCACCGCAGACCCCGTCCCACGTGTGCCCACGTTGTGGCTTGGTCACCGCTCTGGCCGGTCCGCCGCCTCCCGCTCCGTCTCCTGTGGCTGGTCTGCCGGGACCAGCTCCGTCGTCTGGTCTGGCCGGTCCGCCGCCTCCCGCTCCGTCTCCTGTGGCTGGTCTGCCGCGACCAGCTCCGTCGTCTGGTCTGACCGGACCGCGGCTGCCAGCCCCGCCGCCTCCAGGCTCGATGCCCTCGTTCGCCGCCGCGGGCAGTCCCGCTCAACTTTCCCCAGCCTCCCCATGGGTTCCGCCGCCGCCGGCTGCGGGCGGCACCGGTGGGGCTGCTGGTTCCTGGTCGGTTCGGGATCTTGTGTTGGCCCTGGGGGCCTTCTCGCTGTTGGTGGCGATCGCTTCGTTCGTGACTGCATCGTGGTCCGATGTCGGGGCTGGTGGGCGTGCCCTGATGGGTGCGGGGGTGACCGCTCTGGTCGGTGTGGTGAGCTGGGGGGCCTTCCGTCGTGGTCTCGCCGCAACAGGTGAGGCCTTGGTGGTGGTGATGACCGCCATGCTCATGGCCGACATCGGCGCAGCGGTGGCGTTGACGGGCAGGTCGGCGCTGGCCTGGTCGTTCGGGGGTGCGGCCAGCATCGCCGTCGCCCTCGTCGCCTTC
>ENA-ORXU01003237-ORXU01003237.1-marine-metagenome-genome-assembly--contig:-NODE-3237-length-10334-cov-5.386273_pt1 | contig 10334 bp, 12 predicted proteins | sample MGYA00237869_ERZ511484 | MGnify/ENA metagenome assembly ERZ511484 | reverse complement strand
AAAGATCTACAATCAAGTACATGCAGTGTCACCACACAAATACAAAGACTTACGACTTAAGCAAGGACCAATTGTCCCTGGGGGACTGCGGAAGTACACTTCACATACGGCGACGCGCCTCCAGGTCGAGACGCTGTGCGCCAACCTTAGTCTGACGGTGTACCCGACAAAGAACGCTCTAATTGGCATGCGGATTCATCCGGCACTGCCGCCCGTGTGTCCAAAGCCACGTCGACGCTTGCTGCGAACATTCAGAGAGAAGCTGCCGAACACACCGTCCGTAACTGCTTTGCCGCAGCTATTTTGAACGTGTTAGATGGTCAGCTCAACAGCCAACGACGACGGCAGCACCACGAACGGTAAAGGGCTCACGGACCCCGCCGCAAGTGTAGCCGCCAGCGCCGACAGGGACGTTCACTGCGATACAATTGCTTCCTCGTCAACTTCCAACCCGCTCGCGGCCGGCTGTCGGTGCGCATCGTCTTCCTCCTGGTGTGAGGGAGGTGCTGTAACCGGTCCGTGGGGGGCTGCCACGTGCGTGACGCACTGTAAGCGTAGTCAAGAGTGTCGCGGCGGGGCTACAGGGTAGGCACGTCAACGTCGTTTACGCTCAAGGCGGCAACATCACCGCCGAGAACCTCAGATGCTCGCGCCTCATGCGGGCCGGCGGATCACCGCGGAGGCTTCAGGCAACGCCGGCGATGCCTCGGTCATTGAGGAAGCTTTTGTCGTAACCGATGCAAAGTCGCGATGGAGAAGGCTGTCGTGGATGCCGCGTTCAAGTTGCAGTGCCTGCGGGCGGGCACGTCCGAGCAGAGGGGAGCGGCGGAGGAGGCAGTCAAGGCGGTGCGGGACGAGGCGAAGTGGGGCGCTGCTTGTGAAGTTGCTGTGGCCGCTTGCCAGAGCACTCGACGGCGGGCAGGCGAACAGTCGCGGGCTTGGGTCAGAACGTCGCAGCTTTTACAAAGTGGAGGAGCACTTCGCATCCTTTGACTACGACATCCAAGGCCGGCCAGCCGACAGTTGCGACCAGTTGCGCCTCGAGCAGCACACGCTCAGGTGCCTGCAGGAGCGGAAGTGATATACATTGCGGCCTATTCACTCTTTAGCGTACCTGCTTGACCTCGAATACATCAACGCGGCAGAGAAGCCGGATGCGACGGAGGCCACTGAGGCCTTTGCGCTTCTCAAGAAGCTGGCGGAAGCGCAAGACGTCGAGGTGGCGTTAGGACTTCACGGTGTCACGGACGAGAGCGGCCCTCCTGCCTCGTACAGCAAGACCACGCACGAGCATATTATGCACTAGTAGGGACAGTTCAAGTCCAAGGCGGGGGGGCGGTTTGAGCTGCACGTTGTGTGGGAGGCGTCCACTGTGCGTGATCCGTTGTGCTGGTGGGTGACGTGGGGAAAGCACGTGCCGAGTCTCCAGGCTGTGGCCGTGCGCATCAAGAAGGCACCAGTCGGCTTTGCGGCAGGAGAGCGGTCGTTTTCCAATGCGTCGCATATCCAGAGCCCTCTCCGCACCCGGCTCTCTCACGCGCGCCTGCACAAGCTCCTCTACATCTTCAACAACTCTAGGGCGTTGCCCCATGCGGATACGAAAGGGGCGTTGGCTTTGACGTCTAGCACCGACGGGATCTTTGGTGCAGGCGGGATGCCGGACCAGTCGGAGGAAATAGATGACGCAACGGATAGAGATGTGCATTCTTACGCCACGTTGTGAACTTTCAATGAAATTTCAAGGTAACGCGCACAGACCCTTTCCTCCGTGAATTTCACGTAACGTGAAATTCTTACGCTTTCTTACAAACGTGTCTCCTTCGGTGTGACTCGAGCGTCCCAGCGACGCTTCGGCGGGAGCGAGGAGGCGGGTGGCGACGGCGATCGGGCGACCGCACGAGTCGGACGCTGCAACGAGTACCCAAATCATGCAAGCAAATCCGGGCAGTGAGTGGTGGAACGTGTTTTTGTGGCGACAAATGGTTGCCGGCTTCGGACTTAGAATCGCTCTGGGGGCCCTTCTTACGGCCTTTCGCAGGTCGCAAGGGGAAGGGAAGACGAAACTTTTCACTCCGGAAGACAGCGTACCTCTAGCAACGGAGCTGACGGGCGACGTAAGAGAGCCGTCATTGGGTGACGCGGGGCTCGTTCTTGCGGAACAGATGGAGAACGAGGAAGGGCCGATGGGGCGGGGTATTGGTGGGACGCAGCACTCGAGTTCATGGAGCAGGCGGGGGACATGGGCCGCCTAGGAGGTACGTGGGCGCGAGGCCAAAAAAGGTCAAGTACAGTGCTCAGACACACATTGACAGGAGAAAGTGGAAATGAACTATCGACACGTGGCGCACACGTGCGTGCACATGTTTCATAATTATAGTCTGCCCATCCATTGTTTACATCAATACAGTGAAAAGTTCAGGTGTATTAATCCGAGTACAATTATTGCAGATCCCCGAATTTTGTCCTTGTGGACCGAGACAGCGACTGAGAATGACTGTGTTGGACCAATCACAAGGCCCCCTGGGACGGATTCTAGCATGCTGACAGGTCACACATGCCCATATGTTGGCCACCGGCCAGACAGCCGCGTGTCTCTCTGAGTGTCGGTGTCTGAGGGCCAGGCAGGCAGTACCACACAGAGATGAATGACAGAGTAGTTACGGACAGGGGATCAACTCTGTAGGAGTGGATTCAATCTGGTGGGGAGATTGTTAGGGAGTGACGGGAGGTGTCAGGAGAGGCACGGGTACCCGTCCTGAAGGGGTCAAAACGGCATGCGCTAGCGCCCCCACGACCACTGATTAAAATCACCATCACGCCTAGGACACCAGGTCATGGGCCTCGAATCGACAAACGACGCCGATGTGGAGCGCACCGTCGTCGACCAAACGAGCATACCAGACGTGATCAGAGACGATTGACCGGCGCAGGGGGAGCCGGAGCGGATCTTGGTCGAGAACCGCCAGGAGACCGTTTTGGGGCCATGCCGGACCCCATGATTGAGGGACCATCGATGCGCCCAGACATGTTAGATCGGGATTATCCAACCTGGGCCATCACGTTTCGGGCGTACCTGACAAGCAAAGGGCAGTGGGCGACAATCGCCAATCCCGAACCGCCGGCGGCCGCAGATGAGGAGGGCTTCAACGCCGAATGGGCCGAGTAGGACGGACGCGCGCTCGCCCAGAACGTACTGGGCATCAAGACACACCACCTCGTGACGGTGATCGAGTGCACCACGGCCAGGCAGGCCTGGGACGCTCTGGAGCAATCCTTCAGCGCGCAGACCAACGCCCGGCGCGCCCAGCTGACGCTGGAGATGACGTCCATCGCCAAGAAGCAAGACGAGGACCTACACCGCTATACAAGCCGGGCGAAAGCCCTACAGGCGGAACTGGCGACGGCGGGACAGCCGATGGACGAGAACACCATCATCCTCTACACGCTGCGTGGGCTCCGGACGAGAGGTCATCAAGACTTTCCTGTTGGCGGCACCACAATTCCTGTGTTGGGAGTCGGATATGAACGCGCTGCTGCCCATCGAGGCGGAGTTCCAGGAGACTGCGACCAGGGAGGAGGGCACCACGGCGGCCGCCTACCAGGCGACCGCGGAGGCGCGGCGGGACCGCCGCTGCCACATCACATGTTGGAACTGCCAAAAGAAGGGCCATTATCAGTCGGAATGCCGAGCTCCACGCAGCGACAGCGACGGCAAGGGTAACAAGGAGACGGAGCACCACGCCATCGCCTTTATGGCCGTCGGGAAGGAGGTGGCAACGGCGGGAGTGGCTAACGCCCAAACGGACAACCCGCTCAACTTGCTAGACAGCGTATCGACAATGACGGCCGCCATGATCACCCACATCGCCAACGCGACCCTCTACCTTTCAATCGGGTGCCTCACACCACATGCTCAAGCACAAGAGCGCCTTCACGCGGTACGAGGAGACTGACAACATGGAGGTGATGATGGCCGACGGGAACAAGATCTAAGCCCCGGGCAAGGGGGCAGCTGTAATCCACACTGTCGTGGGCTTCGACATCGTACTCGAGGACGCCCTGCACGTTCCCGGCATAGCCGCCAACCTGCTATCGGTCAGGTTCATCACTGGAAAGGGCAGAGTGATTAGGTTTTAGGGCGACCCTCTTAAGGTTCTCAAGGGCGACAACGTCGTGGCCACGGGGGTCATCGACGGCACCGGCCAGTACTTAATGGAGGTGCACGCGCAGGTGCCCGCCCACGCCACGGTTGCATGCGGCCAAGCGAGCAACAAGGGGCAGCTCTGGCACCGCCGATTTGCACACCTTGGGGCTGACAACATGGCCAAGCTGCCGGCCCTGGTGAGGGGCATGGACATGGCGGCGGTCGACGCCTCCACCGACAGCGGAGCACTATGCCATCCGTGTGTAGAGGCCCGCATGACGCGCGCCCCCCTCCAACCGGCCACCAACAAGGCCACAAGCGTACTGGAGCTCGTGCACGTTGACGTGGCGGGGCCAGTCGTGCCGGCAAGCAAGGGGGGCGCCAGGTTCTCACTGGCAATGGTGGACGATCATACCGCTTACAAGGCCGTGGCCCTTCTCAAGACGAATGGGGAGGCGGGTGTGGCCATGCGCACGGTCATAAACAAATGGTAGAATATCAAGAACAAGACCGTCAAGCGCCCGCGATGCGACGGGGCGGGGGAGTTTTCCAAGACGGACGACATGAAGGCGTTCATCGGCAGCAAGGGCATTCGAGAGAAGATGACGTTACCCTACACACCGGAGGCCAATGGGGTGGCCGAGCGCCTGAACAGGACGCTGTTTGAGCGCACCCGGGCGATCATGCTCGACGCGCAGGCGGACAAGAACCTATGGGGCGAGGCGATCATGGCGGTGGTGCATACGGCCAACCGCTCGCCTACCACTGACGGAAAATCGACGCCCTACCAGCGGTTCCATGGTGTGAAACTGGACGTGAGCCACCTCCGCGCCTGGGGCAGCCTTTCCTTTGCACTGAAGCCGGACTCCGGAAACGCACCCACGTTGGGTACGCCGCGGACGGTCACGGCCTTCACATCCTATCGCCAGTATCGGGGCGTATATTGGAGCGCCGCGACGTCGTGGTCGACGAGACGCCGAAGCACCAACCTCTCCGGTCGGTGGGGCTGCCTGCACAGCCCTCCCTGCTAAACGATTGGCAGACCGATGGGTCGGGGTTAGCGGGAAGCAGTTCAGGCGGGCCACCTCCCGGGGGGGTGTCCGACAAGGATGGAGACGAGCGATCCCCCACACCGCCAAGTGACACCTCGGGACAGGACGTCTCAATCCCTACCGTCCCCTAGTCGCGGTTTGGGCTCTCACGTCGCGGGGCAGAGAACGACCCACCCGCAGCCGCCAGCATGGCCACGGTGACACCACCGGCGGGTGCACCCACAACCATAGCGGACGCCATTGCACAACCAGACTGGGAGTCGACGCCCCCTTCCTCATACGAGGAGGCGATGGCACGGCATGACGCATGGCTGTGGCAAGGCGCAATGGACGAAGAGATGGCGGCGCATCAGGAGCGCCAGACGTGGGAATTGGTCCACGCGTCGGTTGACGCCAACGTCGCCGGCAGCAGGTGGGCATACGACTATAAGACCAACTCGGACGGGGAGGTCAACCGCTACCGCGCAATATTCTGCTTGCAGGGCTTCACGCAGCATATGGGCGTCGACTATGATGAGGTATACGCGCCTTGCCCGGCCAAGGCCACGGTGCGCGCCGTGCTGACGGTCGTGGCCAACCAAGACCTCGAGGCGCACGCACTCGACGTCAAAAACGCCCACTTGAACGCCCGGATGGACAAGGCACTCTACATGAAGCAGCTTAAGGGCTACGAGCAGGGCGGGGACGAGGTCGTCTGCAAAAGCAACCTTGCCATTTACGGGGGAAAGCAGGCGGGCAACTTGTGGAGCTCCGAGCTGCACACCACCATGACAGAGGTCGGGGCTGCTCGCTCCAATGCCGACCCCAACCTCTACCTCTGGCACCACCCAACGAACGGCCTCATCATTATCCTCGTGCACGTCGACGACACCCTCACGGCGGCCAAGACAACGGAAGGGGTGAAGGCCGGCAAGGCAGTGATATCGGGGAAGTACAAGGTCCGTGACTTGGGGGAGCTGAAGGAATTCCTGGGTATGCGCATCGAGCGTAACCGCGCACAACGCACGCTCTTCCTCTCCTCGCCCGGCCACACGCAGGCCCTGCTCCTCAAGTTCAACATGAAGCACGCCAACCACGCCAAGGTACCGATGTTCAACGGCACCGCGCTGATGCGCGGGGCCTCCGACGCCCTGGTCGACCCCGAGCCCTATGCCGAGCTTGTCGGGAGCCTGCTATATCTGGCAAATACCACCCGACCCGACTTGGCGTACGCCGCGGGTGTTATGGCGCGCTAAATGAAGGACCCAGAGGTGCACCACTGGCAGGCAGCCAAGACGGTGCTACGGTACCTGGCGGGCACGAAGATGGCGGGCCTACTGTACGGCGGAACGGACGGCTTGGCAGGAGAGGTGGACGCCAACTTCGGCGGGTGCCTGACAACACGACGGTCAACGACGGGTTGGGTGTACACCCTCTACGGCGCCACGTTCTCATGTAGCAGCGAACGCCAGGCGACAGTGGCTGCGTCAACCGCGGAAGCTGAATATATAGCCGCCACCGCGGCCGCAAGAGAGGCGCTGTGGGTGCTCAAGTTCATGGCTGACCTGGACTTGCCCTACGATGCGGTGCCCGTCCTCGAGGACAATAACGCGTGCAGGGCGATGGCAAGCAACCCCGAGGACACCGGGCGGGCCAAGCACATCGACATCGCTCACCACCTGGTGCGGGAGCGGGTCGCCACCGGCGACATTAAGCTACTCCCCGTGACGAGCGTGGAGCAGCCGGCTGACGGGTTGACAAAGCCCCTGGGGTCGCCCGCGTTCGACACCTTCCGCAGCCGATTCGGTATGGCCAACGGGATCCGCACCGGGGCAGGTCAAGACGGGTAAGTCGACTGTCGGAAAAGGGGCACGCGGCTGTGGGGGAGTGTTGGCCACCGGCCAGACAGCCGCGTGTCTGTCTGAGTGCCGGTGTCTGAGGGCCAGGCAGGAAGTACCACAGAGGGATGAATGACAGAATAGTTACGGACAGGGGATCAACTCTGCAGGAGTGGATTCGATCTGATGGGGAGATTGTTAGGGAGTGACGGGAGGTGTCAGGAGAGGCACGGGTACCCGTCCTGAAGGGGTCAAAACGGCATGCGCTGGCGCCCCCACGACCACTGCTTAAAATCACAATCACGCCTAGGACAACACCATACGGTCCCCAATCGCACATCAGCATCCCCACCTTTCCGCTTTTCTGGCACGTAAACAGTGAGAAATCTCCCGATCTCAGGCGGTTGCGACAGTCCGGCCAAGAAAAACCGGATCAGCGACCAAGAAACAGTGAGTCCTCGAGAGTGCACGGCTCTTGAACAGAATCCTGAGCTGCGATTGGTTTAAATGCAATCATACGTTTGATTTTCGCCAATGAGATGTCTATATTGATACAGTGCGTTCTCGTTATAAGAGACAGCTGATTCGGCTCAATATGAAGAAAACGTGGCCTACACGGACTGGAATGGAAGACTCGCGACCCATATTCTTTTGTAAACGATTCTCTTATAACGAGAACGCACTGTACTCAGTCTCAGTCTTTGGCCATCAGGACACAATTTGGGGATCAGCAATATCGCCTCTCAACCCTGGCCTTCAGTCGTTCAGAACAGCGTCGAGGTTTGGGAGTGTTTCTTTGTGCTCCTTTCCGGACCAACCATTGGTGCTGAGAACGGGATGACGAGATAACGCCGGGCAGCTCATCCACGAGACTGGTACTGCACGGCCGACACGCGCGCCTTCATCTGCCTGTTGAGTGCGTGAGGGGTGGATGAGTCATCATGCTTAGGCCAAAACATTCTGAAGGGATCCCTGTTGAGAAGCGTACCATAGAAATGTGTTCGACGCTCTTTGTCGGATGCAAAGTAAGCGGTCGCTGTCTACATAGGTCCGAGCAACCACACTCCAAAGGTGCAACTCCTCCATTGTGCCACCACTCGCTCCTCTCCTAGACGAGCACATTGACAAGGACCAGTTTTTTCGATAATCCCACCCAAACGACTCCTCCATGGCCACGCCCGCCTTCGTCCGCGGACCCGCCTTCGTCCGCGGGCCCGCCTTCGTCAGCGGGCCCCCGCTTGTCAGCGGCCGCGCCGCGCTGCCCTCCGCCCGCTCCACGACCCGGCCGGCGCGCACGGCGACGCGCATGGTCGCGCCGCCGCTTCTGCGCGGCGTGGCGGCCGTGGTAGTGGGCGGCGCGGCCGTGGCGCTGATGCGCCTGGTGTTCAAGTCTAAGAAGGTCGTCAAGCCGGTGACCGAGGAGGAGGTGTTGGCCGCGCAGTCCGCGTGGTCCGACGCCATTGTCCGCATCTCCGCCGCGCAAGCGGCCGGAGAGGACTTTGTCAAGGTCGCCGGCACCGCCGCCGCCGAGCTGTACGGCTATGGGGACGGAGACGTCCTGTTCAAGCCCACCAAGGCCACAAACAACCCCTTCCGGCCGTCCGCTGAGGACGCCATGAGCTACTTTGTCGGCTCCGCCGCAGTAGGTAACATTGCCTTCGACGGTGAGGACTCTGGCTTCGCCATCAACGGCGGCCGAGGCTGGGAAAAAGTCGTCTTCCGCAACCACGAGATCAAGCTGTTTGGCGAGGTTGCACACGCCATGGGCGAGTACTACTTCAAGGATGCCACCAACGGCGACGTCAGCCGCGTCGAGTACACCTTCGGATACAAGCGCTGTGCCGACGGAAAAGTCCGCATTTGCCTGCACCACTCGTCGGTGCCGTTTGCGCAGAAGGTGCCCGCTGTCACGGAGGCCGAGGTCCTTGCCGCGCAGAAGCTCTGGTGTGACTCGATCGTCGCTATTTCCAAGGTGTACAGCGAGAAGGGAGACTTCGTTGGTGCTGCCGGGGAGGCCGCTGGCAAGTTGTACGGCTACGGACACACCGACGTGCTATTCAAGCCGACCAAGGCGACAGCTCATCCCTTCCGTCCAACCGCAGCCGATGCCATGAGCTACTTTGTCGGTGCTGAGGCCATGGACAACCCGAAGTTCGAAGGCGAGGATGCTGGCTTCGCCATCAACGGCGGCCGCGGATGGAGCGACGTTGTCTTCCGCAACCACAAGATCGACTTCAACGGTTCCACGGCACAAGCCATGGGTGACTACGTCTTCACGGACGCCACCAGCGGCGACAAGGTCCGAGTGGAGTACACCTTCGGATACAAGCGCTGTGCCGACGGAAAAGTCCGCATTTGCCTGCACCACTCGTCGGTGCCGTTTGAGCAGAAGGTGCCCGCTGTCACGGAGGCCGAGGTCCTTGCCGCGCAGAAGCTCTGGTGTGACTCGATCGTCGCTATTTCCAAGGTGTACAGCGAGAAGGGAGACTTCGTTGGTGCTGCCGGGGAGGCCGCTGGCAAGTTGTACGGCTACGGACACACCGACGTGCTATTCAAGCCGACCAAGGCGACAGCTCATCCCTTCCGTCCAACCGCAGCCGATGCCATGAGCTACTTTGTCGGTGCTGAGGCCATGGACAACCCGAAGTTCGAAGGCGAGGATGCTGGCTTCGCCATCAACGGCGGCCGCGGATGGAGCGACGTTGTCTTCCGCAACCACAAGATCGACTTCAACGGTTCCACGGCACAAGCCATGGGTGACTACGTCTTCACGGACGCCACCAGCGGCGACAAGGTCCGAGTGGAGTACACCTTCGGATACAAGCGCTGTGCCGACGGAAAAGTCCGCATTTGCCTGCACCACTCGTCGGTGCCGTTTGAGCAGAAGGTGCCCGCTGTCACGGGGGCCGAGGTCCTTGCCGGGTAGACAATTGGCGCGACCGTGTCGTCCTCAACGCGGCCCGAATCATTGTAGGGCGCCGACATGAGTTGGTCAGAGCCAATGCGAACATACATGGGGCGCCAGTTGGGTCGCTGATGGTAGAGCTCATTGAAAGTGAGGTTGGCGCGGTGGAAGCCAGGTGTCGGCACCAGAACAGTGGAGAACAGGGGCCCGCTGTTGGTGTAGCGGAGGGACTAGTGCTGGAGGGGGACATGCGTCGGCTGGCTGCACGCAAGCAACCCTGGGGAGAAATGCCATATCGGGTTTCTTTCTGTATTAACAGATGCAGCTTGACGAGCTCTTTCGCTTACTTCTATTTCCTACCTATCTATGTTGCTAAGTTCTATGCGGGTGCTAATACCGGCGGTCGCCACGCCGCC